>FSTQ01000114.1_pt1 | contig 24596 bp, 22 predicted proteins | sample 1637281 | NCBI WGS metagenome assembly FSTQ01 (sample SAMEA3914818, study PRJEB12502) | metagenome | biome: forest; material: soil | place: Canada | collected 2010-06-26 | depth 0.1 m
AGTCGCCGTCGGCGACGGTGAACCCGTCTCCGTCGTGGTCGCCGCTCGGGTCCTTGAAATCGCACGGCGGGTTGATGTCGACCGGGGTGCTGTTCCCGCCGGCGCCGAGGTCGAGGCCCCCCAGGCCGTCCGTCCCCGAGCTGGGCTGTGAACCCCCCGATCCGCCGCTGGGCTTGAACTCGCCCGAGCCGCCCGTCGCGCTGCACGCGCCCGCCGCTGTGAGCAGGGCGGCGCCAAAGAGAGCGTATGTCAAGCCGTGGATGCGCATTCGACTGCCTCGCTGCAAAAGGAGGAGTCAGGCTAGCGAAGCCACCCATCAAAGTCACGCCGCGCGCCCCCTCTGCCATGCGGTCGTCGCGGCGTTTGACAGCGCATAGTCCAGGGCGTCTGGAAGGTCTGGAGAGCGAGACCGGCGCTCACGCGATGAGCGTCGAGCGCCGGATCGGATCGCCTCTCCAGGGCTCTATGCCTCGGCGCTGCTGCCCTTGCCGCGCTTCTTGCCCTTGGCGGTGCTGCCGTTGGCCTGCGCCGCGTCGACGGCCTTGGAGGTCTTGAGCAGATCGTCGGCCATCTTCGCCGCGCGGTCCGTCTTCTCCCAGGTGAACTCGTCGCGGCCGAAATGGCCGTACGCCGCCGTCTTGCGGTAAATCGGCTTGAGCAGATCGAGCTCCTCGATCAGCGCCTTGGGGCGCATGTCGAAGTTCTTGATGATGTAGTTCTCGAGCACCTCTTCATCGATCTTCCCGGTGCCGAAGGTGTTCACGTGCACGCCGACCGGCTGCGCGACGCCGATGGCGTAGGCGATCTGGATCTCGCAGCGCGAGGCGAGCCCGGCGGCGACGACGTTCTTGGCGACGTAGCGCGCGTAGTAGCAAGCGGAGCGGTCGACCTTGCTCGGGTCCTTGCCGCTGAAGGCGCCGCCGCCGTGACGGCCCATGCCGCCGTACGAGTCGACGATGATCTTGCGGCCGGTGAGGCCGGCGTCGCCGTAGGGGCCGCCGATGACGAAGCGCCCGGTCGGGTTGACGAAGAACTTGGTGTTCTTGTCGATGAGCTTGGCCGGCATGACCTTGTCGATGACCAGGCTGCGGACGGCGTCGACGAGCTGCTTGTGCTTGACCGTCTCGTTGTGCTGCGTGGAGACGACGACCGCCGAGCAGCGCACGGGCTTGTCGTTCTCGTACTCGATGGTGACCTGGGTCTTCCCGTCGGGCCGGAGCCAGTCCACCTTCTTCGCCTTGCGGACCTCGGCGAGCTTGCGCGCGAGCTTGTGCGCGTAGCTGATCGGCGCGGGCATGAGGTCGGGCGTCTCGTCGCTGGCGTAGCCGAACATCAGCCCTTGATCGCCGGCGCCCTGCTCCTTGTGGAGGCCGGCGCCCTCGGTCACGCCCTGCGAGATGTCGGGCGACTGCTTCTCGATCGCGGTGAGCACCGCGCACGTCTCCCAGTCGAAGCCCATGCGCGCGTCGGTGTAGCCGATGTCCTTGATCGTGTTGCGAACGACCACCGGCATGTCGACGTACGCCGTGGTGGTGATCTCGCCGGCGACGACGGCCATGCCCGTCTTCACCATCGTCTCGCACGCCACGCGGGCGGCGGGATCGGCTCTCAGAATCTCGTCGAGGATCGCGTCCGAGATCTGGTCGCAAACCTTGTCCGGGTGGCCTTCGGTGACGGATTCAGAGGTGAACTGGTAACGGCGCATGAGGCTCCTTGAGCGTCCAGGAAAATGGGAGCGCCACGCATACGCCGCCTCCGCGCCATCGTCAACGCGTCGCAACAGGCCTGGAAATGAAAGAAGGCGCCCCGGAACGAGCCCGGGACGCCACCTTTTCGAGCCGCCGCGGCGGTCTTACTTGGCGAGGCCTTCGAGCTTCGCCACGAGGTCGGGAGAGAACGTCCCCTGCGCGAGGCGCTGGCGGACCTGCTTGAAGACGGCCTCCCACTTCGCGCGCTGATCCGGGGTCAGGGTGACGACCGTCATCTTGCCCTTCATGCGGGCGAAGGCCGCGTCGTCCTCGGCGCGGATGCGCTTCGTCAGCGCCGTCGCGGCGACCTTGCCGGTGTCGACGAGGATGGTCTTGAGGTCGGCCGGCAGCGCGTCGATGCGCTTCGACGAGAGCACGAGCGCACCGATGGCGAGGCCGGCCGTGTCCTCGACCATGTTGTCGAGCTTCGACGACCACTGGAGCTGCTCGGCGGCGAGCGCGGGGGCGGTGAGCATGTTGACCGCGCCGGTGTTGAGGTTGGGGAGCACCTCGGGCACGTTGAGCGGCACCGGCGTGATGCCGCCGATGACCTGGAAGAGCGCCGGCCCGACCGCGTCGTCGCGCCACATGTACGGCTTCTGGCCCTTGAGGTCGTCGGGCGACCGGACCGCGAAGCCCTTGGACATCACGTGGGCCGCGCCGACGTCGCCCCAGCCGAGGATGGAGAAGCCGGCGTCCTTGGCGCCCTGCTCGAACTCGCCCTTCATGACGTCGCGCGCGTTGTCGAGCTTGGCCCACGAGGTGAACAGGCCCGGCATCTGCAGCGCGAGGATCGGCTTGTAGATCTTGCTGAGGCCGACGGCGGTGACCGCCGCGCCGTCGAGCTGGCCGGCCTTCATCTTGCCGACCATGGCGCCCTCGTCGCCCTGCTGGCCGTTGTAGAAGAACTGGAGCTCGAGCTTGCCGTCGCTCTTCTTGCTGACGGCCTCGGCCCAGACCTTGAAGACCTGGCCCCACGGGCTGGCGCCGGGGGCGAGGGTGCCGATCTTGATCGTCTCGGCCGCGCTCGCGTTCTCCGAGACACCGACACCGACGAGGAGCGCGAGGGCCCCCACGAGCTTCATCGCAGCTCTACGCATCATCATTGAAAGCCTCCGTTCCTGGTGACTGATGGTCGCCGCGCGACCCGTGAATCGATCGATGCCCCGGAGGGCCGCAGCGGGAGCCGGCTCGCTCCCCGTTTCGACTGCGCCCCCGACCTCTGGGTGGACCGATGAGGGACGCCATGTCGCCTATACTGAGTTCGCCGCGGGGCGGGTAGGCCCCCCGTGGGCGCCGGGGGGGTTGACGACCTCGATCCGTCATTATTCACGCCCGCCCCCTCGAGCTCCGGCGGGGGCGATCCCCGCGGGCCGCCTGGAGTAGGATGGGCGCGATGAATTTCACCGAGCTGCGCGCCTGCCTCGAGAAGGACGGCTGGCCGATCGAGGGCCTCTCCGAGGTGACATTGCGGAGCTGCTTTCGCGGCGGCGGGCGGATGTTTCCAGTCTTCATTCACGCCGAGCCCGAGCACGTCACCTTCGCGGTCATCCCCTTCCTTCACCTGCCCGAGGTGGGCGCGACCAACAGCGCGGAGGTCGTCGATCGGCTGCTCCACCTCAACCGCGAGATGAACCTGGCGAAGTTCTCCGTCGACGAGGACGGCGACGTGGTGCTCAGCGTCGAGTACCGGCTAGAAGACCTGGATCCGAGCGAGGTGCGCGACGCGATCGACGTGCTCTCGTTCTACGCCGAGAAGTATCACCCCGAGGTGCGCTTGCTCGTCGGGACCGAGTAGAGCTTCGCGGCGGGGTACTTGGAGAGGTTGCGAATGAGGAGCTCGCTCACCTCGCCGCGCGTGGCCGACTTCGAGCTGATCGCGCGCGGGGCGATGATCGGGCAGAGATCGAACCCCGCGTAGAGCTCGCGGACGAGCGGGGTGTCGCTGTTGGAGAGCGCGAGGATGCAGCGGCGCTCGTCGAGCAAGCGGAACGTCTCGGCGAGGCGGCGCTGATCTTCCGGGCCGAAGCCGCCCTCGGCGTAGCCCGCGAAGCTCGACGTCTTGCTGATCGGATCGTAGGGCGGATCGAGGTAGATCACGTCGTCGGGCTCGGCGTCCTGGACGAGCTCGTCGAAGGTGGCGTGCTTGAGCTTGGCGCGCGAGAGCAGGCCGGAGGCGACGCGGAGCTTGTCGGGATCGACGACGCGCGGGTTGGCGAAGCGCCCCACGGGCACGTTGAACTCGCCGCTCTTGTTGGTGCGGAAGAGCCCGTTGAAGCACGTTTTGTTGAGGTAGATCAGCCACGCGGCGCGATCGAGGACCTCGGCGCTGCGGTCCTGGTTGAAGCGCTCGCGGATCTTGTAAAAGTGCTCGTCGCAGTGGTCGACGCGGAGCGCTTCCAGGCGGTGGATGAGCGGGCCGACCTGCTTCTTCACCGTCTTGTAGGTGTCGATCAGCGATTTGAGCGTGTCGCTGAGGACGGCCTTCTGCGGCTGCAAATAGAAGAACATCGCCCCGCCGCCGAGGAAGGGCTCGCGGTAGACGCGCTCGCGCACGTCGCCGGGCAAGAGGGAGTGGATGCGCTCGGCGATGGCCGATTTGCCGCCGGCCCACTTGAGGAACGGGGACGCGTCGACCCGGCTCGCTTCGCTCTCTCCCCGATCCTGAACAGCTGCTGAGTGCCTCATCCCGCTCCTCGTGGCCTGAACCCATATCACGGGGACGCGGCGTTTCACTCGCGGAAGCGCGTCTCTTTCGGCGGAATGGCCTCGTGATCGCGCTTGGCGCTGCGGGAGACGCGCAGGCGGAGCACGTCTTGTCCTCGAAGGACAGTCAGCGCCACCCTGGTGCCGACCTCGCCGCGGAGCTTGTCGCGGATGGCCTTGGCGTCGAGATCACGCACGTAAAAGCCTTCGATCATGACGATCTGATCGCCGGGCAAGAGGCCGGCCTCGGCGGCGGCGAGGCCGGGCGGCACCTCACGGACGTACAGGGAACGGGTGTCATTGTCGCGGCCGAACACGGCGCCCACCGAGCCGGGCGTGCTGCCTCCACCGCAGCCGAGCAGAGGGAGGACGATCGCGAGAGCGAAGAGAAGAGCGAGGCGCACCGGCCGACGATAGCCGATGCTCGGCTCCGCGGATGCGTAGCGTCATTCGCGTGAAGAGCGCAGCAACCTACGCGGAGCGGCGTGTTTCGAGCGCGATGGGAGGCGGCTTCGATATTGCTTGAGCGCTCAATCCCATGGCTGCAACGAGCCCGCACACCTCCTGGCCTCTCACGGACGAAGGATCTTCGCTCCCCTCCCCGACCCAGCCCGCCGCGACGCGCTGGAAGGATCGCCTCGGCGATCCGCTCAATCGCCTCTACCGCTACGCGCTCGCTCGCCTGCTCGTGCGCGGGCTGCTGAAGACGCGGGTGACGCCGAGCCTGGTGACGGCCGTGCAACCTGTGCTCGCCGCGGTGGCGGGCTACCTCGCGACGTTCGGCGACGCGCGCCACCTGCTGATCGCCGCGGCGCTGTTCGAGGCGCGGGCCATCCTCGGCTGCGTCGACGGCGCGCTCGCCCGCTCGCTGGGCGCGGTGACGGCAGAGGGCCGCGCCGAGCGCGCGGGGGCCTGCGGGATCAGCGCGGCGTTCCTCTATGCGAGCATCGCCTGGCACGTGCACCTCCACGCGGTGCCGGTGAGCGCGCTGGGCGCGTACGTGTCGGCAGGCGTGGCGGGCGTGGTGTGGATGGCCTCGGCGATGGCGCTGGGCGGCTGGCTCTTCGCCGGCAGCCCCAAGCTCGCGACGGCCTGAAGAAGCAGCGGGCTCTGTAGCTGGTGCCTTCCGACACCAGCTACAGAGCCGCCGGCTCCTAGAGAAGGCGCGCGAGCTTGCGCGCCTTGACGACGTCTTCCTCGAAGTCGATCTCGGTCCACGCGAAGGCGTCGACCCGCTCGTAGCCGAACGGGATCTCGGCGAACGCGCGGTCCATCGCGGCCTCGTACTCCTGGTCGAGGCGCTCGGCGTTGACCTCTTCTTCGAGGATGCGCCGCATCACCCGCGCGCCCTCGCGGCCGACCCGGGCGAACCCCACCGATTCACCGGCGAAATCCCAGTCTTTGCCGACGCGGCGCGCGATCTTGAGGACGCGGCCGCCGCGCGTGCCCAGCATCATCTCTTCGCCGGTCTCTTCCGAGCGGCCGTCGGCGAGGACGCAGTTGTCGTGCTTGGTGTCGACGAGCAAGCGCATCAGCCCGGCGGGGTAGAGCACGTCGGCGTCCATCCAGATCCCGCCGTCTTCGAGGTGGGAGGCGGCGACCTGGAGGGAGACGATGCTGCCGTGCACGAAGCGCGGGTTCTCGACGAAGTCGATCGGCAGCGACGGCTTCAAGGAGGCGACGTGCTCGCGGATCGCCTCCTTCTGGTAGCCGACGACCACGGTGATCGCCATGATCCCCACCTGCGCGAGGATCTCGATGTGGCGCTCGAGCAGGGTGCGGCCCTCGATCGAGAGCAGGCACTTCGGGAGATCCTGCCCGAGGCGGCGGCCGCGGCCGGCAGCGAGGAGGATCGCCCTCATCTCTGCGCCTCGGCGGAGAAGCGCGCGGTGAGCTCCGGCGGGGTCTCCTTCACGCGGCCGATGCCCTTGATCGTGCCGCCTTCGACGACGCCGAGGACCATCGTCGGGCCGGGCTCGGAGAACGCGGCGCTGAGCGCGGTGGCGAAGGCCTCGACCGTCTCGGTGCGGCGCGAGGTGAGGTAGCCGGCGGCGACGGCGACGTCTTCGAGGTGGACCTCGCCGGAGATCGTGCGCTGACCGCCCGTCGAGCCGTGCGTCTGGTTGTCGAGGACGATGTGCCGCAGGTTCCTGGGGCGCTCGCTCCCGACGCTGGCGAGGGCGTTCATGCCCATGAGCACGTTGCCGTCGCCGTCGAGGACGATGACGCGCTTGTTCGGCTGCGCCAGCGCGAGGCCGAGGCCGATCGAGAGGCCGAGGCCCATCGATCCGATCATGTAGAAGTTCGCGGGGCGCTCGCCGTACGTGTAGAGCTCGCGCCCGATCATCCCGTTGCAGCAGACGACGAGGTCCTCCGCGGCGATGTGCTGCATCAGGGCCTTGATCGCTTCGACCTTGTTCATTCGAGCACGCCTCCGGGGACGATCAGGGCCACGGGCTTCTTGGTCGCGTCCATCGTGTCGCGGGCCCACGCGAGCTGGGGAGCCATGGGCTCGTCCTTGGCGACGACGCGATGCGGGATGTGCATCAAGTCGAGGATGGGGAGCATGATCTCCCCCATCAGGATGTGCTCGGGCGCGTCGTTGCCGCCCTCCCCGCGCCAGGAGATCACCAGGAGCGCGGGCAGGTCGTACATCGTGTGGAGCGACGCGAGGGCGTTGACGGAGACGCCGAGCCCCGAGTTCTGCATCAGCACCATGGGGCGCTTGCCGCCGAGGTAGGCGCCCGCGGCCATGCCGAGGGCGCTGTCCTCGCGCGTCGCCGAGATGTAGTGCGCGGACTCGTCGTGATCGAGCAGGCTCACCAGCCCCTTGAGGAGCGAGCAGGGGACGCCGCAGAAGAAGTCGAACCCCGCGCCCTTGAGCGCGGCGACGAACTCGGGGGCCTTCGAGGGCCCTTTCGATTCATGGGACATGGGGCGCGACCTACTCCTTGATCAGCGCCCAGGCGCGCCGGTAGTCCTCGAACGTATCGATCTCGAGCCAGCCCTTGTAGACGTCGATGGCCCGGACCTCGCTGCCGCGGTCGATCAGCTCTTGCACGAGGTCGGTGAAGCTCGCGTGGCGGAGCGAGTCGGCCTCGTGGAAGTTGCCCTTCTGCGTCTCGGAGAGCTGCTGGTAGCAGTCGGTGAGGGTGCGCGCGCCCTTGGCGGTGAACATCGCCATGCCGACGAACTCGCCGTTGGCCTGCGACGGGGTGATGGTGCGGCCGACCTTGGCCACGATGTGCGGGGCCTCGGCGCCGAGGAAGCGGTAGCCCGACTCCTGCGCGTCCTTGATCACGACGAGGTCGGGCGCGCCGCGGTTGCTCTCGGGGCGGCCGGTCTCGCCGTAGGCGCGATCGACGACGATCGACACGTCGGCGGGGCTCTTGAGGAGCTTCTCGAGGTGGCTGCGCTCGAAGAGGATGTCGCCGTAGAGGAACAGGAACGGGCCCTTGAGCTCCTTGGCGGCGCGGAAGAGGGAGAACGCCTCGTTGGTCGTGGCGAACTCGTCGTTGTCGTAAAAGCGCGCGTTGGGGAGCTTGATCGCGTCCTTCTTGTAGCCGCGCACCACGGCGACGTCCTTGATCCCGCAGGCGTTGAGCACGTCGATCTGGCGCTCCAGGATCGTCTTGCCCTTGATGTCGAGCATCGGCTTGGGCAGCTCCTCGGTGAGCGGGAGCAGGCCCTGGCTCTGGCCCGCGGCGAGGATCACCGCCGTCACGCCCGGGCTCTCGCTCGGCATGAACGAGGTCTCCTCGGTCTTCATCTTGTCGACGCCGACGAGCTGGTAGACGCGGTCGAGCGGGACGACCTTGTCCTCCACGCTGCCGGTGTACATCTCGCGCTTGAGCGTCGTCAGCGTCTCCGTCATCGCCTTGATCGAGGAGCGGATCGCGTGGTTGGCGAAGATGATCAGCTTGAAGCCGGCCTCGTGGAGCTGGGCCACCGTGGTGCCCTTGTAGATCGTCGGCACGCAGACGAGCGGCGTGTTGGGGCGATCCCACTGCTTGGCGAACGAGATGACCTCGTCGGGATCCTTGCTCTTGGAGTGGATGAGGACCATGTCGGCGCCGGCGTCGGCGTAGGCGCGGCCGCGCATGAGCGCCTCTTCCATGCCCCAGCCGGCGATGAGGGCCTCGGTCCGGGCGATGACCACGAAGTCGGGGTTCTTCTGCGTGGCCTTGGCGGCGCGGATCTTCCCGGCGTGCTCCTCGACGGGGGAGAGCTCGCGCTTCACGCCCGCGTAGAAGCTGCAGCGCTTGGGGAAGACGTTGTCCTCCATGCAGATGGCGGCGATGCCGGCGCGCTCGTACTCCTCGACGCAGCGGATCACGTTGATCGCGTTGCCGTACCCGTTGTCGCAGTCCGCGATGACCGGGATCTTGGTCGAGTTGTTCATCATCTGCGCGGCCGAGAGGTTCTCCGCCATCGTGAGGATGTTGGCGTCGGGCACCGCGTAGCTCGCCGAGATCTCGAAGCCCGAGGCCCACAGGCCTTCGAAGCCGGCCTCCTCTCCGATTTTTCCGGAGAGCCCGTTGTGGGCGCCGATGATCACGATCGGGCCGGGGCGGGCCATGAGTTCGCGGAGCTTCCTGGCTTTGGTCACGTCTTCAATCTCCCTTGATACAGCCGCTTACGGACAGCTGGAGGGCCCCCGTACGAGGTCCGCCGGCATGGCGGGGACCGTCGTGGGGTGCTCGTCGAGGCGCCGGCTCGCGGCCTCGAGCGCGGCGCGCCGACGCTCGTCCAGCGCCCGCCTCATCGCCCCGGACAAACCCGGACAACGAGGAAGGGCCCGCCATATCACCATCCGAGCCCGGCGCCTAATGCGAGAGGTGTGCCCAGCGTGAGCGCGCGTCCAGCTCGTGGCGATTGCGCGGATATTCTGACGCGGCAGAACGATCGTCGAGGATTCGACAGCGCGAACAGGGGTGCGAAGGACGCTACCCAGGCAACGAGTTCGCCGGTTGTGCGTCGCGCACGTCGCGCTGCGGCGCGCTCAATCTTCCACGGGGCCGAGACGGATCAAGCCCGCGCCGGGGCGGACGATGACCTGGCAAACGAGGCGATCGGACGGTGCGGCCTCGAAGATCGCCAGCACCTCGCGCTCGTCGGGGCCGGGCGGCTCGAGGTGGGAGGCGCCCGCGAGGACGGCGACGCGGCAGGTGCCGCAGCTCGCCGAGCGGCACGAGAAGGCCACGGGGGCGCGGGCGTCGTCGCAGGCGTCGAGGAGGCGGCCGGTGACGTCGGCGAGGGTCACCGCGGGGCCGTGCGGGCTCGGGAGGAATTCGATCGCGGGCATGATGGAGGCCGCAGGGGGCGCGCTCAGCGGCAGCTCGCGGTGATCAGCTCCGAGGAGCTCTTGCACGTGCCCTTGAGCGACTCTTTGCCTTGCGGGGTGCCCGCGGCGGCCTTCCAGGCTTCGCGGTACTGCTTGACGTTGTCGCCCATCGACGCCTTGAGCGCCGGGTTTCTGGCGCTGCACTCGTCGAATTTCTTCAGGTAGTCGTCGCACTCGGAGACGCCGATCGACTCGCCCGACGCGGTGATCTTGCTGTCGCCGTGGCCGCCCTCGTCCCGGGAGCAGCCGGCGGCGAGGAGGCCGCTCAGCGTCCACAGCGCGATCATCACGGTCTTCATCGCGAAAGCCTCCGTTGGGCGCGCCTGCGCGGCTCCGCGTCGCGCGACCGTCGACCTTAGCCTCTCACCGCGGAGACGCCCGCACCAAAAGCAGCGCGTGCTCTTCGCGGGGGCGGCGGGCGAAGGCGCGCTCGGTGGGCGCGTGGAAGTGCGGGCGCGCCTGCGAGGCCGCGGCGTGGAGGACGAAGCCCACGCGCTTGGCGACGGCGGCGGTGAGATCGCCGGCGTAGATGGGGGCGCCGGCGACGACGCTGTCGGCGAGCAGCAGGACCACCGCGCCGCCGGGGGCGAGGACGCGGGCGACGGCGCGCAGCACGGCGGCGAGCTCGTCGGCGAAGCGGACGCGGCCCTCGTCGGGGCCGAGCGGCTCGAGGTGGCGGCGGGCGCCGATCTCGGCCTCGTCGAAGCGCTGGGGCGGGAGGCGGAGCCAGCGGAGGCGCGCGGCGTGGTGCGCGAGGTAGTCGTAGTTGCCCGGGTAAGGCGGCGACGTGGCCACGAGCTTCACCGAGCCCGCGTCGACGCCGTCGAGCCTCCGCGCGTCGCCTTCGAGGACGCGGAGCGGGCGCGACGCGGGGGCCCGCGCGAGCTCGTCGGCGAAGAGGGCGAGGTTGCGCGTGAGCTCTTCGGTCTTCTTCACGAAGAGGCGCGCCGGGTAGCCCGCGGCGAGGCGGCGCTCGGCCCCGTGCTCCGAGGTGTCCGACCCTTTGCGGCTGACCTTGGTGAGAATCGCCGAGAAGACCAGCTCGAGATCGGCGCGCGCCGCGGCGTCGGTGAGGCGCTCGATGCCGGCGCGGATGCCGTCCATTTCGAGGAGCACGTGCGGCTGGAAGAGCGCGACGTCTTCCTGGCCGTAGCGGCGCGTGGGCCCGCTCCTGGCCTCGCGGCGCGCGTCGGCGAAGGCCGCGGCCTCCCTGGCGGCGAGGATGAGGCGCTCGCGCTCTTCCGGCGTCGTGCCGCGGCCCTTGAGGCGCGCCAGGCGGACCGCGAGCGGGTTGGCGTCGACGCCCACGCCTTCGCGCCCCGCGAGCCGCGCCTCGACGAGCACGGTGCCGCTGCCGCAGAAGGGGTCGAGCACGCGCTCGCCGGGCGCGGAGAAGGCTTCGACGAGGCGCCGCGCGGTGATCGGGTGCATCCGCGCGGGGTAGGTGTGGAAGCCGTGGACGTGGCCGCGGGCGAAGGCCTCGGCCTCCTCCGACGTGGGCACCGAGACCGCCTCCGCGAGGAGCGCGCCGGCCGCGGGATCGCCCGTTATCCGCGCGGCGCCGCCGACGTGCGAGAGCGATCGCCGCATCAGAGCTTCTTCCGGAGCGGATCCGCGGAGGCCTCCTCGAGCAGCGCCTCTTCCTCGGCGGCGGTGGCGATCGCCGTCATGCCCGGGCCCACGGGCGCGGCGTCGACGCGCATCCGCGGCGGCGGCGCGCCGCCCATGGCCACGTCGACGTCGAGCAGCGCGAGGAGCTCTTCGGCCTGGGCCTCTTCGATGCCGAGGCTCTGCCCGAGCGACGTCGCGGTGAGCGGGCCCGGGCTCTGCCGCGCCACGTCGGTCGCGGCGGCGAGCCAGGCGCCGTCGAGCGCGGGGGTGATCTCGTTCCCGCGAGCGCGGGCGCGGCCGAGGCCCACCGCGAGCATGCCGCTGAAGAGGCCCGTGAAGAACAGCCCGGGCAAGAGCAGGAGCGCCTTGAAGCCGACGACGGCGAGGAGCACCGCGAAGGGGATCAGCGTGAGCGCGAGCGCGACGCCGCTGGCGGCAGCGAGGCCGCGGTAGCCGGCGCGGGCCTTGCGAGCGGCGTCGGCCTTGCGCAGGAGCGGCACCTCGCGGCCGCTCGATTTCATGCGCGGATCGAGCCGCGGGATGCGCGGGCCGCCGCAGAGATCGCAGGCGAAGCGGAGCTCGGGGTGCTGCGAGACGCCGCCCTGCCCGTTGCAGAGCGGGCAGGGCCCGAGGTCGATCTGGTTTGCGCCGCAGCGGCCGCACTTCGGAGCGCCGTCGGGCACCGAGGCCGCGCAGACGCGACACGTATGACTCCCGGGCGGAGCGGACATCATGGGCGCGGGTGTAACCCGGGCGGCTGCGGCAGACCAGAGGGCTTTCCGTGGCTCACCAGCGCAGCCACACCACCGTGACGCCGTCCCCGCCTTCGCCTTGCTCGCCCGGCCGCATCTTCTCCACGTAGCTGTTGGCCCGCACCGCCTCGCGCACCGCCTCGCGCAGGGCGCCGGTGCCGTGCCCGTGGATCAAGAAGGCCACCTTGCGCCCGGCGCCGAGCGCGCGATCGAGGAACTGCTCGGCCAGCGCGGTCGCCTCGTGGGCGCGGAGGCCGCGCAGATCCACGGTGTTCTCCGCGGTCTGGATGGGCACGTCGGGATCCGCCGCGGCGTCGAAGCCGACGCTGCCGCGGTGGCGGTCGCCGCTGCGCGAGCCCGCTTTGCCCTGCGCCTCGCGGCCCTTCGCCGGCGACGCGGCGGCCGGCTGCTTCGTCGATCGCACCTCGCTCACCGTGGTGCTGAGCTTGAGCGAGCCCGCCGCGACGCGGAGCTGCCCGCCGCCGAGGACCTCGACGATCTCGGCCTCGGCGCGGAGCCTGGGCACGTAGACGCGCAGGCCGACGCGGATCTCGCCGGCGCTCACGCCCGGCCGGCCTTCGCTCTCGCTCACGGCGCGCGGCTCGAGCTCGCCGCCGATCGAGGTCTTGTGGGCGACGGCGTCGATGGACCGCGTCGCCGCGCGGAGGTCGTCCTCGGTCAGCCGGCCGCCGCGCAAGCGAGCCTGCGCGGCGCGGAGCTCCTCCCGCGCGCGCTTGACGCTGGCCATCAGGGCCTCGCCCTCCTTGGTGATCGCCGCGCGCTCCTTGCTGGTGAGCCGCTCGATCTCGCGCGCGAGCTCCTGCTGCTTCTCGCGCAGCGACGCGGCCTCGCGCTCGGCGTCGGCGCGCGCCAGCTCCAGCGCCCCGCGCTCGGCGGCGAGCTTCTCCACCATCTGGTCGAACGTCACCGTCTCGCGCGAGAGGAAGCGCTCGGCCCGCTCGATCACCGTGGAGGGGACGCCGAAGCGCCGCGCCACCGCGAGCGCGCTCGACGCGCCGGGCACGCCGACGATGAGGCGGAACGTCGGGCTCATCGTCGCCAGATCGAAGCCCACCGAGGCGTTCTCGAAGCGGCTGTCGCCGAGCGCCAGCGCCTTCAAGCCCTCGTAGTGCGTCGTGCAGGCCACGGTGCCGCCGCGCGCGCAGAGCGAGTCGAGCACGCCGGCCGCGAGCGCCTCGCCCTCGCGCGGATCGGTGCCGCCCGCGAGCTCGTCGAGCAGCACCAGCGCGCCCGGGTGCGTCCCGTCGAGGATCGCCGCCAGGTTCTGCACGTGCGCGCTGAAGGTCGAGAGGTTCTTGCGCAGGTTCTGATCGTCGCCGACGTCGGTGAGGACGACGCTGAAGATCGCCACGCGCGACCCATCCTTCGCGGGGATCGGCAGGCCGGCGCGGAGCATGAGCGCGGCGAGCCCGAGCGTCTTCAGCGCCACCGTCTTGCCGCCGGCGTTGGGCCCCGACACCACCATCGCGCGGCCGGCGCCGACCGCGAGGTCGCTGGGGACGACCTCGATCCCGTCGAGCGCGAGGAGCGGATGCCGCGCGCCGCGGAGCTCGATCGAGGCGCCTCCGGAGGCCGTCGCCTCGGCGATCTCCGGGAACGTGAGGCGGAGATCCCGCGTCAGCTTGGCCGCAGCGCCGCGCAGATCGGCGTGAGCGAGGGCGCGCACCGCGGCGGCCGTCTCCTCCACCGAGTCGGCGATGCGCGAGGAGAGCGACGCGTAGATGGCCTGCTCTTCCTGCGCGACCTGGCTGTCGAGGATCTTCTGGCGGTTCCCCATCTCCACGAGCACGCGCGGCTCGACGAACACCGTCGATCCGCTCGCGCTCGTGGTGTGGACGATGCCAGGGAAGCGCTCGTGCGAGTCGGATCGCACCGGGAGCACGTAGCGCCCGTCGCGCTCGGTCCAGAACCGATCCTGGAGGATGTCCTCGTGCTTGCGGATCAGCTCCTCGAGCCGGCGCACCAGCCGATCGCGCGTCGCGCGGCGCTCGGCGCGCAGATCGCCGAGCCGAGGCGAGGCGCGATCGGCGAGCGATCCATCCGGATCGAAGGCAACCGCGAGATCCCGCTCCAGCGTCTCGAGCGAGGGATCGATGGCGCACGCCGCGTCGAGCGCGGGCGCGCGGTGACGCCGGCTGTGGAGGAACCGCCGCAGCATCCGCGCGGCAGCGAGGCAAGCGATCACCGCGCGCAGCTCCTCGTTGGAGAGCGGCGCCCCGATGCGCGTGCGGTCGAGCGCGGCCTCGATCTCGGGCAGATCGAAGCTCGGGAGGGGCTCACCTTCGATGTCGAAATCGACGGCCTCCCGCACCTCGGCGAGGGCGAGCCGCACCTCGTCGCGATCAGCGGCGAAGGGCAGCGAGCGCGCGCGGCGCTTCCCGAGGGACGACGTGCAGCGATCGGCGAGCGCCTCGAGGATGCGATCCCACTCGAGATCGGCGCGCGTCTTGGGCGGGCACGGCTGGCTGTGCAGCTCAATGGACATGGGTCTGCTCAATGTTTCGGAGGACGAGGAGTTCGTGGAGTGTGCCCAGGGGCGGGCCGATCCGGTCGAGGCGAGCAGCGAAAGGGCGGCGGATATAGCATGAGGTGCTGATCGAGCGAGTCAGCGGCGGGCCCGTGCTTTCACGCGGCTTCCGGCTACCGGGAAGAGCGCGGACACCGGCGACCAGCGTCCTCCGCGTTCGTACAACTGCCGGGCGGCCGAGGGAGAGGCTCTTCCCCTTTCTAGCAACCCGTGGATGGCAGGCGCCGGGGCTGCTCCGCCAAGGCGGAGCGTCGCGGCACCCGGGCTCCGCGACGTTCCCACTTCGGACAATGGCGCCCCCGCGCTCCCCCGCGCGGCTCTCGATCGGCGGAACGTCGCGCCGCCCGCCGCCCCGCAGGCTCCACAAAAGCGGAGCTCGTTCGCGGCGGTTGGAGGGCGATTGCTCCATCTCCAGCCACGTGCAGCGGCCTTGTGTTGGAACCGCGCGTGTAAACAAGCGGACCAGAGCCGCGCGTGTAAACAAGCGGACCCTTTAGCTAAAGGTCCCCTTGCTGGCGCGCGGGGCTCTGGTCCGCTTGCTAGCGCGCGCGGTTCCAAGCCTTGTGCTGCTCCAGTCTCCCTTTGGGAGAGGTCAGCCCTCGCCGCTCGGCTCGCGGGCCACGCCGCCGGCGCCGCTCGGCATCGGGTTCGCCTCTTTTTCGAGGTAACGGAAGATCGTCCGCGGGTCGACGCCGAGGTCGCGCGCCGTCTGCGTCCGGTTCCCGTTGTTGCGCTCCAGCACCTCGAGCACGTACTTGCGCTGGAACTCTTCCTTGGCCTTCTCCAGCGGGAGGATCGAGGTCTCCGCGCTCGGGCCGAGGTCGAGATCCTCGGGGCTGAGCAGCGTCTGATCGCAGAGCACGAGCGCCTTCTTGATCCGGTTCTCGAGCTGGCGAATGTTGCCCGGCCACGCGTACTTCTTGATCGCCGCCAGCGCGCCCGGGCTGAAGCCGCGCACCGCGCTCCCGAGCTCGTCGGCGTACTTGGAGAGCAGGACCTTGGCGATGATCATCACGTCGTCGCCGCGCTCGCGCAGCGGGGGGAGCCAGAGGTTGACGACGTTGAGCCGGTAGTAGAGATCCTCGCGGAAGCGGCCCTCGCGGATCTCGTCTTCGAGGTTCCTGTTGGTCGCGGCGACGACGCGGATGTCGACCTTCTCGGGGCGCGAGTCGCCGACGCGGACGACGACGCGCTCTTGCAGCGCGCGGAGGAGCTTGACCTGGAGGTTGAGCGGCAGCTCGCCGATCTCGTCGAGGAAGAGCGTGCCCTTGTCGGCGATCTGGAACTTGCCCGCGCGGCTCATCACGGCGCCGGTGAAGGCGCCCTTCACGTGGCCGAAGAGCTCGCTCTCGATCAGGTTCTCGGGGATCGCGCCGCAGTTGATCGTCACGAACGGGCCGCCTTCGCGCGGGCTGCGGCGGTGGAGCTCCTTGGCGATGAGCTCCTTGCCGGTGCCCGTCTCGCCGGTGATGAGCACGCTGATGTCGGTCGCCGCCACCTTCTGGAGCTTGCGGAAGACCTCGAGCATCGAGGGGCACACGCCGATGATCTCGCCGAACTTCTTGTCGTGGAGCTCGGCCGTGAGCTTGGCTTTGTCGGCGCGGAGCGCGTTGAGCAGCATCGCGTTCTGGAGGATGAGCGAGGCCTGCGAGGCGAAGATGCTGAGCAGCTCGAGCTGGGTGCGATCGAAGAGGTGCTTGACCTTGTCGTTGCCGACGTAGAGCGCGCCGATGACCTCGCCCTGCGAGAGGAGCGGCGCGCACATGACGCTGGAGAGCTTCATGGCGATCACGCTCTCGCTCTGGCCGAAGTGGGTGTCGGCGAGCGCGTCGGACACGATCACCGGGCGGGCCTTCTCGATCACCTGGCGCACGATGCTGTCGGAGATGGCGCCCTGCGCGTTGGTGATCGCCTCCTTGCGCACGTTGCGCGAGGCGCGGATGCTGAGGCGCCGCTCTTCGCCCTTGGCGCTGGGCTTGACCGTGGGATCGTCGCCCTCGATCAGCAGCAGGAAGCCCTTGTCGGCGTGGGTCAGCTCGATCACGTCGTCGAGCATGGCCTCGAGCAGCTCGTCGACGTTGCGGCGGTTGATCAGCTTCTCGCTGAAGGCGAAGAGCTTGCGCACGCCCGCGAGCTCGGCGGAGACGCCGGGCTTGCCCGAGGTGGAGGGGGCGTCATCGTCGTCGTCGTCCGTCGGCTCCGAGCGCGCCTCGGAGAACATCGAGAACGCGAGCTCCACCGAGCCGAGCTGGACGCGGTCGCCGTGGACGAGGCGCGCCCGGCGCTTGCGCTTCCCGTTGATGGCGATCTCCCCGTCCTTGTCGAGCTCTTCGAGGGAGAAGTCGCGGCCGTCGAAGAGGATCTGCGCGTGGTGCTCCGACATGCCGGCGCCGGGCACGGCGACGTCGTTGCCGAGGGCCTTCCCGATCGTGGTGAGCGGCTTGTGGACGCAGTAGACGCGCGGGGCGCCGGCGGCGACGAAGTACCTCAGGGTCGGCATCGTCGGCCATCATAGCAGGGGCCGCGCGGGCGGTGACGCTTTGAGCCTATCCCGGTAGGTCGGACCGAGCTGGGCGGCCGACCTACCGGGATAGGCTCTTTACCAAATGCCCGTGACGCTGGCGCCCATACCGCCGGGCACGGGCATGAGCCCGCCGCCGATGACGCGCGCGAAGCGACCGTGCCGCCGCCGATCCTCTTCCTCGTGCTCGCGCCGCTCCTCGCGGGCGATCGATCCGGGCGTGTCGGGCCGCCCGATGAAGGCGCCGGCGACCAGGCCGATGGTGCCCGCGACGCCCTGGAAGATCAGCCCGCGACGGGGATCGGCGTCGCTCGCCGCGTAGAACGGGTAGACGAGGAGCGAGGCCGCCTCGCCGATGGCGAAGCCGCCCCACATCCACTCGAGCTGCTGCCACGAGGGGCGCCAGGCGATCGAGAGGCCCGCCGCGCCGACGACGAGCGCGTTGAAGCCGATGAGCCCGCCCAGCGCCATGGAGTCGTTGGTCTCCGACCAGGTGGTCTTGCGGCTCAGCGTCAGGCTGCTGCTGCCGCTGCCCACCGTGATCGTCTCGCGGAGCTTGCTCGCGCCCCAGCCGAACTCGGAGCCGATGACCGCGCCCCAGACCGCCGACGAGGCGATGAGCACGTTGTTCTTGGGCGAGGGGCGGAGGAAGTAGCCGTAGGCGAAGCCGCCGAGGCCGCCGATCGTCGAGCCGATGAACTCGGCGCGGGCCAGGCCCTTGAAGCCCCACGAAGAGCTCGGCACGCAGCTCTTCGGGTCGATGCCGGCCGAGGTGAAATCGCAGTGCTGGTCGGTCGACCTCACCGCCTGGTAGCCGGCGACCCCGAGGCCCTCGCCCGCGCCGATGAGCAGGCCCGCGGCGATCGCCGAGGGGAGGCCCTCGCGCATCGCGGGGCGATCGGCGAAGAAGACCGCCGCAGGAGCCGCCGCGCCGAGGAGCACCGGGGCGATCAGCGAGATGCCCGGGTCGTGCGTGCCGGCCTCGGCGTCGATCCAGATGCCGGTGCCGATGCCCCACGCCGTCGCGGTGGCGTAGAGCGTGGCGATCTCCAGCGACGTGGACTTCTGCGGGCCGGTCGGCGCCACGTAGCCGTACCCGGTGTACGGCTGCGGCTGGCCATAGGCCGGCTGCCCATAGGCCGGCTGCCCGTAGGCCGGCTGCCCGTAGGCCGGCTGCCCGTACTGAGGCTGGAACTGCGCACCTGATTGCGCGGGGTATTGAGCGAGGGCGCCCGAGGTCACGGCGGTGACGAGGAGGGCGGAGATCGAGCCGAGGAGGGTGCTAAGTCGCATCGGTAATCCACTCTGCTGCGAGCCGGAGCGCATGGCGCCGACCGTTCGTTGGGGGACGCGAGCGTCCCGGCGTTCAAGCAAGAAGGAGCCTGGTGAATCCAGGCTTGGACGGGCGGGCATCACTCTCGACTCAATGCCCGGGTCATCAAATCCACCACGGCCTGGCGAGGCGACTTTTGCTCGTAGAGCACGCGATACACCTCCTGCGTGATCGGCATGTCGACGTCGAGCTTGAGGCCGAGATCGTAGGCGCTCTTCGCCGTCTTCACGCCCTCGGCGACGTGGCCGAGCGTGGCGAGCACGTCTTCCAGCGAGCGGCCCTTGCCCATTTCGTAGCCCACGGTTCGGTTTCGCGACAGCTCCCCGGTGCAGGTGAGCACGAGATCGCCCATGCCCGAGAGGCCCGCCACCGTGAGCGGGTTCGCTCCTCGGCGCGCGGCGAGCTTACCAATCTCCGAGAGGCCGCGGGTGATCAGCGCGGCGCGGGAATTGTGCCCGAAGCCGAGGCCGTCCCCCGCGCCCGCGGCGATGGCGATGACGTTCTTGAGCGCGCCGCCGATCTCCACGCCGATGACATCGGACGAGGAGTACACGCGGAACCGGTCGGTGGCGAAGGCGCGCTGGACGGCCTCGGTCTCGCTCTCGCTCGTCCCGGCGACGACCACGACGGTCGGCTGGCGCTGCGCGACCTCCTTCGCGAAGCTCGGCCCCGAGAGGTACGTCAAGCGCGGCTGCGTCGCGTGCCCGAGCTCTTGCAGGAGCACCTCGCTCATCAGCGCGAGCGAGTCGTTCTCGATCCCCTTCGTGGCGCTGCAGATCAGCGCGTTGGAGGGCATGAAGGGGCGCGCCTCGCGCATCACCCCGCGGAGCGCGTGCGAGGGGACGACGGTGACCACGAGATCCGCAGAGCGGAGCGTCTCTTCCAGATCGGCGCTGGCCACCAGGTTCGGCGGCAGCTCGGCGCTCGGCAGGTAGCGCGCGTTGATGTGGCCCTCGTTGATCTGCAACGCGAGATCGGGGCGGTGCGACCAGATCCGCGTGGGGTGCTGCTTGTCGGCGAGCAGCTTGGCGAGGGCAGTGCCCCAGGCGCCCGCGCCCAGAACGGCGACGTTGATCATGGGGCGAGCGTACCACCGGTCCTCGCGGGCCGGAGGGCCCTCGCGACAGGACCTCGCGCGCGCGACCTCGCCCCGATCATCCCTGCTCTGGGCGCCGGCTCATCGGCTATGCTCGCGCCCCTATGTCGACCCGCGTCGCGGCCCTGCGGCTGCTCTGCGCCGTGCTCCTCGCCTCCTTCTTCGTCGGCGCGAGCTGCGGGCAGTCGGCGCTCGGCCTCTTCCCCGGGGTCGTCAACGATCCGGGCAACCTCGCCCTCCGCAAGGCGATCCTGAGCTTCGGGACCAGCAAGCTCTGCGACGAGATCTACAAGCGGAGCCTGCCCCTCAAGCTCCGCGAAGAGGATCCGATCATCGGCCGCTTCCACGCCACCACCTGCGCCTCCGCGGCCCTCGCCAACGGGAACCTGGCCGTCACCTTCGGCGGCTTCGGGTGGGTGTGGACCAACCTGACGCAGCGCATGAGCTTCGAAGCGAGCGGCTCGATCGAGCTCGACAACGACTTCCTCATGGACGGGTCGTCGATGTACATCTACTTCCGCCAGCGCGGGACCCCGACGGCGAGCTTCAAGGTCAAGCTCCTCGAGCAGCCGCAGACGGCGGCGGCGCTCGGCGGGATCAACCTCGCGGCGGGCGGGCAGAGCGTGGCCAACGATCTCGGCAGCCAGATCATGCGCGGCGAGATCGCCAAAGGCTTCACCGTCATCCGCAAGCCGAGCGGCGAGGTCGAGTTCGGCCTGGGGATCATCGAGAAGGGCGAGCACCCGACCCTGCCCTACCGCCCCGACGCCAAAGGCAACACCGTCCTCGAGAACGAGCGCTGCGAGATCCACCAGAACCAGCGCGATTTCATCGGCCCGATCGAGGTCCCCAAGGGCTCCAAGCTCGGGGTGACGCTCGCGGTCGACGGCGCGCCGGGCGCGGATCTCCTCGTCGTTCCCCGCTACATCGGCGAGCCGTGGCTCCAGACGTACACGACGCAAGCGGTCACCACCGCGCCGCCCGGGACGCCGGCGCTCGACGAGACGGTGTTCGCTGGGCCCATCTGGCACCGCGCCCTGACGCTGGCGCCCGGCTCGTATTACCTCGTCCTCGACAACACCTCGACGGCCGGACGCTCGGCGCCGCCGGGCTTCGCCAAGGACGATCGCGCCGCCCTGGTGAGCTATTCGATCACCCTGGAGGATTGAGGGGTGATCGCGATTTCACGGGCGGGAGCGGGGCAGCGCTTGCCCCTCACCACCGCGGCGTATACATAAGCCTCCTCTTGACACCCCCCAACGAAGACAGCCCTGCCGGGAGCTCTGCCGCCGGCGCGCGCGAGGAGCCGGCCTCGGCACGGGGCTCCGTCCCCGATCCGCCGGGGTTCAACGACGGGCGCTTCGGGAAATACGTCTTCTACTTCGTCTGGATTGGCGCGGTGCCCTTCGCCCTGGCCATCGGCAGCGTCTGGCTGCTGACGCCGCCGCCGGGCGCGATCAACCCGTCGTGGCTCCGCTCCAACGTGGGCGAGCAGCAGATCCCCGCGGGGATCATCCTCTTTACCGCGATCGCCATGACGCTCTGGCGCTTTCGCCACGACCTCCCGCTCGCCGACCGGATTGGCCTCGGCGGCCGCAAAGACATTCCCCCGGCGGTGCGCCCGCGCTTCGAAGACGCCGGCACCCTCCTCGACGAGGCCCGCCGCATCCTCCGCGCCAACCGCCGCGACGTCGAGCGCGAGCTCACGACCTCGGAGCGCGAGCAGCTCAAGCAAGCCCTCGACGCGCTCGAGCGCGCCATGCTCGCCGAGAAGTTCGATCCGGCCGAGTTCGACGCCGCGCACGCCAAGGCCGACCGCACCGTGGGCGAGCACCTCCCCCGCTGGCGCAAAGGCGAGATGCGCGAGTACGCCGAGTCGATCGGCATCGCCGTCGCCGTCGCGCTCCTCCTCCGCGCCTTCGTCGTCGAGGCCTTCAAGATCCCCAGCGGGTCGATGATCCCGACGCTGATGATCGGCGATCACATCTTCGTCAACAAGTTCGCCTACGGCCCGCTCATCCCCGGCACGGACGACCGCCTGTTCTCGCACCTCCCGCCCGCGCGCGGCGACGTGATGGTCTTCAAGTTCCCCGAGAACAAGGAGCAAGACTTCATCAAGCGCGTCATCGCCATCCCCGGCGACACGCTCGAGGCCATCGACGGCCGCCCGGTGATCAACGGCTGGATCGCGCCGCACTGCTTCGTCGGCCAGTTCAAATACGAGAACCGCACCGCCGAGATGTTCGTCGAGTTCCTCGGCGACAAGAGCTACCTGACTCTGTTCGACAACGACCCCGACGAGCAAAAGTGCCGCGGCGGCGAGGAGTGCGGCCCCGGCCTCGCCTGCCGCGGCGGCATCTGCGGCACGCTCCAGGGCCCGTTCAAGGTCGCCCCCGGCGAAGCGTGGGTGATGGGCGACAACCGCAACAACAGCCACGACTCGCGCAGCTGGCGCGGCGGCATGGGCGCGGGCGTCCCCTTCGAGAACATCAAGGGCCGCGCGATGTTCGTGTGGATGAGCTTCGGCCCCGGCGGCGGCATCGCGCAAGACCGCCTCTTCGTCAACGTGCTCGGCCGCCCCAAGCTCCCCGGCGGCAACGAGTCGCTCCAGCCCAGCCTCGACAAATGCATGCGTGATCGCCCGGCCCTCGCGCTGACGACTCCGCCGCTTCCGCAAGCCAAGCCCGGCCACTGAGAGCTTGTTCAACAGGCTGCTGCGCGTCCCGAGTCGTCGGTCGGCCTCGGTCAACGTGCTGAAGCACGCCTCCCTCGGCCTCCCTAGCCTCGGGACGCTCGCGACGCCCGTTGAACAAGCTCTGAGAGCCTCTTCACCAGGCGTCGCGAGCGCCCTGAAAGGGCCACCGGCCTCGAGCGGAAAGTAGCGCCTCGGTCCCGGGTCTTGTTGTACCGTTCGGCCGCGGCGGGGCTCTGCGCCGACGGAGGAACACACGCATGTCGATCAAGACCACCCTCATCGGGATGATTGTCGCCTCGCTGGCGCTCAACATCGCTGCCTGCAAGAAGAACGACGCGACCGAGAACGCGGCGCCTGACACCTCGGGCAACACCATCGGGACGCCGGCGCCGACGACGGACACGCCCGCTCCCGGCACGGTGGCGAGCTACCCGACGCAGGTCAACATGGGCAGCACCACCCGGCAGACGCTGCAATCGTTCACCGTGAAGCAGGCCGCCGACAACAACTCGGCCACCATCGGCCACGTCAGCGTCGGGACCTGGATCAACATCAAGGCCAGCTACTCCAACTGGTACTTGATCGAGTTCCCCACCGGCGTCGGCCAGCTCTCCCCCGGCTGGATCGAGCTGCGCGGCGGCATCAGCGATCCGCGCCTCAACCAGAACACCAACCCGACGCCGACGACGACCACCACCACCACGGTCCCGCCGGTCGTGGACGCGGGCGCTCCGCCGCCGGTCGTGGACGCGGGCGCGCGCCGCCCCGGCATCGTCATCAAGCCTCGCAAGTAAGGCGAGCGCGCGGCCTGGACAAAAAATCGCCGTCCACTAGCTTCGATGGGGGTTTGCCCCAAATCCCGCGTCCGCCTTGCGGTCGTCCAGCGCTGCCCACTCTTCGTGCGGGCAGTGCTAGGACTGCGGGTCAGTTCAAAGGAGCATCGAAGTCATGACGGACAGGATGGCGGCGCTGACATACGACCGCACTACGGATCCTTGGGATAGCACGGTCGGTCTGCGCAAGACCGAGGTCGAGCGCCCGATACTCGACGAGACGAAGGACTACCACGATCGCTCGAGCGTCCTCGTGCGCCCGATGATGACGGGCTTCTGCGGCTCCGACCGCGGGATCTGGTTCCGATCGTCCTTCAAGGACATGATCTTCAAATCCCTCGACCGCGATCACAAGGACTCGCGCGTCATCGGCCACGAGCTCCTCGGCCGCGTCGTCGCCCTGGGGACCGACGCGCGCCGCGCCTACGGCCTCGAGATCGGGGACGTGGTCACCACCGAGAGCCACATCATCTGCGGCGCCTGCTACCAGTGCCGCATCGGCGACACCCACGTCTGCGCCGACGACAAGATCATCGGCATCAGCGAAGACGGCTGCTTCGCCGAGTCGGTGAAGCTCCCCGCCAAGACCCTGTGGCGCACCAACCTCGAGCGCATCCGCCCCGAGGTCGCCGCCGTCCAGGAGCCCTTTGGCAACGCCGTCCACGCCTGCACCAAGGTGAACCTCCGCGGCAAGCGCGTGGCCATCGTCGGCTGCGGGACGATTGGCCTCTTCGCGGTGGCCATCGCCCGCGCCATGGGCGCCAACTACATCATCGGCGTCGAGCCGATGGAGAACCACGCCGAGATGGCCCGCCGCCTCGGCGCCGACGTCGTCCTCCGCCCCGAGCCCTCGAAGAACGGCCACTCCCACGAGAGCGACCCCGAGCTGACAGCCCGCATCCGCAAGCTCACCGACGGCGTCGGCGTCGACGTCGTCCTGGAGATGACGGGCATCAACTCCAGCGTCAACAACGCCATCCACGCCGTCCGCCGCGGCGGCGACGTCATCCTCTTCGGCCTCAAGAGCGGAGACGCGGTGATCGAGAGCTTCGACCGCCTCATCGTCGACGGCATCAGCCTCCACAGCGTCATCGGGCGGCGGATCTTCGAGACCTGGCACATCACGCGCTATCTGCTGGAGTCGCGGGATCCCAACATTCATGACCTGATCTGGGAGGTCATCTTGAATCGCGGGGAGGGGACGATTTTCAAGTTCGACGAGTATGATCAGGGGGATTTTCAGAAGGCGATTTCGACCTATCCCAAGGTCGTGATTCAGTACTGAGGCGGCGCGGAGCGCAGGGGCACCCCGCGATTGCTGGGGTGCCCTCTCCTCTTCTCCTCTCGCTTCTATTCCCCCTCCTCTTCAACCAAGATCGCTCTCGCGGGCTCACCAGGGGCGTCGGACG
>FSTQ01000480.1_pt1 | contig 24478 bp, 20 predicted proteins | sample 1637281 | NCBI WGS metagenome assembly FSTQ01 (sample SAMEA3914818, study PRJEB12502) | metagenome | biome: forest; material: soil | place: Canada | collected 2010-06-26 | depth 0.1 m
AGAGCTTCGCCGAGGCGCGGCCGGCGGACGTGACCAGCGTCGTCAGGAGCTGGGAGCAGATGCTCACCGCGTGGAGGGCGCGCCCGGCCGAGATAGACGCCGTGATGGCGGCGGAGACCAACCGCACCGTCGAGGCGCTCAAGGGCGATTTCGCCGGGATGGTGCTCCTCGATCTGGGCAGAAACGACGAGCTCTACCGACGGGACTCGCCCGGCGGCGGGGTGTGGAACGCCTACGACGCGACCGCCCGCTTCATGACCCAGCACCAGCTCCTCAAGCACGCCGCGCCGGCGGCCGAGGACCTCCTCGACCCCTCCTTCCTCGTCCGGGTCAGGCTGAAGTGAAGCCGATGCGCTGGTCGCTCTCCTCGAAGATCACGATCAGCCTCGGCGGCCTCCTGCTCGCGCTCGCGGGCCTCGTCACGGTCCTGATCTTCGGAGAGCTGCGGCGCGAAGCGATCGCCGAGAAGCAAGAGCTCGTCGACGAGATGAACTACACGTTCGAGGCCCTGCTCGGCCAGGAGGCGTTCCCGAGCCTCCAGCGCGTCGTCGAGAACACCGCGACGAACAGCGCGCTCCAGCACATCGTCATCGCCGATCGCGCCGGGGTCGTGCTCGCCAGCAGCAACCACCACGACGTGGGCAAGGCCGCGCAGGAGCCGGCCCTCCGCGCGTTCCTGGATCGCGCGCGCTGGGCGCGGACGACGCTCACGACGGAGAGCACGATCGTCATCCTCCAGCCGCTGCGCGGGAGCGGCTACCTCGGCGGCGAGGGCGGCGACATCACCGGCGTGGTCGAGGTGACGGTGGCGCTCGACGTCCTCGAGGGGCAGGCGCGCGCGGCGGCGCTGCGGCTCCTCCCCATCATCCTGGGCGGCTTCCTCGCGCTCTCGGCCGGCATGGCGTTCACGCTCCGCGCGCTCGTGACGAAGCCGATCGCCGCGCTCGCCGTGATCGCGCAGCGCATCCGGAGCGGCGAGCGGGGCAGCCGCAGCCGGATCCGCCGCAACGACGAGGTCGGCCTGCTCTCGACGGCCTTCGACGACATGGCGACCGAGATCGAGACGATCCTCGGCGGCCTGGAGGGCCAGGTGGCCGCGCGCACCGCCGATCTCGAGGCGGAGCGGAGCGAGCTCGCTCGCGCGCTGTCGGAGCTCGAGACCAGCACGGCGGCGCGCCTCGCGCTCGCCGAGACGGTGCGGGATCTATCGACGCCGGTGATCCGGGTCTACGAGCAGATCCTGGTGCTGCCGCTCATCGGCGAGATCGACGCCGAGCGCGCCCAGCAGATCGAGACCTCGCTGCTCGCCGGCATCGAGCGGCACCGCGCGACGGAGGTGCTCCTCGATCTGACGGGTGTCCCCTTCGTCGACACGGCGGTGGCCGCGTACCTGATGCGCAGCGCGCGGGCCGCGCAGCTCATCGGGAGCTCCGTGACCATCGTCGGCATCTCGCCGCGCGTGGCGCAGAGCCTGGTGCACCTCCGGATCGATTTCTCCGGGATCGTCACGCACGCCAACCTGCAAAGCGGGCTGATTCATGCGCTGCGGAGGCGGAGCCTCGCGATCAGGAGGATGGGAGAAGAGAAGGCGTGAGCCCGCTCAGATCGCCAGCGTGAACGTCACAAGCTGCATCGAGCTCCGCAGGTTCGCCGCGTGCGCCGCGCTGGTCGCCTTGTCCGCGGCGAGCGTGTTCACCTCGTTGGCGAAGGACGTCTTGATGAACGAGGGCAGGTAACGCCCCTCCATCCCCGTCGCCGAGCGCAGCTTGTCCTTCATGATCACGCTCGCGGGCTTGCTGCCCTCCTCGGGCTTCTCGCCGACGAGGCGCGCCCACTCGGCGTAGCCACGGATGTACTCGCTGGAGACGACGAGGTAGGGGATCTTCTTCTTGTTCGCCGCCCCGCGGTAGAGCTCCATGAAGCGCTTGTAGCGGGTGGCCGCGGGGTCCTGGACGCGGGCGCCGGCCTTGTTCTTGATGAACAGGTGGTGGTGGAGGACGGTGCAGCCCGTCGACCAGCTGCCGACGTTGCCGGCGTCCGCGCCGAAGTGCATGTGGATGCTGCTGTTGTCTTCCACGCTGGCGAAGCGCCAGTTGGTCGCCGCGTTCTTGGCGCTGGCGATGGCCGAGAAGGTGCGCGCGCTCTTGGTGCACTCGCGCGCCAGCGCCATCTTGCCGGCGGTGTCGCTGAAGAGGTGCAGGGCGACGTCACTGCCCGGGTAGCGGCTGCTGATGTGCGAGCCGGGCTGCCCCGAGTAGAGCTTGCCTTCGAGCGTAACGGGCGTGCCGAGCGAGCTCTCGACCGCGCCGGCGTCGATGGTGCACTCGAAGACCTCGACGTGCTGCGCCCGCGCCGGCGTCGAGTCGGTGTAGGCGATGAAGAGCAGATCGTTCCACGTCGTCGCGTGGGCGAAGTTGGCGTCGCGGGTCTCGGTCGTGAAGGTGACCTTGTCGGTCTTGCCTTCTCCGGCCGCGGCCTCGAGCTGATCGACGGTGCCCTTGCCGGAGAGGCTGGCCTCGCGCACGCCGAGGATGGCGATCTCGGTGGCCGCGGTCGGCATCGTCTGGTTGAAGGCGCGGAACACGAGCTCGGCCCAGTTGTGCACCGTGGTCAACGTGACCTGTGCCGTCGCCGTGGCGGGGCGGACGATGTGCACCTCTTGCTGCGCGGGCGGCGTCGCGGGCGGAGCGGGCGCGTGGACGACGTGCGTCGCCGGCGCAGCGGCGCCTCCAGCGGCCGGAGCCGGCGCGGCGGCAGCGGGAGCTGGAGCCGCGCCGGCAGGAGCCGGAGCCGCGGCGGGCGCAGGGGCGGCGGCCGGCGGCGGGGCGACGACGCGCGCTTGCGGGGCGGCGGCCGGCGGCGTGACGTGCGCGTGCGTCGGCGCGACGATCTCGCCGCTCGAGGCGCCGGGGTCCCAGGTGCCTTTCTGGAGCGCCTTCTGCACCGTCACGGTGGAGCTCGAGCAGAGGCCGCTCAGCGTCGTGGTGCCGGTGACCTTGTGGTCGACGTCGTCCTTGTGCGGGCAGCTCACCCGCACCGTCACCTCTTCGATCGGGCGCTTGAGCGCGTCCGAGACCTGGACCTCGAGCGTCTTGTCGTGCGGCACCGGCTTGGCCTCGCCGCCGCCGCGGTCGCCGACGAACACGTCGGGGCTGCCCTCGACGAGCTGCCCGTCGCCCGTGTGGTGCGAGGTCTCGTCGCCGACGCGGTGGACGGGGATGCCGTTGATGAGCACGCCGCGGCTGCCCTTCTTGGCCTGCCACCCCTTGCCGGGATCGCCGACGCGCAGCGCGGCGTGGCCGTTGATGAAAACATCCGGCGAACCCTGCTTGCCCGGGCCCTCATCGGCCCCGTTCTTGGCCTGGTCTCCTACTCTTCCGGCGAGCGGCATCCGTGGCTCCGTCTCAAGCGATGGGTGAGGTGGTCTGGGGGTCTAAATCAGCGATCACGATCCTGAGTCAACACAGGGTTGGAACCGCGCGCGTGAGCAAGCGGACCAGAGCCCCGCGCGTGAGCAAGCGGACCCCTTGGCTGAAGGTCCCCTTGCTGACGCGCGGGGCTCTGGTCCGCTTGTTAACACGCGCGGTTCTATTGCGTAGAGTCTGCACGAGTTGATCGAGGATCGTGGTCGCTGATTCAGGTGAAGACGTGGAGCGCGCGCTCGTAGTACTTCACGCGCTCGGCGTAGTGGTTGTAGCCGCCGTTGATGCGGCGGGTGATCTGGCGAAAGTCCTGCTTGTCGGCGAGCACGTTGAGGTTGTGCGTCGACCAGAACCAGCCGGCGGTGCGGAAGGCGATGCGGGGCTCGACGCCCAGCTCGGGGTTGCCCTCGAGATCGAGGCCGAGCGCCTTGCCGCACGCGCGGTAGTTGTTGCGGCCGGTGAGCTGGATCGGCCCGCGCCCTTTGTAGCGAGGGCCGTCGCCGGGGTGGATGTTGCCGAGCTCGCGCGCCTTGCGCGGGTTGCGCGAGATGTCGTACGCGATGCCCGAGGCGAACTCGTGGAACCACGCGAGCTCGCCGCTCTCGTGCGCCACCTGGGCGAGGAACGCCGCCTTGCGCAGGCGCGCGTTGATCAGGAACTCGGCCATCGCCTGGTTGAGCGGCACGAGGTAGCGCTCGGCCTTGGCGGCGGGGAGGTGCGTCATGATCGCGCGGAGCTGCGCCGAGGTGACGATGGTGACGGCGCCCCCGCTGCGCGCGGGAGGGACGTCGACGTGCGGCGCGGGGGCGGGGTGCGCGGGAGCCGGCGCTCGCGCGGCCGGCGCGGGGGCTGGCGCGGCGGCGGGGCGCGCCGCGGGCGCAGCGGCGGCGGGGTGCGGCGCAGCGGCGGCAGGGTGCGGCGCGGCGGCAGCAGGATGCGGCGGCGCGGCGGCAGCAGGATGCGGCGCAGCAGCAGCAGCAGCAGGATGCGGCGCGGCGGCAGGCGCTGGCGGCGCGGGCGCGCGCGGGGCGGGCGTGGTGTGCGTGGTGGCGCGCAGGCTCAAGCTGGCGCGGAACCCATTGCCACCGATGCCAAAGTGCGTCTCTTCGGCTCCGGGCGCGCTCGCTTGCGAATTCGGCGTCGGCATGAAGTGCGGCCTCCCATCGCAGCATACACGGCCGGCGCGCTCTTGAGGTCCCCTCCGCTCATGGTCGGATGTCGAAGTCGCGACGGCCGCGGCGCGTCGACCCGCCGCGACGGTTGGCAGCGAGCGGACCCCTGATTAGTCTGCGGGCCTTCATGGACGTCGTCTCGCTTTGCCCGCTCCGCGTCTCCTCCCTGATCTGGCGTCCGAGCTCCGGCGGGCACGCGCTCACCGTGATCTGCAAGGGCACCTTCGAACTGCGGCCCTCCGAGCTCGCCCTCGCCCAGCAGCAGGAAGATCCCAGCGAAGAGGACAACTTCTGGGACGACGATCCCAACCGGAGTGTCCGCGCCCCGAGCGATCTCGTGCCCTTCAAGGCCCGCGCCGACGTGATGCTGGTCGGGCAGGCCTTCGCGCCGAACCGGACGCCGGTGCGCTCCCTCCTGGCGCGGCTCAGCGTCGCCGGCGTGGAGAAGGCCATCGAGGTCTGCGGCGAGCGCACCTGGACGCCCGAGGCGGGGCTGCGCGAGGGCCACCCGTTCACGAGCATGCAGCTCCGCTACGAGCGCGCCGCGGGCGGCCCGGACAACCCGGTCGGCGTGCGCGTCGATCCGCGCAGCGGCGGGTCCTTGCCCAACCTCCAGGTGCCGGGAGGGGCCAACGGCCGCGGGCCCGACGCGACGACGCCGATCGGCTTCGGGCCGATCGCCGCGCGGTGGCCGACGCGCCGCGCTCGGCTCGGCGGGTACGCCGCGGCCTTCGATCAGCACCGCTGGGGCGACGACGCGCTGCCGGAGGACTTCGATCCGGCCTTCTTCAACGCGGCGCCCCTCGATCAGCAGCCCGAGCGGATCGAGCCCGGCGCCCGGCTCTTGCTCGAGAACCTCGACCCGCGCTACGGCCGCATCTCGACGAAGGTGCCGCGCCAGCGGCCGCGCGCGTTCGTCGATCGCAACGGCGGGCTCGAGGAGCTCCAGCTCCTCTGCGACACGCTGTGGATCGACACCGATCGCGGCCTCTGCACGCTCACGTGGCGCGGGCAGATCGGCGTCCACGGCCCGCGCGACGAGGGGCGCGTCGTCATCCTCCTCGAGCAGCCGACGCACCCGCTCACCTGGCCGGAGATCCAGCAGCAATGCGCGGCCCCACCGCCCGCCGCCGAGCGCGCGCCGCTCCCCTCGATGGCGGACGAGTCGGACACCGCCGTGCACGACACCTCCATGTTCCGGGGGACGTCCCTCGAGCCCGCGCTCCCGTTCCTGCGATCGAAGGCGGCGCCGAAGGCCGCCCCGCGCCCGTCGGTCACGCGGCCGCCGCCGTGGCTCGAGGCGCCGGCGCCGGTGATCTCCTCCGGCCCGATGATGAACGAGACCCTGCCGCCGGGGGCGCTGCGCGTGGATCTCAGCCGGCTGCACGAGGACGAGTCGCGCTCGGGGCCTCCGCCCGCGGTGCCGGATTTCATGCAGCAGCCGCCTCGCACCCCGCTGCCCTCCGCGCCGCGCATCGAGATGCCGGTCCCGCCGCCGACGATGGGCGCCCCGGTGTTCGTCCCCCAGCCCCACATCATCTCCTCGCCCGCGTCGAGCGCGCCGCCGCCGCTGCCGCCGCTCTCGCAGCCGATGCCCCTGCCGCTGCCGCAGCAGGTGCCGCCGCCGCTCGCGCAGCCGATGCCGCCGCCGCTCCCGTCGAGCGCCGCCTCGCCTCGCGCCGCGACGACGCCCGAGATCCTCGAGCTCGTCGGGTACGATCCGACGACGCCCGACAAGGTGCACCTGCACCTCCCCTGGCAGGAGCTGATCGCGCGCCTCCAGCCGGAGGCGAAGGAGGTCGAGTACGACGACGATCCGGTCGAGGAGTCCACCGAGGTCAAGGACCGGCGCGACATCTTCGGCGTGCTGGCCGAGGGCGAGCCGACGAGCCTCGACGAGCTCGAGGCCAAGCTCGGCGCGGCGACCTCGCCGAGCGGCGTCTTCGAGCCGCCGCTGCTGCTGCTCCGCGGCGAGCTCGAGCTCACCTTCACCGAGCTCGAGACGCTCAAGGCCACCCTCGCCGCGGTCGCGCCCTTCACCAGCGGCCCGGACAAGAAGCTCAAGGACGCGTTCGAGGCCACGAGCGAGGCGCTCAAGTCACCGTACATCCAGGCCTCGGGCCGCGCGCTCGAGGGCCTGACGACGCGCCTCCGCGACGCGTTCCCGCAGGTCGCCGCGTCGCTCCCGGCCGGCTACCTCGATCAGCAGGTCGAGCGGATCCTCGTCGAGCAGCGCCACCATCAGAAGCGGACCATCCTCGGCAAGCCCTGGGTCCGGGCGCTCCTCGGTCCGCGCGGCGCCGCCGTCCCCACCTACGTGCCCGAGGAGCTCGCCGCCAAGCTCCCGCTCTACGCGCGCTTCACGGCCAAGCTGATCGTCGATCTCAACCTCCAGCAAGACCAGTACGAGAGCCACCCGTGCGCGCTCCTCTGCCTCGCCCTGGCGCGCGTCGTCCCCAGCCGATCAGCGCCGCGCGGCCGCCCCACGAGCGGCAGCCGCGCCGAGTAGCGGCGGCTCGAGCCCTCCCCTCTCGAGCCCTCCCCTCTCGAGCCCTCCCCTCACCCGCGCTGCCAGCGCCGCTGCGTGAAGACGCGCAGCGGGGCCTTCACGCCCTTCAGCGAGTGCGCGCCGAGATCGACGACGTCGTCGGCCTCGGCCGTCGTCGCGAAGGCCTCGCTGAGCGCGAGGGGCGTGCCGAGCTGCTTGCACAGCGCCTCGAGGCGCGAGGCCTCGTTGACGGCCGCCGAGATCACCGTGAAATCGAGCCGATCGCGCGCGCCGATGTTCCCGTACATGACCTGGCCGCGGTGGAGCGCGACGCCGATGGCGATGGCCTCTTCCCCGCGCGCCGCGCGATCTTGGTTGAGCCTCTCGAGCGCCGCGAAGGCCTCCGCCGCCGCACCGAGCGCGCTCCGGCACGCGCGGCGAGCGTCGTCGCCGAGAGGAAACACCGCGAGCACCGCGTCCCCGATGAACTTGAGCACCTCGCCGCCGCGCGCCGAGACGGCGCTGGCCACCGCGTCGAAATACATATCCAGCGTCTCGACGACCTGCGCGGGCGCCGTGCGATCCGACAGCGCGGTGAAGTCGCGCATATCGGAGAACCAGATCGCCGCGTCGATGAGCTCCCCCTTCCCGCGCTGAAACGCGCCCGCGAGGACGCGCCGCGCCGCGTTCTTCCCGAGGTAGACGTCGAGCAGCGCGCGCGTCGCGTAGTACGAGGACTCGAGCTCGAGGCGCCGCGCGAGGAAGGGCCGCAGCGCCTCCAGCTCCGCCAGCGCCTCCGCCGAGAAGCCCTCGGCCGCCGTCGTCGCGAACGAGACATAGCTGACCTGGCCGCTGGCGAACGGGAGCCCCTGCACGTAGTAGTCCGTGCCTCCCAGCGCGCGGAGGTCCTCGCAGATCGGATACGGGAGCGCGCCCTCGACGAGGCGAACGCGGATCGGCCCGGGCTCTCGCCGCGCGACCGCGACCGGGCTCTTCGTATAAAAGGCGTCGTCGATCCGCGCGTGGGGCTGATCCCGCACGACCACGCTCTCCCCTGCCCGCCACTGCACCGTCCGCCACAGCACCTCCGGGTGCATCGTCATCAGGGCATAGCTCACGCGCCAGAGCGGGATACCCGCCGCGAGGAGCCGGTCCGCGAGCGCGCGCATGAACGTCGCTCCGTCATCGTCGACGTGCGCCACATCCATGAGCCACGAGTGGAGCGCGGGGACGGGCGAGGAGCGCGGGCCTTGATCGATCATCGGGGCGGCGATGATACGCGCGACAGCGGGCCGATTCAGCCCTGGAGACACCCGGGCTCGACGACGGTCGACATCGCCCGTGAAAGCACCGTTACCAGCGCATCACGCGGTTGCCATTCCCGTCAGGTAACCGGATAGCATCGCCGGCATGAAGGTCTTTGAAACCAGCACCGTCATCCACGCGGAGCCGGATCGCATCTGGGCGCTGCTCACCGACGCGCCGGCATACCCCTCCTGGAACACCACCGTCGACAAGGTCGAAGGCACGATCGCCCTGGGCCAGAAGATCAAGGTCTTCGCCAAGATCAGCCCCGACCGCGCCTTCCCGGTCAAGGTCGCCGAGCTCGTCCCGATGGAGCGCATGGTCTGGTCGAACGCCATGCCGCTCGGCCTGTTCAAAGGCGAGCGCACCTTCACGTTGACGAAGAAGGACGGCGCCGTGGAGTTCTCGATGCGCGAGGTGTTCAGCGGCCTCTTCTCGCCGATGATCGAGCGTACGATTCCCGATCTGCAGCCCGCGTTCGACGAGTTCGCCGCGGCGCTCAAGAAGCGCGCCGAGAGCGCGAAAGGAGACTCATGACGACGACGAAGAAGCCGGCCGCAAAGACGCCGGCGACGAAGAAGGCAGCCACGAAAGAGCCGGCCGCGAAGGAGCCCGCCGCGAAGGAGCCCGCCGCGAAGGAGCCCGCTGCGAAAGAGCCGGCCGCGAAGAAGCCCGCCGCCGCAGGCGCCGAGGGCACGCGCGAGCATCCCTGGCAGCTCAAGACACCTCCGGGGACGTCGGACTTCGAAGCATTCCGCGACGACGCGCTCGATCCGCCCGCGCTCGTCGTGCGCGTCGGCAAGACCGAGCTCCGCTATCACCTCCGCGCCGTCGAGGATCTCCGCGCCATGCTCGTGGCCCACGGCGACTGGGTCCCGCTCGGCGGCGCCGACGAGCAGAAGCCCGCCGCCGAAGGCACGGTGGAGGCCTGGGGGCGCTCCTCCACGAACCCCGTCGCGGGATGGTACGGCATCAAGAAGGGCCTGCGCGGCCGGTTCGGGGTGTACGTGCCGCCGGTGCTCGAGGCGCTCGGCCTCGCCGAGGTCGAGCACCTGCCGAAGAACAACCGCATGCGCGCCCGGGCCGAGTAACCTCACCGCAGCTCCGGATATCGCCGCTCGGGATAGGCTCTACAGCTACTTGGGCGGCGGAATATACTGCGCCGCGAGCCGGAAGATCAGATACGCGCGGAACGTGTTCGTGCCCGTCGAGTGAAACGCATCGGCGACCCCGCCCGGCTGATACCACATCCAGTGTGAAGCGGTGTCGATCGTCCCGGGAGCGGGCACATCCCCCGTGGGGCAGGTCGGGGGAAACGTGCCTCCGGCCACAGGGTCGTTGGCTTCACCGATCGCCAGCGAGCCGACGGCGTTGGGGGTCACCGCGCCGGCGCTGTTCACCCAGCCTCCGCTGGTCAACCCATGATCGCCCTTGCCGCTGTTGCAGATCCCGATCTGCGTATTGACCTCTGCCTGGGTGGGGCCCGTCGCGCTCGAGCTCAGATCGATGCCTGTCGCGCAGACCTCGAACTTCGGGTCACCGGTGTACAGCGGCGCTCCGCCGACCCGCAGGAACTGCCCGAGCACACCTTGAGTCACCGACAGATCGTCCCACGTCACGATATAGAGGTACGCCGAGGGCGGCGCGTCGGCGGCCGGCACGACGTAGGACTCCGGCCCTTCGCCGCAATTGAAGATCTGCCCGGCGCTCTGCGCCCGCGTCCCCTGCGTGTAATGCGAGATGCCGGAGACGTCGCCATAGCCAAAGCTATAGGCGTTGTCAGCGGTGATGACGACGTTGACATCGGTCGTGGGAACGCTCGTCCCACCACCGACCCCAAAGCCACCGACCCCCAGGCTGATGCCGCCCTCTCCCCCCTGGCCGCTCCCCGTCGTGACCGTGGAGGAGTCCCCGCCAGCCCCCGTCGTGGTCCCGGCCTCCCCGCCGGAGCCCGTGGTGGTGACGCCGGTCCCGTTGGACGCGGTGCACGCGGGAGCTGCGAAGAAGGCGCACGCGAGGAGCGCCATCCAGCGCGCAGCGGAGCGTGAACCGATGCGCCCCGATCGCGAGAGCACCCGGCGCGACGAGAGACGAGCGACAATGGATTGCTTCATGGGGTCGCTCCACACCTATCACAGACAGCCGGCCGGGGTCGAGGGCGCGCCTGAGAGTTTACTTGGATCACCTCGACTCCTCGCGGATCGGATATGGATGGAACCCCACCGCCCCGTGAGCGGGCTCCGGCCTTTGAAGAGAGTGAGTGACTCCGCATGAGCATCGACATCCGTGGAAAATGGGCGTTCGTCACCGGGGCGAGCCGGGGAGTCGGCACGCAGATCGCCAAGGGGCTCGCCGATCTCGGCTGCAACCTCGTCTTGCACAGCCGGGATCTCTCGCACACGGCGCCGCTCGTCGCCTCGCTCGCCGACAAGGGCGTTCGCGTCGCCTCGATCGCCGGGGAGCTGTCCAATCAGGCCGACGTCGATCGCCTGCTCGACGAGGCGCTCGCCGCCTCCGGGGGCCTCGACATCGTCTACAACAACGCCGCGGTGATGACTCCGTTTCGCGAGCCGCACGCGACGGTGACCGCCGAGGAGTACCGCCTGAGCTTCGAGGTCAACGTGATCACGCCGATCCGCATCACCCACGGAGTACTGCCGGGGATGCTGGCCAAGGGCTTCGGCCGCATCATCCAGGTGACCTCCGGGATCCAGGACGTGCCCGCGCTGATGGCCTACGCCGCGTCCAAGGCGGCGCTCGACAAGTTCGTGCGCGACATGGCAGCTTCGCTGCGGGGCACAGGCGTCCTGATGAACCTGCTCGATCCAGGGTGGCTGCGCACCGATCTCGGCGGCGCGCACGCCCCTAACGCCGTGGAGTCGGTCCTGCCCGGCGCGCTCGTCCCCGCGCTCCTCGACGGCGAGGTGCACGGCGTGCTCTTCCGCGCGCAGGACTACGCGCCTCGGTGATCCCTCCAAGATCACGCCGCGGTGACGCCGTCCGCGCGTCGAGACAGCGCCGCGCAAATCGCAGTCAACCTCGGCTTTTGACCACGATTTCGGTGTCTTCAGCGCATTTCACCGTGGTATTCCTCGCAGGTGCCAATGGCTCGATTGCCCACCTCGCGCGCCGCTCTCTCCGCGCTGCTGATAGCGGGGTGCCTCTCACTGGCCCTCTTGCCCGCGGGCTGCTCCAGCGCTCCAGCTCCCGCGCCGCTGCCTGAGGTGCCTGCCAAGCCCACAGGCGGCAAAGCCCCCGGCGCGGCCTTCGTGCACCTCTTCGAGTGGAAGTGGCCGGACGTGGCGCGCGAGTGCGAAACCTTCCTCGGCCCCCACGGCTTCGCCGCCGTCCAGATCTCGCCGCCGAGCGAGAACGTCGTGCTCGGCGGCTATCCATGGTGGCAGCGCTACCAGATCGCCAGCTACGATCTCGTGAGCCGCAGCGGCAACGAGGAAGAGTTTCGCGACATGGTCTCTCGCTGCAACGCCGCCGGCGTGGACGTGTACGTCGACGCCATCATCAACCACGTGTCCGCGCAGGGGGCCGGCGTCGGCGCCAACGGCACCAAGTTCACCAAGTACGAGTACGGCGACCTCTACCACGAGGCCGACTTTCACTCGCCACACTGCTCGATCGCGGACACGGACTACGCGGAGAACGCCGACCACGTCCGCACCTGCGAGCTCCTCCACCTCGCCGATCTGAACACCGGCGCTCCGGCAGTGCAGCAGAAGATTGCCGACTACCTGGCTCGCCTCGTCGAGATGGGCGTCCGCGGCTTCCGCGTCGACGCCGCGAAGCACATCGCCCCGGCCGAGCTCAAGGCGATCATCCAGCTCGTCAGCGACGCCGTCGGTCCCGACCGGGCTCCCTACTATTTCTTCGAGGTCATCGACCAGGGCAACGAGGCCATCAAGGCGAGTGACTACCTGGACGTCGCGGGCACGAGCGGCAGCACCGTCGACGTCACGGAGTTCAAGTACGCGCGCATCGACGACAGCTTCTTGAACCGCAACGACAAAACCCTCTCCACCCTCGCCGACACGAGCGAGTCGAGCTGGGGCCTCCTGCCCAGCGATCGAGCGGTCGTCTTCACCAACAACCACGACACCCAGCGAAACGACGCCGTCTTCTATCAAGACGGCGCCCTCCACGATCTCGCCAACGTCTTCCTGCTCGCGTTCCCGTACGGCTACCCGCAGCTCATGTCGAGCTACGCGTTCGATCGCCAGACCGACGCCGGCCGCAGCAAGGGCCCTCCCTCCGACGACATGGGCCACACCAGCTCGATCTACGCCGCCGGGAGCGACGCTCCGAGCTGCGCGCCTTCGCCGGCCACAGCGCAGGTGGGCCAGTGGGTGTGCGAGCATCGCTCGCGCTCCATCGTCAACATGCTCGCGTTTCGGCGGGCCACCGCGGGCGCGGCCGTCACTCACGTGTGGCAGAACGGCGCCAATCAGCTCGCGTTCGGCCGCGAAGGCAAAGGCTTCGTCGTCCTCAACCACGAGGCCGCCGCGCTCGATCGCACCTTCGCTACGGATCTCCCTGCGGGCAAATACTGCGACGTGCTCGCCGGCGACGCCGGCGATGGCAAATGCAGCGGCCCGACGATCGATGTGGCCGCAGACGGCTCCGCGCACATCCAGGTTGGCAGCGATCAGGCGGCTGCCTTCTTCATCAATGCGATGGTGAAGTGACCACCAACGCCGGCTCCGCACGCGGGACTCCGATCCAGCGCCGGCGGTGGCCGCATTATTGACGTCCGCGCGGCGAGCGATTACGTCGTGCGGCCCTCATGCGAAGTTATCTATTTCTTACCGGGCTTTTTCTGTTCTCTTTCCTCTCGTTCGCCTGCTCCAGTAGCACCCCGGAGACCACGCCCGAGGCGCCGTCGATCGACGGGCTCAACGCGCCCTGCGATACGAATGAGAAATGCGTGGGCGACCTGGCCTGCGGCGGCCCTGGAGAGTCAGAGGGCCAGTGCGTCATGAGCTGTCCGTCCCTCGGTCCAGGGCCGACCCACGGCTGCCCCGAGGAGGCGTTCTGCTACGTGTTCGACAACGACGACGGGCACTATTGCAGCCGGACGTGCAGCACCGACGCCGACTGCAAGGCGGTCAATCCAGCGCTCTCGTGCAGACCCGACGGCGGAGAAGACGAAACGGCGGTCAAAATCTGTGTGCGGCGGTGACGACCGCAACGCGGGTCAAGGAGACCTGCGAAAGAGGCTCCCGCGCCGTGACGCGTCGTAGAGCCCTTCGAAGCCGATGAAGGCCTCGCCGCCCTCGCTGACGAACGCGGCTTGCCAGGAGCGGGCATGGGCGCAGGCGCCGCGCTGCCTGCGCATGCGGCGAGGAACACCAGGGCTGCGGCGGCGCGCGCGGGCGTGAACGGATGCATGGGCCGCACGCTATCTCATCTCGCGCGAGATTGGCGGCGTCGATCGCGGCGCCTCAGCGCCACCGATACGCGAGCCCGAAGGGCACGCAGCCGGCGAACCCGTTGGATCCGAGCAGGAAGAGCGGTGTGGCCTGGATCAGGAGCGAGCTCTTCGGCCGCTTCATCACCTCGATGCTGATCTCCGCGGACGCGCCGAGCGCGAAGCCGAGCGAGCCGCTCATGCGCGGGCGGAGGTTCTGATCGACGTAGTAGTCGGGGGACACGGGCGTCACCACGCCGTCCCCCGACTCCCCTGCTGCGCCGAAGAGCAGCGATCCACCGGCCCAGAGCGGCCCCCAGACGTGCGCCGAGAGAGAAGGACCGATGGCGAAGAGCCCGCCGCCGCCGGCGCGCGGCCCGCCCAGGGCGCGGACGCCGAGCTGGAAGCGATCGTTCCAGGCGACCCCAGCGAAGGCGCTCGGCCCGGTGACGAACCCGCCTTGCGAGTACATGCGGTACGTGCACTGGACGCTCCCGCAGGTCGCGGTCTCGACTCCCATGCTGGTTTGCTTCGAGACGCCCACCTGATCTTCGGCTCCGTCGAGCTTCGCTTGATCCATGTCCCCGCCGAGGAAGCCGGCGAACGCGCCGAGCTCGAAGACGAAGCGCGCCCCGGAGGGGCGAGCCTCGGGCGAGGGTGCTTTGACGGGCGCGGGCTGGGGAAGCTCGGGCGCCTCCGCCGGCAGCTCCTCGGCGGCGGGCGCCTCCGGAGGAGCCTTGTCGCTCGGGGCCGCTCGCGCCGTCGCCCCGAGCGCTGGAATGAGGATGCTTTGCCGCGTCCCCTCCTTGAACAGCAGCGTCGTGTCGCCCACCACCACTCCTCCCGCGACGGCGGTGACGCGGTGCTCGCCTGGATCGATGGGCATGTCCTTGCCGAGGGCGAACGGGAGGATCGTCGCGCCGTCGATCTGGATCGTGAGATCGCGCCCGCCCGCGCCGGGCGCGATCGACACCGTGAGCCAGGGCAAGCGCGGCTCGAGGGCGTCGACCCGCTGCTGCGCGAGCCGCTCCCGCTCGGGGTGGCCCTCGGTGCGCGCCGTCACCACCGCGTCGTGGAACTCGACCCAGGCGGTGGCGATCTTGCCGAGCCGCTCGTGACACGCCGCGACGTTGAGCTGCGTCCCCCCCTTGGGCTCGAGGCGCTGGCTCTCTTCGAGCTTGGGGCACGCCTCGGCGAAGCGGCCCGCGACCATCAAGGCCCGCCCCTCCTGGAAGATCCGCTCGGCGACGCTCGCGTCGTCGGCGCTCGCCGGGCCGGCGGCGAGCGCCGACGCGAGGGCGAGCAGAGCGGCGATCCGCGGGTGAGATCGGGTGAAGGAGGATCGTCTCATGGTGTGTCGAGCTCCGCTCATCTCATCGCGCGTCCGCGCGCGTTGTCCTTCAATCGCAGAGGAACCCGCACTCCGCCGCGCACGGGGCGCAGGCGCAGGGGTAGATGGGCTCGTAAAGGCTCTTCGAGTCCACGCTCGCCACGTCGCAGGCGGTGAAGCACGCGGCCGTCCAGTCGTTGTGGAAGCACTCGTCGGTGCAGCCGAGCCACGAGGCGCAGGGGCCATCCTTCTTGCACACGGCGACCTTGTCGCCGCACCCCGTGCCCGCCTTGAAGGGATCGGCGAGCTCGATGCAGCTGTTGCACGCGTCCTTGCTCGCCGCGCTGCCGCCGGTCCCGGAGGCGCTGGAGCCGGTGGAGCTGGTCGCTCCGTTCCCGCCCGCGCCGCCGCTGCCGGTGCCGCCGGTGGACACCTCGGAGCCGCAGCCGGCGGCGAGAGCGGTGGTCAGGATCATCGTGCAAGAGAAGATCAAACGCATGGCATTCTCCGTGATCGCCCGCGGGCGATGCGAGTGGTTCGTGACGTCGAGGAGGCGCGTCGCCCCTTCGAGCTTTTGCTCGTCGCCCCTTCGAGCTTCTGTTCGAAGGGGGCGCGTGCCAGACTCGAAGCGCCCGTGCAGGCAGGGGCGGCGCTGCTTCCTCTATCGCACCGTTACCCGTCCCGAGAAGTTCCTTTAGAGATGGCCGACGATTTCTCGAGCCCGCGCCGGGGCCTGTTTCCGACGACCCATCGCTCCGCTGTCGGCTCCCTCGGGAGCGACGACGCGGCCGAGCGGGCGCGCTCGTTCGAGATCCTGGTGCGGGCCTACTGGAGGCCCGTCTACAAGCACGTGCGCCTCCGCTTCCGCCGCTCGGCCGAGGAGGCCGAGGACCTCACCCAGGGCTTCTTCACGCGGTCGTTCGAGCTGCGTTCCTTCCGCGAGTACGATCCGGGGCGCGCGCGCTTTCGCACCTACCTCAAGACCTGCCTCGACCGCTTCGTGCTCAACGAGGCGAGGAGCGGGGGGCGGCAGAAGCGCGGCGGCGGCGCCCCGATCCTCAGCCTGGATTTCGCCTCGGCCGAGCGCGAGGTCGAGCAGGCCGAGCCTCCCGCCGCGGACACCCTCGAAGGCTATTTCGATCACGAGTGGGCGCGCAGCCTGCTCGCCTCCGCGGTGGACGCGCTCCGCGAGGAGTGCGTCCACCGCGGGAAAGAGAAGCACTTTCGCGTCTTCGAGCGCTACGTCCTCGAGGACGATCCGGCCGGGCGCCCCTCGTACGCCGCGCTCGCCGCCGAGCTCGAGATCCAGACCACCGACGTCACCAACTACCTCGCCTTCGCGCGCCGCGAGATCCGGCGCCTCGTGCTCGAGAAGCTCCGGGAGATCACCGCGACGGAGGAGGAGTTCCGCGCCGAGGCCGCGGCGGTGCTCGGGGTCGCGCCGTGATCTTCCTGGGCGACGCCGGCATGGCCCGCCTGCGCGCGCTCGCGGCGGAGCCGGACATCGTGGGCGATCGCTTCGAGCTGGGCGAGCCGATCGGCGAGGGCGGGACGGGCACCGTCTACCGGGCCCAGGATCGCGCGACCGGCGGCGGCGTCGCGCTGAAGATCGTCCGCGCGGTGAACGATCAGGCCGACGCGCGCTTCGAGCGCGAGGCCGCGGCGCTCGCGGATCTCTCGCACCCGGGGATCGTGCGCTACGTCGCCCACGGCCTGACGGCGACGGGCGAGCGTTACCTGGCGATGGAGCTGCTCTCGGGCGTGACGCTCGCGGAGCGCCTCGCCGGGGGCGCCCTCGGCGTGAGCGAGGCGCTGGCGGTGGGGCGCGGGATCGCCGCCGCGCTCGCCGCGGCGCACGCGAAGGAGCTCGTGCATCGGGACGTCAAGCCGGGCAACATCTTCCTCGAAGGCGGCTCGGCGTCGCGGGTCAAGGTGCTCGATTTCGGCCTCGCGCGAGGGCGCGGCGGGCCAACGGTGACGCGGGCCGGGTCGCTCCTCGGCACGCCGAGCTACATGGCGCCGGAGCAGGTCCGCGGCGCCCGCGAGATCGACGCGCGCGCCGACGTCTTCGCGCTGGGCGCGCTCCTGTTCGAATGCCTCACCGGCGAGCCGCCCTTCGCGGGCGCGGACACCGAGGCGGTCCTCGGCAAGGTGCTGCTGGAGCAGCCGCCCCCGGCGCGCGAGCTCCGGCCCGAGGTCCCGATCGCCCTCGAGGCGCTGATCGCGGCGATGCTCCGCAAGGATCCGGAGGGCCGCCCGCGCGACGCAGCCGAGGTGGCGCGCGCGCTCGCCGCCGTCGAGGAGACGGCCGCGCCGCCCGAGCCGCCGCGGCCGAGCGAGCCGCCGCCGTTCGCGCCGGGATCGATCCTGGGCGGGAAATACCGGGTGGAGCGCGCGCTCGGGCGCGGCGGGATGGGCGTCGTCGTCCTGGCGCGGGACGAGGTGCTCGGCCGGCGCGTGGCGATCAAGATCCTGCGCGCGGCGGGCCGCAGCGACGAGGCGCGCTTCCTCCGCGAGGCGCGCGCGGTCGCTCGCCTCACGAGCGAGCACGTGGCGCGCGTCCTCGAGATCGGCACGCGGGAGGACGGCGCGCCCTTCCTGGTGATGGAGTACCAGAGCGGATCCGACCTCGGCCGCGTCCTCCACGACCGCGGGCGGCTGCCCCCCGCGGTCGCCGTCGACTACGTGCTGCAAGCGAGCGAGGCGCTGGCCGAGGCGCACGCGCTCGGCATCGTCCACCGCGATCTCAAGCCCTCGAACCTCTTCCTCGCCGCGCGCATGGACGGCACGCCGCGGATCCTCGTCCTCGACTTCGGGATCGCCAAGACGACGCCCGCGTTCGAGGGGCGAGGCGGCCTCGACGGCGAGCCCAGCTTGACCGCGACGTCGGCGGTGATCGGCTCACCGCTCTACATGTCCCCGGAGCAGCTCCACAGCGCGAAGGACGTCGACGCTCGCTCCGATCTCTGGTCGCTCGGCGTCGTGCTCCACGAGCTCCTCACGGGCAGGCCTCCCTTCGAGGCCGAGAGCGCGGCGGCGATGGGCGCGAAGATCGCGGCCGGCGCGCCCGCCCCGCTCGCCCAGGGCTGCCCCGACGCGCCGCCGGGCCTCGCGGCCGTGCTGCTCCGTTGCCTCGAGAAGGATCCGAGCCGACGCTTCCAGGACATCGCCGAGCTCGCGCAGGCGCTCGGGCCGTTCGCGCCCGAGGCCTCGCGCCTCTCCGTGGATCGCATCGCCCGCGTCGCTCGAGCGGGCCTCCTCGCGAGCGACGCGGTGGCCCTCGCGCCGACGCTCGCAGCGCCGGCGCGAGCGACCACCACGCGCGGCTGGGACACGCCGCGAGCCCCCGCCAAGCGACGGATCCCGTACCTCGCCGCGGTCGCCGCGCTGCTGGCGATCGGCGCCGCGCTCGTCTCGCTGCGGCCGGGGGTCGCCCCTGCGCCGGCCGCAGCCTCGATGATCGAGGCGAGCGCCGCACCCCTGCAAGCGCCGGCGCCCGCACCCCCACCGGTCGTCAGCAGCCCTTCGAGCGCCGCGCCGAGCGCGGCCGTGCGGCTGCCTTCCGCGAGCGAGAAGGCCCCTCGCCCGCAGGCCTCCTCGGCGCGAGAGCCACCGCAGCCGCCGCGCATCAAGCCGGCCTCCGCGGCTCCGAAGGCGATCGATCCGCTCGATCCCGCGCTCATGGGTCGATGAGCGCGAAGCCTCAAGAGAGCGTGCGCTGAAGGACCTCCGTGAGAGTCGCCGCGGCCGCCGCGGACGAAGGCGCCGCGTCCTTGGAGCGCCACGCGACGAACCCGTCGGGCCGCACCAGCAGCGCCCCCGCGGCCCGAACCCCGAAGGCGCGCGGCCAGCGGTGCTCGGGATCGAGGACGTCAACGCCGAGGCGAACCGCGCGGAGGCCGACGCCCGTCGCTTCGCCGGCGACGCGCGCCGCGTCGCGCCACGCCTCGTCGCGCGGCCCCGCCAGCAGGACGTGATCGCGGCCGAACAGATCGAGCGACGAGATGCGGGAGCCGCCGCGCGCCAGCCACACGTGCGGCGCGCGCGTCCCCGGGCGCCCCTTCAGATCGTTCGAGCCCGGCCCCGGCGCCTCGCCGCGCTCGACGGCGATCGCCTCGGACGAGTACCCGTAGCCCACGCTCAGGTACGGGAAGACCTTGCGCATGCCCCACATCATCGCCAGCGGTGATCGCGTCACCTTCATCAGGCCGCGCTCGTCGTTCATGCTCCCGGAGATGGCCCCGACCGCCGCCGCGACCGGGCGCCGCTCGCGCTCGTACGTATCGAGCAGCCGCGGCCCCGCGGCCCCGCGGAGCGTCGCGGCGAGCTTCCAGGCGAGGTTGTGCGCGTCCTGGATGCCGGTGTTGGCGCCGAAGCCGCCCCACGGCGGCATCGCGTGCGCCGCGTCCCCCGCGAGGAACACGCGCCCCTCGCGGTAGCGCTCGGCGATGCGCACGGCGCTCTCCCACGGGAGCGCGCCCTTGATCTCGACGGCGAGGTCCGCGATCCCGGACGCCTCGCGGATCAGCGCCGCGCAGCGCTCGGGCGTGAAATCCTCGGGGCGCTGCCCGAGGCCGGGCTCGTACGAGATGTGGAGCACCCAGCGATCGCGGTTGTCGATCGACGTGAACAGCCCACGCATCCCCGGCCGCTCGATCAAGCACATCGAGAACTCGCGCCCGCGCACGAGGTCGCCGAGGTCGGCGCGAAAGTAGACGTTCATCTGGTGCGTGCGCAGGCTCTCGCCGCTGCGGCGGATCCCGAGGAGCTCGCGGATCGGGCTCCGCGCGCCGTCGGCGGCGATCACGTAGCGCGCGCGGACCTCGCGGCGCGCCCCCGAGGCGCGATCGAGGATCACGCTCGTCGTCCCGTCGCCGTCCTGCGTGAGCTCGACGAGCTCGGTCGCGAGGCGCGCGTCGACGCCGCGGGCGCGGGCCGCGTCGAGCAAGATCGGCTCGAGCTCCTCCTGCGTGCAGCGGCACGCGCCCGCCGGGCTCTTCTTCGAGGGCTGGCCGCGCAGGCCGCGCGCGCGGATCTTCTTCATCAGCCAGCCGCCCTCGCCGCGCGCTTCGATCACCGACTTGAGCGTTGCGCCGGCGTAGATGCCGACGGCCGGAGCGAGCGCGGCGCCGGCCTCCCGCACGGCGTCGTCGAGCCCGAGCTCGCGGAGCAGCTCCATCGTGCGCCCGTTCACGCCGCGCGCGCGGGGGTGGATGCACGTCGTCGGGTGCCGCTCGACCAGCAGCGATCGCACGCCCTGGTTCGCCAGGAACAGCGACGCCGTGAGGCCGACGACGCCCCCGCCGACGATGAGGATGGGAAACTCTTCCAGGTCCATCGATACTCTCCCGCGCCGCGCGCCTTTTCGCCCTAAAACTTGTAGCGACTCCAAAATTGATGTCAACCCAACTTCGACGACCCCCGGCCGCGGACGAGGAGCCGCTCGGCCTGCGGGAGCGCAAGAAGCGCAAGACGCGCCTCACCATCTCCGAGGTCGCGACCACGATGTTCATCGAGCGCGGCTTCGAGAACGTCACCGTGGCCGAGGTCGCCGCGGCGGCCGGCGTCTCGGTGAACACGGTCTTCAACTACTTCGCGACGAAGGAGGAGCTCTTCTTCGATCGCGGCTCCGAGGTGGCGGAGGCCCCGAGCCGCATCGTGCGCGAGCGCAAGCGCGGCGAGTCGGCGGTGGCCGCGCTCCGGCGCAGCTTCCGCAAGGCGGTGAAGGGCGACACGACGCTCCTGCTCGCCCGGGGGATCGAGCGCTTCCTCGCGACGATCGAGGCCAGCCCAGCGCTGAAGGCCCGAGCGCGCCTCCTCTTCGAGGAGAGCGAGCACCACCTCGCCGCGACGCTCGCCGAGGAGGCGGGCGCGCCCCCGGACGATCCGACCGCGCGCGCGGTGGCGGCGATGGTCATCGGCGTCGAGTGGATGATTATCCAGGAGTTTCGCCGCCGCATCCTCGCCGGCGAGCCCGAGGACGTCGTGCGCGCGGCGCTCTCGAAGCTGGGCGAGCGCAGCTTCGACCTCCTGCTCGCGGCGGCCGGCGACTACTGCGTGCGCGCCAGCGACGGCTGATCGCTGACGTGAAGCGGGCGCGTCAGCTCGCCCAGGAAGCGAGGCGGAACGATGCGCGTGGGAAGCGGAGTGCCCGCGCGGTGCGCGTCGATGAGCTCTTTGCCCGCGCACAGGACTTCTCGCACGTCGAAGCCGAGGTGCTCCACGCCCTCCGCCAGGCCGAGCGGCCGCGGCCAGTTGCAGTGAGCGAGCACGTAGACGTCCTTGCCAGCTTGCATCTTCGCGCGCTGGAGCCCGGCGAGCACCGGCGGGATCAGGTTGTCGTCGATGACGAAGATCGCGTCGGGGCCGCTCCTCCGGTTGAACATCATCTCGGTCAGCCGGTCGCAGCCGATCGGCGCAGCGTGCATCGTGAGCAGGCGGTCGGGGTCCATGCCGAGCGCCTCGAGGCGCTCCTGAGCCGCGGCGAGCTTCGGCGCGTGCGGCGACATCACGGCGATGCGCTGCCCTTTCTCGAGCAGGCGCGCCGACGCCCGCTCGATCAGCCCCGTGAAATCGAGCGTGACCAGGCTCGCGTGCGGCAACGACGCCCCGATCGCGACGCGCGGCAGCCCGGGCGTCTGCAGCACGGGGAGCAGGTAGAGCATCGCGGAGTTGACGAGCATCAGCCCCGCCGCCGCCCCGTGCGCCTCGATCTCGCAGAGCTGCCGGTACTCGGGGTTGTTGGCGCGGCCGTCCACGCCCACGAGCGCGCTCACCTGGCCGGCGATGCCGGTCTCGCCGCGCTCGATGACCTCGAGGGTGGTGGCCAGAAACAGGGACCACTCGTTCGAGCCCGGCTGCTCGCTCGTGACCCACACGTAACGATCGGGGCGCGCGAACCGGGCCGACACCGTGATCAGCTCCTCGTCCCGGAGCGCGATGGCGGTGCGCACGGTGGTCGGCCGCGTGTCCTCGAACGGCTCCAGCGTCGGCACCGGCATCGGCATCGCCGTCGACGCCTCGCGCTGGAGCTGCTTCATCTGCTCGTCGATGATCAGCCGGATCTTCTCGCGCTCCTGGGTGAAGAGCTCCTCCATGAGCTGGCCCACCTCGCGGGCCCCGACGCGCGGGCTCGTCCGCGCGAGGTAGCCCTCGAGGGCGGCGCGGAAATCCGCGGCGGTGTCGAAGCGATCGCTCGCGCGGTGCGACATGGCCCGATCGCAGATGTCGGCGAGCTCGAGATCGGCGTCGGGGACCACCTGGCGGATCCGAGGCTCGGTCCCCGTCAGCCGGCGGGCCAGCATCGCCGACTGGCTATCGCCGCGCGCGAGGCGTCGGCCCGCGATCGCCTCCCAGAGCATGACCCCCACGCCGAAGACATCGGCGCGCGCGTCGACGGGCTCCCCGCTCGCCTGCTCGGGCGCGACATACGCGAGCTTGCCTTTGAACACGCCGCTCTGGGTCGTGCCGATCGCGCCCGCCGCCTTCGCGATCCCGAAGTCGACGACCTTCACCTGCCCGTCGTAGGTGATGAACACGTTCTGCGGGCTGACGTCGCGGTGCACGACGTGGAGCTTCGTGCCGTCGAAGTCCGTCAGCGTGTGCGCGTAGTGCAGCCCCGCCAGCGTCTCGGCCAGGATCCGCACCTGGATGTCGAGGGGCATGCCCGATCGCGCGTGGGCCCGGCGGAGCACGGCGTGGAGCGGCTGACCGTCGAGGTAATCCATCGCGAGGAAGTGGTGATTCCCCTCCACGCCGACCTCGTACGTCTGCACGACGTTGGCGTGGTTCAAGCGCGCCGCGAGGCGCGCCTCGTTGAGGAACATCGCGACGAAGTCCTCGTCCTGCGAGAGCTCTTCGCGGAGCAGCTTGACGACGAGGAGCTTGTTGACCCCCATGGGCCCCGGCACCACCGAGAGGAACACCAGCGCCATGCCCCCCTGCCCGAGCAGCGCGATGATGCGGTATTTTCCGACGCGCGCGACGTTCATGATCACACCGGGGTGGGGGCGCTCTACAGGTACGACATGGTGCTTTTCTCGCTCTGCTCTTCGCCCGTCGAGAGCAGGGCTGTGCACCCCGTAGTGACCGCGAGCATCAGCAGCATCGCTGAGACGACGCGGTTCACACGGCCAGCGTAGACGCACCTAGTGGGCAGATCCAACTCCGATGATCTCGCCACGCTCTCAATCACGCGCAGCGCCTGTCAACGCCGTGCGTCAGCTCGCGGTCCCGGGTTGACGCATTGAAGTTTTCCACGAGAGGAGGCATTGACGTGCACGTAACCGCCGGCACCAACCACACCAACAGCCCTAAAGCCGTCAGGCGACGCCGCACAGTAAACGGCCTTCATTAACCGTGTTTCTGTTTTGTTTCGCCAAAGTGAAGTGATAATTTCGATCCCGCAATGTGAGACTGGGGGGTCTCATGAACGCTCCGCAAGCCGTGGCTGGCATCCCCTCCACCCTTCAGCCCAGACGAGATCGCATATGAAACAGGCCGCGCTTCTGTTGATGTCGACGCTCCTTGTCGCGAGCTGCGCCCAGGGGCTCGACGGCGAGCAAAGTACCGGCTCCGGGGCCGGCTCCGGCGGCACCGGAGGCACCGGTACGGGAGAGTCGACGAGCTCCTCCGTCGCCTCGAGCTCCTCCGTAGCTTCGAGCTCCTCGGCGTCATCGAGCTCTTCCGCGTCATCGAGCTCTTCCGCGTCATCGAGCTCTTCCGCGTCATCGAGCTCCTCGGCGTCATCAAGCTCCTCGGCGTCATCGAGCTCCTCGGCGTCATCGAGCTCCTCGGCGTCATCGAGCTCCTCCTCATCATCGGGTACGGGAGGCGCGGGCGGCGGCCCGACGAACATGGTGGTTCAGTACAAGGTGGAGAACAGCGCCGCCGCGACTTCGGCCATCGGCTCCCAGCTCTGGGTCGTCAACAACAGCACCGACCCGGTGAACCTCAACGACCTGACCGTTCGTTACTACATGACCAACGAAGTCGTCGCGGCGCTCACCAAGTCCATCAACTGGGCCAACACCGGCGCCTTGAACGGCCCGAACGCCAACTTCCCCACCGGCGACATCAGCATCGCGGTCGTCCCCATGGCCATGCCGGTGCCGACCGCCGACACCTATGTGGAGTTCAGCTTCACCGGCGGCAACGACGTGCTCGCTCCCGGCTACCGCCTGCAGTTCTCGTGGGTCATTCAGAACTTCATGTCCCAGAAATTCACGCAAACCGGGGACTACTCGTACAACGCCGCGGCCAGTGGGCAGACGGACGCGCAGAACGTGGTGCTCGTGTACAAAGGCCAGTCGGTGGTCTGGGGCGTCGAGCCCTGAAACGGAT
>FSTQ01000317.1_pt1 | contig 24299 bp, 21 predicted proteins | sample 1637281 | NCBI WGS metagenome assembly FSTQ01 (sample SAMEA3914818, study PRJEB12502) | metagenome | biome: forest; material: soil | place: Canada | collected 2010-06-26 | depth 0.1 m
GTCGTGTCCATCAGCCGGGTGAGATCCCCGCTCGAGGAGCGAGCCGCGATCGGCGCCCGCGCCCCCTTCACGGCGGCCTTCTTTTCAGGGAACAGCGACGCCAGACGCTCCGCCGCGAAGAGGTGCCACGGGCTCGTGCCCCGCGCGCGAACCGCGCTCGAGAGCGCCTTGGTCCAGCGCGCCGGGAGCCCAGGATCGCTCTTCTGCGCAGCGTCCGCAGTCGCGCGGAACGAGAAGCGCTCCCCAGGCTCGCGGCCGTCGAACGCCAGGAAGAGCGATCCCGCGACAGGCTTGCCGCGGTCGGCGCGTGGACGCTTGATCCACACCGTCACCATCGAGCTCGCCCCCGGCAGGCTCTCTGCCGGAGCAGTCGACTCGAAGGCGTAGGGCCCCGCGGGCGCGCCGTCGAGCGCGACCACGCCCCAGCGCCTGAACCTCACCTCGAAATCCTCGGGCAGCGTCAGCGCGACCACCAGCGTCTCGTACGCCGCGTCGACGTGGCTCTCAGCGACGCGCCCCTCGATCACCTCCGCGTGATCGACCCGCGCGACCTCGCCCGAGCGCAGCTGCGGGACCGGCCCGTCGTCAGGCGCCGCGGCCACCGGAGGCGCCGCGCTCGCCGCCGCCGACGCGCTGGGCGCAGCGACCGGCAGCGCGGGAGCAGGCGCCGTGGAGCCGCAGCCAAACGGCGCCGCGAGGAAGGCGAGCGCGAGGGAGAACACGACGTGGCGCGACGAGAGGCTCATCGGCGCACGATACGATATCGAGGATATTTCGGTCAGCCGATCAATCCTCTCCTCGACAGCCGCGCTCTCCGCCGGGGCGCCCGTTCGAGTCAGTCATCTCTGCCTCCAATCCAGGCTCCGTGGCCAGAGGCTCTCCGCCTATGTCGCCCGCCGCGGGCGCGCGACCGACCAGTGGCGATCCGACGACTGCGCCACGCTCGCCCCCTCGAGCCCCGCAGCGGCCACCATCTCGCGCACCTCGTCGAGCGTGAGAGCCGCGCAGAGCGAGTCGAAGAAGAGCTGCTTTTGCCGCTCCGAATCGTCGGGAGCGAGGCGATTCACGATCGCCCACGCCGCCTCGCGGCTCTCGGGCCGGATCAGATCGCGCACGAGGATCGCGCCCCCCGGCCCGGCGACGCGCGCGATCTCGCGAAAGAACCCCAGCGGCTCGGGCACGTGGTGCGCGAGCGAGTTCGACACCACGAGATCGAACGAAGCGGGCGGCGCGTCGAGCGCCTTCGCATCCATGCGCGCGAGCGTACAAGCGCCCTCGAGGCCGGCAGCCGCGATGTTCTTCGCCGCCACACGGAGCATCTGATCGGCCATGTCCACAGCGAGCACCGTCAGATCCGGCCGGCGAGCGAGGAGGAGCACTGGAATCTTCGCCGTCCCCGTCCCGACATCGAGCACCCTGCCGCCCCCTGCCCCGAGCAGCGCCGCCGCGTCCTCCGCGAACCGCGTGTCCGTCTCCTGGAAGTCCATCGCATCGTAGTCTTCGGCGTCGTCCGCCGTATCCATGACTTCAGGCTCGAGGGTGCGGTCCATGCGTCCGCGCATAACCCATCCCCCGAGCGCGGTCGAGCCGGCAGAGAGCCCCTGCGAGCCTGGGAATCAGCCCCTCGATCCCGCGCGACCAGCTTCCAATTCGTCCGCCGAATCGCTTACGCTTCGCCGCATGAAGACCTCTGCCAGCGATCCGCCGAACGGCCTCGCGCCCACGCCCCGCCCGCGCACGCCCGCCCTGGTCCGCCGCAGCGTCGCCGCGCTCGCCCTCGGCCTCGCCGGCTGCGGCGGCGGCAGCGCTGACGGCGTACCTCCGCAGGCGGTGCCCCCGCAGGCGCCTCCGACGCCCGAGGTGACAGCGCCGCAGCCGCAGATCGTACCGCCGCAGGCCCCGCCGCCGCCGCCGCCGCAGGTCGACTCGACCGCGAAGCCCCCGCAGATGTCGCCGCCGCCCAACGCGCGTTAATCGCCGCCCCGCGTGCGCTCGAGGATCCTTCAGCGCCGCGGCGAGCGCCGGCCTCCCCGCAGCGACAGCAGCCTCGAGCTCGCGCGCGAGTGGCAGCTCTGGATCGCCGAGAACCTCCTGCGCGGCGTCGCCCCCGACGCGCTGATCGCCGGCCTCGTCGAGGACGGCGTCAGCCCGCGCCGCGCCGAGAGCGAGGTCCGAGCGCTCGCAGCCTCGGCAGCGATCACCGCCGGTCGCGCCGCGGCGCGCACCGCCCAGCAGCTCGAGCTCGTGGCGGCGATCGGGCGCGAAATGCGCGCGCTCTCCGCCGATCCACGCGGCGTCGAGCGGCGCGCGCGGCCGAGCGCGGAGGAGCTCTTCGAACAGTACTTCTGCGCGAGCACACCGGTGCTGATCACCGATCTCATGACCGGCTGGCCCGCCCTCGATCGCTGGTCCCCGGCTTATTTCAAGGAGCGCCTCGGCGACGCGACGATCGCCGTCACCACCGGGCGCGCGGCCGATCCGGACTACGATCGCAACTACGCCGCGCACACCGAGTCGACGACGATGGCGCGCTTCGCCGACCGCGTCGCCGCAACAGGCGAGAGCAACGATTTTTACATGGTCTCGAACAACCGCAACCTCGAGGCCTCCGCGCTCCTCCCCCTCCTCGACGACATCGATCTCCCGACTGACTACCTCGATCCCGAGCGACTCCAGGGCTGCGTCTCGCTCTGGTTTGGCCCAGCAGGCACGCTGACGCCGCTCCATCACGACACGACCAACGTGCTCTTCTGCCAGATCGTGGGGCGCAAGCGCTTCCGGATGATCGCGCCGCAGGAGACATCGCTCCTCCCGGGCGCGCGCGACTACTACGCTTCGATCGACGACGCCCGCGAAGGGGCCTTGATCAAGGAGCTCGTGATCTCGCCCGGAGAGGCCTTGTTCCTCCCCGTGGGCTGGTGGCACGAGGTGCGCTCGCTCGACGTGAGCGTGTCCCTCTCGTTCACCAACTTCCGCCGGCCCAACCGCTTCGACTGGTACAAACCAGGAGCGCCTCGAATCGCCTCTTCGAACGGCTGAGCGAGGAAGTCGGCCCGGCGCCGAGCGCGTCGACCCAGGAGCACAGCTCGCGGAGGCCGGCGATCCGCCCGGCGCTCGCGCCTCGGTCAGCCCCGACACCGGCGCCGGCACCGCGCGCTTGACAGGATCGGCTGGACGGAGCACGGTACATCCGTACATCGCGATACCAAGATTATGGACCTCGCCCGCTGCGTCGAAACCCTCAACCTCCTCGGCGACGAGAGCCGGATCCGGCTCTGCGCCCTCCTGCGCGATCGCGAGCTCCGCGTCACCGATCTCGTCCGCGTCACGGGGATTTCGCAGTCCCGCGTCTCGACGCACCTCGGGCGCCTGCGCGAGGCCGGGTTCGTCCGGGACCGGCGCGACGGGCAGCAAGCCTTCTACGCCCTCGCCCTCGACACGCTCCCCGGCACCGCGAAGGTCGTCCTCGACGAAGCCGCGAGCTCCCCGGATCCGACGCTGGAGGGCGACCAGCGGCGCCTCCAGGAGCTCGACGCCGAGCGGCGCGGCGGCCTCCCCGAGTCCTTCGTCGGCGAGATGGAGCGGCACTATTCGCCGGGCCGCACCTGGCAGTCCCTCGCGGTCGGCTTCGCCGCGCTGCTCCGCCTGGGCGACGTGCTCGACGTCGGCTCGGGCGACGGAGCGGCGGCCATCTCTCTCTCTCCCTATTGCCGCTCGCTCACCTGTATCGACACCAGCGAGCGGATGATCGAGGCCGCGCAGGAGCGGTTCGCCAAGCACCCCAACACCCACGCTCAGGTCGCCGACGTCCACGATCTCCCCTTCAGCGACGCCTCCTTCGACTCGGTCGTCGTGTTTCACACGCTGACGTACGCCAAGCACCCGAAGCGGGCCCTCGAAGAGTGCGCCCGCGTGCTCCGCCCCGGCGGCCGGCTCGTCCTCCTGTCGCTCGACGAGCACCGGCAACAAGAGGTCACAGCCGCCTACGGCGAGCGCCACCCCGGCTTCTCTCCGCGCGCGCTCCGCGCCCTGCTCTCCCGCGCCAAGCTCGACATCGTCACCTGCGACGTCGCCTGTCGCGAGACCAAGAAGCCCCACTTTCAAGTGATCCTGGCCATCGCCGACAAACCAGGGCCATTATCCCCCACCAAGAAAGCAAAGGCAGGCTGAGCATGCCTTTCGACTCGAGCCCCATGCCCGACCTTCACCCGCTCGCGAAGCTGCTCCAGCACCGTATCGCCATCATCGACGGCGCGATGGGCACCACCATCCGCACCTACGGGATGACCGAGCAAGACATCCGCGGCGCCCGCTTCGCCGACTCGAAGAAGGATCTGCTCAACAACGGCGACCTCTTCTCGCTCACCCAGCCGCAGATGATCTGCGACATCCACCGGCGCTTCCTCGAAGCCGGCGCCGACATCATCGAGACCAACACCTTCGGGGCGACCAGCATCACCCAGAGCGAGTTCTTCGTCGACGACCCGCGCGAGCACGGCGGCCGCAAGGACGCGGCGTTTTATCAGAAGATCATCGACGATCCCTTCCTCAACGATCTGGCCTGGGAGATCAACGAGCAGTCCGCGCGGCAGTGCCGCGAGTGGGCCGATCGCGTCGCCACGACGGACGGTCGACAGCGCTTCGTCGCCGGCGCGATCGGGCCGCTCACCGTCTCTCTCTCCAACTCGCCTGACGCGGACGACGCCGGGTTTCGCGTGGTGACCTTCGATCAGGTCAAGGCCGCCTACATCCTGCAAATCCGCGCCCTCATCGCCGGCGGCTCGGATCTGCTGCTGGTCGAGACCATCTTCGATTCGCTCAACGCCAAGGCCGCGCTCGTCGCCATCCGCGAGGTCTTCGACGAAGGCGGCAAAGAGCTCCCGGTGATGATCTCGGCCGCCGTCGGCCGCGGCGGAGAGACGATGATCTCGGCGCAGACGGCCCCGGCCTTCTGGAACGCGGTGGAGCACGTCAAGCCGCTCTCGGTCGGCCTCAACTGCTCGCTCGGCCCGGACCTGATGTATCCGTTCCTCGCCGAGCTCTCGGAGCGATCGAGCGCGGCGATCTCCTGCTATCCCAACGCCGGCCTGCCCAACCCGCTCTCGGTGACGGGCTTCGATCTGGAGCCGCCCGACATGGCCCGCTACATCAGCGAGTTCGCGCAGGCGGGTCTCATCAACATCGCCGGCGGCTGCTGCGGCAACACGCCCGAGCACATCGCGGCCATCGCCAGGGCGCTCGAGGGCCGAGCTCCCCGCGCGCTCCCCGCCCAGGAGAGCGTCAAAGCCCCCATCACCGAGAGCGCCGCTGCCGCCCCCGCCGTCGACCTCGCGCCGCGCCCTCTCCGCCTGTCAGGCTCGCAGCCCTTCACCCAGCAGCCCGGCGTTTACATGATCATCGGCGAGCGCACCAACGTCGCCGGCTCCCCTCGGTTTGCCAAGCTCGTCAAGGAGGGCAAGTACGAAGAGGCGGTGAGCGTGGCCCGCCAGCAGGTCGAGAACGGCGCCAACGTCATCGACATCTGCATGGACGAGGGCATGATCGACGGCGTCGCCGCCATGACACGCTTCCTCCTCCTCCTCGCCAGCGAGCCCGAGGTGGCCAAGGTGCCTTTCATGGTGGACTCCTCGAAATGGGAGGTCATCGAGGCCGGCCTCAAGTGCCTGCAAGGCAAGGGCATCGTCAACTCGATCTCCCTCAAAGAGGGCGAAGAGAGGTTCCGTCAGAACGCCAGGGTGGTCCTCAAGTACGGCGCAGCGGTCGTGGTCATGGCCTTCGACGAGCAGGGCCAAGCCGCGACCTACGAGGACAAGATCCGGATCTGCGAGCGCGCGTACCGCATCCTCGTGGACGAGGTCGGGCTCCCCCCCGAAGACATCATCTTCGATCCCAACATCCTCACCGTCGCCACCGGCATCGAGGAGCACAACAACTACGCTGTCGATTTCATGGCCGCCACCCGCTGGATCAAGGCCAACCTCCCCCACGCCAAGGTCAGCGGCGGCGTCTCCAACGTGTCCTTCAGCTTCCGCGGCAACAACCACGTCCGCGAGGCCATGCACTCCGCCTTCCTGTTCCACGCCATCCAGGCCGGCATGGACATGGGCATCGTCAACGCCGGCATGCTCGAGGTCTACGAGGAGATCAAGCCGGAGCTGCGCGAGCTCGTCGAGGACGTGCTGCTCAACCGCCGCCCCGACAGCACCGAGCGCCTGGTCGACTTCGGAGAGCGGCTGAAGGCCGCCAGCACCGGAGTGACAGAGACCACGAAGAAAGAAGAGGAGTGGCGCAAAGGCACCGTCGAAGAGCGCCTCTCGCACGCGCTGGTCAAAGGCATCGACATGTACATCGACGCCGACACCGAGGAGGCGCGCGCCAAGCTCGGCCGCCCCCTCGCGGTGATCGAGGGCCCGCTGATGGACGGCATGAGCGTCGTCGGCGACCTCTTCGGCGCCGGCAAGATGTTCCTGCCGCAGGTGGTGAAGTCCGCTCGCGTGATGAAGAAGGCCGTCGCCTACCTGACACCGTACATGGAGGCCGAGAAGGCCGCGATGGCCGCCGCCGGACAGGCCGTGAGGACCCAGGGAAAGATCGTCCTGGCGACGGTGAAGGGCGATGTCCACGACATCGGCAAGAACATCGTCGGCGTCGTCCTCGCCTGCAACAACTACGAGGTCATCGACATGGGCGTCATGGTCTCCTGCGAGAAGATCCTCGAGCGCGCCAGGCAAGAGAAGGCCGATCTGATCGGCCTGAGCGGCCTCATCACCCCTTCGCTCGACGAGATGGTGCATGTCGCCCGCGAGATGGAGCGACAAGGGTTCAAGCTCCCGCTCCTCATCGGCGGCGCGACGACCAGCCGAGCGCACACCGCCGTGAAGATCGCCCCGCACTACAGCGAGCCTGTCGTGCACGTGCTCGACGCCAGCCGCGCCGTGCCCGTGACCACCAGCCTCCTGAGCGAGGACGGCAAGCCCGCCTTCGTCACCCAGCATCGCGCCGACTACGAGAAGCTCCGGCGGCACCACGCCCAGCCCAAGCACAAGCTCGTCTCGCTCGAAGCGGCGCGCGCCAACCGGACGCCAATCGAGTGGCGCGCCGAGGACATCGCCCTCCCCGAGCTCACCGGCGTCCGCGTGCTCGAGGATTTCCCGCTCGCCACCCTGCGCGAGTACATCGACTGGACACCGCTCTTCCACACCTGGGAGCTCCGAGGCATCTACCCGGCGATCCTGAACCACGACAAATACGGCGAGCAAGCGCGCCAGATCTTCGCCGAGGCCAACGCGCTCCTCGACGAGATCGTCGCCAAGAAGCTCCTCACGGCCCGCGGCGTCTACGGCATCTTCCGGGCGAGCGCGGTGGGCGACGACGTCGAGCTCTACACCGACGAGACGCGCACGACGGTGCTCGAGCGCTTCCATTTCCTCCGCCAGCAAACGGCCATGGAAAAGGGCGAGCCCAACCGCTCCCTCAGCGACTTCGTCGCTCCCCGGGAGACCGGCCTCAAAGACCACCTCGGCGCGTTCGCCGTGACCACCGGGATCGGCCTCAAAGAGCTGACGGCAAAGTACCGAGCCATGAACGACGACTACAACGCCATCATGGCCGAGGCCATCGCCGACCGCCTGGCCGAAGCCTTCGCCGAGTGCCTGCACGAGCGAGCGCGCCGCGAGTGGGGCTACGGCCTCCACGAGGGCTTGAGCAAGTCCGACCTGATCGACGAGAAATACCGCGGCATCAGGCCCGCAGCCGGCTACCCCGCTTGCCCCGATCACACCGAGAAGGGCCCGCTCTGGAGGCTGCTCGACGTCGAGAAGAACACCGGCATCCTCATCACCGAGTCCTTCGCGATGTGGCCTGGCTCGAGCGTGAGCGGCCTCTATTTCGCGCACCCTCGAGCACGCTACTTCGGCCTCGGCAAGATCGACCGCGACCAGGTCGTCGACTACCACGTGCGCAAGGGCATGACCGTCGGAGAGGTCGAGCGGTGGCTCGGCCCAAACCTCAACTACGACGCCGCGAGCTGAAGGCTCAGACACAGCCCTTTCAAGGTCACAGAAGACGTTCGGACCGCCAAGATTCAGTACCGCGACCGTCAGGGAGCGGTGTGGGTCGCAAGAGCCCACTGCACCGCTCCCTGACGGTCGCGGTACTGGACCTCGCGCTATTTCAGCAAGTTATGACCTTGAAAGGGCTGAGGCTCAGACAGTATCGCGGCAGAGCCGGTCGACGCGCTTGAGCAGCGTGGGGAGCCGATAGGCACCATGCATCTCCCCAATCCACCCGGCGGCGACAGCAGGCTCGACGCCCGCGGCGGTGATGTAGAGCGGGCGGCTGCTGCCCCCTCGGACCACCGGCATAGCGAAGCTCGAGCCCGCGAAGCCGGTCTTGGCGACGCCGACGATCGGTGTTCGGCGCTCCAGAGCTTCGAATAGATGCGCTCCGAGACCGGGGCGCTGATCGTCGGAGAGCCAGACGTACCCATCGATGACGATCGCGTCACACACCCCCTGCACTTCGCCGAGGACCGCGAGCAAGCACGGAAGCTCGCGTCGATAGAACGCGCCCGGCTCGTAGGAAGCGACCTCGGTTATCCGCGCCACGTGCACGCTGGCCACCGCCGGATCGCTCCAGCCGCGGAACAGCACGCAGGCCGCCACGGCACCTTCATCGCGATAGCTGACGTCGAGCGCTGCGAGCACGTGTTCACCTCTCACTCGATCACTCGCCCGACAGGCAAGGAATCACTCCCGACGCGCCGTCCGGACCACCCTGTCGAGCAGCCGCTCCAACCACTCTTCCGGCGCCTCGCAGAGGCCGGTGTGCGGCGCCGAGACCTGCAGAATGGTGCTGCGCGGCGCGACCAGCCAGTGCCAGCGCTCTCGCAGCGGCAATTGCCCGATGGGCCCCGCCGAGGGGCCGCCCTCGCAGATGCGCGGGATGACCTCGAGGTGCCGCCGCACCAGCGGGAGATCCACGTCGGGGAAGAGCGCGAGCAGGCGCGCTTCGTCCAGCTCGATGCGCGCGGTGAGGAAGTCGCGCGCGTCGCAGAACAGGATCACACCGACGTTGATGAACTCTTCGCGCTCGACGTGGGGGACGACCCGCACGATGGCGTAATCAAACGAGCTGTGCGTGGGCACGCTCGGCCTCCTCGAGCAAAAGAGGGATCGCCCGGGCGCGGGCGCGCAGCCAGGTGCCGTAGGCGGCGCGGTGCTCGGCCTCGTCCGCAAAGGCATGATCCGACACGAGCCAGCTCGCCGGGATCTGCGCCACGATGCGGTCGAAGACCTCTTCCGTGAAGGCCGCGGCGAGGTGCAGAGACGCCTCGCGGAGCGCGGTCGCCCAGGGCAAGAGCACGTGATCGCGCACCTCGACGAAGGGATCGTCGCTGCCCTCCAGCGGATCCGTGGGGCGCCAGCCGTGATGAAAATAGAGCGACGCTCCATGATCGATGAGCCAGAGCTGCGCGTGCCAGGAGAGCAGGTTGGTGTTGCGCGCCGTGCGGTCCACGTTGGTGACGAACGCATCGAAGAGCACGATGCGCGAGGCCGTGACCGCGTCGGGCAAGGGGCCCGCGACGGGATCGAAGGTGATGCTCCCCGGCAGATAATCGAGGCCGAGGTTCAGCCCAGCGCTGGCCTCGAGCGGCGCGAAGATCTCCGGATCGAGCTCGCTCGCGGCGAGCTTCCGATCGAGATCCACGAAGACGATCTCGGGCAAGACGAGCCCCGCCGCGCGGGCGAGCTCCCCCGCCACCAGCTCGGCGATGAGCACCTTGGGCCCCTGGCTCGCGCCGCGGAGCTTGACGACATAGAGCCCGAGATCGTCCGCCTCCACCAGGGCTGGCACGGAGCCGCCCTGGCGGAAGGGCAAGACGTAGCGAGCGGCACGAACAGAGCGCAACATGCGGCCAGGAGTCTACCCGAGAGCGCCGCGCCCCGGGAAAGAGAATCACCGCGAGAGCGCCCTTCCTCGCCCCAGCCTCTATTTACCCGCGATCGTGACCTTGCAGAGGAGCGTATTGTCCGACTCGAGGTCCGATGTCCAGATGAGCTTGGCCGAGGAGTCCCAGGAGACCTCGTCGTACCCTTCCTTGGGGCTGACGTCGGCCTCCGTGTACTCCTTGGCGCTCTCCCAGCCGCTGATGTCGTACCCCGCCGTCTTCCAGTCCGAGGGCTCCTCCGTGATCACGGAGAGGCAGGTCTTCGCCGGATCGGCGTCCTTTTCGCACGTCTTGTTCGTAGGCGCCTTGTGGATCACCGTGCATTTCCAGGACGAGCTCGAGGCAGCGACGACGTCTCCCGTCACCGTGTCGGTGATCTGAGCGATGAACCCACCGTCGCCCATCTGCTGCTTGTCCGTGCCAATGTACTCCAGCCCGGAGTCGTTCTCCTTGTAGTCCTTGAGGACGAAGTTCAAGACGAACGGATAGGTCGCGTCGAACGAGAAAATCTCCGCGTTGAAGGAGCGCTCCGTCGTGATGGACACCGAGTCTTCCTTCGTCGCCTTCTCTCCCACCGCCATGGAGAACCAGTTGTCCGCCCAGACCTCTGCCTTGAATTGACCGGTGCCAATATCCTGGCTCTCAGAAGAGCAGCCACAGAGGGTCGTGAGCAGGAGCGGAACCAGGAGAGCTATCTTCACATTGACCTCGAACAGATAAAGAGTCGGCCAGCCGCGCTGGCAACCATGCTTGAATCGCCACTGTCCCACGGGCGTGAGCGCAGACACAAGCAAATCGTGCGACGATTCGGCGGGAGGCTCCACCGCGGTGCCACGGGATCGCGCTCGCCGCCGAGCGCGGCGAGCCATCGTCCCACGATTGGCCGCGAGAGATATCCTGGTTGTAGAGGCGGCCCGCGGATCAGGCCGCCGCGGCCGCCTGCGCGACGCGATGGCGGACACTCCCGTCCTCGCCGAAGAACGTCTCGGCGATCTCCGCTTCGTGGAGGCGCACGACCGCGAACCCGTTGAGCGCGCGCCGCTTCTCCTCCGGATCACCAGCCAGCTCGGACTCCGTCCATTCCATGGCGCCCGTGCGCGCGAAGGGCTCATAGGGGACTCCGCCGTGGCCCACGCAGCGCCCGTGGACGACGACCCCGTTGACGACCTTCGGCGCGAGCACCGCCGCGCCGTGGATGTGCCCCCAGTACCAGTGAAGCTCGCGCACGGAGGCGGCGCGCGTCACTCGATCACAGAGCGGAGTCACCAGAGAGCCGTCGAATTCGATCGGCTGGTGGTGGGTCATCACCATCACTCGCTTGCCCGCCGCGCGCGCTCGGGCCCCGTGGGTCGCGAGGAAGCGGAGCTGCGTGGAGTCGAGCTCTCCCTTGTCGTAGAGCCGCGCCTGCGACGGATAGGCGCTGTCGAGACCGAAGATGATCCAGCGCGCGTTCTCCAGGGCGAAGTAGCTCAACCGTCGCTGCAGAGAGAACTTGGAGGACTCCAGCGCGATGTTGAAATAACCCTTGCCGCCCGAGTACATCTCGTGATTCGAGTTGATCGCCAGGGCCCCGTCGGCCCCGACCGGCCACAAATCGACGAAGCGCCGCTGCTCCTCCTCCGGCGTCCCCGAGTAATAGACGTCGCCGAGGTGAACGGTGTAGCTCGCCCGCGGGCGAAGCGCCTCGATCTTGCGCGCGATCGAGCCAGAGGACTCGTTGCCTGTGCCCCAGTCGCCCGACAGGGCGAGCGTGACGTCGCCCGGAATCTGGATCACCCCGCTCCCTGGCCTCCCCACCGGCGCGCGATCATCGTGGATCGGGAAAGGCACCTTCTTTGAGAAGAGGTAATTATAGAACGAGCCGATCCACCCGGGATCGAGATCTTCGTATTGCCTCGTTCCGACGATCTCGGCAGGCGACGACGGCTCATCGGGCGCCGCAGCGCCGCTCGCGGCGCTCAGCATCAGGGACAGGGCGAGCTCGTCGCCGCCCTGGGTGGCGTCCGTGGTCCCGAGCGGCGTCTGCAGCGCGCGCTCGGCCTGCTTTCTGGCGGAGCGCAGCATCTGCAAGACCTGGTCGCGATCCACCAGGCTCGGGTGGGCCTCGACCGCGGCGATCGACCTGTCGAGCTGCTGGAGTGCGTCAGCGGGTAACTTCATGAAATCCTCCTTCGCGCGGCCCACCGCGTGCGGGCGTCGAGCCGCCGGAGGTCAGGATTCACGCAAGTGACGTGCCGAGGAGGGCTTTGAATGGAGGGTCCGAGTGACTAGAAGAAGCAGAGTCGATCCTGCCCATCGCGCCCGGGGGCTGCTGTGGGGACAGGGCGGCTCGCGGGGAGGTGCTTCATGCTCGCGTCCTCGAGCGCTCGGCTCGACGAAGGTTACGATGTGGTGATCGTCGGCTCGGGCTACGGGGGCGCCATCACCGCGGCCCGCCTCGGGGTCGGCAATCACCGGAGCGGCGGCCGGCTCCGGATCGCGCTGCTCGAGCGCGGGGACGAGCGGCCTCTCGGCAGCTTCCCCGAGAGCGCCCCCGAGCTGGCAGGAGAGCTCCGTCATCCGGTGCTCCGCCCGCTCGGGCTCTTCGAGTTCCTCGCCCACTCCACCGTGGATGTCATCCAGGGCAACGGCCTCGGCGGGACATCGCTCATCAACGCCAATGTGGCCATCGAGCCGGATCGTGAAGTCTTTGCCCACGACTGGCCTCGCGCGATCGCCGAGGAGGCCGAGCGGGGCCTGCTCGAGGAGTATTACCGGCGCGCTCGGCGTCAATCCCTTCCTGACCATCTCGGCGTTCACCGAGCGGGTGACCGAGCATCTCCGCAAAAAGCTCGGCCTCCGGCCCTACGACCCTGCGGTCGAGGAAGACGATCGCGCCTGACCGGAGTCGGGGTCACCCTTTGTTCATCGCGAAGAACGCGTGCACCGCGCACCGCACAGCGTAAACGGGGCTCTGGGTGGCGAGGAGCAGGAACCGCCCCAGCGGGGTCTTCGTGTCGGCGATCAGCCCCATTGCTTCGAGTATCTGGGTCTTGTCCAGGTAGGATCGCTCGAGCGTGAGCTTCCCCGAAGGATCGAGCTCATAAACGACCGCGCTGTCCAGGATGAACGATCGTCCGTTCGGGAGCAGCCCGCCAAAAGGCTTCTTCAGCGTCCCGGTGACGCGCACCTCGACCACCGCGCGGCGGTGGAGGGAGTCGGCCGTCAAGGTCACGATGTCAACCCGCAGATCCGGCACAGCGTCGAACCAATCGCCGTAGAAGCGGCGAATCGCCTCGCGCGTATGCCAGCGCTCGCCGGTGGATTTGACGAGGTACTCCGCCGCATCGCCGGGCGCGACCGTATCCATCACGGCGACGAGATCGCGGCGGTTCTCGGCGTCGATGTGGTGACGCACGAGCGCCGCCAGATCGAGCATCTCCGCGGGAGACCCGGGCGCCGTCACCGCACAGCCCCACGCTCGAGCGCGGCGGGGATCTCGCGCCGCCCCTGCGGCTCGCTCGGGCAGCTCGCGGGGCTCTGGATGATGGCAATGTCGTCGTCGTTCGAGAGGTCCGCTTCGAACGGGTACGGCATCATGTAGTCCGAATCGGCGACGTCGGACGACACCTCTCCAGCGTAGAAGGAGAGTCCGTAGGTCGCCACGGAGCGCACGAGGCCGGACGCCCAGGTCAACGCGGAGTACGCCGTCCCCGCGCCGAGGATGGTGGGGTACATGAGGGCCATACGATAGACCCGGTTCAAGAGCTCGCTCTCGAAGGGGCGGATGGTCTTGTAGAGCCGCGAGACCTCCTTCATGGTGATCCGCCAGCGCACGTGGCCGACGACGGTCGATCCCTGGTAGACGGCGCCGAAGACGCTGGTGCGGAACGAGGCGAGCGGCAGCGGGCCACGCGGCTCTTTCAGGGTGATGAAGACATAGTCCTTCCCGGCTGCGTCCTTGAACGAGATTCGCCAGAACCAGCGGTCTCGGTCGTAAATCCAGATACCTTCGACTCTGGCGTCCTTCACCAGCCCCTCGAACGTGAGCTTCACCTCGACCCGGCCGCGACCCACGCCCAGCGTCTGGGCGAGAAAGATCGCCGCCTGGCTGTCGGCGATCATGGTGTTCTGCCACGAAAAATTGCGCGGCTTGCGGTCGGCCGCGCAGACCCAGTATCCGTTGTAGCTCTCGACGAAGCTGGCTGACATGTCACCCTCGTTGCAGCGGTTCGCACGAGGGTGCAGCCCGGCTCGAAGGACGGCAAGCGCAAACACGGCCGAGCTCGAGACACAGCACTCCATGCGTCCAGGTCGAGGCGCTCTCGAGGCTCGACTCCTTTCCGTTCATTCCACATCTCGCTCGAGCGCCTTGACCATGGCGCAGACGCTGCCAATGCGGAGTGCCCACCGAACAGCCAGGGTGACCGGGGACGCTCGGGGCTGGTGTGGAGGAGAGCGGAGGACGAACATGCTGCAGCGACGCGCGATCGTCATCGGTACTGGGTTTGGTGGCGCGGTCGCCTCCTGCCGGCTCGCGCAAGCCGGCTTCGAGGTGACGGTGCTGGAGCGGGGGCGCCGCTACGACGGAGAGGTCCCCGATTTTCCTCGGGGCAAACCGTCCGAGTGGCTGTGGGACACGAGCCGCTCTCTCTTCGACGTCCGCGCCGTCTCGGAGATCCAGGTCGTTCAATCCGCGGGCTACGGCGGGGGCTCGCTGATCTACGCCAACGTCCACCTGCGCGCGCCGGCCGAGGTCTTCGACGCCTCCTGGCCCGAGGGCTACAGCCGCGAGGCGCTGGATCCTCATTATGATCTCGTCGCTCACATGCTGGATATCAACCCTATCGACCGGTCGCCGCGGCCCATACCGCTCCGAACCAAGCAGCTGCGCGAGGTGACCCGCGCGCTCGGGCGGGCGGATCAGCTCATCCATCCACCTCTGGCCGTCAACTTCGCGTCCGAGCCCGGGCCGAACAAGTTCGGGGTGATGCAGCGGGGGTGCATCCATTGCGGAGAGTGCGTCATCGGCTGTGTTCACCGCGCCAAGAACACGCTCGACTTCAACTACCTCGCGGTCGCCGAGCGCCTGGGCGCGAGGATGCTGACCGAGTGCGAGGTCCTCCAGATCGAGCCGCGCGAGGGCGGCGACGCCGGCTATCGCGTGCTCTATCGCGATCACGGTCACGGCGAAGATCGCGCCGTGGAGGCAGAGCACGTGTTCGTCTGCGCGGGGGCGATCAACTCGACCGAGCTCCTCCTGCGGTCCCGGGCGAGCGGCGCCCTCCCGCACGTCAGCCAGCGGCTCGGCACGAGATACTCTGGCAACGGCGATCTGATCGCCTTCGCCTTCGACACCGATCCACCCGTGCAGCCGGACGACGGGCCGACCATCACCACAGCGCTCCTGTACTCCCGCACGGAGAGCCAGGATCGAGGCTGGTTCTTGATCGAGGACGGCGGCTTTCCCCGCGCGCTCTGGCCGCTGGTCGCTCGCATTCAGCCGCTGCCAGCAGGGCTGACCGCGCCCGAAGGGGTCGCGCCGCCGGGGACCCGCTCCGAGGTCTCTTCGATATTTCGCCGGCAGGCAGAGGCGACGATGCCTCTACCAGGCACGGCCAGCGCGGACGACGCGGAGCCCGCCCAGCAGCTCATCGACGAAGGCACGATGGCCGGAGCCGGCGCGTTCCTGGGGATGGGCCGAGACCTCGCCAACGGTCGAATCGAGCTGCTCAACGGCCGCTTCCTCAGCCTGAAATGGGATGTCCCCTCCAACCTCGGCCTCTACAGCCTCGAGGAGCGGTTGACGCGGGATCTGGCTCGTGGACTGAAGGGGACGTACCGGGCCAACCCCTTCTGGCGGTTCCTGCGTCAACCCTTGACCGTACACAACCTGGGCGGCTGTCCGATGGGGCGGAGCGAAGCCGACGGGGTGACAGACGCGCAGGGCGAGGTCTTCAACTACCCTGGTCTGTTCGTCATGGATGGCTCGGTCTTGCCCGGTGCGACAGGGGTGAACCCGGCGCACACCATCGCGGCCGTCGCGGAGCGCAACATCGAGCGCTTCATCCGCAGGACCCTGGGCGACCCCGGCTGGGCTGCGCCCGAGCGACGCGAGGTGAAGCCCTTCGTCGATCCCCTCTCCGCTATCCACCTCCCCAGCAGCGGGACGCCGCCGCCCGTCGCTTCAGCGGTCGGGCTGACGTTCCGTGAGAAGATGAGCGGCTGGTGGGAGACCACGGACGCAGAGCCGAAGCAGCGCGATATCCACTGCGAGCTGCGGATCACGATCGATGACGTCGATCGCTTCCTCGCCGATCCGGCGCACGTCGGCATCGTGACGGGGAGAATCACCGTCCTCGGCCTCACGGCCACCGAAGGCGCGGAGGTGCAGAATGGAGTCTGGAACCTCTTCGTGGAGAGCGGCCGGCCCGAGGAGCGGGAGATGCGGTATACGCTGCCCTTCCACGGCGAGGACGGCGTGCTCTACGTGCTCCGCGGGACCAAGGTGTTCCGCCCGCGACCAGGGCTGCGCATATGGGCGGAGAACACGACGCTCGCCCTCCGGATCGGCGTGGAGACCGACATCCCCGTACCAGCAGTGGGCGTTGGAGTGCTCCGTATCGGATTCTTCCGGGTGCTCGAGCTCGCCGCCTCGATGCGCGTGCTCCGCGCGCCGAACGCTGGAGTCGCCCGGCGCACTGTGCTGGACTTCCTCCACTTCTACGCAGCGAACCTGAAGCGGATCTCCCACGGGACGCTGTGAAGGCACGTCACGCGGCGACGCGGGCTCCCGCGCGCGGCGGACCGTACACCTTCTGCGCGCCCTCGCGGTCGAGGCGCGTGATCATCAGATCACGGCTCCCCACCTTGCCGCAGAAGTAGTGCATGACCGAGCTGGGATCGTACTTCGTGAGATCGACCGTGTCCCCGAGGCTCTCCTTCGGACAGACCGGAGGCGCCCCGCTCCGGATGTGCTCGTGGCGGAACCCGAGGACATGGCCGAGCTCGTGCCGGAGCACGCCGACGGGATCGAAGGTCAGCGCTGAGGAGAAGTACGAAGGATCGACCAACACCGTCCTTCGCTCGGGCGGGCTGTTGGGGAAGAACGCGGCGGCGATGAACCGGCCTCCGGCGTCGTGCTGGCGCACCGTGAACAGAGGATCTTCCGCGCGGGCGCTCGAGGAGTCGGCGTCGGAGACCTGGCGAAACGTCACGGCGCACGTGGCCTCCCAGGCGCCGGTGGCCGCGATCATCCCATCGCAAACCTTCTGGTACTGGTCTTTGCCGGCGAAGGTCGACTCGATCACGCTGTAGCTGAGCACCCTGTCCTCGGGCCAGCGCAGGATCTTTCCGTTCTCCATGATCCCGAGGAGCCCTTGGCCGGTGCCGCCCGCGGGTACGTTCGGCGGCTCCACGTTGGCGGCGTGCGGGATGTAGTCTGCGAGCTCTCTCTCCTCCAGGAGCAGATCGCCCTCCGCGATATAGAGCTTCTTGCCGTCGACATCGACGCTGGGAAGCTGGCTCTTCAGCTCGTTGACCTTCTTTTCGAGAATCGGATCGAGGATTGCCATCGCTCGTCTCCAGACCCGGTATACCGGGACGGATGATTGTCACCCTCACGGGTCCGGCCGCACCGTGCGCCGGACCGCCGCTTGCAGCGCTGGAGGCAGCTCGAGAAAGAGCGCGCGGCGCAAGGGATCGGCGCTCTCGGGCGACGAGCCAAAGGAGAGCGCGTCGACGAGCAGCTCCTCTCGGCTGCCCAGCGTGTCGCCGCGCACGAGGTAATGCGTGATCCCGTCGATCTCGACGCGCGCGCTCTCCGCGATGCGTCGAAACGTCTCCGACCGATCCATGATCGCCAGGAGCTCTGGATAGGCACGCAGCAGCTCGGGCTGCCCCGGTGTCTGTGTTGCTTTCATTTTTGCGACACCTGTCCCCGACGTCAAGGTGGTAACACCACGATAGCGTTGTTCCAGCCGCGCAAGAGCGCGTTCGGCTCGCTCGCGAGGCTCTCGACGGAGAGGCCATAGACGGCTGGAGCGTGCTCTGGAATGGCCAGATCGAGCTCGAGCAGCGAGCCTGTCGGGATCGCCCTCCGCTTCCCGTCAGGGCTCCGGATCAGGAACCGCGCCGAGCCCAGCTCGTCGAGGGCGAAGAACACTTGAAAGCCCGCGGCCGTGAGGGCCGCCGAGGGCCGGGCCGCTTGCACCGCGAGCGCGCTTGGCAGGCTCAACCGCCCTTCGAGGGACATGACCGCGAGCGCGCCCGCCTGGGTGACGCTCACCTGCACGATCGCTCCGGGCGCGGCGTCGATCTGCGCGGGCCAGAGCACGGAGGCGCCTCGCCGCGTCCAGCGCTCGACAAAGGCGGCCTCCATCTGCCCGAGGAGCTGGCTGGGGAACGTTCGGCTCTCCGGCGGCGCTGTGCACGGCATCCCGCTGAGCGCCTTCCAGCTCGCTTGTCGGAGCATCTGATCGTGCTCGTCGAGAGGATCGATGAGCCCGGGGGCGTGGCCCATCCATTCGAACAGGGGCTCCGTGCTCGCCGTGCGAAAGAGGACAGGGGCCGACCAGCTCGGAGGGTAGGACTTGCGCGCGAAGAGGTCCTCGCGCCCCGCGCGCACGGCTTGCTCGACGTCGCCCGGCGCGTCGGCGATCAGGCTCTGGAAGAACGCCGCGAGGAAGCGATCGGCGTCCGCGGTCTCCAGGCGATAGCGCATCCCGACGACACACTGGACCCCGGACTCACCGTAGATGAGCGACTGCGCCACGCTCTGGTTTCCGCGCATCCACTGGGGAGTCCGCTGCAACATGGCCTCGCTCGCCGCGGTGCTGCACCCGGCGAGCAGCACGACCGGCACCGGGTAGTTCTGCATCTCGCTGCGGAGCTGGTTGGCGCGGATCGGGTTGGCGTACGGGCCGCTCTCGACCTCGAACTGGAGCACGCCCGTCGGGGGGAGCTCCTCGAAGCCCGCGTCCTGCAGATCGCCGTGGCCGAGGTAAACGAGGATATTGTATCTCCGGTCGTGCAACCTGCGGCGGAGGCTATCGTAGGTGACTGGCCCGCCCCCGCCCGGCTCGCTGCTCAGCGTCGTCACCTCGACGGCGTTCTTCAGCCCGCGGGCCTCGGCGATGGCCAGGATGCGGTCGCGGAGAGGCAGGATCGGCGACACCTTGCCTCCGAGGTCTGCCGGGTTCGATCGCACGAGCAAGATGCCGAGCGGCCACCCGGCGCGCGCCTCCGGCGACGGCATGGCGCGGGGCCGCTTCTGCATGTGCACCATGGCGCGGACCTGGCGCTGGAGCACCAGCGGATCCGCGTTGAACTTGAGCAGCTCGAAGGGCACCTCCGCGAGGTCGGCGAGCACCTTGGGATGGAGACGAAAGACGATCCGGAACGGCGCCAGAGCGGCGTTGAACGCCGTGCCGAGGTGGCTCCGCAGGTCGCTCTGGAGCAGCCAGTCGGTCACCAGATCGGCCAGCTCTTCGGCCACGCGCTCGGAGGCGTCGCCGCTGCGCAGCCGATCGAGATCCCCCGCCGGGAACTTGGGCAAGGGCCGCTCGATCTCGTCCTCGATGGGGGCGAGGCCTGTCGCCTGGACGCGCAAGCGGAGGCTCGTCCCCGATCCAGGCTCGATGTCCACCACGAACTCGAGAGTATCGGTCATCGACTCTTCTCCCGCGCCAGCAATGCTTCGAGGTAGGACGCGAGCGCGCGCTCACGCTCGCGCTCTTCATGGATCAGATCGTTCCCGGGAAACTCCAGCCCGAGCTCGGCATACCGTTGCTGGAGCGACTGCGCCGCTTCGAGCAGGCTGCCCGAGAGCGAGAGATCGGCGCTCACCTGCGCTGGATCGACCGACTCTCCGGCGCCGGGCGCCGGGTCCAGATCCGATCCAGCGCTGCGGCTGAACTGGCGGCCAAATCGGTGCCGCAGGAACAGGACCATCGGCACGGTCAGAGGGTGGGGGGCCGCCGACACCAGCGCATCCTCCACATCGAGCGCCTCCGCGAAGCGCCGGTAAAACTCGCGCCAGAAGCTCCGGAGCGCCTGCGGCGCGATGGGCCCGAGCGGGGCGACGACCGACAGCCCATCACCGATCGCGCGGCCGAACCTGGCGAAGCCGCGGTACACCGTGGGTAAGCCCTTGGCGTCGAGGTGGGGAGCGGACGGCTCGCTCAGCGCGAGGACGGCCGCGCGCGAGCCGTGCAGCATCTCGTGGGCATCTCTCGAGGTGAGCATCGCTCCGCCGGGAAAGTCGAGGAGCCCCTCCGTGTCGAGAGGCACCGAGCCGTCGGCGATCACGTGGACCCCTTCAACGCCCGCGCGCGCGGCTTCGCAGAGCGCACGATGCGGGTCCTTCGCTTCGAGCCGGACGATCGACACCTTGGAATGGATATCCTCGAAGGCCTGGAGGAGCGGCTCCGGCGCCAGGCCGGCCGGATCGAAGACGGCGATCGTCATCTGCCGATCTGGCGTGAGCGGCAGCGGCGGCACGGAGGCGCCGGGAGCTCCGCGCACTATCCAGACCCGCGACAGTCGATTGTTCGGCAAAGCGATGCTCTCCCAGGCGATGTCCTCGACCTCCTGCGCTGCGTTGAGCCACCAGAGGCGCACCTGGGCTCCTTCCGGCAGCGGCTGCTCGTAAAAGCGCAGGAGCTTCGGGGCGCGCGCGCTGCTGAGGCTCTGCCCCAGCGCGACGAGGGCATTCTCTCCAGCATGAAAGGCCGCCATGTACTCCGCGTAGCTGAGCTGCGGGAACGAGGTCTCGAAATAGCCAATGAGCGGCAATCCTCCGATGTCCAGCGCCGGAGCGGCGCCGCCGCTGGGCGCCTTGGCCGCGGCGAGGCGCAGCGGCAGTAGCCGCGAGTAGATCCAGTTGTCGAGGTGCGTGACCTGGGGCCTGCTGGAGGGCGCGTTCGGTGGCTCGTCGGGGCCCGGGCGCAGCGCGGAGTAAAAGACAACCTCATCGTAGACGGAGACTCGCGGGAAGATTGGAACGCTCATGTCAGCTCCCCTTTCCAAGCTTCATTTCGCGCGCGAGCCGGGCGAGGAAGGCGGCGCGCCGTGAGGTCAACCGCGCCCCGCCTTCGAGGAACGGCGGCCTCGGTATCGCGGCGACGAACTCCGTCGCGCGCTGCTGAACGGCGGCGAGCTGCGCCGCTGTCCCTCGGCTCGCCGCGGTGACGGCCAGCTGCGCGGCCGCCGGCACGAGCCGATAGGGGAAGCGCGCCGGCTGATCCGGAGAGGGGCGGAGCGCGCCGCTGGCGAGATACTCAGCGAGGAGCTGCGCTCTCTTCACATCGGCGGCGAGCTCCGGGTTCAGCTCCGAGAGCGAGTGTCCTCCGAGCCCGCGGAGCCTGGTCGCGAGGAACACGCTTGTCACCGCGTCGACGTCTTCGAGGTAGGGCGCGATCCCGTCCGGAGCTGGCACTGTCCGCGCCTCGTCCTCCAGCTGCGCGGCCGCCTCCACCAGCGCCGGGAGGCCGAGCCGCCGCAGCATCGAGGCGACGAGGTGCAAGCGCAGCAGCGGGTGCGGGTGCGAGACGAGCACATCCAGCTCCACACAGCGCCTGCCGAACGCGAGCAGGAGGAGCAGCGCGGCGACCGCGCGGGCGAACCCCACGTTCCCGAGGAGCACACCGAACACGTCCGCCAGGATCTCGGCAGTCCACCTCTGCCAGGCTTGCCGGCGCGCGGGCGCGATCCCGCCGTCCGCGCCGGCGAGCGCGCTCGTGAGCTCGGCCGAGAGGCCGAGATCCTTGTCGACGTCGTGCCCGACCTCGTGGCACAGCGGGGGAAGGAGCCAGACGCAACCGATCTGATCGGCCGGCAAGAGGACGAGCGGGATGGGCAAACGGAGGTCGTGAAAGCGCCAGCCCGCGTCGCACAGAGAGCCGAGGGGATCGTGACGACCGACGGCGATGGCCTCGGGGTACGCCTCCAGGCACACCAGGGGCGGCTCGCGCAGCCCGTCGGCGTCGAGCACACCCCAGTTGCGCGCCCGCCCCGTGCAGAGCAGGTAACAGTCGGCGGCCACCAGATCGGCCGTGTCGAGGTCGACGGCGGTCTCCACCCTCTGACGATCGGCGAACGCTCGCGAGAAGACGCTCCAGATCCTCTGCGCGCCGCTCATCTCCTCGAACAGGAGCGCAGAGGCCCCGTCCGCGAACTCGGCGTCCGACAGGGTCTGTTGCAATCGAGCCAGGAAATCGTGCTGCCGCTGGAGCAGCTCGTCCATGAGGATCTTGAGCACGCTCACCTGGCTTGCGTGAATTCCGAGCCCCCGATCATCAGCCCTCGCCGCCGCTTCGAGGCGAAGGACCTCGTGCGGGAACAAGGCCATGCGGCGCTCGAGCTCCGCGAGGATCCGCGTGCGAACCATGGAGCAGCAGCCCCTCTCTCCAATGATGGTGGTACGAATCTACGCTGGAGAAGCGGAACGTAAAGGGCCCCGCCCCGCTTGACGACACCGGGCTCGCTCTGCTCATTTGCAGTGAGCAAAGGGCACATGGGGGAAAGAGAGGACGATCTCTACTGCTTCAACGGCATCGACGGCACGACGGGCGGCTACCTCTCGCCGTCCCTCACGCCGGAAGAGCTCGCGCGACGCGCGTTCGGGGGGCGGTGCGAGCGGCGACCCGACGAGCAAGTCGAGGCCTCGCTGCGAAACAAGCTCCGGTTCTTCCACGATCGCGCCACAGAGACGAAGTTTGGCGCCAGGGAGGGTGTCGATCCAAAAGATCTCGCCCAGACCGGCTGGGGCGTGATCTTCGCGTCCCGCGACCGAGGCGGAAGCGAGGCTGTCAGGGAGGCGCTCGGCGAGCTGCTGGCGCTCCGCGAGCGCCAGTGTGGAGCGCGCTATCACGAGTACCGCGGCGCTCAGGCTTACCGCGAAGGCGAGCGCGCCGACCAGCTCCTCGCGCGCCTGGGGATGGGGCCCGGCCCGGTGGATCCAGACAAGGTGCCTTATTATCTCCTGCTCGTCGGAGGCCCCGAGTCCATCCCCTACCGCTTTCAGTACGAGCTCGACGTGCAGTATGCGGTCGGGCGCATCCACTTCGACACGCTCGACGAGTACGCGTCGTACGCGCGCAGCGTCGCGCTCGTCGAGCAAGGAGAGGTGAGGCGCCCTCGCCGCGCCGCGTTCTTCGGCCCGCAAAACCCCGATGATCGCGCGACCAGGATGAGCGCCACGCAGCTCGTCGCGCCGCTCACCGGCTGGATGAGCAGATGGTCGATGACGACGCCGCGAAAGCCGCCGTGGGAGGTCCTCCGCATCTGCGGCGAAGACGCCACGAAGAGCCGCCTCCTCGGCCTCCTCGGCGGCGCGGAGACGCCGGCGCTGCTCTTCACCGCGAGCCATGGAATGGCCTTCCCCTGCGGCGATCCACGCCAGCTCGAGCACCAGGGCGCGCTGCTCTGCCAGGACTGGCCAGGTCCGGTGATGTGGAGCCACCGCATCCCTCAGGACTTCTATCTCGCCGACGACGACATCGACGACAGCGCCCGTCTCCTCGGGCTCATCGCCTTCCATTTCGCCTGTTACGGCGGCGGCACACCGCAGTGGGATCCCTTCACGCAGATGCGCGGCGGCGTCGCCAGGCAGGTCGCGCCGCGCCCCTTCCTCGCGCGGCTCCCCCAGCGGCTCCTCGGCCACGAGAGCGGCGGGGCGCTCGCGGTCATCGCGCACATCGAGCGCGCCTTCGGCTTCTCGTTCGCCTGGCCGGGCGCGGGGACGCAAGGAGCGACCTTCGAGAGCACAGTGCAGCGCTTGCTCGAAGGTCACCCGATCGGATCCGCCCTGGAGTACTTCAACGCTCGCTACGCCGAGCTGTCGACCAAGCTGAGCAACGAGCTCGACGACGTCGACAACGGCGCGGCGCCTGACCTGGCCCGGCTCGCCGAGCTCTGGATCACCAACAACGACGCTCGCAGCTACGTGGTCTTCGGCGATCCCGCGGTGCGCCTGCCGATCACGCCGGCCGCGCCGCCGCTCGTCTGAGCGGTGGTTCGAGGGGCCGATCCGGGCCTGGTCGAAGCGCGGCTTGGCGCGCGATCCGGCACCAACCGTGCAAGCCCTCTCCCTCGACGATCACGGCCGTCGCCCGGCTCGGTCGTTCGGCCCTGTCGCCTCGAGGAGCGAGCATGACCAAGCTCAGCGCCCAGCTGGAGATTGCCTTTCACGCCGGGAGCTCGTCGAGCTCGACGATCGGCCCGAGCGCCGCCTGTCTGCGTTTGCTCCGCTGGGGATGGCGGTGATGAGCGAGGACAACCCCTACGTCGGGGCGCGCCCGTTCACCGCCGAGCAGCGCGTCTTCGGCCGCGATCGCGAGCGCAGCGAGATCGTCAACGTCGTCATCGCCGA
>FSTQ01000181.1_pt1 | contig 24130 bp, 20 predicted proteins | sample 1637281 | NCBI WGS metagenome assembly FSTQ01 (sample SAMEA3914818, study PRJEB12502) | metagenome | biome: forest; material: soil | place: Canada | collected 2010-06-26 | depth 0.1 m
CTTTGATCTCGCAGTAGGAGATCTTCCCGCCCAGATCCAAACCGACTAGTCTCTCCATGGCTGACCTCTCTTCCGCCCCCGTCTTCTGCGCCTTCGAGCACGTGGGGGTGCTCGAGGCTTGCGCCTCGGGCGAGGGGTCGGCCACTTGTGCGCGCCCGAGCCTCCCGAGGCGAGCCTCCGGGCTCACCTCGGGAGGCGAGGACGCAACCTCGCGCGGACCAGAACTCGGCGGGCAGGTTGCCGTCGACACCTTCGTGGTTCGCTCGCGCTTGTTCACGCGGCTCGGTGCAGGGGCCGCTTCATCCCATCTTCAGGGAGCGGTGTGGGTCGCAAGAGCCTACTGCACCGCTCCCTGACGGTCGCGGTACTGGATCTCGCGCTATTTCAGCAAGTTATGACCTTGAAAAGGCTGCACCTGAGAGCTCGAGCCCTGAGCGCTTTGCGGGCGCTCAGGGCTTCTTGATCTCTTCCTTCTTCTCCTCGACCTTCTCCTGGACCTTCTCTCCCGCTTCTTGCACCTTGTCGCCCGCTTTCTCGACCTTCTCGCCGACCTTGTCGGCGGCCGCCTCGGCGTCGTGCTGGACGGCATTCGGGGTCTCCGCGTGGCTGGAGCAGCCGAGTACGAAGCAGGCAGAGACGACGGCGGGGGCGAGAAAGAGGATGGCTTGTTTCACTGGAATGTTCTCCGGCGCTGTTGCTCGGTGCTTCAGCTCGCCGGTCGCCCCAGCAAGGCATGGGCCATCACCTCAAGCGAGCTTGAAATACTGTGAGCCGAGGTCTCGTTGTGCGGCACAAGGCGCACCAAAAGGATCCCGGATGTGGCATCCTTGCCTCCATGTGTCGGGATTGTCAGACAGCGAGCATCGCGCGGGCTCATCGGCCGGTGCGATGCGGGGATCGGGCCGATAAAACACGTTGGTGTAATCAGCGGAGGCTTCTTGCAACGAGCGGGCGGGCTCCAGCGCAGGGCCAGGCGCAGGTCTTGCTTTCAGCGTACGGACCCTGAATGTCCTCGAATTTTTCTCCTGGCCACGCCGAGGACACACCGTCCGACCACCGCGACTCCGGCACTGCCATCGACCAGCAGGCCAGCGCTCGGCACACCCAGGCCGACACCGAGCAGCGCCTCCGCCGCGCGCTCGAGGCCGCCGAGATTGGCATCTGGGATTTCAACCCCCTGAGCCGCCGCCTCGACTGGGACGCTCGCTGCAAGGCGCTGTCCGGGCTCTCTCCGGAGGCCAACGTCGATTACGACGTCTTCCTCTCGGCGGTGCACCCGGGCGACTGTGAACGGGTCAAGGACGAGCTCGAGCGAGCGCTCGATCCCGCGGGCAACGGCGAGTACGAGACCGAGTATCGCACGGTCGGGCTCGAGGACCGCGCCCTGCGCTGGATCGCGGCGCAGGGGCGGACGTTCTTCGAGGCGGGCCGCGCCATGCGCTGTATCGGGACGCTGCGCGACGTGACCGCGCGGCGGAGCGCCGAGCGCGCGCTGCTCCAGAGCGCCAGGCGCGCTCAGCTCGGCGCCGAGGTCGGGGCGGCGCTGGCCTCGCGGGGCTCGCTCGACGAGCAGCTCCGCCGCTGCGCGCAGGCCATCGTCACCAACCTCGACGCGGCCTTCGCCAGGCTGTGGATCCTCGAGGAGGCGGCGCAGGTGCTCGTGCTCCGGGCGAGCATGGGCCTCTATACGCACCTCGACGGCCCGCACAGCCGCGTGCCTGTCGGCGCCCTGAAGATTGGCCTCATCGCCCAGGAGCGCCGGCCGCACTTCAGCAACGATGTGCTCGGCGACGAGAGCGTGGGCGACAAGGCCTGGGCGCTGCGCGAAGGGATGGTGTCCTTCGCTGGATACCCGCTGATCGTCGACGAGCGCGTCGTCGGGGTGATGGCCTTGTTCGCCCGGCACGAGCTCGGCCTCGAGACGCTGCACTCGCTCGCTTATGTCGCCGACACCATCGCTCTCGGGATCGACCGCAAGAGCTCCGAAGAGCAGCGGGTGGCCCTGCTCGCGCGCGAGCAGGCGGCGCTCGCGGAGGCCCAGGCGCACCGCGAGCGCCTGCACACGCTGCTGATGCAGGCGCCCGCGGTGATTGCCATCCTCCGCGGCCCGGATCACGTCTTCGAGCTCGCCAACGCGCACTACCGCCGCGTCATCGGCGAGGATCGCCACCTCACGGGCAAGCCCCTCCGGGAGGCGGTCCCCGAGCTCGCGGGCGGCGCCATCCCTCCCCTCCTCGACCGCGTCTACGCCTCGGGAGAGCCTTTTTTTGGCACCGAGGTGCGCTCCGCCTTCGGGCGCCTCGTCGACGGCCACCGGGAAGAGGCGTTCTTCAACCTCGTCTTTCAACCGACGTTCGACGCCAAGGGCCGCGTCGACGGCATCCTCCAGATCTCGTTCGACGTCAGCGATCAGGTGAGCGCGCGCCACCGCGCCGAGGGCCTCACCGAGCAGCTGCGCAAGAGCGAGCAGCGGTATCGCTCGGTGATCGAGGCGACGGCCAAGACCATCTGGATCACCAGCCCCGAAGGCCAGATGCTGGGCGAGCAACCAGGCTGGGCCACGCTGACTGGCCAGACCTACGAGCAATATCAAGGCCAGGGGTGGATGGACGCGATTCACCCCGAGGACCGGCCGCGCACGCTCGCGCTCTGGCAGGCCTCGATAGGCTCCGGCGAGGTCTTCACGCGCGTGCACCGCATCCTCCGCCGCGACGGCGAGTGGCGCTATTTCAACGCCAACAGCGCCCCTGTCCGCGAAGAGGACGGCTCGATCCGCGAGTGGTTCGGCGTCCAGACCGACGTCACCGAGAAGAAGCTGGTCGAGGTCGAGCGCGAGCGCTTGATTGCTGCGCTCAAGCGCAGCAACGAGGATCTCGACCAGTTCGCCTACGTGACCTCCCACGATCTCAAGGCGCCCCTGCGCGGGATAGCCAATCTGTCTCAGTGGGTCGAAGAGGATCTGGCCGACAAGATCAGCGACGAGGGGCGCGAGCACATGCGCCTCCTCCGCGGGCGCGTCCACCGGCTCGAGGCCTTGATCAACGGGATCCTCACCTATTCACGCGCCGGCCGAAACCAGGACAGGCCCGAGGTGGTCAATCTGGGGAAGCTCACGCGCGAGGTGGTGGAGCTGCTGGCGCCGAGCAAGGACGTCACTCTGGTGATACCGGAGGATCTCCCCACCGTGCAGACCGAGCGCGTGCCTCTGCAGCAGGTGCTCTTGAACCTGATTGGCAATGCTATCAAGTATGCTGCAAAGACCGATCCGAGGGTGATTGTCACTTGCTCGGACGAGGGAGATGGCTATTCGTTCATGATTCGTGACAACGGCTCGGGCATAGCGCCGGAGTTTCACGCGCGCATCTGGATCATCTTCCAGACGCTCGAGCCGCGCGACAAGGTCGAGGCCACCGGAATAGGGCTCTCGATCGTGAAAAAAATCGTGGAGAGCCGCGGCGGCCGGGTCTGGATCGACTCTGCTCTGGGCGCCGGCGCGGCCTTCCACTTCTTCTGGCCCAAGCGAGCGAAGGCGTCCCCATGAACGAAAAGCAGCTCAACATACTCCTCGTGGAGGACGACGACATCGACGTGATGACCGTCCAGCGCGCCTTCCGCAAGAACAACATCGCCAACCCCCTGATGGTAGCCAGCAACGGGATAGAGGCGCTGGAGATGCTCCGCAGCGGCGAGGTCCCGCCCGTGAACCGGATCGTCTTGCTCGACATCAACATGCCTCGCATGGATGGCATCGAGTTCTTGCGCGAGCTGCGCGCCGATCCTGCGCTGCACTCGACCACGGTCGTGGTGCTGACCACCTCCAACGAGGATCGCGACCGCGTCCAGGCCTACGAGCTCAACGTCGCGGGTTACCTGCTCAAGCCGGTGACGTTCGTGAACTTCGTCGAGATCATGGCGATGCTCAACAAATACTGGACGCTGATGGAGTTTCCGTAGCCGCCGATCGTGGCGTTCCTGCACCGGCGTGTCGTTCATGCGGCCGGCGCCGGGGACTCGGGGGCTCGCAAGGTCGAGCCGGAGCGCGAGATCCCTGGAAGAGAGCGGCGATCGTGGTGAAGAGGCCTGGGAGAGCGCGATTGCCGCGACGTGGCATGTGACGTGCTTGAGGCTGAGGGGGGCCGCGGCAAAGCGGTCTCGTCATCGCGCCGATCCTGGCGCGATGACCCCGGACAACCCGAGAGAGATCACGACCATGAGAATAGCGACCCTCTTCAGCATCGTGGTGGTGGCGGCGGCCGGCTGCAATCAGGGGAGCGCCTCCACCGCGCCGGCTGACAACACCAAGGTCAACGAGCGGGATCAGAAGACGGCCGCCCTCACGCCCGGGGATCAGGGCGAGAACGAGGTCGATCGGACCATCACCCAGAAGATCAGGCAAGGGGTGATGAAGAACGACGCGCTCTCGATGACGGCCAAGAACGTCAAGATCATCACGGCCAACGCGGTGGTGACGCTGCGCGGGCCGGTGAAGAGCGATAAAGAGAAGACGGATATCGTGATGATCGCCCAGGGGACGGACGGCGTGAAGCGGGTCGACAATCAGCTCGAGATCGCGGCCAATTGACTGGGGCTCTCGAGACAGGCTATTTCAGGATGGCGTCGAGCAGGTCTATCCGCATTCCGAACTTGTAGGGAGAGGCCTTGACGACCTCGGTCTTCTTGCCGGCGATGGTCTCGTCGTCGCCTTCGAGGTAGCCGCCGGCGTTGATGCCCACCACCTTGCCGCGGCCGTTGAAGATCGGGCTGCCGCTCGTGCCTGCGGTCGTGGGCGCGTCGTGCTGGATGAGCCAGTTGTCGGCGTAGGCGCCGGGGCGGCCCGAGGGGTTGGTGATGCGGCCGATGTGGGCCGCGAGGAAGGTGGCGGCGGGGTTGCTCGCGTCCATGAGGCGGCCGGGGAAGCCAATCATGTAAACGTCGTCGCCGGCGCCGGCGGCGGTGAGCTCGTCGCGGGCGGCCAGCTCGAGCACGACCGCGGATTTGCCGGAGATGGTGACAATACCGACGTCGGGCGTGAGCGCGTTGGCGTCGTTGTCGCGGTAGCCCGGGTGGACCTTCATGTCGGAGACGCTGTAGCTCACCTGGGCGCGCCCCTCGTTCTCGAGGGCCACGACCCCGGTGACGTGGCGCCGCGCCGCCAAGACGCAGTGGGCGTTGGTGGCGAGGATGTTGGGGCGCACGGCGAAGGCGGTGCAGAAGCCCTCGCCGCCGGCCGCGAGCATGAAGATGCCCTTCTTGCTGCGATCGTAGAGGTTGCGACCGAAGCTGGCGTTGGAGGGGTGGAGCGAGCCGAGGCGGCCTTCAATCTCTTTGCGGCGAGGATCGTCGGGGGTGAGCTTGGCGAGATCGGAGCGGAGCTTGTCGATGTCCTCGCTCGACTGGCTGCTCCAGAGGATGAGGCCGGCGAGGCCGGCGAGGGCGCCGACGAGCAGGACTGCGAGCAGGATCGTGGTGCGCTTCTGACCGGCGGTGGCGGCGTCGACCTGGCGATCGATGTGGGCGCTGAGCTCTTGCGTGCTGTGGTGCGGGCCGCGGCCGCGCACGGCGTCGACGGCGGAGGAGATCATCACCGCCATGGTTCGCTGGCCGACGCGCTTGCCCGCGGCCGGCGCTTCGAGAAGCGGCGCGGAGTGCGGGCGTGGGGGCGGCGAGGCAGCGTGCGCGGGCGGGGCGTACGCTGGTGCGGCGTGCACCGGGGGTGGTGCATGATGCACCGGTGCTGGTGCAGCATGCATCACCGCTGGTGCAGCATGCATCACCGCTGGTGCGGCATGCATCACCGCTGGTGCGGCATGCACCGGTGCGGAGGGAGCCATCGCGCGTTGCGGAGGGGACGCGGCGGGGTGCGCGGGCATCGCTGCGGGCATCTGCGGCGCGGGCGCGGGCGCGGCGGCAGCGGTGTACTCGAGGCGCACGCGCGGGCCCTTGAGGCCGAACGTGACCTCGTCGCCGGAGGTCAGCGGGGCGCGATCGGTCACGCGCTGGCCGCGCAGGTAGGTGCCGTTGCGGCTCTTGAGATCGACGAGCGTCCAGCGGCCGTTCTCGAGGCGGAGCTCGGCGTGGTTGCCGCTGGCGTCGCGATCGTAGTTGGCGTCGAAGACCACGTCGTTGTCGGGCGTGCGGCCGAAGCGGATCACGTCCTTGGCGATCGTCTGGACGAGGCCGGCGCTGTGGCCGAAGGTGTGGACGATCTTCATGCTCACGGCGCGGGGACTCCCTGGAGCAGATCGATCCGCATCGCGATCCGGAAGTCCGAGCTGCCGACGATGGTCGTCTTCTGGCCGCCGACCTGGGCGTCGGCCTCGTCGTCGAGGTGGGCGGCGTGCACGGCGACGACGTGGCCGTACTGGTTGAAGACCGGGCTCCCGCTGTTGCCGCCGCGGGTGACGGCGTCGTGCTGGAGGAGCAGCGCCTTCTCGGGCGAGGTGGGCTGCCCGTCGAAGCCGGTCATGCGGCCGAGGTGGCCTTGCAAGAAGGTGAGCGAGGGGCTGATCGGATCCATGACGCGGCCGGGGAAGCCGAGGACGAAGACGTCGTCCCCGGGGCCGAGGGCGCGGAGCTCGGCCTCGCTGGCGATGGTGACCGTGCTCGGCATCTTTCCTTCGACCCGGATGAGGCCGACGTCGGGGGAGTCGGCGCTCTGATCGTCGGGCTTGTACCCCGGGTGCATCTGCGAGGCGACGATCTTGAAGCGCACTTTGCCGCCCGAGTCGTTCTGAGTGACGACCGGCGAGCCGCCGGCCTTGCGGTAGGCGATGACGCAGTGAGCGTTGGTGGCGATGACGTCGGGCTTGATGGCGAAGCCGGTGCAGCAGCCGCCGATGCGGTTGCCGGAGAGCAGGTAGCCGATCACGTAGAGCGCGTTGCGGTTGCCCTCGTGGATCTCGCGGCCGGTGTAGACGCGGGTGGGGATCGAGCCCTGCGGCGCTGCGACCTTGGTGTTGTTGATGCCCGTCTCGGCGGCGAGGACCTGCGCGGCTTGCTGCGAGCGGTAGACCAGCCCCGCGGCGAAGACCGTGGCGCCGAGGGCGACGAAGAGGCCGATGGTGAGCATGGCGTTGGCTCGGGCGCCGCGCCGCCGCGCCGCGCCGACCTTGGCGGCGACGATCTGCGCGGTCTTGTCGTCGCGCGAGGCCGCCTGGATCACCGCGGCCTGGACGAGGCGCTGCGCGGTCTCGAGGTCGACGCGCCCCTCGGCGTCGGGCACGCCGGGGAGCTCGACGCGGAGCTGAGGGCCGCTCGGGCCGGCGAGCGTGATGACCTCTCCGCTGCGGAGCGCGTGGTTCTTGATGCGATCGCGGCCGACGTAGGTGCCGCCGAGCGAGCCGAGATCGACGAGCCAGAAGGTGTGGCCTTCGCGGCGGATCTCGGCGTGGAGCGGCGCCACGCCCGGCTCGCTCGCGAGGAGGATCTCGTTGCTCGAGGCCGAGCCGATGCGGGCCCGCGCGACGTCGAGGTTGACGACGGCCGGCGCGGCGCGGCCGCGGAGGTGGGTGATGCGGATCATGGAACGGGGAGCATTGTGCCCGAGCCGGGTCGACCTGGAAGGGTCGACCGAGAAAAGTTGAACGAAACCTCCGGATCGCGCGGGAGATCTTGGGCTACGGCGGCGGCGAGATCCCGAGCTCGCTCACCATCACCACGCCGGCCGGCGAGCGATCGAAGACGAAGCGGATCGACGCGAGCCGGGTCGGATCGAGCGCCGGGCTCTGGGCGCGGAACGCGGCGAGCGGGATCGTGAAGCTCTGGAACACCGCCTCGGGCGCGCGCGGCTGGACGAACCACCCCTTCCACACGCGCGCCTCGAGCTGGGCCTGGAGGAGCGACACGCTCCGCAGCGGGAGGCGCGCCACGACGCCGGCGGCGTCGGTGATCTCCACGGTGAGATCGATCGGCCGGCGCGGGACGGCGCTCCAGAGCGGGTGGGTCGGCGCGCTGCGATCGCGCCGCCGCAGCCCGCGCGGGTTGGGGTTGTCGTTGCCGTCGGCGAGGGCGAAGACGAGCGAGCTCCCGGCCGGCGCCGCGGTGTCGGGCGGCAGCGTCAGCGTGTAGCTGGGGACGCCCTGGAGCGCGTCGTCGTCCCAGGCGAGGTAGGCGGCGCGGGACGCGAGCACCTCGGCGTTCCCCGGCGGACCCACCGACTGCTCGCGCCACGCGGTGAGGTTCTTCCCCTCGAAGCGGCCGCCAGGGAGCGTGCTCGTGGTGGGATCGACGTCCTCGTCGAAGTCGGCGAGCGTCCGCGCGCGCGAGGACGCGTAGCGGCTGATGAAGATGGTGTCGGGGAGCCACGCGGCGCCGGCGCGGTGATCCTGGAAGAGGGGCACATAGGCCTTCTTCCCGAGCAGCGTCGCCTCGAGGAACGCGGCGATGTACCCCCTGGCGATCCGCTCTTGATCGGCCGCCGGCAAGATCGGCTTGCGGTTGAAGTACGCCCGCCGCGGGAAGGGCGACTTGTCCGAGCGCCCCCAGCTCTGGTTCCACTGCGCGTGGCTGGCGCGGTGGATGTAGACCAGCGCCTTGAACGCGTCCCCCGGCTGCGTGAAGCGGACGCGCTCGTACTGCTGCGCGCCCTGGAAGTAGTCGACGTCGCCGTCGTTGGAGCCCTGGAGCGCCAGGTAGCTCACGTCGTCGAGCTCGAGCGCGCGCCCGCCCGGCTGGTACTGCCGATCGGTGGTGGCGATGGCGACGAGCGCGCGGATCCCGAAGTGGAAGTCGAGGTGGATGAGCGCGTTGTCGGGCGCGCGGCTCATGCTGTTGAGCTTGGCGGCGGCGGTGATCGCCTCGCCGCCGCGCGAGTGCCCCATCAGCGCGACGCGGGTGAGATCGACCTTGCCGTGGAGCGGGTTGCCCGGCGCCTCGTTCCAGCCGCGGAGGGCGCGGAGGTGGTGGAGCAAGAGGTAGCCGCGCGCCGCGTTGTCGCCCGCGAGCCCGCCGATGCCGAGCTCGCCCCACGAGCCGGGGTTGAGGAAGTTCTCGTCCACCGTGGCGACGATGAAGCCGCGCGAGGCGAGGTGGACCCCGAGGTAGGCGTACCCCGCCTCGGAGAAGTCGTGCATCGGGTGCCCGCCGTGCGCGATGAGCACGACCGGGAAAGGCCCGTCGCCCGCGGGATACCAGGCGCGCCCGTTGATCGGCATCGCCGAAGCGTCGAAGCCCCAGTACTTCCGCCGCAGCCAGGCCTCGAGGCCGGTCCAGCCCTGCACGAACGAGGTGCCGTCCACCGGCGTGGTGATCAGCTGCGCTCCGCTGCCGTACTCCGGGCGGCGGCGATCGGTCCCGCTCCCGTAGACGAGCTCCGTCACCGCGAACGCGCCGCGCTCCGAAGGATCGGGCGCGTCGATCGGCGGGACGCTTATCCCTGTCTCCTTGGCCGCGTCGATCGCCGGCTTGTTGTTGCTGCCTTCTCCGTAGAGAAAGCGCGCGCCGACGAAGAGCAGCGCGCCGGCCACGACGAGCGCGCCTGCGACGAGCGCGCGCTCGAGGCGCGAGAGAGGCGCGAGGCGACGGCGACGGAGGACGGCGACAGCGACCCCGATCGAGATCGACACCGCGGCCACGTAGAGCGTCGGGACGAGGCGCTCGGTGGCCGGACCGGAGATCCGCGTCAGCAGCGCGAAGAGGCAGCCGACGAGCACCGCGCGCGCGAAGCGCGGCAGCGCCGCGAGCAGCCGCACGACGGCGAGCCCCACGAGGGCGGCCACGAGCGCGACGAGGAGCGAGTAGGGGACGCCGAGGAAGAGCAGCGCCGTCCCCAGGCCCTTGTAGCGCTCGGAGAACTTGAGAAGGAGGAGGACGAACGTCCCCACGAGGAGCCCCCAGGCGCCTCCGCGCAGAGCGTCATCCCCAGGCGTAATCGCTGACTGAATCCGTCGTGCACGAACAGCGACGTAGTCGGCAATTCGTCTCGGTGACCCCACGAAGCATCCCTTTCACGAAGGTCGGGCATCGTTTCTAGCCGATTTTCAGGGTCCCCATTTCGATATCGACCGTGCTGATCGAGAATCGGTTTCGATAGAGATTGACTGGAATGGTCGTCCTGGCTAATGAAAGTGAAAATCAAAGTCATACTTCGAGGCTTCATGCGCGCTGTTGCCATTCAACCGCTACTGCTTTTGCTCGTCCTCAACGGGTGCACATCACCTGAAGAGCCGACCCAGCCGGATCTGGGCTCGGGGAATGATCTCGCCGGCCTCCCGCTGCGCGGTGTCTCATCGAAGGAGCGCGATCAGTTCGATCGCGGCGACGCTCTCTTCGAACGCACCCACCGCGACGCCGACGGGCTCGGGCCGCTCTACGTGCGCGCGGCCTGCGCCGACTGCCACCGCGACGACGTGCGCGGGCCGGGGCTCGTGGAGAAGATTTCGATCACCGAGGCGGACGGGGTCACCGCGTCGCCCGATCAGTCGAAGCTGCCCTTCGGTCACAGCGTCCGGCCCTACGTCACCGCGGGCGCGTCGACGCCGGTGCTCTCGCCCGTCGACGTGCCCGACGTGAAGGTGAGCCGCCGCCTCGGTCCCCCTGTCGTCGGTCGCGGCTACATGGAGGCCGTCCTCGACAGCGAGATCGAGCGGCTCGAGGTCGAGCAGGCCAGGCGCACCGACGAGATCCACGGCCGCATTCACCGCGTGACGTACACGTCGGAGCAGAACCCGGGCAGCGAGCGGAAATTCGCCAAGGGCGACAGCGGGCTGATCGGGCGCTTCGGCCTCAAGGCGCGGATCGCCACGCTCGACGACTTCACCGCCGACGCGTTCCAGGGCGACATGGGCATCACCACGCCGATGCGGCCGGTGGAGCTGCTCAACCCCGACGGGCTCACCGACGACGACAAGCCCGGCGTGGACGCGACGCTGGACGACGTCAACGACATCGCCTCGTACATGCGCATGCTCTCGATCCCCAGCCGCGCGACCGAGCCCCGCTCCCTCGGCGCGGCGCTCTTCGCGACCACCAAGTGCGCCGCGTGCCACGCGCCCTCGCTGCGCACGCGCGCGGACTATCCCATCGCCGCGCTCGCCGACATCGACGCGCCGGTGTTCACCGATTTCCTCCTCCACGATCTCGGCAAGGCGCTCGCCGACGGGCTCGACGAGGGGGAGGCGACGTCGCGCGAGTGGCGCACGGCGCCGCTGATCGGCCTCCGCTTCAACCGGGTGCTGATGCACGACGGGCGCGCCAAGACGATCGAGGAGGCCATCCTCGATCACGACGACGAGGGCTCCGAGGCGCGGGGCTCGGTCGCGCTCTTCAAAGGACTCTCGAGCGGCGACAGAGCCGCGCTTCTGGATTACGTCGGCGCGCTGTAGGCGCGACCAAAAGGAAGACGATGCAATGAAGAATGTTCGCTTTGTTTCCAGCTGTTTTGTGGGTCTGTCGCTCCTCGCGACCGGCTGTTCCGACGGGACGACGACGCCCGAAGGGAAGAGCGACGCCGCGTACCAGGCGGAGATCGCCGACGGCATGCAGTCGTCGATCAACGAGGAGATCGGCTCCTGGCTCACCTCCGCCAAGGCGCTCTGCGAGGCGGCCCCCGCGACCACCGGTCGGGGCTGGGACGCCACGCAGGACGCGGCCGCCATCAAGGCGATGAAGGACGCGTGGAAGACGGCGCGCACGCACTACGAGCACATCGAGGGCGCGGTGGCCCCGCTCTTCCCCGAGCTCGACGCGGCGACCGACGCTCGCTACGACGACTTCCTGAGCGAGCTCGGCGAGAAGGGCGACGCCGATCTGTTCGATGATCAAGGCGTGACCGGCATGCACGCCATCGAGCGCATCCTCTACTCCGACGGGATCCCCACCGAGGTCACGGCCTTCGAGAGCAAGCTGACCGGCTACGTGGCCGCGGCCTACCCCGCGACCGAGGCCGAGGCGGCGTCGTTCAAGACCAAGCTCTGCGGCCGCCTCGTCACCGACATCGGGACGCTGCAGGACCAGTGGAAGCCGGCCAAGCTCGACATCGGCGCGGCCTTCCAGGGCCTGATCTCGCTGATGAACGAGCAGCACGAGAAGGTCAACAAGGCCTCGACCGGGCAAGAGGAGTCGCGCTACTCGCGGATGACACTCGCCGACATCCACTCGAACCTCGACGGCACCGAGAAGATCTACGCGCTCTTCCAGCCCTGGATCCTCTCGAAGGGCGGGGAAGCGGCCGACAAGGGCATCACCGACGGCTTCAAGACGCTCCACGTCGCCTACGACGCCAACCCCGGCGACACCATCCCGAGCCCGCCGGCGACGTGGACCACCCCGCCCAACGCCGAGGATGGGGCGACGCCCTTCGGCAAGCTCTACGAGGCGGTCACCGTCGCGGTGGATCCGAAGCGCGACGGCTCGGTCGTCTTCGAGATGAACGAGGCGGCGGGCGTCATGGGCCTCCCCGGCTTCGAGGAATGAAGTGAAGCGCTTCAGTCTCCTTCTTGGACTGTTGCTAGCGGCCTGCGCGCCCGTCGAGTCTTCGCCGGGGACTGATCCGCTGCCTGACGGGGACACCTTCTTCCCCGTCGCCACGAGCTTCAAAGGGTTCCGCACCTGGGAAGCCTTCGCGATGCCGCCCGGCGAGAACGGCACGATCCACACCGCCGGCGCGCGCACCACGTACATCAACCACCTGCCGAAGACCGGGAGCACCTCGTTCCCGGTCGGCACGATCATCGTGAAAGAGTCCGACAGCGACCCGCTCGTCGATCGCCAGGTCTTCGCGCGGGTGAAGCGCGGCGGCGGCTACAACGCCCAGGGGGCCAACGGGTGGGAGTGGCTCGAGCTCAAGAACGTGGACGACATGGTGTCGACGATCATCTGGCGCGGCGTCGGCCCGCCGGTCGGCGAGAAGTACGGCGGGGATCCCAACGGGGGTTGCAACGGGTGCCACGGAGCCGCTACGGGGAACGACTTCGTCCTCTCCGCGCCCCTCCAGCTCAAGAATCTTTGAGGTCAAACGAATTTTCATGACGCGACTCATCTCCGCCGCTGCCGTCACGGCCGCGCTCCTCTTCGCCGCCGGCTCCGCCGCCGCGAACCCCAAGCTCCTCCCCTTCACGTACCCTTACGGGACGCTGCCCAAGGGCGGCGCCGAGCTCGAGAACTACGTCGACTTCACCCCGACGCGGGCCCTCTCGTCGGCGACCGGCAAGCCGTCGACCATCGGCCTGTTCCTCTTCCAGACCGAGTACGAGTACGGCATCAGCGACCGGCTCGAGCTCGGCCTCTACCTCCAGCTCTCACCGCCCGTCGGCGAGGACTACGCCTCGGTGGCGACGCTCCAGGCCGGGACGGCGATCAAGCAGCGCCTGCGCCTGCGCCTGGCCGAGGCCGGCGACTGGCCGGTCGACGTCTCGCTCTACGGCGAGGTGGCCGAGGCCCGCAACGAGATCGAGCTCGAGTTCAAGGTCAACCTGGAGCGCCGCTTCGGCCGGCTCTCGCTGATGGCGAACCTCGTGGGCGAGCACGAGTTCTATTACGACGGCCGGCGCGAGTGGGTGCTGAACCCGTCGGGCGGCGCGGCGTTCGAGGTAGCGCCCTGGCTCCACACCGGCGTCGAGTACTGGATGCAGGCCGAGTACGCCACCGCCACCACCGCCGCGACGCAGCGGCCGTTCGCGTTCGGGCCGCACCACTACGTCGGGCCGACGATGCTCCTCAACTTTGGTCGAATCTGGTGGAGCGCCGGCCTCTACTTCCGCGCGAGCGACGTGACCCGCGTGCAAGAGCCCGGCGACGGCTTCGGGCACATCTGGCTGCGCACCATCATCGGGCTCGATCTGCAATGAGCGAGCGAGCGAGAGGAGCCTGGGGCGCGGGCGTCACCATCCTCGCGCTCGCGAGCGCGCTCGCCGGGTGCGCGCCGACAGCGAACGGACCGCAGGCTGCCCCGCCGCCGATCGCGGCGGTGTGGCGCGCTCGCTGCGGCGCTTGCCACGCGCGGGTGGAGCCCGGCGAGAAGAGCAACGCCGTGCTCAAGGAGGCGGCGAAGCGCCACGAGAAGCGCGTGCGCCTCACGCCGGCTCAGTGGGGCGAGCTCATCGCCTGGCTGTCACCGCAAGCGCCTGCGGCGACACCGGCAGCGGCGCCGGCGCCGGCGGCAGCGACGACGCCGACCGCAGCGACGACGCCGACAGCAGCGCCCTGAGCGAGCGCGCGCGACGCGCCGACGCCCTGAAGCGGCGAGCGGGATCGACGATCCTGCTCGCCGTTTCTGCGTCTACCGAAGCAGGTAGTACCCGGCGATCGTGACGCAGGCGACGGCGCTGGCGATCATCATGATCACCAGCCACTGCGGCGCGCTCTCGGTCGGGATGTGGATCGGATCGTCGGGGTGGCGCTGCGAGAGGCCGTCCTCTTCGTCGTCGTAGTCGTCCGACGCGCCGACCTCGATCGCCGGGCTGCCGCCGCGGGACTTCGGCGGGGGCCGCGAGGAGACCTTCGACTGCTCGAGGCCCTTCATCTTGCGGCTCGGCTCGGGGATCGTCGCCAGCGCCGCGTGCGCGGGCTCGGGCAGCGAGTACTTCGTGTACTTGAGCCCGTCGATGTCCGCGCGCGTGGGCTCGAGGAGATCGTCGCCCTCGAACTTGGCGACGACGACGGTGATGTTGTCGTGACCGCCGGCCTGGTTGGCGCGATCCGTCAGCATCTTGCAGGCCTCGAGCGGATCGTCGAGCGAGCGGAGGACCTCGCGGATCTCGTCGTTGCGCACCATGCCCGAGAGGCCGTCCGAGCAGAGCAGGAGCGTGTCGCCGCGCCGGAGCAGGACGTAGGTGAGATCGACCTGGACCGAGTCGGCGGTGCCGAGGGCCTGGAGGATGATGTTGTTGTGCTCGAACGTCTCGGCCTCTTCCTCGGTGAGCTGGCCGGCTTCGATGAGCTGGTTCACGAGCGACTGATCGCGGGTGACCTGCACGAGGCGCTCGCCGCGAAGGATGTACGCGCGGCTGTCGCCGACCTGGCCGAGGAAGAGGTGGTCGTCGAGGAGCGCAGCGATGGTCGAGGTCGTGCCCATGCCGCGGCGGGTGCGGTCGAGCTTGGCCTCGCTGAAGATGCGCAGGCCCGCGGACTCGATCGCGTGGACGAGGCGCGCGGCGAGGGCGTCGTGGTCGGCCGGCGCGCTGCCGATGGCCATGCGCTGGTAGACGATGTCGACGGCGAGCTGGCTCGCCACCTCGCCGGCCGCGGCGCCGCCCATGCCATCGCAGACGCCGAGGAGCGTGCCGCGCTCGCCGACGACCTGGACGCGGTCGGACTCCATCAGCCCGCGGCTCTCCTTCGTCAGGTCGGCGACGATGAAGTTGTCTTCGTTGTGCTCGCGCACCTGGCCGACGTCGGTGCGACCGAAGAGGCGCACCAGCACCTTCTGGCGACCGCGCTTGGCCTCGGGCGCCTTGGCCTCGGGCTCGTCGACCTTGGCCGCAATGAACGGCTTGACGTCGGGCTCGGTGGGGCGCGCCTCGGGCTCGATGGTCTTGACCTCGAGCTCGGCCTCGCCGCCCTTCACGGCGGAGGCTTCGACCTTCGCCTCCTCGGCGGCGGCCGTGGGCTCGGAGGTGTCCGCGGGAGGCTCGGCCTCGGGCGCGTCGGATCGGGACTCGGAGGTCGTGGGATTCGCCATGGCCTACCCGAGGTCCACTCGAAAGAGGTGCTGTCCGATACGCAAGAAGTCTCCGTTGGCCAGGCTGACTTCACCCTGAATTGCGATGAACGTGCCGTTCGAAGAGTCGAGGTCGTTGAGCGAGAACTCGCCCGTGGTCGCGCTGCGGCGGAGGACCGCGTGGCGACGAGACAGGAACGGGTCGGCTGTGAACACGATGTCGCCCGTTTCCCTTCCGATCACGGTCTCGTCGCGGAAGAGGTGGAAGACGTCGCGGATGACGCCCTCCACCGTCCGCTGGCAAAGCCGCGCGCGCCGCGGCGTTGCCGGGGAGCCGAACAGGAGCGTCCCATGCTGCATGGCATGGCCCAGGCCTCGCTCCCCATCGCTCACAGTCTGAAACTGTAACACCTCCAGCCCCAAAAGGAGCAAGTCGCCGTCCTTGAGCGGCTGCGGCTTTCGAATGCGGAGGTACACGTGGTTCGTCGAGTCCAGATCCCGCAGGATCCACTGGCCGTCGAGGAACCGCAGCCGCGCATGACGCGGCGAGACGTAGTGATCGTCTTCGAGGACGATGTCCCCGTCGGTGCGGCCGATGTCGAGCTGACCGTCGGCGAGCGAGAAGCTCCGCCCCTCGGAGCCGTCTTCGACGATCACCACGAGGCGGCCCGGGTGCTTGCGCCCCGTCTCGCGGCGCACACCTTCGCGCGCCGCGCGCTGCGGCGGCAAGTTGGTCGGCTCGGCGGGGATGGGCGAGCCCGCGAGCACCGAGATCTCGGCGCGGCGCCCGGGCTCGTCCGGCGCCTGGGGCCGCGTGCTCACGCCGGCGCCGCTGGGCGCGGCCTCGACCTTCGCGGGCAACCTGGGCTCGGTCGGCATGTTCGGCTTGGGGGCGGAGGCGGCGCCCTCGATGGGCGAGCTGGGAGAGGCGTCGTCGCGAGCGCTGCGCGGGCCGGAGCTGGGAGCGGCGGGGCTGCGCGGCGGCTCGGGAGCAGGCGCGGCGGCGAGCGGCGAAGCGAACGCCGCCGTCGGCGCGCCGCGGCTCGGAGGCACCGGCGGAGGCGCGGGACGAGCGGCGGGACGCGGCGACTCCACGGCGGCGGGGATGCTCGCCTTCGCGGGCGCGGCGAGGGCTGCTGCTGCGGCCGCGGCCTCCTCCAGCGGAGCGCCGCAGAATTTACAGAAGCGGCTCCCCGCGACGCAGCTGCCATGACAGCGCGCGCAGACGATGAGCTTTGCCGGCAGCGAGCCGGACGAGGCGATGTCGAGCACCGGCGAGCCGACGATCTTCCCCTCGGCAGAGGGCTCCTCGACGGGCCTGGCGTAGCGCGGCTCGGGCGTGATCGGAGCCTCGGCGCGCGGCGGCGGAGCGGCGGGCGCGCTCGCGGGGATCGGCGCGGACGACGGCGCGGCCTTCGCGGCGGTGAACCCCTCCTCTGTTCGGCGCGACTCGCCGGGGACGCCGCTGGCCGCGCGCTTGAGCGACGCGCCGCAGGTCACGCAGAAGCGATAGTCGGGCGGGTTCAACGTCTGGCACGCGCCGCACGTCATCAGCGAAGGGGGCTCGCTCGTGCGGAACGAGAACGTCGGCGCCGCGGGCCGCGAGGCGCGGTGCTGCGACACGGGCGCCGACGGCGGAGGCGTATCGCGGACGTCGCGCAGCGGCGGCCCGGCGATCGAGCCGAAGGGCTGCTCCGGCGCCGCGTACGCCGGCGTCACGGGCATCGGCGTCGGCGGCGTCACCGTCGCGCTCAGCGGCACCGCGGACACGAGCGACGGCGCCGCGGCGACCTTGGGCATCCCGTTGGGAGGCGTGGGCGCCACGACGCGCGGAGACCGAAGTCTCCGGCCACAGTCCTGACAGAACGTCAGGGTGTCGGCGTTGTCACGCCCGCACACGTCGCAGATCACGGGACGGAGGGGACCAAGGAGAGAGTTTCGAGTCAAGTAGGACCGTCGACATTCGCGCGCCGCTACGTCTCTTTCGCAGAGAATCGGCCTCGAAATCGCTCCGAGGCGCCGCGCGCGATCAGCGGCGACCGAGCTCGGTGCGCACTTCGAGCTGGATCTCGATCCCGACGAACTGCGCGAGGCCGGTCGGCCGCTCGATCTTCGCCGTGTCCGTCCACCCGGCGAGGAGCACCGGCCGATAAAAGATGCTCAGGCCGATGTGCGCCAGCCGAGACACTTCGAACTCGACGCCGCCGCCGACCATCACCAGCGCGCCGCCGGTCTCCACGCGCCACTCGTTCCCGTAAGCGGCGGCGCCGATCCCGCCGAGCAGGTAGGGCGCGGCCCGCGCGCCGGTATAGGGCAGGTAGCGCATCTCGGCGCGGAGCTCCTGGAAGATCCCGAGGCGGTAGAGGTTGCCCGAGTCCATCTTCGTGAACTCGTAGGCGCCGCCGAAGTACCAGGGGCCCGGCGATCGGTAGCCGCCGCGGAGCACCAGGCCGCCGCCGCCCCCGAGGATGCAGGGCTGCTTGACCGCGGAGCCGCAGACAGCCCCGGACGACATGTTGAACCGCGAGGTGATCGCCGCCCCGTACTGGGCGTACTCCACGTGCAGCGGCGGCGGGCGCAGCGGATCGAACGGCACGCGCTGCTCGGACGACTCGGGCGTCGCCGGGGCCGCCGAGGGCGCGGGGGCCGCCGAGGGCGCGGGGGCCGCGGGCGCCGAGGGCGGCACGGGGTCCTCCGCCTGCGCGACCTCCGCGAGCAGGGCCAGCGCGAGCACGGCGGCAGCGATCACCGGCCCCAGCGACAAACGAGCGGGCACGGAGCCCACGCTACGCGTCCGCGACCGCAGGAGCAACGGGTGGGGAAGGCGCCCACGTGCGCAACCGACCTGGACCGACGAAGATCCTCCCCCCCGGTCCGGACCCCTGGGAGGACGCCTTCCGTGAAAGAAGATCGCGGCCCGCTTGACGTCAGCTGCGAGGGTCGCCTAAACGGCAGGCACGCAGCATGGAGATCCACCTCGACAAGCGCGCCCTCCGTCTAATCCGACTCTCGGCCGCCGACGCCGTTGAAGAAGGCGACACCGAAGCCCTTCGGGAAGACGTCCTCGAAGCGTTCAGCGAAGAGCAGGTCGAAGAGATCGAGCGGCGCCTCGACAGCGGCGACTTCTTCGAGTTCTTGACCGACGTCCTCGACGAGTGGAGCGGCGACGACGTCGACGAGCTCTTCGAGCTGCTCGAGACCCAGCTCGGGGACCTCGGCGTCGACTTGAAGTACGAGCCGCGCGACGACGACGATTCGGAGGACGAAGCCGAAGACGACGTCGAGCCCGACGACGACGACGATGACGACGACGACGACGCGGAAGAAGACCTCGTCGAAGAAGACGAGCCCTGAGGCTCTCTTCGGGCCGCTGACGCTCCCTCCCGGCTCCTCGCGGAGCGATGAGGGCGCTGCCTCGGCCCGTCAGTCTTCGCTGCTGTCGCTGTCGTCGCTCGGCGCGCGCAGGATGTAGTCCGCGCACTCTCGCTTGGCCGCGGGGGCGCTGGGGCAGATTGCGCGAGCGCACCGGGTGTAGCGGGAGTCGGGGAACTCGCGCACGAGGCGCTCGCTGAGATCGCACGCGACCTTCGGCTCGCCGTCTTCGAGGGCGAGGCGGGCCTCGGACCACACCGCGAGATCGCGCTTTCGAGCTTTGGGGTGATCCCGGTAGAGATCCGCGAACGCGCGCCGCGCGGCGGCGTGATCGTGGAGCTTGTCGCGGTAGATCTCCCCGAGGCGCAGCGCGGCCTCGGGGAAGCGCGGGCGCTCGTAGCTCGCCATGTCGTACTTGCCGGCGATGCCGTGCGAAACCTCCTGCGTGGCGAGCAGATCGCGGAGGTGCTTCGCGGCCTCGGCCCAGCGGCCCAGCTCTTCGTCGATCTTCGAGGCGCGCACCAGCGCGTCGTCGGTGAGGCTGCCCTTGGGGTACGGGTTCGCGCGCGCGCTCTCCAGCAGCGCGTCGTGCGCCTCTTGCTTCTTGCCCTCACGATCGAGCGAGAGCGCGATCTCGTAGCCGATGGTCTGGTCCTCGTCGGTGCCGTGGAATGCTGCCGCCTGCTCGGCGAGCCAGGCGCGGGCCGCGGGCTCGTCGCGCAGCTCGACCACGTGGGCAACGACGCGGCGGATCGTCGGGCGCGCGACGCCGTTCTGAGGGAAGCGGATCGCCGCCGCGATCAGCATCGCGTAGCCCTTCTCCACGTCGCCGTGATCGATCTCCAGATCGGCGAGCTCGAAGGCGGCGCGCGGCCCGCGCGGCCCCGTGGGCGACTCCGCGGCGAGGCGCTGGTAGGCCGAGCGCGCGTCCTCCCAGCGGCCCGCCTTGCCGTAGCTGCGCGCCTCGAGGAAGCGGGCCTCGTCGCGATCCTTCACGCGCAGAGCCTTGCCCGCGGCCTCGTCGTAGGCGCGCGCCGCCTCCTCGTAGCGGCCGGCGTGGAGCGCGCGCTCGCCCGCGGCGAACGATGTCAGGAACGCGTCGCCGTAGACCGGCGCGCAGGCGCCGCCCGCGGCGAGGAGCGCGAGGCCGACGAGGCCCGCGCCGAAGTGGAGCGACGGGGCGCGCATCGCTCAGCCTCCCTGCGGCGCCGCCGCGGACGAGAGCACCTCGGCGAGCGCCTCCGCGAGCGCGCGCGCAGCGACCGGCACGTCGTCCCGGCTCACGTCGAGGTGCGTGACGGCGCGGGTGCGGTGCGGGCCCATCGCGCCCACGAGCACAGAGCGACGCCGCGCCGCCTCGATCAGCCGCGCCGCGGGGACGCCGGGCGTCTCGACGTTGACCTGGTTGGTGTCGCCGTCGTGGACCACCGCGCCGGGGACCGCGCGCAGCGCCGCCGCGATCTGCCGCGCCGCCGCGTGATCCTCGGCGATGCGCTCGCGGTGGTGCGCCAGCGCGTAGAGCGCCGCCGCCGCGAGCACGCCCGCCTGGCGCATGCCGCCGCCGAACATCTTGCGAAAGCGGCGCGCGGCGGCGATGGTCGCGCGGTCGCCGCAGAGCGCCGATCCCACCGGCGCGCCGAGGCCCTTCGAGAAGCAGACGTTCACCGTATCGAAGGGCGCCGCGAGCTCCGCCGGCGAGAGCCCGAGCGCCACCGCCGCGCTCCAGATCCGCGCGCCGTCGAGGTGCAGCTTGAGCCCGCGCGAGCGCGAGAGCTCGGCGATCGCCAGCGCGTCCGCCTGCGGGAAGGTGATCCCGCCGCCGCGGTTGTGCGGGCTCTCCAGCGCCACCAGGCGCTGCGTCGCGCAGTGGCCGTCCGGCTCCTGGAGCACGGCCTCGAGCTCGCCCGCGGTGAAGAGGCCGCCGCGCCCCACCGCGCGGAACTGCACCCCCGCCCACGCCGCGCCCGCGCCCGACTCGTCCGTCGAGAGGTGCGCGCCTTCGCCGAGCAAGACCTCTTCACCGCGCTGCGTGAGGCACTGGAGCGCGATCTGGTTCCCCATCGTCCCGCTCGGGACGAAGATCCCCGCCTCTTTTCCGGTGATCGCCGCGATCTCTTCCTCGAGCCGGTTCACCGTCGGATCCTCGCCGTACACGTCGTCGCCCACCTCGGCGCGGGCCATGGCCTCGCGCATCTCGGGGGTCGGCCTCGTGACGGTGTCGGAGCGGAGATCGAGGAGTCGCATCGGCCGCGACTTTAGCAGAGCGACGGGCCGTCGATCGCGCCCTTCACGCGCCGCGGGTCACGCGCCGAGGCGGGCGCGGAAGCGCCGGAGCAGATCGGGATCCGTCATCATGCGCGGAGTCCAGTGCTCGTTGGCGCGGAGGAAATCTTCGAGCGCGATCCCGAGGCGGCCGAGCGCGGCGGTCGGATCGCCCGAGAGCTGGATGGCGCGGGTCGCGTCGCCGAAGCGCTCGATCGAGAGCACGCCTTGCCGGCTCGCGCCGCGAGCGCGCGCCTCGGCGAAGGCCTCGGCGTACGCGGCGATGAGCGGCGGCACCCCGTCGTGCTCCTCGTCCATCGCGCGCGAGAGCTGCTCCTGGTGGAGGCGATCGAGCGCCTCCCACCCGGCCTCGTCGAGGCCCCGCTCGAGCAGGATCGCCGCGCGTGGCTGGGTGCCCGCGGCGAGCGTCGCCACCAGCGCGGCGTAGGCGCGCATGTCGGCGAGCGAGGGATCATCATCAGCGCTCATCAGCGGCGGAGCTTAGCGCGAGGGGCGCGAGCGAAGCGACGCCGACAGAGACGCGCGCCGAGGGATCGGCGAGGCGGCTCCACGAGGGCTTCCAGCGCGGAGGAGATCCCGGTAAAACCAGCGGATGATCCCCGCCTCTCCCGGCCGGCACGAACCCGAGATCGCCGCCGCCGTCGACGGGCCGCCGCGCTGGATGCTCGCCCTCGAGCACGCCCACGATCTCGCGCTCCGCGCCGGCCGCGCCCTCGAGAGCGCGCCGCCCTCGGGCGCCGATCTCCGCCCCGCCGCGCAGGCGATCGAGGACGCGCTCGCGGCGATCTACGCGGCCATCGACGCGCGCGACGACCGGCTCCTCGCCGCGCGCGACGCCTCGGGGCAGCTCGACACCGCCGGCGTGGTGCTCACCGCGTTCGTCGATCTCGACCCGGCGATCCCGCTCGCCAAGGGCTGGCTCCGCGAGGCGCGCGACGCGCTCTCCATCGCCGAGGAGCGCTTCTCGCGCGTGGCGCCCGAGCCCTCGCCCGAGCCCTCGCCGCTCCGCGCCTCGAAGGAGGTGCCCACGCTTCACCGCCTCGCGCGCGACGCGATCCCGCCGGTCCTCCGCGTCGCCGTGCCCCTCCCCTCGCCCGCCGACGAGCCGCGCGCGCTGCCCGCGCCGGCCTCGGTCGCCGAGCTCCGCGCCACGATGGCCGAGGTCCGCCGCCGCGCCGAGGAGGCCCGCCGCGAGCGTCGCGCCCGCGAGGAGGAGCGCGCCCGCGCCCGCGCCGAGAAGGCCGCCGCCGCGATCGCCGCCGAGGAAGCGGAGCCGCCGCCCGGCTTCGCCCGCGGCCTCTTCGTCGCGCTCACCCCCGAGGCGCAGACCGCCGAGCGCACGCGCGACTGCTTTGACGAGGTGGCGATGATCGGCGTCCAGCGCGCGCCGCTCCTCGGCGATCCCTGGCGCTCGGCCCGCGTCCTCGAGGATCGCATCCTCACCGCGATCGACGCCGTCGCCGCCATCGGCAACCCCGCGCTCGACCGGCTCGAGCCCATGGTCCTCGACGCGCCGACCAAGGATCCCGCGCGCGGCTTCGCCATCACGATGATCCTCGGCTGCATCGAGGGGCGCGACGCCCTCGGCGCCGTCGAGCGCGTGCTCCACCACCTCGGCCCGAGCGATCCCGAGACGGCGCGCCACGTCGGCGGCGCGCTCAAGCTCATCCCGCACCCCTCGCTCCCGCTGCTCCTGCGCGGCCTCCTCGCGTCCTCCGATCCCGCCTGCCGCGCCGTCGCTGTCGACGTGCTCGCCTACCGCGGCCTCGCCTCCGCGACCGAGCTCGCCGCCGCCGCGCAGGATCCCTCCCCGCTCGTCGCCGCCGCCGCGCTCCCCGCCCTCTCGCTCGCGCTCCCCGAGGGCGCCGGCACCGCCCTCGAGCCCGCGCGCGAGCACACCGATCCGCTGCTGCGCGAGGCCGCGTGGCTCGCCATGCTCTACAGCAACCACCCGCACCTGACGGACGCCCTCACTGCCGAGCTCACCGGCCCCCTCGCCCACCGCGCCGCGCTCCCGCTGGCGATCACCGGCAACGAGCGCGACGCCGCCCACCTCCTCGATCTCCTCCGCGCCGGCCCCACTCCGTCGCTGGTCACCGCCGTCGGCTGGGCCGGCTCCCCCGAGGCCGTACCGCTGCTCATCGATCTCCTCCAGCACGACGACCCCGTGATCCAGCTCGGCGCCGCCTACGCGCTCGATCGCCTCACGGGCGCGCGCCTCTACGACGAAGTCGAGCTCCCCCCCGAAGCCATCGACGTCCCCGACGTGGAGGAGCCCGACGTCGGCGACCCCAAGCCCCCTGCCCTCTCCCGCCAGGTGAGCGACGCCCGCGACCGCCCCTCGGAGGGCGCCGGCGACACCGCGACCCAGCCGACGATCCGCGCCGACCGCTGGCGAGCCTACTGGGTCGAGAAGGGCGCCTCCTATCGTTTGACCTCAAAGTATCGCCGCGGCTCCCTCTACACCCCCACCGTCTCCCTGTGGGAGCTCGACGCCTGGCCCGTGACCCCGGTGGAGCGCCGCTGGCTCCAGCGCGAGCTCGTCGTCCGCACCGGCCACTTCGTCCGCTTCGACCCCCACGACTTCGTCGCCGTACAAGAGCTGGCCCTCCAGGCCTGGGCCCCCATCGCTCAGCGCATGAGCGGCAACGCGGGGAGCTTCACGCGCCCGATGCGGCGGTGACCAGGGAGGGGAGTGCCCCCGGGAATGCCCCGGGAGTGCCCCCGAGAGTGCCCCCTATCCCCGGCCCTTTCCCCCAAATTTGGGGGAAAGGGAGATGGATGATCTGGCGCGAGAGCTCCCCTTTCCCCCAAATTTGGGGGAAAGGGGTTGGGGGATAGGGGGCTCTCGCCCCCGCAGGTAAACACCTGTTGACATGC
>FSTQ01000211.1_pt1 | contig 23976 bp, 17 predicted proteins | sample 1637281 | NCBI WGS metagenome assembly FSTQ01 (sample SAMEA3914818, study PRJEB12502) | metagenome | biome: forest; material: soil | place: Canada | collected 2010-06-26 | depth 0.1 m
CCGACATGCTCTCGGCGGTACCGATGTTCGCCTTCGGCGGCACGACGATCAATGGGCAGAGCTCGACTGCCTGGGCGCAGGCGCCGCAGAACGACGACGAGCGCTTCTGAGTGCCTCTCGGTCCGGGGATTCACACCCTCGGCGGCCTGCGACAGAGAACGTCTATCGGGGCTCGACTGCTCCACAGCCGATACTGCGGTATCACTCGTGTCAAAGCACGGAGCGAGGATACTGGTTCATGGTGCCGCCCACCGTCAAAGAACGTATGACGTCGTTCTTCCATCGTCAACGTGGGGGAGGCGCGCTCGGCAGGCTTGGGTTTGCGGGATCGGCCTTGTTCGTCTTATCCTCTCACGGCCTTCCTCACGACAACCCGCCCCCAGCTGTTCCCACTCCCCACGAGCCGCCCGTCATCCGAAAACCGCACCGCGCGGCCCCGCGCAATGTCCTCCTCGGCAGCGCCGAGCAGCTCCAGCTCCGGCCATCGGAAGAAGCGGACGTCCGACTCGCCGGCGACGGCGAGGGTCTGACCTTCGAGGCGCAGGTCTCTGACGAGGCTGCCGTACGTATGCACCTTCGACGTCAGCTCGCGGCACGGCGTCGCGCCGTCCAGGGGGAGCGCGAAGAAGCCGCGGTCGCCGGGGACGAAGGTGAAGAGCAGGGTCTTCTCGTCGTCGGCGAAGACCGCGCGCTCGACGGTGTCGTAGGGCGGATCGGCGGGCGCCTGCTTCCGGATGTCGAGGGTGCGCAGGAGCTTGCCCTCGTCGACGCTCCAGAGCTCGATCACGTTCTTCTTATCGGGCGCGTTGCCCCGGATCTGGAGGGCGAGGAGGCGGCCGGAGGGCGAGAGCCGCACGCAGTGGTAGTCGCGTGAGGCGTGACGGGCGTCGCGGCGGAGGAGCGTCTTGCCTTGATCGTCGCGGACGACGAGGTCGTCGCCGTCTTGCGCCGTGAAGCGGCGGCGCGCGTGGTCGGACTGGACCATCGAGGCGCCCTCGAAGAGCTGTCCGTTCATCGCGAAGGACGGCGTCGTGAGGCGTTCGACGGCCCCACCGGCGACGGTGACCGCCAGGGTGTCGCTGTTCAGGGCCACGAAGAGGCGCTCGCCGGAGGCGTCGAAGCGAATCGTGTGGAGGAACGTCTGGCCGGCGTCGGCGGGGAACGTCACGACGGTCCGGCGATCGCCGGTGGCGAGGTCGACGAGCACGATCTCCGCGCCGCGCGCGTCGTCGTTGATCTGCGCGACGGCGATCGAGGCGCCGAAGGGATGGAAATCGAAGACCTCGGCGCTCTGCTTGAAGGCGCCGTCGTAGACGATGCCCTCGGCCTCCGGCTTCGCGAAGAAGAAGCCGGCGAGCATCTTCTTGCGGATCTCCTTGCCCGCGGCCTGCATGGCCTTCCACGGCGCGCCGTGGTCCTTCTGCTGCGGCTTTTCGGGATCGGTCCACGTCGTCACGGTGTTCTCCTCGACGGAGATTCCCCAGCTCGTGAATCCCTTCGCGCCCCTCTTGCGCAGCTCCAGCTTCATGGCCGCAGCCTGGTATATCAACCTTGGATGATCCGCAAGGCGTCCTGGGTAGGGGAGCTTCGACAGGCGGGGCGCGCCGCGAAGCGCGCGATCTTGGCGCGCGCCATGGCGCGCTTTGGAAACAACCCCGCCGAGACGCCGGCGCCCGCTTGCCGCTCCCATCGCGCCATGCGCCGCTGGACCCACGCCCTCCCCCTCGCCGCGCGCTGGTGAGCTCCCACGCGGGGGGAGTGAACGCTGTCGCTGTCGCCGTCGCCGTCGCCGCGGGCGCGATCTCCACCGCGACGAGCCGAAGATCCTCGGCCGGTGCCGCCGTCCGCGAAGCCGGCTTCCACTTCCACCAGGTCAGCGTGCCTGGCTCAACTCCACGCGCTGCGGCGAAGTCGGCGGCGCTCTTCTCACTCTTCTTCCAGGCCGCGACCAGTCGCGCCCACTCCCGCGCTCCGGCGATGCGGCAAATAGGAACAAGCGATGGCAGTCAATGGCACGGTAGAAACACATCTCACCAAGTCCGTGAAGCACGTAATGGCGATTGAGACAAGTCAGGTCAAGTCTGTGTGATCCGTATGTTTCCAAAGCCATCTCTCGTGAAGGTGACGCAGCCGGTCGCCCTGCGCGCCTGTCAGGAGACGGTAGACGATCTCGCGGACGACGAGCGGCGCGAGCGCGCGAGCTCGAGCTGGGCACGATGGAGTCGGCGCGCCCGAGCATATGCAGCGACGGGAGATCGCAGCTGTCGCGGCGCGCGTAGAGGCTCGCGTGCTCGGGATCGTTGCTCTGGAAGCCGCCCACCATCACCGCGAAATCGCAGGCGAGGGGCCGCTCCGCGCTCGGCTTGCCGTCGGGCGCCCGGAGGCCAACGAGGAGCCCAGTCAGCGCCGCGCCCTGGCTGAAGCCGAAGACCCCGTCAAAGGACCTTCACGCTCGAAGACAGCGACGATGGTGTCGCGCGTCCGCGCCCAGCCCTTGTAGTGCTTGTGCCGCGTGGTCACCCCCGGATCGTCGCTCACCGCGTCGCGCTCGTCGTTGACCGCGTGCCACCACCCGAAGTCACCGACAGCGAGAGAAGGCGCAGAACTGGGATCGGACTGGAACATCTGGAAGGTTGCTGTGAGCGCGGGGTCTCGTTCCTCGACCCATCCGGTAGAAGCGGTTGTGGGTGGTGAGCTTGCGCGTGGCCTTCCAGACCCCCTCAGTCGGGTTGAGCTCCGACGAGCAGAGCGACAAGCGATCGTCGGGAGAGCTTCGACGAGGTTCGCGCCGCCGAAGACCGCTGGGCCGCTCCGAGCGGCTCAGCCCTCGATCCCGTAGCGGCGCATCAGCCGGTAGAGCACGTAGCGGCTCGACAACCCCAGCGCCTGCGCCGTGCGCACGACGTTGCCGCTGTGCTCGGCGAGGCTCGCCCGCACCTCGGCCTCCGATGGCTCCGGCGCTCTCTCCGCCTTGCGCTCCTCCGCCTCGTTCCCGAGAGCGTCCTGCGCGGGGGGCGGCGCGATCGGGTGGGCCGGCGCGTCGCCGCTCCACCTGATCGCGTCTCCTGGGCTCGCCGCCATCGCGCGCCAGAGCAGCGCGTCCAGCTCGCGGATGTTGGTGGTGTAGCGGACGCGCAGGAGGTGATCGACGAGGCTCGCCTTCATCCGCACGTCGGCGGCGCCGGCCTCGGTGGAGGCGAGGAAGCGCCGCGTCGCCTCGGGGCTCTTCGCGGCCGCGCGGCGCAGCAGGTGGCGGGCGAGGTGAGGCACGTCGTCGCGCCGCTCGTCGAGGCCGGGGACCTCGAGGCGCAGCACCAGGCGCGCGGCGACGTCGTGCTTCAGCGCCGAGGGATCGCGGTTGGTCGCGCCGAGCAGGCGGAAGCTGGACCGCTTCGCGGCGGAGCTGCCGAGGTTGTGGTACTCGCCGCCCTCGTCGAGCACGCGGAGCAAGCTGGCCTGCACGGCCTGGGGCAGCTCGCCGATCTCGTCGAGGAAGAGCGTGCCGCCGTCCGCCGCGCCGATGAGGCCGGGCCGCTCGGGCATGCCCGGGTTGGGGTAGCCCTTCACGTTGCCGAACAGCTCGGCGTCGAGGATGCCGGGCGGGATCGTCGCCGCGTTGCGCGCGATGAAGGGGCCGCGCGCGCGCGCCGAGAGCGCGTGCAGGGCGCGCGCGCAGAGCTCCTTGCCCGAGCCGCTCTCGCCGAGGATCAGCGTGTGCTCATCGGCCTTGGCCATCCAGGCGATCCGATCGCGGAGGCGCCAGACGGCGGGGCTCTCGCCGACGACGCCGTGGGCGTCCGGCGCGCCGAAAGGGAACGCGATGGGGAGGGCGGCGCTCCCGAGCGGCGCGAGCCGCCGCGGGCGCCGGGTGCAGAGGAGCAGCATCTGCCCCTTGAGCAGCAGCGTCTCGCCGGGCCCGACGACGGCGCGATCCACGGCGTCGCCGCGGACCTCCAGCGCGCACTTGCCGACGCGCGTGACGTGCAGGCCGTCGCCCTCCACCCGGATACGGAGCTGCTCTCGCGAGATCCCCGGGCTCGCCAGCGGCCCCGTTCGTTCGAGCGAGCCGGGGCGCTGGCGATGAAAGATCGCCCGCCCGCCGCCCGCAGCCTCGCCGCGGCCCAGGATCAGCGCTCCCCCGCCGGCTTCGAAGAGCGCGACCTCGCCGACCCTCTCGGGCTCGAACGCGGCCCAGGCGATCATCAGCGCCGGCGCGTCCGCTTCAGCGCCGGACACAGCACCGGTGGAGTGTCCGACGTCGAGGGTGGAAGCGTCGCCCATGGAGATCGCGCCATCCTAGCAGCGCGGCTCACCGCGAGGGCAGCGCGTTCGCACGTGACGACATGCTCGGCGCGAGCACAGGAATCCGCGCCCGCGCCGAGCTCGCGCGCTTCGGCGCGGAGAGCGCTCAGCCCAGGTCGGGCCCGTCGTGCGGGTGCCAGGTGCCTTTTTCGTCGATGAAGTAGGTCACGACCACCTTCGGGTTCCTGGTGACCAGGTGGGTGATGTTCCCGTTGCGGCTCGCGTACACGTAGTCTTGACCGTAGTTCTCGGTGCTGCCCCCGGTCCAGCTGCGGCTGTCCCAGAGCCACCGCTGGATGCGATTCGCATAAATGGTGTACACCTCGATGCACCAGGCCCCCGCCTGGTCCGTGTACGTGACCGCGGAGATGCTGCCGCTGCCCTGGTGCTTCTTGTCCAGCAGCCCGGTGTACCAGCCCTTGCCCACGCCGTCCTGGCAGAACTCGCGGATGAGGCCGTCCGTCTCCAGGGTGTAGATGCGGGCGCCCAGAGAGTTGGGCAGCGCGACGATAGAAATGGCGGGGGGGGATTGAACAAGGCTCATCTTCTCTTCTCCTTCAGTGATCTCGAGGCATGCCCGAGCAGGCGCAACGCAGGCAAGCCGCGAACGTGTGACCGAACAGCGCATCCATCTGCATCGGGGCGGACCGGTGGATCCAGTCACTCCGCGCGTCGCGGCGCCCCTCACGCCCTCATCGGCGTGTCGTGACCTCGTTTTGCGAGGGCCGTGCCAGGTGGTTTGCGCGCCGCGGCTCGGGCGAGAGCCGCCGCGTGGAGATAGCCAATTTGGGCGTGAACGCGGGAATCCGCGCCGGCGCTGGGGTCGAAGGAGCCTTTATTCGTGCGGCGGCTCGGGCTCCGGCCTCGTGCGCCCATGTGCGGCCCGGCCCGAGGCTCGTGCGCGCCCACGTGTGGCGCAGCCCGTGACGGCGCGGCGACGTCACTGATAGGCTGCCGGGTTACTCCCGCATCATGAAGCCGGCCCCCGAGGACCTGACCGCCACTCCATACGACAGCACGCTGACCGGCGGCAGCGGCGTCGTCCCGCGCGCCACGTCAGCCGCGCCCGCGCTGCCGGGCCGCTACGAGGATCTCGGCCTCATCGCCGGCGGCTCCTTCGGCGAGGTGCGGCGCGTGCGCGACACGCTGCTCGATCGCGTCGTCGCCATGAAGCTGCTCCACGCCGAGCACGCCGACGCCGCGCACCTGCGCCGCCGCTTCCTCGTCGAGGCCCAGATCACCGCCGGGCTCCAGCACCCGGGCATCGTCGCCCTCTACGACCGCGGCGAGCTCGAAGGCGGCCGCCTCTGGTTCACGATGAAGGAGGTCCGCGGCCGCACGCTGCGCGACGTCCTCGCCGAGCTGCACGCGCACAAGGGCCCCGACGGCTTCGCCGCCACCCCCTCGGGCTGGACGTTCCGCCGCGTGGTGGACGCCTTCGCGCGCATCGCCCAGGCCATCGCCTACGCGCACAGCCGCGGCGTGGTGCACCGCGATCTCAAGCCGGACAACCTCATGGTCGGCGAGTTCGGCGAGGTGCTGGTGATGGACTGGGGGCTCGCCCGCCGCGTCGGCGTCGCGGACGAGAACGGCGGAGACGAAGCCGCTTCGTACAGCTCCTCGGAGCTGACTCGCCACGGCGACATCCTCGGCACGCCCGCATACATGGCCCCGGAGCAGGCCCGCGGGGAGGCCGCGCTGCACGGCCCGGCGACCGACGTCTACGCCCTCGGCGCCGTGCTCCACGGGCTGCTCACCGGCCAGGCTCCGCACCGCGGCACCGTGACCGAGGTGCTCGCGGCGATCCTCGCCGGTCGACCCGTGCGGGTGCGCGACGCGGCGCCCGGCGGCGCGCCGCTGCCCGAGGAGCTCGTGGCGCTGTGCGAGCGCGCGCTCCGCCCCCGCATCGAGGATCGCCCCGAGAGCGCCGAGGCGCTGGCCGCCGAGGTGCTGGCCTGGCTCGACGGCGTGCGGCGCCGCGAGCAGGCCCTCGCCGCGCTGGCTCAGGCGCGCGCGCTCGATCCCGAGATCGCCGCGCTGCGGGCGAAGGCCGAGGAGGCGTGGGCGCGGGCGCGCTCCATGAAGGGCGACCTCCGGCCCTACGATCCGGTCGAGAAGAAGCGGCCGGCGTGGTCGCTCGAGGACGAGGCCGCCCGCCTGGGCCGCGCCGCGACGGTCGCGGAGACGAAGTGGATGGAGGCGGTGCAGGGCGCGCTCAGCCTCGATCCCGATCTCCCCGAGGCGCACGCCGCGCTCGCCGATCACCACCGGACCCGCCTGGTGGAGGCGGAGGCCGCGCATCGCGACGAGGACGCGGCGCGCGCCGAGGAGATGCTGCGCGCCCACGATCGCGGCCGGCACGCCGCCTTCCTGCGCGGCGACGGCGCGCTCACGCTGGTGACCGATCCGCCGGGGGCCGAGGTCGTCGTCGAGCGCTACGTGCTCCAGGACCGGCGGCTCGTGCCCGTCCACGAGCGGACGCTGGGGCCGACACCGCTCGTCGAAGTGCCCCTCTCGCGGGGCAGCTACCTGCTGCGGATCCGCGCGCCGGGGCGGGCGGAGGTGCGGTATCCGGTGCTGATCGAGCGGGCCGGTCACTGGGACGGTCGGGCGCCGGGGGAGATCGAGCCCCATCCAGTCGTGTTGCCGGCAGAAGCGGAGCTGGACCCGGAGGAGGTCTATGTGCCGGCTGGCTGGTGCTGGACCGGGGGTGATCCCGAGGCGGCAGACAGCCTGCCGCGGCGCTGGATCTGGATCGACGGCTTCGTGATCCGCAACTCTCCCGTCACCACGGCCGAGTATCTCGCTTTCCTGAACGACCTCGTCGCCGAGGGGCGTGAGGGCGAAGCCATGGCGGCCTGTCCTCGGTTGCCCGGAGGCGACCAGATGGCCCTCCCGCGCCACCGCGGCGGCTTCTTCGAGCTGCCGCCGGACCGGGAAGAGCTGCGGTGGCGGCCCGACTGGCCCGTGACGCTCATCGAGTGGCACGCGGCGTCGGCGTACCTGCGATGGCTCGGGGAGAAGACGGGGCGTCCCTGGCGACTGCCCAACGAGCTCGAGCGAGAGAAGGCTGCCCGCGGCGCCGACGGCCGCCTCGCGCCCTGGGGAGACCACCTCGACGCGACCTTCGCCTGCGTGCTGGAGAGCCACCGCGGGACACCCGAGCCGGCGGCCATCGGCGCGTACCTCACTGACGAGAGCCCTTATGGTGTTCGCGGGCTCGCGGGGCAGGTGCGCGACTGGTGCGTCAACATCTGGAAGCCGGAAGGGCCCCTCGTGGAGAACGGGCGGCTCCTCCTCGATCCAGCGCCGCCGGGAGACGACGACTACCGGATCATCCGGGGCGGCTCATGGGCCAGCACCATCAATCACAGCCGCGCGTCCGCTCGTTCCGGCGCGCGTCCGCGGACGCACTGGCGGTTCGTGGGGCTGCGCGGGGTGCGCGCGTTCCCCGCTGGCGCCTGAAGCCGACGAGCGGTCATACGGGCCTGGGCACCGTCGTCTTCGCGACCCAATCCTTCGGTGGCCCCGCCGCGTCCGCGAGCAGGTTGACGGTGCCCGCGGGGAGGAGGGTGGAGCCGACGCGGTGCCACCACCGGATGCATTTATAGCCTGTGAGGTCGCCGTTGGAGACGAGCTGCAGGCCAGTGTTGCTGTCGCCGAAGTAACTGCCTTCGTTTTCATACGTCTTCGGATTGGAGCTCCAGGGCACCAAGAAGGCGACCGGGGATACGAAGTTCGGCGACCCTTGCTCGCTGGCGACCACCTGTAGCAGTGTAGTGGACTTGTCGTAGAGGATTGCCGACCTCGTGATCTTGACCGTATTGAGCTTCGAGAGGTCGGGCATCGTGGGAGCGTACCACCAGTACTCCGTATCCTCGGTGGGTGTCACCGAGGCGGGTATCACCGAGCTCCTGTCGGAGTACACCAGCTCCGTCTTCGCGCTGATGACGTAGACCGTCGCGATCATCGTGGTGTTATTGTCGACGAGCCCCTCAATCACGATCTTGCAATCCGGCGGGAGCTGCCCCTCCGTCCGCGTCGCGTTGGGATCCGCGCTCGTGGCATCCCCGGCCTCGGTGTCTTGATCGAACACCGGCAGATTCCCGAGCTCGTCCACCAGGATCGGGTGCTGCGGGAACGAGAGCGCCTCGAGCAGCATCCTCGCCCGGAAGAGCAGCTCGAAGTGAGAGATGGTGCTCCGCTTCAGCGACCCCGACGTGATCATCTTCCACTGCTCCAGCGCCACCGTGATCGCCCAGGTGAAGGCGCTGTGCCAGCGGCCGCCGAGGATGGCCTGATAGGCGTGCCCGTCGCGACTGGAGGCGCAGAAGACGCGGCTCCCGATCTCCGTCTTCGCCCCCTTCACCTCCTTGCCCGGGGCGCTGAGCGTGGAGATGCGTTTGGTGCTCTCCACCTCCTCCCGCGCGGCGAAGCAGCAGTCGAGCACCACGGTCAGCTTGTCCGCGGGGGCGAGATCGCCGTCTTCGCGGCCGGCGGCGTCGATGATCCCCCGGAGGCGCTCGAAGGTGAGGGCCTTGCCGAGGCCCGGACCGATGTCGCTCGGGCAGAGGGCGAGATCACCGCTGACCTGCGCGCCGTGCCCCGAGTACGTGAGGAAGCCGGGCAAGGTGCCGTGCGCGATCGTGACCTTCGACTTGTCGGCCGTCCGAACCCCCTTGGAGAAGATCGGGAGGTTGGAGGCCAGCCATTGAAAGCCCTCGAGCAGCTTCTCCGCGGTGGCCTCCTCGAAGAACACGCGCGAGCGCAGATCCTTCTCGATCTGCGCCTGGAGCTCCGCCGCGTCCTCGGTCGGCCTCGTGCTGTTGTGGAGGTTGGGGCGAATCTCCGGGCCGACCTCCAGCTCCGCGTGGACGATGTCTGCCAGCGTGAGCTTCGGGCTCGTGTACAGGTGAATGTTTTCGACCGGATACCCCAGCCGCCGGCACACCTTCCAGTACGCGAGGACGTCGTTGCGGCCGGCGAGGAGGTTCTTGCCTCCTCTGGGATCGTAGGCCGAATAGTCCTCCACGCCGATGAGCAGCGCACACCCCTTGCGGGTGAGGCTCTCCTTCACGTCCCTGGAGATGACTACGGGGTTTTCGAGGGGGGTGACGGCGGCGTTTGCATCAGAGGGCTTGCTGGTCATGATCTCTCCTGCGGAGTGAGGCACTCGACGAGGGCCGCGTGGACAGGCGACGGCGTCGCGCGCGGTGCGATCGGTCATCGTCGCACGGCGCGGCGCGAAAGAGCAAAGGACGCGCCAGGCGCGGCGTGGGCCCGGAGGCGCGGAAATCCGCGAGCCCTCCGTGGTTCCACACTGTTCGCGCCCACGCTCACGGACGGCCCGACCATGTGCGCGCACAAGCAGAGCGCTGACGAGGAGACCATTGGTGTCGTTCGCCGACGTTGCTGACGGCGTCCCGCTCGCCGGCCGCTTTTATACGTCGCAGAACGACGCCCCCTGCCCCCGGTGAATCAGGAGCCCGCCCGGCGGACCTCGGGCGAGTGGCCGAACGCAAGCAGGTGCAGGTGCCCGCGCTCGATCTCGGACAACGCGAGCGCGCCCGCGATACGACCGAGCACGTCTGCGCGACGGCGCACCGCCGCGGCCCCGCTCAAGCAACGTGTACCAGGTCATGCTCACGTTCGCGCGTTGCGCGACCTCTTCGCGCAGCGCAGCCCCGGCGTGCGGCGGAACCCGAACGCGGCGGGGTCGAGCCTCCTGCGGCGATCCTTGAGGCACGCTCCCAGCGCGTTGGCGTCGGCGTCGGCCATGCGCAACCTGCAAATCTACGAGCCGCCGCCGCCCGCGAACATCACGAGACTTTTCGTCTGCGAGCTGCCCCCGAGGTTGGGAGCGGCCTTCCTTAAAGCAGCGCCCGGGTCTTCGGTCGCTGGGTCGCGTTCGGGGTTCTGGACCTTCACGGGGATCGAACAACCTATCAGCGGCGCCTCGCGACAGCCAGAGCAGCGCCCATGTGCGCGCCCATGTGCGCGCCCACCTCGAGGGCCCCGGATCCCCCGCGCGCCGCCCTTTCATGGCTGCTCTCATCCACGGAATGACGGTGATTCGGGTCGATGCTCGTGATCCATGAAACTCCGGTGATCCGCGAGGGGGGCCTGGCATTGTTAGTGCTTTAGAGCGGGCGTCATGACAACGACGTCGTGCGCTGGAACCTGCCGGCAGCGAGCATTTGTTCCACGGGGGAACAAAAATCATCAGTCATGGAGCGACCAATGAAAACCAATCATCTATTTTTCTACGTGTCCTTGATGCTCTCCTCCGCCGCGTGCATTGGCTCGCCCAACGAGTCTTTGCCCGACGACTCCGACGGGGAGATCAGCGTCGCGTCCCAGGCCCTCGGCGTGTCGACCGTGGTCGTGGGGGATACGACCTGTCCCACCAATTACTCCCTGGCGACCAAGGACGAAGCGCAGGCGAATCAGGGGGCGATCTGCGGCCAGCTCGGTACGTGGGACATCGCTCGTCTCTCCGGCGGCGGCTCGATGGACGGCGGCGGCTACGGGTGCGGGGTACGCTCGCTGGACACGCGTGGTCTCGGCAACTCCGTCTGCAAGAAGCCCGTCGCGTTCCTGGACGGCGTGGGCGACGGTGTCTGTCCGAGCGGCTACACCAAGGCCAACTCCATGGTCGCGCGGGCGAATTCGTCCGCCATTTGCTCGACCCTCGGCACGTGGGATGTCGCCCGGCTCGCGGGCGGTGGCTCGATGGATGGCCCCGGCTACGGGTGCGGGATCCGCGACTCCGACGCTCGCAACCTCGGGAACACGGTCTGCGTGCAGCTCTCCTTCGTGAAGAAGTACGGAGACGCGTCGTGTCCGGCCGGCTCGGCGCTCATTTCACCGCAGGAGGCGCGAGCGCGCCAGTCAGAGCTCTGTAGCAAGCTCGGCACCTGGGACATCGCGCGGCTGGACGGCGGCGGTTCGATGGATGGCGCCGGCTACGGGTGCGGGATTCGCGACTTCGACAATCGTTCGCTCGGTAACTCGATTTGCGGCGCTCTGTAACGCCGGACTGCTGATCCCATGTGCTCGGGCCGCGCTCGGCGCGTGCCGGGCACATGCCCTCGCTACCCGCGCCTCAACACCGCTCGATCGCGCGCACGATCTGCTCGGGCGCGATCAGGTCCATGCAGTTTCGCTGGACGCAGCGATCGTCGAAGTCCTCAGTGGGGGATGGTACGACGATCGCGCGGGGGTCGAGTTCGCTTGCCAGCACATGATCGATCATGCGAACGCCGACTTCGGGACCTCTTTCACGATGGATGACTTTGGATGACTTTCAGGAGATCGATGACTGCTCCTGCGCCACCTGATACGCCGTAGGCACCTCCCCATCGGCCGCCCGCTCCCCAGCCGGCGGCCTTTGGCGGTCATGAGCCCCCGCGTCGGTGAAGAGACCGAGCCCGATGTCTACGTTCCCTTCACCGCGCCGAATCCCACCGCGAGCCCTCCGTAGAATTCAGCCGCCCAGTCCCCTCGCCATGGCGCCACGCCCAGGAATGGGCCCAAACCGCCGTCGACCGCCCCGAGGACACCCCGCTCCCCGACTACGCCGAGCAGCTCGATCCAGAGCCCCTCACCGATCACCTCAGCTTCACCCTCGGTGTCGCCCTCGGCCGCTTCAGCTCTGCCCACGAGGGCATCCTCGATCCGGCCTCCGCCGACCTCTCCGCCGCCCTCCCGCACGGCATCCTCTTCCTCGACACCACCCTCGACGCCACCGACCTCCGCGACGGCCTCGGCCACCCCGCTGCCGCCCCGCTCCACGCCGCCTGGGCCGAGCACGGCAAAGCCATCTCCAAAACCCGCTCCCTCCGCGACTGGCTTGCTCTCGACTTCTTCAAGGACGTTCACAAGGGTATGTACGAGAATCGGCCCATTCACTGGCCGCTCTCCTCCGCGTCCCGCACCTTCGTCGCCTGGGTCAATATCCACCGCTTCACCGAGCAGACCCTCCGCATCTTCCTTGCCGACCACCTCCACCCGGCGCTCACCCGCCTCGATGGCGAGCTCGCCGATCTGCGCACCGTGCGCGACGGCGCCGACAAGAAGGCCGCCCGCGCCGCCGAGAAGCGCTTCGACACGCTCTCCAAGGCTCGCGCCGAGCTGGACGCGTTCCGCGCCGCCGTCGAGCAGTGCGCCGATCGCGGCGCTCCTCCGGCCGACGACAAATGCCCGAAGCGCGAGCAGGACGCCCGCTACGCCCCCGATCTCGACGACGGCGTCATGATCAACGCCGCCGCCCTCTGGCCCCTCCTCGACCCGCAGTGGAAGGACCCGAAGAAGTGGTGGAAGGAGCTGGCCTCCGCCGAAGGCCGCAAGGACTACGACTGGTCCCACCTCGCCATGCGCTACTGGCCCACGCGGGTGGACGGCAAGTGCCAGACGGACCCGTCCCTGGGCGTCGCTCACGGCTGCTTCTGGCGCTACCACCCCGGCCGCGCCTGGAGCTGGGAGCTGCGGCTGCAAGACAAGATCGAGCCCGACTTCCGCATCACCGAGGCCTCGTATCGCCCCGGCGGGCGCGACGTCGGCGACGCGGGCGACGGCCCTCACCGCGACGCCTGGCTGCGCGACCACGCGCCCGAGGCGCTCGAAGCGGTGGAGCGGGAAGCCCTCCGCCGCAGGGGCCGCAGCATGGACAGGAGGCGTGTGCCCGAGATGCGCATCCTCGAGGCGGGGCTCTGGACGGACCACCCCGAGGAGGTCTGGGCGCTGGAGCTGAGTGTCGCCAAGAAGCAGCGCGCCGACTTCCGCCTCCTCGCCCCCGACGAGCCTGAGGCCCGCGCGGCCTTCGAGGCGCAGCACCCGCGCAAGGTGGAGGCGCGCCACGTCTTCTTGGAGGAACTGCAGGCGGAGCAGGCCGACCTGCCGGACGAGGCAGAGGAGGAAGAGCAGGAGGGCGAGGAGGAGGCCGACGGCGAGAACGAGGGCGAGGAGGACGCGTCGTGACGGCCAACCTCGCTTCTCGAGCAACGGGAATTGGGCCACGGGCCGTGGCCCGATCGTCCCTGGAGGCCTCGTGAGCGCCGCCTCCGCCCTCGGCGGCCCCGTCTCGGCAGCGCTCGAAGCCGATCGGCGAGCTGGGCGCTCTGCGTGGAGTTCGTGGACGACCTCACGCGGCAGACCGTGAGCCCGCACCTCGCCCCGGTGGCGGGCCTGCCGCGGCCGGTGGTGGAGGCGTGCCGTGCCCTCGCGGCGCACCTGCGCGAACGCCACCCGAGCTTCTACCAGCACGCCGCAGAGGACACGGAGCGGCTGCTCGGCGACGAGGTCGAGGCGGCGCGCGCCGAGGACCTGGGCAAGATCGACACCTTCTCCTTCGAGGACGAGAAGGTGTTCGAGGCGGCGCTCGTCGCGCTGGACGAGGGGGCCTGGGAGCGTGCCGCATCCTGGGCCGCCGCGCGGGTGGAGGTGAAGGGCGATCGCCCCCTCCTGTGGGTGCGCACGCAGGCGGAGTTGGAGGACGCGCTGACGGTGCTCGCGGCCGAGCCGGTCGTGGGGCTCGACGTGGAGACGACCCTGGCGACGCGCGCGCTCTGCCTCGTCCAGATCGCCAGCCGCCGCGCGACCTATCTCATCGATGCGCTGGAGGTGCCCGACGTGTCCCCGCTCGGCGCGCTCCTGAGAAGCCGGAGCACCCTCAAGGTCATCCACAATGCGTCGTTCGAGCGCGCAGTCCTGGGGCGACACGGACTGTCGATCGAGGCGGTCGTCGACACCCGCGAGGTGTCTCGACGCCTGCGCGCCGACGCCCGCGGCCACGGCTTGCGCGACGTATGCGCCCGGGAGCTCGGCGTGGTCCTCGACAAGCACGAGCAGACGGGAGACTGGACGCGCCGGCCCCTGACCGAAAGTCAGGTGGCCTATGCCGCGCTGGACGCTGAGGTGCTGTTGCAGCTGTACGATCGGTTCCAGCAGGAGAGCGCGGCGGGCGGGTGATGGGTTGACTGGAACCGCGCGTTTCTCGAAAACCACCGATGGAAAACCATCCAGGGGTTCGACCTCCCTCTCCTCCTCACCGATTTTTCGAACGCTCACCGCCGGATGCCGTGGTTTTCACACCCGTCACAAGTGGAAAGCGGCGGACATGAAGCGCCCCGAAATTTGGCAAAACTTTGGCACGAGGACCACGGGTTTGTGAGGGGCTTGGGGTGGTCTCTGAGGCTTGAAAGGCACGACCGGGATCACTGCTAGCTCGACGGCACATGTGCATGACTCTCCGCTGATGGTGCCGGTCGGCGCAGCCAGCTCTCGCGTGCTCGCCGAGCCGTTGCTTGACGCTTCGGCACGCTCGAGCGCGATCGCTTACGTGTCTCGTACACGGCGCTCCAACCCCTCCGCATCCTCGTGGAGTAGATGCTTCGTAACCCCTCGCCGTAGCCCGTCGGACCAACGCCGCCGGCTCGCGTATCCTGAGAGCGCGTAGCGCCCAGGCGGCCGCCGGTCTTCAGGCTCGCCTCCGGCCGACGTGCCCTCTCGCGCGCGCCTACGGAGCGGGCGTGGTGTCGATGGCTTCGCGCTCAGGCTCTGCGTCGATCGCCGCCGCTCGAACCACCGCATCAGCGGCCGCGAGGGCCGCGTTGACGATGCCTTCGGTGTGGTCGTCGAACTCGCTCGGATCGAGCTTGCCCTCGGCGAGCAAGGCCTTGACCTCGTGCGGCAGTGGCACCGCCTCGTGCCGTAGCCCCGCGCGAACGGCGGCACGCAGATAGAGTCGTGGTTCAAGCTGATTGAGCTTCGCGCTCTCCACCAGGCTATAGAATGTCGCCGCAACCTCGGTGCCACGCAGCGAGTGCGACCCGTAGTGATTTTTCCTGCCGAGGACCGGACTCCGCGCGGCGCGCTCCGTCCCGTTGTTGTCGAGCGGGATGCGCGGATCATCGAGAAAGAGCACGAGACCAGCCCACATGTTGAGCATGTAGCCAATCGCCTTGTGCAACCCGCTCTCCGGCAGGGATCAACGGCCGAAAATAGACTCCATCGACTACTGGAGCGCGGAACCATCGATTTCAGGGAGTGAAGGGTACGCGCCGCTCGATGAGCTCAGTCGGTCTCGACGCCGCTGCCCGCGTCGGTGATGGTGATCGTGCCCTTCCAGGCGCAGCTACACGTGGAGTCATCAGTGAGAGCCTTCACTTCCCGCAGGGTCACGAGCGAGGAGCCCGGTGACCACGGCGTCGTCACGACGGGGAGACACGGCATCGGCGTCAGCGTCCCCGAGGCGGCTGTCGTCGCCGTGGCGACCTGGGGATTCGCCTGGGTCTTGCACAGACCGAACGGCGAGATGTTCACCATCGCGACGTTGTCCATCACCGTGCTCACCGACTGGTCGTCGGCCGCCGAGCCCTTCACAGGAGGCACCGTGAAAGATGAAGGCGACGTGCCTTGATCGCACCTGAGCTTTGCTCCATTGACTACGAGCTTCGGCATTTTTGTACATCCTGTGATGGTGGTGATCGCCCGACAAGCTGGGGGACGAGGCCTGTCTGCCTCAACGCGTTCGACCCTGATTGCTTTGCAGCCAGACGTGGTAACTCTGGTACGATCGTTCCCAGACGGCGCGGATCTCCGGATTCGCCGCCATGCTTGCTCGATAATACTGGTCGATCAGGACCTTCTCCTGAGGCGTGATGCGGTACCTGGCGAGCGTCTCTGTGGTGCGTGCGGGGTTCTGGGCGATCTCCACGCACAGGGAGGCGTGCTGCTCCAGCGTCAATGCCGGCTTACCAGGATGAGCCGGCGGCGCTGCTCGCTCATGACCGGGAGGCGGCGCGGCGGACCGCGACGCATCCTTCCCGAAGGGCAACGCCTGAAGAATGGCGCTGAGGTCGAGTGCATCTGCCGTCGAGGCGAGGCCGATCTCCGGCTCCGACGGTCTGGGTCCCTGAATCTGCTCGGCGTGCTGAACCGCGCGCTCCAGGGCCTCCGAGGGTGTCCCCCCTTGAGCGAATGGAAGCGGCGTTGGTCGCGACACCTCGACCCCGAGCAACGTCCCCACCTTGCCGCTCTGTGAGCGCTTGACCCACGGAGAGAGATCGTTCGAGGAGGCCTGTGATCCAGTATGGGCCGGAGCACTGGGAGCGAAGTCCCCCGGAGTCTCCTGGGCCACCGCGAAAGCGTCCTGTCGAACCCGAGGCCCGAGTGCGCGTCGAACACTGTCCACCGCGGCCGTTTGCCCAGCTTCACTCGCGCCCATGATCTCAGGAAACGCGACGATGAGCCATCCCAGCTCCAGAACAGGCACCACCGTCGCGGGAGGCGGCGCAGACGGTGCAGGCGCGAGCTTCGAATCAGGCGAGTGCTCGTGGAAAGGCTCGGCATTGGCGGCACGCGACAGGTACGTCATCAACGCCGCCTCGGGCTCGCGCGACGCATCCCATCGCAGCTCGGGGCTGACCATGGTCCCAACGAACCCCGCGTGCGGCTGAACCGCTTTCACGGCCGCGAGGATAACCTCCTGGACCAAGGTGGTGCCGGTTCCCCCCAGCCCGCGGACGAAGGAGCCGACGCGCATCTCCAGACGAAGGCCGAGGTCCCAGCGCGCCGGGCCGTCCTCGAGCGCGAAGAGCACGCGGACGTCACACGCCTGCTCGCGGGCACCCGAGCAGGTGAAGACGAGGCGATGCGAGGGCCGGTTGCCGGGCGCGAGCTCGATCCCTGATCCAGCGAGATGGCGTGAGCACTCGGCCGCGCTGCGCACGCGGTGCGGCTGGAACGCGGCGTCGCGCGTTGACCATTGCTTCCAGCCTGGGTGCAGTGCCGCGAGCGCGTCGAGGAGCTCCCACACCTGGGCGCCTACCTCGTCGATCGAGGCCGGGCGCTGGCGACGAAAGAAGCGAAGTCGGAGAGATTGATCCGTGGTTTCATCACTGGACATGAGACACCTGCGCTGCATCGTGGTGGGCGTAGTACCCGGCGCCCGTTGCTAACTCGACGAAGCTCCTCTGGAGACTCCTGGGAGGTCCGCGCGGTAGGCCTCGATCGTGGCCTTGATCATCTCGAGCTCGTGAAGGTCACCGCGTTCCCAGGGTTTGATGAGGCATTTCCCCTCGGGGGTCCGGGACGAGATGATTTCAAGCACATCCTCGACGTCGACGCTCTTCTCCTGGACGATGCGCAGGGAGACCTGATCCGTGAGCAAGCAGAGGAGCACGCCGTCGAGCGAAACCTGCAAAGCATCGATAGCGAGTGCTTGCGACGGCCGCACGCCCACGAGAGCCCCCCAGGACGTGAGAAGGAAATACACTCCAGCAACAAAAGCGATCGGCCCGAGAATGAAGAATACGAAATACAACAACCACGGCTCGATGACAGCAATGAGCCCATAAAAGGCGGCAAATCCGGCGCAGAACAGCGCGAGTGACGCTCGCTTGAGGAGCTGATTGGATCGAACCTCACCGGCCGGCCAGACCGGAAAGACGAACTTTCCCAGACGCGATTTACCGGCCTTCAACGCGTCACAAACACGCTGCGCCGTGCTCTCATCCGGGACGTGCAGAGAGAAAGGAGGGTCGATTCCTTCGGCCGCGGCGATGACGCAAGGCCTCGACCCGATGCGGGCGCTCAAGGAACAATCGATGTCGTCGATCTCCCCACGCCGCATCGTGTGACTCGTCCAGCGCATGCCGGACTCGACCAGGCCTATTTTCACGGAGCCACGACGCCTCCTGGCAAGGAGGAGTCGAACGATGGAACCCAGGGGGAGGACGGGCGCAAAGAGGGCTGGGATGATGGCCGTCAGCCCAATCACCAGTATTTCAGGCGTGTCGTCGGGAGCTTTGACCCTGTGCCGAGAGTACAAGAGATACCACAACCCGCACCCAACCAACCAGAGCACGACGATCACCAGGGACGCTTGCACCTTCGCGGTCGACTCTCGTCGGGGCGACGGCACGGCGCGCAGCTCGGCCTCGAAATCGAGCTCGGCCACAGGGTCGTTGCGATACATGCTCATGCCTGGGTACTCTAAAGCGCGCGCGCTTTGGCGAGCTGCGCGGGGGTGGCGCGGAGCCGCTCCATGATGACCCATTGTCTCTTGTCGAAGTTGTAGCGCGCATGCCACCGCGAATACCAGTAGAACATCGCTGTCGACTCATGGACCATTATTTTTCTGGGGAAAGCTCCGAACAAGGCCGAGCAATCATAAAATGTCGGCGGAGCCGCGAGAGAGCTGTAGGCGAACTCGACAGCGAACCATTTTATGAAGCTTTCAACCTCGACGGCGTAAGCTGCGCCCTGGTACATGACGACCTGCCACTCGTTGGCCTCCAAGGGATCCACACTGCCATCGCTGCTGCCGATGACATGGTGAACGCTGAGCTTCGCCACGCCACGCAGCCAGATGTATACGTTCTGGTTGAGTGGAACGAGTGGAGAGCCGGCGACCTGATGGGCCGACGCATCATCCCAGCCACGAACCCATTTCGCCGAGGATTCCGAACCCCATCGCCAGTGCATGTGAAAGCAGTCGTGTGCGCAGAAAGGCGCCATCGAGATGTCGTCCAGGCCGAGCTTCGTTGCGTCCACCGGCACGAGATCCTGCACGCTGGGAGGCTCTTTGGGCTTTGAGCTTTCAGGAGCATAGGGATCGGGGGGGTAGGAGACATGGGTGACCCGAACCATCTTGAGCTTGGGCGCCATGTGAATGTTGTCAAATTCACCCTGATGCGGCATCTTCTTGACGGACAATGAGTCGAACCCAAGAACGACGTCCCTCTCGACCAGTCCAGAGTCGTCCGATCGCATCCCTCGCCGATCGTTGCTGACGACTTTTAGCTTCTCCTGCCCGAGCGCCTGATAGGCGTCGGTCTGGTAGTAGTTGAACATGTTGCCCCAGAATGGAAGCAACGGGAGCCCTGGCGCTTTCTGAAGGTTGTCATTTGAGTCCGCGACCAGAGTGCTGTTGATTTCCTGGCTGACGGCGTCATAGCCTTTGCAGCAGGACATTGCCTCTCCCTCGATGCCGTCCGTGGGCTCGGCGCGCGTTGTCTTGTCCGGTCGATCGTAGCGAACCGTCGCCTCGATCTTGAGCAAGTCGACGTCTGCCCTCACCAGGATATGCGGGTAGAGCCGCGCCATCCCCACGACTCCACCAGGCTCGTAGTCGGCGCGCTGTCGACATGACGTCAGCGACAGGACGATGAGCACCTTCATCGGGGTGACGGCCGCCGATGCGTTTGCAGGGACCTGGCCTGAAACGGAGCCGTGGGCTGCGCTCTTCGGCATGAGCTTGCCCTGGCTTATCTGCCTTCCCCAGGGCGAGGCGGTGCACTGATCCTCCTCCGCCGGCTCCGGCTCTTCCTCCGGAGGCGCGAATCCTGTGCTGGGGGCCGTGCTGACGAAGGTGTAGTTGGGATCCGAAACCTCGGGAGGCGCGTGGGGCGGCCTTGAGGGTGCCGGGGGCTTCAGCGGGGCCACGCACGGATGGACTTTGCTGTGCACGGCGACCTCCTTCAGCGCTCCTTCGTAGGCGCTCCGGGAAGCATCGTCGGGATCTTTCCACGGCGCGACCACATTATCGAGACCGATCTCGTACACGAGCGCGATGACCAAGCCACGGTCGAGGAGCATCTCCAGCGGCCAGATCGGGTTCTCTCCCTCCGGGAGGTAGCCGTCGGTCACCAGCAGTTTGGTGTGCACGAACTCTGGGGTGAGTGGCAGTTTGAGCTCTTTGCCCTCGGTCGTGGTGATGAGGACCGCCTTCTCGAAGATCCCGCTGACCATGTCCTCGTAGCCCCACTCGATCCGCTCGAGGACCTTGTGGGACACGAAGCCGGCGTTGTTGACCCTGCACCACAGGTTAGAAACGGTGGCGGGATCGGCCGCGTCGTGCTCGAAGGTCCAGAGACGCTGACTCTGGGCGTAGTCATGCGGGTGCGGGAGCAGCGGAGGCGTGGGAATACCAAACGATTTCGAGGGAGCTATCCAGGCAATGTAGGGGTGCACATCCTGCACGCTGAGATCGGCAAAGTCCTTCTTCGTGGCGTTGTACGAAGCGGCCCACACGGCGGCCGAGATCGGCAGGGTCTCGCGGAGAAGGTCGAACAGGCTAGCGTCATTCGTCGTCAAGAGAGCCTCCGGAGCCGTTCTGAGCTTGTTCTGGCGCGGGGAAGTGAAGGATTCAACCGGGCTTCTTTGCGAGTGCCGTGTCGCCGCTCTTCACGCCGAGGAGGACGAAATGCTCCCCCTTCTTGCCGCGGACCGTCACCTGGTTGTTGGCGTCGACGGGCTTCTCGATCACGTCGCCTGATGGTGTGGCGATGATCGCCGTGAGCGGGCCCTGCCCCGCGGTATCGAACTTGGGCTCGATGTGGAAGACCACGTCGCCCGTCTCGGCGGCGGAGTCCTCCGGGGCGTCGGTGGGCCGGGGATCGCCGCTGTTGAGCTTGATCTTCGTGCCTTTGATATTCACGTCCTCGTCGAGGACGATGGATGCCTTCTTCGAGATCACCTTGACGAGATCCCCCTTGATCTCGATGTGGTCTCCGATGCTGATCGTGTTCTCCTTGCCCTTGCACACGAGCCCCTCCGTGACGGCGAGCTCCAGCTTGGGTGTGGAGATCTTCACGCTGTCCGGCGTGATCACGATCTCGCTCTCGCCGCAGGAGAGCCGGATCGCCTTGTTCGCCGACAGCACCAGCTCCTCGGCCGCAGTGACCCGGTAGTTCCCATTGACGAGCACGAAGCCATGACCGCCGTCCTTGTTGCCATGGCCGATGAGCACATGGGAGAAGGTCGCGGCTTGCAGGGTGTGTCCACCGGAGGCCTCTACCGTGTCGTCTCCGCTGATCCGCGCCAGCCGATCGCCGGCGAACGCCGAGCTCGAGCTGCCCGCGATCTTCTCGAAGAGCGCGCCGTCGACGCGAACGGTCCGGTTGCCGCCGACATGGAGCATATCGTCCTGCTCCACGTCGCGGGCTGCGTTGCGCCCGGCGGCGATGGTGTGGTCGCGGCCTGCCGTGGACCAAACGTCGTTGGACGCTGACTCGTCCAGATTGCGCTGAGCGCGGATCGACAGGAGCTCGCCGCCCTTGGCATCTTCGAACAGGATCTCGTTGTACCCGCCGCCTCCTGGCGTGGACTGGGTGCGGATCCCACTCTGCGTCTTCTTCTCGGGAAGGCGATTCGGGGGCAGGTTGGCGGCGTTGTAGACCGTGCCCATCACCACCGGCCGATCCACGTCGCCGCCCAGAAACGAGACGACCACTTCCATCCCGATCCTCGGAATGAACTGGGCTCCCCATGCCGCCCCCGCCCAGGGCTGCATCACGCGCATCCAGCACGAGCTCTGCTCATTGCGCTTCCCCTCACGGTCCCAGGGGAACTGTACCTTCACTCGTCCCAGCGAGTCGGTGTAGATCTCCTGTCCTTCCGGTCCGACCACCACCGCAGTCTCCGTCACTTGCTGGAGCACCCGGGTCGGGCGCGCTGGGCGAAACGGCACGGCGGCTGGTACGCAGCGAAAGCGGTTCTCGTAGACCCGGAGGTTGCCGCGGGCGGCCTCGGCCGCGACCCCCTTGTGCTCCACGTGCGTGACCACGTAGCCGGTGTTGAGTGTGTCGACGTCGTGCTCGGTCAGCTCGAACGTGCTCCCCGGCAGCAGACGGCGGCACACGCTGAGGCCGTGAGCCTCGCGCGCCCCGGCGCGGATCTGCTCCAGAAAAACCCCGGCGTTGCTGTCATCGGCGTCCGTCTCTTCGTACTCCCCATGGTGGTCGTAGACCTCGAGCGGAGTCGTCGCTGCAACCTTGTCCTCGCTCGTCAGATCGAGCTTCGGCCGGTGGAAATCGTAGTCGCGCATCACGACCGCGGTTGATTCGACCCGAGTCCGTGGCCGGAAATCGAGCACGTGATTCTCGGCGGCACGCATCGCGCCTTCATCCTGCTGCTGGCGGAAGAGCAGATGAGCGTCCCCGTCGATCTGCGGATAGGAGTGCGCGTCATCCGCGAGAGCGAGGCGCTCGGTGCTCTTGCGGTCGGCGTCGTCCCGCGGCTGCTCGAAGAAGAAAAAGATTCCCTCCTCGGCCAGGATCCTGGTGACGAAGTGATAGTCGCTCTCCTGGTACTGCACGCAGTACTGGCGGCGCGGGTAGGTGGAGAGCAAGGTCCACGCACGCGCGACGCCGTGCTCTTCGAGGATCGCGTCCGTGATCTGCTGCACGTCGAGGTCCTGAAAAATCCGGCTGTTCACCCGCTTGTGCAGCAGCCACATCCTGGGCACCAGGGTCAGGCGGAAGGTGCATCTCCCTGCCTCGCGCCGCCCCTCGAAGACCACGCTGGACACGAGCCCGTGCACCCAGCGCTCGCTCTCCTCGGACACGCGCATCGAGAGCGTGGCCGGACGCCCGAGGACGCTCGTCTCGAAGGTGTCGTCGTCGAGGTCCTTGCCCCATACCAGGATGTCGTACGTGTAGAGACCGTTCATCTCCTCGCGTCCCTCGAACGAGAGGACGTGAAGCTCGTTCGGCAGGTACGTCCCCGCCCGGAGCTCGTACATGGCCTCAGGCGGAAGCTCGTCGGGACGCTGCGGATCGTTCGGCACGGGCACTCCGGGGTCGCGCCGGTAGCCGGCGAGTCATCGATAGCGAAGGGAATTTGTCACAGGCGCGGGTACGCGCGCCCGTGAGCCTATCAGCGTGCTGTTGTTCCGTGCACGTCAGGAAGCTGGAGCCGTCGGCGGCGACCTCACCGCACGGTCACGTCGAGGGGCCGGCCGAGCGCGAGACCAGCGCACCCCTCGGGAACACGACGGTTGGGTGCTCGTTGCTGCGATCCTCGACGGGGCGCTCGTCGAGAAGACTCTTCTCGCGGAGGTAGCGCAGGGCCGCGACGTGGATCTTGTCTGTATCGTCGGGCAGCGAAGACGCTGTCGGTGAGGATCGCAAGCTGGTTGCTTGCGCTGCTGGCCGCTCTCTTCGCGTCGACGATGACCGCGTCGATGCAGGTGCCCCAAGCGCACGGTGCAACGTCGGCGCGGAACACGGTCCGGTGCCGGCGCTCGAGGAGAAGGGAGAGTTCTCCTGGGCGCGCCAGGATGGCTGCCAGAACGCAGTCGACCACGTACGCGTCGAGGTCGGCCATCCAGCGCGTGGCGCAACAGGCGAGCCCCCTGGAGGCGGCCACAAGACTGGCGGCGGGACCGGTCGGGTGTTCGGCCACAGGAGCCACAGGAGGGTCGATGGCCATGTCGAGGGAGCCCCTGGGCTGGCCCAACGAGCGTGGGCGTGTCCTCACCGCTCACGTTCGCAGCTTGAGCGCGAGCAACCCCGACCAGGACGCGGAGCATCGAGCCGTTCCCCCGCAGAACGATCGAGTCGATGTCCCCGTTCCTGCGCTCCGCCGTGCTCTCGCCCGTGACCCGCTCACCGCCGGGGACGACTACGGGTGTGAGGACTGACGTACGTGCCGTTCTTTCGCGTGTAGCCGCGCACGTAGACGCTGCCCCCACCGCTGGAGCGTCCTCCACTGGAGGAGCCGCTGCTGTAGGAACCGCCCCCCTGCTCGCCGTCGTCTGTAGCCGCCGCACGTGCTGCCTCTGCCGTCTCCCGCCGCTCCCGCGCGATCCGCATCTTGTCGATGATCGGTCGGGCGTTCTCGAGCAGTTCATGAGCTCGAGCGGCATGGTTGCCCTTCGGGTACCGGCCC
>FSTQ01000611.1_pt1 | contig 23663 bp, 15 predicted proteins | sample 1637281 | NCBI WGS metagenome assembly FSTQ01 (sample SAMEA3914818, study PRJEB12502) | metagenome | biome: forest; material: soil | place: Canada | collected 2010-06-26 | depth 0.1 m
GACTTCGCCGCCCACGAAGGCAAGTACATGCTCTATCACATCACGCGCTGATCCCGCGGGGCCCGCGGATCAATCGCAATCGCTGCTCAGCTCCGCAGGCCCGGCGCCTCGTGGCCGCTCTGGGCCACGTACTCGGTGTAGCCGCCGCCGTAGAGGCGCGGGCCCTCCATCGTCAGCTCCAGCACGCGGTTGGAGAGCATGCCCAGGAAGTTTCGATCGTGCGAGACGAAGAGCATCGTCCCCTCGAAGTTCTTCAGGGCCTCGACCAGCATCTCCTTGGTCGTCATGTCCAGGTGGTTGGTCGGCTCGTCGAGGATGAGGAAGTTCGGCGGATCGAAGAGCATCTTCGCCAGGACCAGGCGGGCCTTCTCGCCTCCCGAGAGGATGCGACAGGGCTTCTCCACGTCGTCGCCCGAGAAGCCGAAGACGCCGGCCAGCGTCCGCAGCGCGCCGATCGAGGCCTGGGGGAACTCGGTGATCAGCGCGTCCCAGACCGTGTGCTCGGGGTTCAAGAGCTCCATCGCGTGCTGGGCGAAATAACCCACCTTGACGCTGGCCCCGACCGAGATCTGCCCGGCGTCGGGCTGCGAAGAGCCGGCGATCAGCTTGAGCAGCGTCGATTTGCCGGCGCCGTTGATGCCCATCACGCACCAGCGCTCGCGGCGCCGGATCAGGAGATCGAAGCTGTCGTAGATCTTGCGCGAGCCATAAGCCTTCTTGAGGCCGCTGACGTTGACCACGTCGTCGCCGGAGCGCGGGGCGGGCTTGAAGTCGAACTGCACGGAGCGGCGGCGCTTCGGGGCCTCGACCTTCTCGATCTTCTCGAGCTTCTTCACCCGGGACTGCACCTGCGCGGCGTGGCTGGCGCGGGCCTTGAAGCGGGCGATGAAGGCCTCTTCCTTGGCCAGCATCGCTTGCTGGCGCTCGTACTGGGCCTCGGCGTGGAGGTCGTTGAGGGCGCGCTGCTTCTCGTAGAACTCGTAGTTGCCCGAGTAGGTCGTGATCTCGCCGCCGTCGATCTCCAGGATCTTGGTGACGATGCGGTTCATGAACTCCCGATCGTGGGAGGTGATGACGAGCGCGCCCTCGTAGGCCTTGAGGTACGTCTCCAGCCAGATGATCGACTCGATGTCGAGGTGGTTGGTCGGCTCGTCGAGGAGGAGCGCGTCGGGGCGCATCAAGAGGATCTTGGCCAGGGCCACGCGCATCTTCCAGCCGCCGGAGAGCGCGCCGGTGTCGCCGTCCATGACCTCCTGGCTGAAGCCGAGGCCGGCGAGGATCTCGCGGGCGCGGGCGTCGAGCGCGTAGCCGCCGAGCTCTTCGTAGCGGGCCTGCACGTGGCCGAAGCGGTCGACCAGGGCCTCCATCTCGTCCAGCCGATCGGGGTCGGCGAGGGCCAGCTCGAGCTCGCGGAGCTCGGCGGCGATCGAGGAGATCGGGCCGGCGCCGTCCATCGTCTCGGCGACGACGCTCTTGCCCTCCATCTCGCCGACATCCTGGCTGAAGTAGCCGATGGTCACGCCGCGATCGACCGAGACCTGGCCGCCGTCGGGCTGCTCTTCCTTGGTGATCAGGCGGAAGATCGTGGTCTTCCCCGAGCCGTTGGGCCCGACGAGGCCGACCTTCTCGCCGCGGTTGATCGCCGCGGAGGCTTCCATGAAGAGGATCTGTCTGCCGTGCTGCTTGCCGATGCCGTCGAGTCGGATCACGAAAACGCCTTGCTGCGAGCGGGGAGGGGGGGCCGCGCGCGCAGCTCATAACGCATCGACGGCGAACGCGCTACGGCCCGCTCAGCTGGGCCAGCTGCTCGGCGACGGCGCGGAGGAGGCGGCGGAGCGGGTTGTCCTCGGCGTCGGTCGACCCTTCGCGGAGGGCTCGGCGGTGCCACTCGAGGGGGACGTCGAAGACCAGCGTCGTGCCGTCGTCGCTGCGGACGACCGCGCCGACGTCGTCGAGCAGGCGGCGCATCGGCGCGTTGGTGGCCAGCACCTCGGCGCGGATGGTCTGGACCCCGCGCTCCAGCGCCGCCTCGGCCATGGCGCGGACGAGGAGGCGGCCGATGCCCTTGCGTTGCGCGTCGTCGCCCACCGTCACCGCGGCCTCGGCCACGCTGGGCTCGCCCTCGAGGCGGATCATCCGCGCGACGCCGAGGCCGATCTCGGTCTTGAGATCGAGCGAGTCGGTGGTGGCCACGACGGCGAGGTGATTGACGCCGTCGACCTCGGTCAAGTAGCGCACCATCTCGTCGGAGAGCTCGCTCATCCCCGAGAGGAAGCGGCGATAGCGCGAGGTGGGCGAGAGCCGGCTGAAGGCCTTGCGGAGGGCCGCGCCGTCGTCGGGCTGGATCAAGCGCAAGGTGACCTTGGTGCCGTCGGCGAGGACATGCTCCTCGCGGTAGCCGGCGTCGATGCGATAGAGCCGCTGCGGCTCGCCGCTCATCGGCCGCCGCCGCGCGAGGCGGTCGCGGTCGCGCCGCGCCCCGGCCGAGACCCGAGGGAGATCACCGCGTCGAGGGGAGGGGTGCGCCTGGTCATTTCGAGGCCTTCCGGGTGCGAGCCGAGGCGCAATGCTAGCGGAGGCCCGTGCTAGAGTCGCGCCCATGCGACTTGCGATGGTGGGTACGGGTTACGTCGGCCTGGTGGCCGGTGCTGGGTTTGCGGACTTCGGCAACGACGTGGTCTGCGCGGACGTCAACGCCGAGAAGATCGCCTGTCTGGATCGGGGCGAAGTCCCCATCTACGAGCCTGGCCTCGACGCGCTGATCGCCTCGAACGTAAAGGCCGGTCGCCTCCGCTTCTCGACCGACGTGGTCAAAGCGATCCGCGACGCCGAGGTGGTCTTCATCGCCGTGGGGACGCCGTCCGCCGAAGACGGCTCTGCCGATCTCTCCCACGTGTTCAAGGTCGCCGAGACGATCGGTAAGACCCTCGAAGGCTTCAAGGTCATCGTCACCAAGAGCACCGTGCCCGTGGGCACCGCCGACAAGATCAAGGCGATCATCGCCCAGCACACCAGGCACGACTTCGCGGTGGCCTCGAACCCCGAGTTTCTCAAGGAGGGCGCGGCGATCAACGATTTCATGAAGCCGGATCGCGTGGTGATCGGCTCCGATCACCCCAAGGCGCGCGAGGCGCTGCGGCACCTCTACTCGGCCTTCGTGCGCGCCACCGACCGCATCCACGTGATGGACGCGCGCTCGGCCGAGCTCACCAAGTACGCGTCGAACGCCCTCCTGGCGACGCGGATCTCGTTCATGAACGATCTGGCGGTGCTGGCCGAGAAGCTCGGCGCCGACATCGAGCTGGTGCGCAAGGGCGTCGGGGCCGACCCGCGCATCGGGCCCAAGTTCCTCTTCCCCGGGCCGGGCTTCGGCGGCTCGTGCTTCCCCAAGGACATCTCGGCGCTGCTCTTCGCGGGGCGCGAGGTCGGCCTCGAGCTCGAGATGGTCAAGGCGACCGAGATCGTCAACGCCCGGCAGAAGCGCATCCTCGGCACCAAGGTGGTCGAGCACTTCGGCGGCTCGCTCGCCGGCAAGACGGTCGCGGTCTGGGGCCTGGCCTTCAAGCCGCAGACCGACGACATCCGCGAGGCCCCGGCGCTGACGCTGCTCGACGACCTGCTCGCGGCCGGCGCCAAGGTGCAGGCGCACGATCCGCAGGCGATGGACAACGTGAAGGCCATCTACGGCGACCGCGTGCATTTCACCGACGGCATGTACGGCGCGATCGAGGGCGCCGACGCGCTGGTGCTGGTGACCGAGTGGCACGAGTACCGGACGCCGGACTTCCAGCGGATGAAGCAGGGGATGCGGACCGCGTCGCTCTTCGACGGGCGCAACATGTGGATCCCGGAGGAGCTGCGCGGGATGGGGTTCTTCTACACGGGCATCGGGCGGCAGTAGGCGAAGGTCACTCGGGCTCGTCCTCGCCGGGCCTTCGCGAGCTGGGCTCGTCGGCGTGGCGATCCCAGCGCCGCTCCAGGACCTTGCGGTCGACGCCGATCAGGCGCGCCGCGGCGGCCTTGTTGCCGCCGCAGGACTCGACGGCGTGGTGGAGGACGGCGCGCTCCATGACGCGGAGCTTGGAGCCGAGCTTCTCCGGCAGCGCGAGGAGGGCGCGCGCGATGCGATCGATCTCGGTGGCCGCGTCGGCGACGGGGCGCTCGACGCAGATCTCGGCGAGCACCGCGGCGTCGACGCGATCGTCGTCGGCGAGCAGGACCAGGCGCTCGACGCAGTTGCGGAGCTCGCGCACGTTGCCCGGCCAGGGGCGGCGCATCAGCCAGGCGACGGCGTCGTCGGTGAAGTGGAGCGGGCGCGCGAGCTCGGCGGTGAACGACGCGAGCAGGAGCCCCAGATCCTCGCCGCGCTCGGCGAGGGTGGGGAGGTGGATGGCCACCACGTTGAGGCGGTAGAACAGGTCCTCGCGGAAGCGGCCCTGGGCGATGCGGGCCTCGAGATCGACGTGGGTCGCGGCGAGGATCCGGGCGCGCAGCGGGAGCTCGATCTCGGCGCCGAGGGGGCGGAAGCGGCGATCCTCGAGGACGCGGAGGAGCTTGGCCTGGAGCTCGGGGGGCATCTCGGCGATCTCGTCGAGGAGGAGCGTGCCGCTGCCCGCGAGCTCGAGCTGGCCGCGCACGCGCCGCTCGGCGCCGGTGAAGGCGCCGCGCTCGTGGCCGAAGATCATCGACTCGATCAGCGTGCCGGGGAGGGCCGAGCAGTTGACGGCGACGAAGGGCTCGCGGCTGCGCGACGAGAGATCGTGGAGGGCGCGGGCCACCATCTCTTTCCCGGTGCCGGTCTCGCCGCGGATCAGCACCGTCGAGCTCGACTCGGCGACGCGCTCCACCAGCCGGCGCACGCGATCGATCGAGGGCGACGTCCCGAGGATCGCGCCGGTTCCCCAGGATTTCTCGACGCGCGCGCGCAGGCGCACCACCTCGCCCTTGAGCAGGAAGCGCTCGCGCTGGCCCTCGATGATCGGCAGGAGCATCTCCGGGCCGAGCTCGTCCTTGAAGACGTAGTCCTGGGCGCCGAGGCGCATCGCCTCGCGGATCTCGCCGAGCTCGCTCACCGAGGTCACCATCACCGCCGGGGTGGTGCGGCCCGCGGCGCGGACGCGGCGGAGGACCTCGAGTCCGCCGCGATCGCGCGGGTTGTCCGAGAGGCGGACGTCGAGCAGGAGCAGATCCGGCGCCGATCTCTCGATGGCCAGAAGGGCCTCGTCGAGGCTCGCGGCCTCGATCGTCTCGACGTCGGGCAGGCTCGCGAGCATCTGCCGGAGGACGCGGCGGGCGCTGCGCTGATCGTCGACGACGAGGATCTTCACGCGACCTCGTGGGCGTCGTCGTCGGGCGCGCAGGGCTGGCTCGGCGAGGCGATGTCCCGGCCGGGGACGGTGATCACGAAGCAGGTCCGGCCGGCGCGCCGCTCGGGATCGATCGACCAGCCGTGGGCGCGCACGAGGCGCTGGGTGATGGCGAGGCCGAGGCCGGTGCCGCGCGGCTTGGTGGTGAACCAGGGCGCGAAGAGCTGATCGACGTCGCCGCAGAAGCCGGGGCCGGAGTCCCAGACCGTGAGCGCGAAGGATCCCGGCTCCTTGCCGCGGCCCCAGGCGAGGCCGACCGAGCCCTCGTCGCCGGCCGCGTCGAGCGCGTTGGAGACGAGGTTGGTGACGACCTGGATGATCTGATCGGGATCGCAGCGCACCCGCGGCGCCGCGGCGATCTCGAGATCGAGGTCGAGCTCGAGGGCGCGCCCGCCGAGGCGATCGGCGAGGAGGCGCTCGACCTTCGAGGCGACCTCTTGCACCGAGACGCTCTTGCGCTCGAGGCGGCTCGTGGAGACGCGGCGCAGGCCGGCGACGAGGCGCTCCAGGCGATCGATCTCCTCGATGCCGATGTCGACCTCCTCGTCGTCGAGGTGGACGGCGCCGCCGCGGCCGAAGATCGAGCGGAAGAAGTTGATGGGGTAGCGGACCTCGTGGGAGATCTCGGCGGCCACCGTCTCGAGCAGCGCCTCGCGCGACCTCCGGTGGGCGTGCGCCTCCTGGCGTCGGCGGAGCTCGAGCTCGGCGTAGCTCTGGGCGCTGGCGAGCGCGAGGGCGCCCTGGTTGCCGATGGTGCGGAGGAGATCGAGATCGTCGCTCGTGAAGAGGGCGGCCCCGCGCTTCTTGCCGGCGCGGAGGACGGCGATGGGGCGGCCGCGGAAGAAGACGGCGATGGAGATCTCGGCCGAGCCGCTCTCCGCGCGCGCCGGCGCGGCGGGCAGGATCGCGCGGATCCCGCTCTGGACGCCGGCGCGCTGGAGGCCTTGCGCTTCGTCGCCCGCGGCGGGCGGGACGGGGACGAACTCGACGTGATCGCAGGGCAGGAAGCGGCGCACGGTGCGCTCGACGGCGTGGGTCACCTCCTCCGGGACGGTGATCAGCGTGAGCTCTTCGCTGAGCTGCTCGATCGTCGGCTTGTAGACGGCGCGCGAGGGGAAGAAGGCGTGATCGCCGACGCGGAGCGCGGGCACGGTGATCAGGCACGCGGAGAGCGAGGCCACCCCGGCCGCGAGGAAGGCCTGCACGAGCGGGACGTCGAAGGCGGCGGCGAACGCCGTCCCCAGCGCGAGCGACGCGGCGAAGGCCAGCGCGATGATCCCGGCGCGCGTGAGGACGCGCGAGAGCAGCGCGCGGCTGCCCCAGAGGTCGTGGCGGATGAAGGCCGCGACGGTGGCGAGCGGCGTCCCCGCCAGCGCCGGGAGGCCGCAGAGCGCGAGCGTGGCCCCGCTGAGGTGGAGCGACGCGAGCGCGAACGCGGCCCCGAGCAGCGCGTGGACGGGGACCATGGAGAGCAGCAGCGCGCGCAGGGTGGCGCGGCGATCCCCGCGAGAGCGCGCGAAGCGGACGAGGAAGGTGACGGCGAAGAAGAAGAGCGAGGCGCCGAAGAGCACCGAGCAGACGAGCAGGAGCGCGGCCGTCCCGGTGCCGAGCCGGTGCGCGACGATCATCGCCGCGCCGAGGGCGAGCCCCGCGCCGTCGAGCGCGCCGACGATCCAGGGGCGTCGCTCGAGCAGCGGCGTGTCGTCGGGGAGGCGCAGCGCGAGGGCGAAGAGGCTCATCGGCACCAGCGCGAAGGCGAGGTGGAAGAGCGGCACGAGCACCCGCGTCGTGTGGTAGTCGAAGAGCGTGAAGAGGAAGATCGCCGCGAGGAGCGCCGCCTTGGCGAAGGTGCGCGGCAGCCGCCCGTGGGGCCTGGCGTGGAGCGCGATCGCGGCGGCGAGCGCGTAGAGCAGGCCGATCACGAACGAGCTCGCGCCGATGAGCCACCAGGCGAGCCGCGGGAACGGCGAGATCGCGAGATCGAGGGCGCGCTCGCCCGCGGCGGTACGCGCCCGCACGTGGACCGCGGCGTGCCCGGCGCGCGCGGCGTGATCGACCGCGCGGTTGAAGGCGTCAGCGGGCGGCTCGCGCGGCGAGGCGGCGAGCGCGATCCCGTCCACCGCGAGGATCTGATCCGGGTAGCGAAGGCCCTTGCGAAAGCCGTCCCACGTCGGCAGGCCGAGGCTGGAGACGGTGCCCTCGGGATCGACGAGGATCCCCGCGAAGGGGCGGTCGTACCAGGTGCTCGCCTCGCACAGCGCCAGCGTGGAGATCGCGATCGCCGCGATGACCAGCGGGATCAACGTCACGTACGGAGAGAGGCGCTTTGCCATCACGAGGGAGGCGGTGGAAGTCTAGCCTTCGAGAGTACGCCGGATGGATCGCACGCCCCAAGGGTTTCCTCTCACCCGGCGTCGCGCGCGGCGATCACCGCAGCGGCGGCGTCCGCGATGCGCGCGTCGGCGGCGGGCCCCACCGCGAGCCCGGCGAGGCCGTCGAGCTCGCGCGCGAGCTCCGCGTCGAGCCGCGGCCGCGCGCGCGCCGCGAGGTGCCGCGCGAGCTGCGCGGCTTGCCGCGACACCGCGCCGGGCGTGTGCGCGTCGAGCCGATCGGGGCGCCCGGCGACGAGGCGCAGGTGGCGCACCACCGCGCGGAGGGCGTGCGCCGCGAGGGGATCCGCGAGCAGCGCGCGCGCCGCCCAGCGCCCGAGGCGGAGCGTGTAGGGGCGCGGGATCAGGCCGGATCGCAGCGCGTCGAGGAGCGCCCGCGCGAGATCGTCCTCGCCCATCGCCACCAGCGCCGCGGCGAGCGGATCGCCCGCGGCGAGGCAAGCGCGGCCGGCGTTGATGCGGCCGTAGCCGTGCTTGGCGTCGTGCCCGTCGCGATCGCGCCCCGCGGGGAGAGCGTCGCGCGGATCCGCGAGCGGCGGCGCGCCCGCGGGCCTCTCGCGCGGCGGCGGATCGAGCGTGGCGGTGATCACCGCGTCGAGCTCGGCGCGCGTCAGCGCGGGGTTCTCGGCGAGGACGAGGAGCAGCGCGCCCGCGGCGATCGCCGACGCGCCGCTCGACTCGGCGTGGCAGAGGCGCGGCCCCGCGGCGAACGGGTCGGCGACGTCGTCGCCGGGCGCGAGCCAGCGCACCGAGGGCCCGCGGTTGGCGAAGGGGCGCGCGCGCCCGCGGCGATCGATCCAGGTGAACCAGCCGCCGTCGCGGCCGCCGGGGGCGACGCAGAAGACCCGCGGATCGCCGGCCGGCTGAGCGAGGTCGAGCGAGAAGCTCGAGTGGGTGGAGCCGGGCGCGCTCGACGCGTCGCGGCCGGTGGGGAGGAGCACCGCGGCGCCGCGCCCGCGCCGGCCGAGGCGCGCGGCGAAGTCGAGCGCGTCGTCGAGCATCGGGCTCGTCGATCCCTCGACGTAGGTGGCGCAGACGATGACGTCGGCCCCGTCGCTCGCGGCGCGGACGATGGCCAGCGGCAGCGAGACCACGTCGGTCCCCGGCTTGGGGACGAGGTAGAGGCGCGGCGACGCGTCGGGCGCGACGCCCCGGAACCCCCTGGATCCCACGGCCCACGCTACGAGGAGCGGGCCGTGCGCCTGGTGCCGCGGCGCCGCCTCGATCCCCACGCACACCTCGGCGTCGAGGCCGAGCGCCTCCGCGCCGAGCGCGTCGTCGTCGATCACCGCGAGCCGCGTCCCCGCGCCGCCGCCGAACCGCGCGCGGTCGACGGCGACGCCTCCCTCGGCGCGCAGGAACCAGTGCCCCGGCGTCGTCGGATCGGATCCCCGCGAAGGCGGGCGCGTGCGCCACACGTCGGCGCGCGCGCGGGGAGCGCCGCGCGTCTCCAGCGCCGGGCCGAGCTCGAGCCCCGCGCGCGCCGCCGCCGCGACGTAGCGCAGCGGGAGCCCAGCGGCGGTGATCGCCGCGGCGATCTCCGCGCGAGGCACGGGCACGGCCGCGCGGATCCGCAGCCAGAAGATCGGCGATCGATCGATCACCGACGTCGCGCGCGCGCCCGGCGCGATCGCCTCCACCGCGGCCTCGATCGCGCGCGCCTTTGCCGCGGCGCGGAGTGCGATGATCACGTCGCACGGCCCCGCGAGCTCGTCTTCGCTGCGGCAAGGCGTGGAGGGCGCGTACCCGAAATCCCACGCCGGCCGCGGCCGGGTCACCCGAGCACCGATCGCGCCCAGGCCGAGAGCGCGCGCGATCGCCCTGCAAATCCAGGGCTCTCGCGCTCGTGACGGGCGAGGTCGCTCAGGGTCGCCTCGCGCTCGCGCGCCCACGCCGCGAGCCGCGTCACCCCGAGCGCCGCCGCGCGCCGCCGCGCCGCTCGGTAGCGCCGCGCCGAGGCCGCGAGCATCCGCGCCAGCACGCCGGAGCCGAGCACCGCGCCGCGCGCCGCGAGCCCGCCCTCGTCCCACGCGAGGTTGATCGCCCCGCCGGCCAGCGCCGCCGCCCAGCAGCCGCCGCGCGCGAGATCGGCCTCCCAGTCCACCACGTCGTCGTGGAGCTGGAGCGCCGTCCCGATCGCGTCGAGCATCCGCGCCAGGATCCGGCGCCGCCGCAGATCCCACCCCGCCGCCCGCGCCAGCGCGAGCGACGCCGGCACGCCGAGCCGCTGCTTCGCCAGGGACACCGCGATGTAGCGATCGAAATCGACGGCGCGCCCCGAGCGCAGGATCCCGCGCTCCTCGGCGATCGCCGCCAGCGTCGCCTCGGCGGCGTCGTCGTAGGCGCGCGCGTCCTCGGCGGCCACGCGAGCGATCGCCGCGTCGCGCGCGCGCCGAGCGTGCTCGAGCAGCGCCGCGAGCGCCGGCGTGCGCGCGACCTGGCCGTCCTCGATCCGATCGGTCCCGAAGGCCTCGATCACCGCGAGCAGGTGCGCCGTCACCGCGTCGTGGACCACCGCGCCGCCGAGCTGCGGCGCCGCATCGGCGATGAACAGGGGCGCGCCCAGCGTGACCACGTTGCCGAACACCTCGCTCCAGGGCACGTCGGGCGAGGGCGCCAGGCCGAGCGCGTGGGGAAGGCCGCTCGCCACGCCGCGGAGCGGGGCGGGCAGGGTGCCGACGAAGGCCGCGAACAGCGTGTCGACGAGCGCGTTGCGGCTCACGAGGGCTTCGCCGTCAGTAGATGTTGGACTCTTTCCACGGCGAGAGCGCGACGTTGAGCCGCTCCTCCACGACGATGGCCCGCCACTGGAGCACCTGCGCCGCGCTCAGCCCGTCGAACTGGCGGCCCACCCAGGAGCGGATCCGCGCGTTGAGCCTCGACCGCAGCTGCGCCGCCGCCTGCGGCTCGTCGTCGCCCTCGAGCTCCTCCGGCTTCACCTCGTAGAGCGAGAGCAGCTGCTTGAACTCGTCGAAGTGCTCCTGGTGCGTGAGCAGCGACAGGTAGAGCGCGCGGAGCTGCGCGTGAGGATCGATCTGGGGTGAGCGAGGGTTCATCGGGCGAGGCATCTCCTGCCGGGGCGAGGTCCGGCGCCCGCCCCCGGTGCACGCCCCGGGCCGCGCTTCCGCCCCGCGCAAATGCGCCGAGCCAGGCCGACCTGCGCTCCTCGACCGTCATGCTCCTGCCCGGAAGCGACCACCCCGTGCCCGAAAACGACCAGCCGGATCGTACGGGAAGAAAGAGGGGGATTTCAACGCAAACGTGCAGAGGCGCAGAGGCGCAAAGAGGAAGAGGATGCCTGATTCTGTGCGTCGTTGCGTCGTCGTGCCCTGGCGTTGATCTCCAGCTCTTCATCCCCCTCGTCCCTCCTATGGATGAATGAAGACCACCGTCCCGGTGAGCGAGCGCGCGACCCCGTGCCACCCCGGCGGCACCTGCGGCTCGCTCCACCAGAAGATCCGGCGCGCGTCCTCGGGGGCGAGGTTGACGCAGCCGTGGCTCTTGGGCTGGCCGAAGACGTCGTGCCAGTACGAGCCGTGGAGCGCGAACCCGTTCTCGAAGTACTGCACATAGGGCACGTCACGGAGCTCGAACTCCTCGCCCACCGTGTCCGAGTCCATGGTGATCGAGATGTACTTGGTGTGGATCCGGAAGATGCCCCGCTTGGTGCTCTTGCTCGTCTCCGGATCGCCGAGCCCGGCCTCGCCGCTGGAGACGAGCGTGGCGTACACCGCCTTCGTCCCCTCGTACGCCACCAGCACCTGCTTCGTGATGTTGATGTCGATCCACTTCTCGCCGTTCTTCCCCCAGGCCGGCATCTTCTTCGCAGGGTCGACGCGGCCGGCGCTGCGATCGTCGATGTAGTCGCCGTCCTTGGTCTCGTAGAAGAGCTTCCCGCCCTCGATCTTCTGCTTGCCGGTGAGGTTGACGGCGCTCCGCCAGGCGAGGTCCCCGGCCACCACCATCTTCTTGCCGGAGCTGTGGTAGCGCTTCGCGCCTTGCTTGCGCACCAGCGCGAAGGGGAACTCCACGTCCTCGCCGATGACGACGCCGTGGAACTCCGAGCCGCGGATGGGGCGGAAGCGATCGGCCGGCGCGACGCGGAGGTCGGTCGAGACGTTGTAGCGGCGCCCCTCCCAGAGGAACGAGTCGACGAAGGCCACGCCGTTGTGGTGCGCGACGTTGTCGATCTTCATCGCCCCCTCGCCCTTGATCAGGCCCGAGAGGTTGGGCACCGTCCCGCCGTTGGCGAGGTACCAGGGGAGGTCCTTGTCGGTGACCTTGTTCTCCAGCGCCTCGAGCGCGGGCGGCGCCGGCTCGCCCCGCCACTTGAGCCACACGTCGAGCCCGTACGTCGCGCCGCTCTCCTTGTCCTTGGCCCACTTGGCGAGGTGCTTGTCGAGGCGCGGCTCGTACTCTTTCAGATCGCCCGCGGTGGGGAGGCGCGCGTACACCGGCCCGCCCCGCGTCGTGATCCCGTACATGTACGGGAGCTTCTGCGAGGGATCGGGCCGCCGCGTCGAGGCGCGCACGATGGGGTTCTCGAGATCGCGCGTGGCCTCGGCCCCGAGGCAGACGAAGCCGTACGGCTTGATCTTGCGCCAGCCGCCGGGGCACCCGCCCTTGCCTTGCTCGTCCGGCTCCATCTCGATCACCGCGCCGGCGCGGAGGTAGCCGACCTTGGTGGCGTTGGGGTCGGGCCGCGCCCGCACCGTGGTGAGCATGGCGATGCTGGCGAGGCGCGGCGCGCCCTCGGCGATCGGCGGCGGCGCCGTGAATTTGCCGCGCAGATCGACGACGCTGGGCCCGGCCGGCGAGGGAGGCGGCACCGGATCCGCCTCGCCCGCGCTCGCCGCGGCGCTGCCCGTGAGCGCAGGCTCCACGCCCGAGCTGCTCGTCGGCGCGTCAGCAGAGAGGCCAGGCGCCGGCCCGTCCGGGCGACGACACCCGGGCAGCAAAAGGAGCGCGACGAGAGGGAGAGTCCAGCGAGCGCGTGACATCGCCCGAGCACCTCAGCCAGAGATCCACGGCGACGTCCAGTTTTCTGCGACGTCGACCCTACCCCTGAGCCTTGGGGAAGCGCCCGAACCGCAGCACGAGCCCGAGCCAGCCGCGCGCCAGGTAGAGCAGGTTGATGGCCACGTAGATCCAGAAGAACACGTCGAGCCGCCCGGCCAGCGCGAAGATCCAGATGTGGCTCGGGTAGTGGTTGAGGAAGCGCAGGAACGTGAACGCGAGCTCGGCGACGCGCCCGACGAGCGAGCGCTTCTGCCCGGTGGCCACCGTCTCGTAGAAGGCCTCGACCGTGACCTCTTTCCCGCTGATCTCCGGCCGCCGCACGAAGTTCGTCAGCGAGATCGCCGAGGCCATGATCACCGCGCCGGCGATCCCCGCGTAGAGAAACCACGGCGTCCCCGCGGGCCACATCCGCAGATCGATCCCGAGCCCGCCCCCGCGGTAGAGCCGGATCGCCAGCGACCCGGCGAGCAGGACCGCCTTGCTCTCGTCGGTGAAGAAATCGAAGAGGTGCCCTTCCTTCGAGGCGATCTTCTTGTGCCGCGCCAGCATCCCGTCGGTGCAATCGAAGAGGTAGCTGAGCTCGAGCACCGCGGCGCCGATGATCCCCCCGACGTACCCCGGGAGCCCCGCGAAGAGCCCCGCCGCGACCACGAAGATCCCGAGGTTGAGCAGCGTGATCTGGTTGGGCGTGATCGGGGTCGGCGCGAGCACGGCGACGACCCCCGCAGCCAGCGGCCGCATGAAGTACGTGTTGAAGAGCTGATCGTGCTTCTTGCGGGTGGCGAGGTAGATCGCCTTGACGTTTCCGAGCATCGGGGTGGCCGACCTTAGCCGAAGAACCCGCCTGCTGCCGAACCGTGAGATCCTCCCGGCCCCGGGACCGCACCGCCGGGCCGCGCCGACGCGCCACGCTCGCCGCGCCCGCGCCCGGCCGTGCGTCCCATGTGAATGCCACCGATCGCCGTCAGCCCACGCACGCCGCCGCCGTCAGCAAAGCATCATCCCCCGCGCCACCTCGTAAAAAGCACCATTATCGCTGATTCACCACGCGGCGCGCCTCTTGCTCTCCCCGGCTCATGATTAAACCAGAGTCTCTCGCGCTGGGATTGCTGCTCAGCCTCCCCGCTTGTATCAACTCCGAAACGCAGCAGCCGCCGCCGCAGGACGCCGGCGTCGATGCTCCAAGCGATGCTCCAAGCGATGCTCCGAGCGACGCTCCAAGCGATGCTCCAGCGGACCCGCCTGCGGTCTGCGCTGCGCCCTGCGCCGCGGGCGAGCGCTGCGTGGAGGGCGCGTGTCAGGCCGTCGACGTGCTGAATGTGAACCTCGAAGAGAACATCATCTACGAATCAGGCGCGGAGTACAGCACCAAGGCCTCAGCGCGCGCCTGCGGCACGCTGGCCGGGGCTCCGTGGGCGCCGATGCTGCCAGCTCCGCTCGGAGCCGAGGGGCCTTGTAACGTCTGGAATTACGCGCCCGGCGCCATCCCGCCTCAGCCGGCACATCAGCCCGCGGCGACGGGCGGCGTGACGATCACGGCGCCGACTGGCACTCTCCTCTTGCCGTCGATGGCAGCCGATTGCTCGACGGTCACACCGGCTTTCGACTTCTTCGCCCAGAGCGGCGCCGTCACCGTCGACGGAGACGGGACTGGCCACTTCCCGGCCTTCCACGTCGAGGTGACGCCGCCTCTGCCCCTCGACCTCACCTCGACTCCCCTCGTGCGCGGACAACCGCTGACGCTGACCTGGCAAGCCTCCTCCTCCACGGGGCTCGCCATCAACATCTACACCATTCCGCTGGAGAGCTCCGCCGGGACGGCTCCGTGGATCCGGTGTGACGCGCCCGATACCGGCTCTCTCACGATCTCCGCGGCGCTCACCTCGCTCCTCGATCCCGGCGGCACTGACGCCAACATCTTCGGATCGCGATCTGTGCGCGTCGTCCAGGCGCCGGCGTCGAGCCCAGTCATGATTTACGCCTCTCTGATGCGCAAAAACCAGCTCCTCCTCGACTACACCCCTTGAAGCGCAGAGCGCGTGGCCCCCCGCGGAGACCGCGGCGCCGGGGCCATCGCACCTCTTCATATGGAGTCATGAGATCAGAACGTCGATCCTTCACAGACGCTGATTGACCCGCTGACAGGCTCCGCCTCGGCGCACCGGCCGAGCCGCGAGAGCTTGCCCATCGTGACGACGTTGTCCTTGAGGACGACGCTGCCGACGCAATAGAGCGCCTCCGCGTCCGGGTGGTCCCTCGGCAAGAGGAGCGCTCCGCCGCTCTCCGCGCCCAGGTTGATGAAGAGCCCGCCCTGGAAGAAGAACATGAGCGAAGCGTCCGGGGATCCTCCGGTCATCGTCCCGCCGATCTCGCCGAGGTCGCATGCGGTATCATCGCAGATGACCTGACCGCCGATGGGTGTGCCAGGGCAGGTGCCGAGCCTCCGCAGGCCGGTGAACGTCACCGGCGGCCCCAGGAAGGCAGGGAATCCAACCACGGACTCGCCGAGGGGCATGTCGGGGGAGCAGAGCCACTCGCCTGGATTCGATGGCAGCGGCGAGGAGACGCTCGGCTGTGGAGAAGGGAGCCGGACAATGCCGAGGTGCGTGAGAGGAGCGGGCGCCTCCGAGGTGGGCGCCACGAACACGCCGTCGCTCGCTGTCGTGGCGCCCGTGAAGTCGTCGGTCCCGAAGGCGCGCCCCAGAGCCACGCTGTCGAGGAGCGGGACACCCTCGATCGTGCCGCCGAAGCCGACCTCGTTCTCTTTGCACGACGGAGTCGGCGTCACGGAGCCGGAGCCGCCCCCGGCGCCGCCGCTGCCGGGCTCACCGCTGCTGCCGTCGCCGCCGCTGCCGGCGTCGCCGCCGCTGCCGCCGACTCCATCGGTCCCGAAGGCGTCGACGACCGCCTTTCCACCACAAGAAGCTGAAGCCAGGATCGCGCCCACGGCGAGCCAAGCAAAACTACGGAATCGTACAAGCAAGGACATGCCCGTGCCCTGGCAGGATGCGAGCCGTGAGCGCTGCGGACCGCGAGCAGGAGGTTTGACGCGCAATTCCCGATGGATCGCGGGTGACTCGTCGGATCTTCGACGCCGCGGGTGAACCTCGGTTCGCGGCGAGCGCCGCCGCCGCTCCGCTCGCCGGCGCTCTTCGAGAGCACGCGCGCGGGAGCTTAACCGCTTTGATCGAGAATGCCTATCTGCATTTGTGGATCCTGGTTCGTGGATTTCCCTACCAATAGCACGTCTCGTGATCAACCCCACTCTATCTCTGCTCGGCTCGCTCACCAGATGTCAGGCGCAGGACAGGAGAGCGAAGCTCGCTTCACGGCTGGACAGCCCTTTACGCAGCGGCGCTCCGCCGGATTCGCGCGTGAAGCGGGCCCCGCACGGCTGAAACGTGATGGACAGCGCAAAGCTCCCCGTCGACAACAAGGAGATCCACATTTGCCCGTGCGGCCCTGAGCTTGCCAGTGCGGCGCACGTCGATCGCAGCAGGGGTGTTTTACCGAGCGGGCGTGTCGCGTCCCATCGTACCATCGACGTGCGCGCCGCAGGCACGATGAGCCGGGGGGCGAAAGAGAGGGCTTGTATGACGACGACCACCGTACGTCCGGGGGTGGAAGACGCGCCGTGGAGCGGGCGCCGAGGCGCGCTGTGGCTCCTCGCGTCCACCGCGATTCCACTGCTCTCGGCCTGCGCGGCCGAGGCTCCGCCGCTCGAGGCGCTCGATCTGCGGGACGCGCTCACCGCCGCGCCCGAGGTGATCGCCTCGATGCCCGAGGCCTCGCGGCGCGAGCTCGCCGAGCGGCTCGACGAGCCCGACGAGGCGACGGCGCCCGTCGATCCGATCGCCCTCGAGATCGGCGCGACGACGGCCGCCGAGGTGCGCACGATCGACGACGCCCGCGCGGCCCGCGGCGAGGACGCGGTGGTCCTCTCCGCGCTGGAGCGCGGCGCGCGCGGCGTCGCCGTCCGCGCGCTCCCCGTCGCGCGCGCCGCGGACGTGGAGCTGGAGCTGCCGCCGCTCGAAGGGCCCGAGGCGGGCCACACCGCCGAGCTCGAGGAGCGCGCCCTCGACGGTCGAGCCGGCCGCGTGCTCGGCCGCGTCCTCGCGGCGCAGGGGGCGCACCGGCTCGTGCGCGTCACCGGGTGGCCGGTCGGCGCCGTGGCCGCGGGGGACGTGGTCTACGTCAACGGCTCCTGGCTCGTCGCCATGGCCAGCCTCGAAAAAGAGGGCGAGCGCGGCAACACGCCGCGGCGGCCCGGCCCGGTGCTGCACACGCTCTCGCTCGGCGGAAACCCCTACCTCACCTACGCGACGATCGAGGCCTGCGTCGCCGACGTCGGGCAGCGCTGCACGAGCTGCCTCACCGCGCGCGCCTGCGACGATCCGCCGACGCTCACCGACTTCACGAGCGCCCGCGCCGAGTGCGACTTCCTCGCCAAGGATCCCAAGCACGCCGAAGAGCTCTGCGCCCTCGCGCTGCTGAGCATCCCCGCCTTCGCCGACTGCGTGCGCCGCTCGGCGCCGGCTTGCCCCATCCCGAGCGCTCCCGCCACGAGCGCCGGGATCAGCGCCGCGGACTCGTTCCTCGTCACCGCGGGGTGCACGGCGGCGCTCGACATCTGCATCTCGGGCGCGCCTCCGCCGGAGACCTCGGGATCGGGCGGCGACTTCACGCTGATCAACATCGACACCTCGGGCTGCACCGATCCGTTCACCGCCTGCGCCTCGAGCTGCAAGGGCCTCTCCGACGGGTGCAAGACCGGCTCGTGCTCCGGCTCGAGCGATCAGAGCTGCACCTCGTGCAGCAAGAGCTCGAGCAGCAGCGGCGACTCGTGCGATTCGTGCGACTCGTGCTCGAAAGGATCATCGGGGAGCGGCTCGTCGAGCGGCTCGGGCAGCTCGTGCGGGAGCGGCGGAAAGGCTTGCAAGTGCGAGCAGGCCGCGCCGCCGCAGGCGCCGGTGGGCTCGGTCGCGTGGCTCCTCGCGCCGCTGGGGTTCCTCTTCCTCCGCGCGCGGAGGCGCTCGTGAGGCCGGCGCTCGTCCTCTGGCTCGCGCACCACGGCCTGCCCGGCTGGCTCGCGCCCGACTACGCGGTGCTCGTCGGGATCGCCGGGATCGTCGGCGCGCAGCTGTTCCTTTCGCTCGCGCGCCGCGATCGCGCCGACGTCTCCACCGAGGCCCGCGCGCTCGCCCTCGGCTACGCCGCGGCGCTGCTCGGCGGCTACCTGTTCGAAGCGATCCGGGCGATCCCCGCGGCGATCGCCGAGGGATCGTGGGCGCCGATGCTCTTCGCCGGCCGCGCCGCGTACGGCGGGCTCCTCGCGGGCGTCGCCGCGTGCGCGGCCTACCTCCACCACCGGCGGCGACCGATCGCCCCCTTCCTCGATCGCATCACCGTCGTCCTCGGCGTGACGTTCCTCTTCGTGCGCGCGGGCTGCTTCCTCGCGGGCTGCGACTACGGCCTCCCCACCGCCGGCCCGCTCGGCGTGCGCTTCCCCGCGGGCAGCCCGGCGGCGATCGATCACGCCGCGCTCGGCTGGGTCCGCGCCGGCGCGCCGAGCTTGCCCGTCCACGCGACGCAGCTCTACGAAGGCCTGGTGGGCGTCCTCGCGACGGCGGTGGCCCATCGTTGGCTCCGCCGCGGCGAGCGCGACGGCCGCGCCTTCCTCGCCTGGATCATGGTCTACGCGGCGGGGCGCTTCACGATCGAGTTCCTGCGCGGCGACGCCGAGCGCGGCGTGTACCTCGGCCTGAGCACAGCGCAGCTCGTCTCCATCGCCCTCTTCACCGCGGCGCTCGCGGTGATCGCTCGGCAGCGCCGCGGCCCGGTGACCGCCGCGGTGACCGCCCTGATCCTCGCGACCGCCGCGCGCGAGGCGCGGGCCGACACCCCGCCAGAGGCGCCGCCGGTCAGGACCATCGTCGTCGCGCTCCCCGAACCCGCGCCGCCGCCGCCCGCGCCGCCCCCGCCGCCGGAGAAGCCCAAGGAGCCCCCGCCGCCGCGGCGCTACGTGACGCTGCGAGCCGCGCTGGGCGGCGCCCTCGTGCTCGGCAACCCCAACGTGCCGAGCGGCGGAGTCCTCGAGCTCGCGGGCCTCTACCGGGTTCCACTCGACAGAAACCGCTTCGAGATCGGCCTCGAGACGCGTGGATTCCGCAACTCGGTCGCCACCCACTACGCGCTCGGCGTCCCGATTCAGCTCGTGTTCGGCGTCGCCCGCCACTTCGAGATCGCGACCCTGCTCGCCGCCGACTACACCTGGATCGTCTTCGATTCGCCTTACTTTCGCGGGACGAACGCCTGGAGCGCGCGCGTCGAGATCGGCTTCCAGTTCCCGATCGACTCCCGCGTCTCGCTCGGCCTGTCGCCCCTCAGCTTCGGGGTCCTCACCTCGCGTCCGGTTGGCATCATGACGACCTACGAGCCGCGGCTCTGGCTCGGGCTGGCTCTCTGAGAGCGAGCTGCCCTCCGCGCGGCGCGCTCTCTCCGCGGTTCAGGTGAGCGGCGCGGCGATCCGCCGCTGCCCTCGCGCGGCGGCCGCGCTACCCTGGCGCCGATGTTTCACCCCCTCGTCGAGACCTGGCTCCTCCGCCGCTTCGGGGCCCCGACGCCGGTGCAGGCGCAAGCGTGGCCGGTCCTCGCGCGCGGGGGCGACGCGCTGATCACCGCGCCCACCGGCGCGGGCAAGACGCTCGCGGCCTTCCTCGCGTGCCTCGATCGGCTCCTCGTCGCCTCGTCGGCGGGCACGCTGCCGGAGCGCACCGCGGTGGTCTACGTCTCGCCGCTCAAGGCCCTCTCCAACGACGTGCAGAAGAACCTCGACGAGCCCATCGCCGAGATCACCGCCCTCGCCGCCGAGCTCGGGTATCCCGCGCCGCGGATCAGCACGGCGGTGCGCACCGGGGACACGCCCGCGAAGGAGCGCCGCGACGGCCTCAAGCACCCGCCGCACGTGCTCGTGACCACGCCGGAGTCGCTCTTCATCCTGCTCACCTCGGAGTCGGGGCGCCGCAGCCTCGAGCACGTCGGGACGATCATCCTCGACGAGATTCACGCCGTCGCCGCCGACAAGCGCGGCGCCCACCTCGCGCTCTCGATCGAGCGGCTCGAGGACCTCGTGGTGCGCGCCGGCAACCCGCGCCCGCAGCGGATCGGGCTCTCGGCCACGATCCGGCCGATCGAGACGGCGGCGCGGCTCCTCGTCGGATCGAGCGCCGCCCTGCCGACGATCGTCGACGCCGGGCAGCTCCGCGATCTCGATCTGGCGATCGAGGTGCCGAAGGACGAGCTCGGCGCCGTGTGCACCAACGAGCAGTGGGACGAGCTCTACAGCCGGCTCGCCGCGCTCGGGAGCGAGCACCGATCGACGCTGGTCTTCGTCAACACCCGGCGCCTGGTCGAGCGCGTGGCTTTCAACCTCGGTGAGCGCCTCGGCGAGGACGTCGTCGCCGCCCACCACGGGAGCCTCTCGCGCGCGCGCCGCCACGACGCCGAGCGGCGCCTCAAGGCCGGCGAGCTCCGCGTCGTCGTCGCCACCGCCTCGCTCGAGCTCGGCATCGACGTCGGCGCCGTCGATCTCACCTGCATCCTCGGCTCGCCGCGATCGATCGGCACCGCGCTCCAGCGCGTCGGGCGCTCCGGCCACGCCCTCGCTCGCACCCCCAAGGGGCGCTTCTTCCCGCTCACCCGCGATCAGCTACTCGAGTGCGCGGCGATCGTCCGCGCCGCCCGCGCCGGCGTCATCGACGAGGTCCGGTTCCGCCCCGCGCCGCTCGATATCCTCGCGCAACAGATCGTGGCAGTCGCCGCTGCCGCGGATGTCGACGAGGACGAGGTCTTCGCGCTGATGCGCCGCGCCGCGCCCTACGCCGAGCTCCGCCGCGAGGACTTCGACGCCGTGCTCGGCATGCTCTCCGAGGGCGTCTCCACCCGCCGCGGCCGCGCCGGGGCGATGATCCACCGCGACGGCGTCAACCGCCGCCTCCGCGGGCGCCGCGGCGCGCGCCTCGCCGCGCTGACCTCGGGCGGGGCCATCCCCGACAACGCCGACTACGACGTCGTCCTCGTCGCCGACGGCACCAAGATCGGCTCGGTGAGCGAGGACTTCGCCATCGACTCCGCGGCGGGGCAGACCTTCCTCCTCGGCAACACCTCGTGGCGGATCCACCGCGTCCAGACCGGCAAGGTCTGGGTCGAGGACGCCAAGGGCGCGCCGCCGAGCGTGCCCTTCTGGTTCGGCGAGTCCCCCGCGCGCACCCGCGAGCTCTCGGCCGAGGTCGCCTCGCTCCGCACCGACGTCGCCGCGCAAGTGCGCGCCTCGCGCGAGGCCGGCGTGGGCCTCGCGCAGGCGATCGACTGGATCGCCGCGGCCTGCACGCTCTGCCCCGCGGGCGCGCGCCTCACCTGCGAGTACGTCGAGGCCGGGTGCGCGGCGCTCGGCGCGGCCCCCACGCAGGACACCATCGTCGCCGAGCGCTTCTTCGACGACGCCGGGGGGATGCAGCTCGTGATCCACGCGCCCTTCGGCGCCCGCATCAACCGCGGCCTCGGCATGGCGCTCCGCAAGAGCTTCTGCCGCAGCTTCGACTTCGAGCTCCAGGCCGCGGCCACCGACGACGGCGTGCTCCTCTCGCTCGGCCCGCAGCACAGCTTCCCGCTCGAGTCGATCCTCGAGCTGGTCCGCCCCGATCACCTGCGCGACACGCTCTCGCAGGCCGCGCTCCAGTCGCCGATGTTCGCCACGCGCTTCCGCTGGGACGCCGGGCGCTCGCTCGCGCTCCTGCGCTTCCAGAACGGCAAGCGCGTCCCGCCCGCGATCCAGCGCATGCGCTCCGAGGACCTGATGGCCGCGGTCTTCCCCGCCTCGCTCGGCTGCCAGGACAACCACGGCGGCCTCGGCGCCCACATCGAGCTGCCCGATCACCCCATCGTCAACGAGGCCATCCGCGACTGCCTCGAAGAGCTGATGGACATCGACGGCCTCGGCGCCGTCCTCGAGCGCCTCCGCACCGGATCGATCCGCCTCGTCGCCTGCGAGACGCCCGAGCCCAGCGTCTTTTCGCACGAGATCCTCAACGCCAACCCCTATGCCTTCCTCGACGACGCCCCGCTGGAAGAGCGCCGCGCCCGCGCGGTCACCGTCCGCCGCGGCCTCCCCGCGGCGATCGTCGATCGGCTCGGCGGCCTCGATCCCGAGGCCATCGCCTCGGTGGTGCTCGAGGCGCGCTTCGAGATCGGGAGCGACGACGAGCTCCACGATCGCCTGCTCGATCTCGTCGGCCTCCCCGAGCCGCACGCGATCGAGCAAGGCTGGGAGGTCTTCTTCGCCCGCCTCGTCCGCGATCGCCGCGCCGCCCGCCTCACCCTCGCCGGGGCCCCGGCGCTCTGGGTCGCCGCCGAGCGCCGCTCCCTCGCCCTCGCCGTCTGGCAGGATCGCGCCTTCGATCCCGAGCTCGTCGCCCCGCCGGGATCGCGCGGCGCCTCGCCCGTGGATCGCGAGGACGCCCTCGCCGATCTGGTGCGCGCCCGCGTCGCGCTCACCGGCCCGATCACCGTGGTCGAGCTCGGCGCCCGCCTCCACATCGGCGCCGACGACGTCACCATCGCCCTCGCGCGGATCGAGCTCGAAGGCACGGTCATCCGCGGCCGCTTCACCCCGGGCCTCGCCGCGGGCGAGACGGAGTGGTGCCACCGCGTCCTCCTCGCGCGCATCCACCGCCGCACCACCGACGGCCTCCGCCGCGCGATCGAGCCGGTGAACACCTCGGATCTGATGCGCTTCCTCTTCGTCTGGCAGGGCGTGCGCGGCGCCCAGCACCGCGGCCGCGCCGGCCTCTCCCGCGTCGTCGAGCAGCTCCAGGGCTTCGAGATCGCCGCCGGCGCCTGGGAGAGCGAGGTCCTCCCCGCGCGGGTGATGGCCTACCAGACCTCCTGGCTCGACGAGCTCTGCTTCTCCGGCGAGGTCGTCTGGGGCCGCCTCTCCCCGCGCGACACCGGATCGACGCCGACCCGCGCCGCGCCCGTCACCCTCGCGCGCCGCGGCGATCTCGCCTGGCTCCTCGCCCTGCGCGCCGGCCGAGCGCCCGCGCCCGGAGGCGACAACCTCTCGCCCCCCGCGCGCGCCGTCCTCGCCCTGCTCGAGCGCGACGGCGCCTCGTTCTTCGACGAGGTCGTCGCCTCGGCCGGCCACGCGCGCGTCGAGATCGAGGACGCCCTCTGGGAGCTCGTCGCCCGCGGCAGGATCACCGGCGACGGCTTCTCCGGCCTGCGCGCGCTGATCGAGCGCAGCCGCCCCGAGCCCGCGTGGAAGGTCGGGCGCCTCCGCGGCGGCTCGCCCCAGGTCTCCGCCGGCCGCTGGTCGCTCCTCCGCCCCCCGCGCGCCGCGAGCGAGGCCTCGACGGACGTCGTCCACGAGTCCCTCGCCCGCCTCTACCTCCGCCGCTACGGCGTCGTCTTCCGCGATCTCCTCGGCCGCGAGCCCGAGGCCCCGCCCTGGAGCGAGCTCGTCCGCATCTACCGCCGCCTCGAGATGCGCGGCGAGATCCGCGGCGGCCACCTCGTCCACGGCACCGTGGGAGAGCAGTTTGCCCTCCCCGAAGCGCTGGACTCGCTGCGCGCCATCCGCCGTGAGCCGCCGAAGGGGGATATCGTCCGCCTCTCGGCCTGCGATCCCCTGAACCTCGTCGGCGTCGTCACGCCCGGCGCCCGCGTCCCTGCCCACCTCGGCAACTACGTCTCTTTCCGCGACGGCTTGTTCCTCGAGGCCGGCGAGGTCTCTGCGGAGCTCCTCACGGCTTGAGAGGGCGACCAAAGGCTAGGGATACGTGACGTCGTCATCTCCCGTATGGGTGAAGGTGATGGGGATCGAGCCGGTCGC
>FSTQ01000434.1_pt1 | contig 23604 bp, 17 predicted proteins | sample 1637281 | NCBI WGS metagenome assembly FSTQ01 (sample SAMEA3914818, study PRJEB12502) | metagenome | biome: forest; material: soil | place: Canada | collected 2010-06-26 | depth 0.1 m
GAGCCGGGGGGGCGCCGCCGCAGGAGGCGACAGCCGCGAGCGCGGGGAGGGCCAGCGCGCGTAGACGGAGGATCACGCGGAGATGCTAGCGCGGAGGGCCGACTACGCCGCGCCTCTTCTTCCCGTCCAGATCACCGTGCACGAGCACAACGGTTTTGTTGTACAACAGAATCGTTGTACGCGGTTCACCCCCGGAGCGCCGTCGCCAGAATGCACAATCTCACTGGTAAGCCCGCGGAAGGCGAAGACTTTTTTGATCGCGAACGCGAGACACGGCGCCTCTGGGAGCGGATCGACACCGACAACATCTTGCTCCTGGCCCCCCGCAGGGTGGGTAAAACTTCCCTCATGTTCCGCCTCCGCGATGGAGCGGACCGAGAGGGCTTCCACGCCGCCTACGTCAGCGTAGCCGACGTCACCACCGAGATAGGCTTCGTCGAGCGCCTCTACGAAGCCGCACAGAAGCTGGCTCCTGCCAAGAAGGCAATCAGCCGCATCGCCAAGGGCCCGCTCGGCCGCTTCCTCCGGCGGATCAAAAAGCTCGGCCTCTTCAGCATCTCCATCGAGCTCGGCGAGAGCGCCGAGACGCAGTGGCAAGCGCTCGGCGAAGCGCTCAGCGCAGCGCTCGACAGCGCCGACGGGCGCTGGCTCTTGCTCGTGGACGAGCTGCCCATCTTCGTCCTCACGTTGATCAAGCAGGATCCATCCGGTACGCGGGCGCGCACGTTCCTCAACTGGTATCGCCAGCTCCGCATCGCCGGCAAGCGCGTGCGCTGGCTCCTCGCGGGGTCAATCGGCCTCGATACAGTTACCAAGCGAATGCGCTTCGGCGACACGATCAACGACCTCTACTTGTTCACGGACTTCGGCGCCTTCACGCCGGAGATCGCCGACCAGCTCCTCGACGCCCTCGGCAAGACCTACGATCTGCCGCTCGCGAGCGAGGTCAAGGAGCACATCCGCAAGCGCACCGGCTGGCTCATCCCTTTCCATTTACAGCTCTTCTTCGCGACGCTCCGCGAGCACGTGAGCGACCGCCGACCGAGGTCGACCAAGGTCACGACCGCCGACGTCGACGCCGTCTACGAGCAGCTCCTCTCGCCTGCCAAGCGCGCTTACTTCGACTACTGGGAGCAGCGCCTGCATGAGGAGCTGGGCTCTCCCGATGATCGCCAATCGATCGATCTGATCGACGCCATCGCGAAGAACCCGGAGGGCGAGTCCGTCGCGACGCTGAAGAGCGTACTCGGCAAGCATTTCCAGGACAGCGCCCAGCGCGACGACAAGCTCCGTTACTTGCTCGATGTACTCCAGGCCGACGGGTACCTCGTCGAAACCAGCGGTCGCTTCCACTTCCGCTCGTCGCTGCTGCGCGACTTCTGGCTGCGGCGGGTGTCGCTGTGACGAGCCGCGATCCCCTGGACCGCCCGCTCCACGGCGTTGCCGTCTACAACCCTGATCTCCTGAGCAAGCAGGAGCTGATCGCCCACTTCGTCGCGCGGCGCTCGCTCCTCGAGCGGCTCGTGGAAGACCTCGGCCACGAGGGCGCGACGCAGCACCACCTGATCATCGGGCAGCGCGGGATGGGCAAGACCACGCTGCTCCGCCGCCTGCGCCATGCTGTCGAGGACGACCCGGCGCTCGATCGGCAGTGGATCCCGCTCACGTTCCCCGAGGAGCAATACAACATCATCCGGCTCTCCGACCTGTATCTGAACTGCATCGATGCACTCGGCGACGCGCTGGAGCAGCGAGGGCGCCACGCGGAGGCGCAGAAGCTCGACGCCGCGGTCGCGAGCCTTCCGGACAAGAACGAGACCGAGCGGGCGGCTCAAGCGCTGGATATCCTGCTTTCACAGGCGGATAAGCTGGGGCGACGATTGCTTCTCTTGGTGGATAATCTAGAGCTGATCCTCGATCGGCTCGAGCAGCACCAGTGGGGCATACGAGAGCTGCTCTCTGCGGAGAAAAGGCTGCTCCTGATCGGAGCCAGCTCGGCACCGATGGAGATCACATATAAGTACAAGGAGCCTTTCTACGACTTCTTCCAGCTCCACGAGCTCCGCGGGCTAACGGAGGAGGAAACCCGCGAGGTTCTGCTCAACCTGGCGCGCCTGGACGAGTCAGTCGCCATCGAAAAGGTTATCGCCGAGGATCCCGCGCGTATTCGCACGCTCCACCTACTCACCGGGGGTAATCCGCGCACAATCGTGCTGCTCTACAACGTGCTCTCGCAGGGCACGGAGGGCGACGTGCGGAGTGATCTGGAGCGATTGCTCGACCAGAGCACGCCGCTCTACAAGGCACGCTTTGAGTCACTGCCGACGCAGGCGCAGCAGATCGTGGACTCGCTGGCGATTCACTGGGATCCGCTCACTGCGGGAGAGCTGGCGGCAACGATCCGCTTGGAGACCAATGCGGTGTCCTCCCAGCTCAACCGCCTCACGCAGCAAGGGCTGGTGGAGAAGGTCTCCTATCACCCTAGCAACAAGACCGGTTTTCAGATCGCGGAGCGATTCTTCAATATATGGTATTTGATGCGCTCGAGCCGGCGCGTACGGCGGCGACTCATCTGGCTCGTCGAGTTCCTCAAATTGCTGTACAGCGGCGATGAGATGCGGGTACTGGCCGAGCAGCACTTGCTCGCACGTCGCAAAAAAAGAGGAGACATAAGAGGACGAGTGAGAGACGCCGAGTACGGCTTGGCGTTGTCGCAGTCAGTGGAGAACGCATCGCTTCGAGCAGCGCTTGAGAGCACGGCTCTACATGCGATCACCGCTGACCGCGACCTCCGACGACAAATTGGTACCATTATTGATCTCGAAGGGTCGGATTTCTTCCTGAAACCGGCAGCGGATAGGCACCGAGCTGCCGCCGAGATCCAAGAGGCGGTTTCTTCAGCCAATATTTCATGGGGCTCCGTCGATCAGAAGCGCTTCGCTGATCTTCTGGGCGGCTCTTCGTCTCTGGAAACGAGGCACAAGAGCGCCATCGCAACATCACTGAGTCGAATAACAACCGATCAGCTCCAGGAGCTGTTTGTCATCCTGGACCAAGAGAGGCAACGGCATGTAACCGCTTACAGGGACGAGGCCGTTATCGGTCAGCTCTGGACTGCGATCCGAGACGGTTACATGACTGACGCGAACGACGCTGCAGGGGCCGAAACTGCAAATCTATCCATGGGAGCCACCGAGCTCCCGGTGCTCGTTCTTGCAAGGCGCCAGCGGGGGCGCGAGCCTGTGGATCTCGCGAAGATCTGCGTGGCGCTGTCCAAGGCACATTCACCTTTTCCATTTTTGGTCATGGGAGAGCTTTTAGAGACGCACTCAAATCGCCTCGATGACGCCGAGGCTGCTTACCGGAAAGCAATCGACATTGACCCGACCTATGCTGTTGCATGGCACGCGCTGGGCACGTTGTTCCAGGACAAGATGAAACGCTTCGAGGACGCTGAGGTCGCTTACCGGAAAGCTATCGATCTTGATCCGACCTATGCTTACCCGTGGAGCAGCCTGGGTAGATTGTTTCTGAACAACCTGCACCGATTCGAGGATGCTGAAGCCGCTTATCGCAAGGCCATAAACCTCGACCCGACTGATGCTTATACATGGCAAGAACTTGGCAACCTGTTTCGAGTCATATTTAACCGCTTCGAGGACGCTGAGAACGCCTACCGAAAGGCCATCGACTTGATGCCATCCAATGCGCTGTTCAACAACAATCTCGCTTGGCTTTTAATTCAAACGAACAAATTCGATCTGGAGTCGGAGCAGATTGCACGGCGCACCGTGATCCTGAGCTCTGAAGCGCCCTATACTCTTCACACTCTCGCTCTAATCCTCGTCCACCGCGGAAACTGGGCCGAGGCCGCCTCCCTCGCGCGACGCTTCCTCACCGAAGGCGCCGAGATGCATGAAACGAGCTGGCTCGTCATCCTCACCTTCTTCGGCGCCGCCGCCCGCACCTCCCACGCCGCCGACGCCGTCGCCCTCCTCGACGACCTCGCCCTCACCGATCGCTACCGCCCCCTCCGCGAGGCCCTCGCCGCCATCGCCGCGGGCACCCGCGCCTACCTCCGCCGCGTCGCCCCCGAGATCCGGCAGCCCGCCGAGCGCCTGATCGACGAGCTCCTCCCCGCTGGGCTCGACTGAGGCGCGCAAAATAAGGAACATCCCTCTACCCCTCCCCGGAGGCGCTCTCGTACGCTGCTTCGCATGGCATCCTCCAAGAAAGCTCCGAAGAAGGAAACGAAGCAGTCCTCCAAACCAGCCAAGCAGAAGCCGTCCAAGGCGAAGCTGGCCAAGCACAAGCTCACTGCGGCGCAGCGCGCCGAGCTCCTCGCGCTCGCTCCGGCCTTCGATGCGCCCATCGATCGCAACATCGCCGAGACGCAGCAAGAGGCGCAGGAGCTTCAGTCAGTTCTCCAGAAGCTAGGCAAAGAGATCTATGCGAAGAGCACCCTCGAGAAGGCGGTGGGCGGCTCGCTCGAAGCGCGTCGGGAGCTCCTCGAAATCGCGGAGGCCGCGTGGACAGAGCACCGCAATGCCTCTCTCTCCAAGAGCCTTCGCGAGGTCCGGGCCGAGGCCGAGGAGCTGAAGCGGGACGCCATCGCCGCGCTCCGGCACTTTCGCGAGGAGGACAGCGCGGTGCTGACGCGGGTAGAAGCCATCGTGCTCGGAACGGGGCTCCCGGATCTGATTGACGATCTCAAGAAGCTCGCGGTGCTCCTCGACGAGAACCAGAAGGAGCTCGTCCGCGCTGATCTCCCCAAGCCCCCCGCCGATCGGGCGCGCGGGCTCGCCGAGTCGCTGAGCCGCGGCTCGGCCGATCGCACGATTGATCCCGTGGGCGCCGCGGCGATGTCGCTCCGCAATCGCGCCTTCTGGTCGCTGCGCGCGGCGATGGACGCGGTGCGATCGGCGGGGCGCTACGTGTACCGCAAGCAGCCCAAGCTCCTCGTGGCCTTCCGCGCCTCTTCGACGCGCGCCCGAGCGCACGCCGGGACGGTTCGGTCCGTCGACACAGCCGCTCCGGCGGCGATCAACGGCGCTGCGAGCCAGCCTTAGCGGCGATCGATCCCGCTCGGCGCGGATCCGCGCCGTCGCGAGGCCGATCGATCCCACCCATCGGTAGCCCTGCTCGAACGTTACGCCGATCGATCCCACGAATCGGTGGTCCGCCTGACCCCACGCTCCAATCGATCCCGCCCGTCGGTAGTCCGCCTTACACAGTGCCCCGCTCGATCCGCCCGCGGGCCAAAGGCTGTCCCCTTCCCCGTCATCCTTGCCCGCCTGCGCCTCTCGACGCTATGACCGGGCTCATGTCGAAGGTCGTCGCCGTCGTCGGAGCCACGGGCGTTGTCGGTCGGGAGATGCTGCGGACGCTGGAGCAGCGTCGCTTCCCTGCGAAGCGGGTGCTGGCGCTGGCTTCGCCGCGATCGGTGGGGCTCAAGATCCCCTTCAACGGCGGCGAGCTCGAGGTGCAGGCGGCGACGCCCGAGGCCTTTGCCGGCGTCAACATCGCCCTCTTCAGCGCGGGGGCGACGGCCTCGCGCGAGCTCGCCCCGGCGGCGGCGGCGCGGGGCGCGGTGGTGATCGACAACTCGAGCGCGTGGCGCATGGACTCGGAGGTGCCGCTGGTGGTGCCCGAGGTGAACCTGGAGGCGGCGTCGCAGCGGCCCAAGGGGATCATCGCCAACCCCAACTGCAGCACGATCCAGCTCGTGGTCGCGCTCAAGCCGCTCCACGACGCGGCGGGGATCAAGCACATCGTCGTCTCGACGTACCAGGCCGCGAGCGGCAAGGGGCACGCGGCGGTGGAGGAGCTGCTGGAGCAGGTGCGCGCCGCGGCGGCGGGGCAGAAGCCGTCGGCGAAGATCTTCCCGGCGTCGCTGGCGATGAACGTGCTGATGGACTGGAAGGCCGGCGAGCTCGACTACTCCGAAGAGGAGCTGAAGATGGTCAACGAGACGCGCAAGATCCTCGAGGACGCGACCATCGGCGTCTCGCCGACGACGGTGCGCGTGCCGGTGGTGACCGGCCACAGCGAGGCCGTCCACGTGCAGTTCCACCGGCCGATGGACGCGGCCGAGGCGAAGCGCCTCCTCCGCGACGCGCCGGGGGTGAAGCTCCTCGACGAGCCCTACGCGCCCGGCCGCCACCCGCAGCCGATCGACTGCGCCGGCACCGACGCGGTCTTCGTCGGGCGCGTGCGCGACGACCTCGCGGTGAAGGGCGCGATCAACCTCTGGATCGTCGCCGACAACCTCCGCAAGGGCGCGGCGCTCAACGCGGTGCAGATCGCCGAGCGCCTGTAGCGAAGGGCGGCGTAGCGCGCCGAGCGCCTGCGGCCGAGGTCGGCGCGACCCCCGTGATATACGGGGAGGATGGCCGGTGAGCGTCGACCGCAAGAGCACCTCGACCCCCTGGACGGGCTCCGCGCGCTGCTGGCGCTCTACGTGGTGCAGCGCCACGTCGAGGTCTTCTTCTGGCGCGTGACAGAGTCGCACGCGGCGCGGAGCCTGAGCGTCTGGACGCCGCTCCGCTACGCGCACTTCGCTGTCGATCTCTTCATCGTCATCTCGGGCTTCTGCCTGTTCTTGCCGGTGGCGCGCGGCGCGGGCGAGCTCCGCGGCGGCGCGGCGACGTTCTTCCAGCGGCGGGCGCTGCGGATCCTGCCGCCCTACTACGCCGCGGTGGGCGCCTCGATCGCGCTGCTGTGGCTGATGGGGCAGTCGCGGCAGTTCACCGGGGCCAACAGCGCGACGGTGTGGCACCACCTGCTCCTCGTCCACGACGCGCTCTCGCCCTTCGCGCTCAACAGCGCGCTCTGGAGCGTCGCTGTCGAGTGCCACATCTACCTGCTCTTCCCGCTGCTGGTGCTGAGCTGGAGGCGCGCGGGCGCGGCGGCCACCTTCGCGTGGGCGACGCTGCTCTCGGGCGGGCTCTACGTGGTGCTGCTGCGCTTCCCGGCGTACCGGGTGATCACGCCGCAGTACGTGATCCTGTTCATGCTCGGGATGCTCGGCGCGGCGATCTACGCCTCCCCGCGCTGGGCGGAGATGAAGCGGATCCCGTGGGGCGTGATCGCCGCGGCGCTGATCCCCGGCATGATGGCGATCCACCACTTCGCGCCGCCGCGCCTCGTCGACAGGTATCTGGGCGTAGAGGACGTGTTCGTGGGCCTCGGCGCCGCGGCGCTGATCCTGGCGGCGTCACGCCCGGGCCCGCTGGCGAGCGCGCTCTCGGTGCGGCCGCTCGTGCTGGTGGGGAAGATCTCCTACAGCCTCTACCTGATCCACATCCCCATCCTGGAGACGCTCGCGCGCTCGATGATGGGCCGCTACGACCTGAGCCAGACGAGCGGCGTGGTGAAGCTCCTGGGCGTGGGCGCGCTCTGCGCGGTGGCGACGGGCGGCGCGTACCTGTTCTACCTGGCCTTCGAGCGGCCCTTCGTTCGCCGGCTCAGCGCGGGGCGCAAGGCGGCAGTCGCCGAGGCCGAGGTGGCCTGAGCGCGACGGCGGATCAGGGCTTGTTGCCCGTCTCGCGCAGGCGGTCGCAGCCCCAGGTGTTGCCGGCGGCGCAACCCTTGCGGAGCAGGGCGACGCCGCGGGGTTTGTCCTGGGTGACGATGCGGCCCTGGAAGAGGAACCAGCCGAAGCTGGAGCAGGCGTTGTTGCTGCCGCCTTCGCAGGCGCCCTCGTAGAGCGCGGCGGCGCGGCGCTCGTCCTTGGGGACGCCGCCGCGGCCCATCTCGGCCATCACGCCGAGGTTGTTGCAGCCGATGGCGTCGCCGCCGTCGCAGCCGCGGCGGTAGAGATCGGCGGCGGCGCGGTCGCCCTTGGCGAGGCCGCCGTGGCCCATCTCGTTCATCCAGCCGAGGCTGACGCAGGCGCGCATGTCGGCGTCGTCGCAGGCCTTCTTGTAGAGGGTGACGGCGCGCGCCTCGTCCTTGGCCACGCCGTGGCCGCCCTCGTAGAGCGCGGCGAGGTTGCGGCAGCCGGGGGCGCCGCCGCCGTCGCAGGCCTGCTGGTAGAGGGCGGCGGCGCGCGCCTCGTCCTTGGCCTCGCCGTGGCCGGTCTCGGCCATCACGCCGAGGTTGTTGCAGCCGATCATCTCGCCGTTGTCGCAGGACTTCTTGTAGAGATCGCGGGCCTTGCCCTCGTCCCGCGGGAGGCCGCCGCGGCCGGTCTCGTACATCAGCCCGAGGTCGTTGCAGGTAACGACGTGGTCGTCGTCGCAGTTCTCGCGGTAGATCGCCGCGGCGCGCTTCTCGTCCTTGGCGGTGCCCCGGCCCGACTCGTACATCAACCCGAGGAAGCGGCAGGCGCGGCGCTCGTGATCATCGCAAGCCTGCTTGTAGAGGGCGACGGCGCGGGCCTCGTCCTTGATCAAGCCGCCGCGACCGAACTCGTAGAGCTCGCCGAGGCGGCTGCAGCCGGTGGTCTCGTCGCCGTCGCAGGCTTGCTTGTAGAGCGCCGCGGCGCGCGCCTCGTCCCGGGCCAGGCCGCCGCCGCCCGTCTCGTAGAGCACGCCCAGATCCTTGCAGCCGCGGAGCCCACCGCTGGTGCACGCTTGATCGTAGAGCTGATAGGCGCGGTGCTCGTCCTTGGTGAGGCCGCCTTCGCCCCACTCGTAGAGGTTGCCGAGGAGCGAGCACCCGAGGAGATTCCCGCCGTCGCAGGCTTGCTTGTAGAGCGCAGCCGAGGCGACCTTGTCGGGGGCGACGCCGCCCTTGCCATTGAAGTGGAGCACGCCGAGGTCGGCGCACCCGAGCATGTCCCCCGCCTCGCACCCTTGCTCGTAGAGCGTCGCGGCGCGGACGAGGTCCTTGCCGATCCCATCGCCCTGCTCGAGCTTGTAGCCGAGCTTGACGCAGCTGCGCCCGTCCCCGTTGTTGCAGGCCTCGTCGCAGCGCTCGCCCTTGTTCTCGCAGGCCGTCCGCGCGGCGGCGCGATCGGCGACACCATAGAGAGCGAAGCCCCCGCCGCCGAGGAGCCCGAGGACCACGACGGCGACGAGGCCGATGATCAGCCCGACGCGCGCGCCGCTGGGCGAGGACGGCGCGGGGTGCGGCCGATCGATGGGGAAGGTGGGCTGCGACGGGTAGCCGTACTGCGGCGGAGGCGGAGGCGCGACGCCCCACATGGGCACGGGCGAGGGCGCTCCATAGGGCACGGGCGGCGGGCCGTACGGCGGAGAAGGCGGCCCGTACGGCGGCGGCGCTCCGTACTGCGGAGGCGGCGCTCCGTACTGCGGAGGCGGCGTCCCGTATTGCGGTGGCGGCGTCCCGTACTGCGGTGGCGGCGTCCCGTACTGCGGTGGAGGTGTCCCGTATTGCGGTGGAGGTGTCCCGTATTGCGGTGGCGGCCCGCCGTACTGCGGAGGAGGCGGCGTCTCGCCGGGGCCGGACATCTGCGTCGCGCCGGGGCCATAGGGTGGCGGCGGCGCATCGCCGAGCGGCGCGCCGTAGGCCGTGGGCGAGACGGACGGCCCCTCGGCGTCGAGGAGGCGCAGGAGCTCGGCGATGGCCTGCCCCGCGGCGGGCCAGCGCTCGGCGGCGTCGCGGCGCACGCAGCGCGCGAACCACGCATCGAAGCCGGCCGGCAGGCTGGAGGCGCGATCTCCAGCGCGCACGGAGGCCGGCTCCGCGGGCTCGAGGACGATCCTGGCGGGGAGCTCGGCGAGCGAGTCGACGCCCCAGAAATGCCCGGTGGGGAGCCCCGTGAAGAGCTCGAAGGCGATGAGGCCGAGCGCCCAGACATCGGTCGAGGGCGCGATCTGCGCGGCGATGCTCACGCCTTGCTGCTCGGCGACCCGCCGCAGCGTCGGCCCCATCTGCTCGGGCGCGCCATAGGCGGGCGTACCGATCTGCGTCGCGGTGCGCTGCGCCTCTTGCTCGAGGACCTTGGCGATGCCGAAGTCGAGCACCTTGAGGCAAGGCTCGCCGCGCCGATCGCTGGTGAGAAAGAGGTTGGAGGGCTTGAGGTCGCGGTGCACCACCCCGGCGCGGTGGGCCTGATCGAGCGCGTCGGCGAGCTGCTGGAGGACGACGCGCACCAGCGGCCGCGCGAGGCCGCCCGCCGCGAGGGCCGCCGCGAGCGTCTCGCCCGAGAGCAGCTCCATGGCGATGAAGGGGACGCCGGTGCGCTCGTCGGCGCCGGCGTCGAACACATCGACGATGTGAGGGTTGTTGCCGATGCGGCCGGTGATCTGCGCCTCGCGCACGAAGAGATCGACGAGCTCGCGCCGCGTGACGAGGTGAGGGTGAACGAGCTTGATCGCGCAGGCCTTGCCCGTGCCGATGTGAGTGGCCCGGTAGACCACCGCCATCCCGCCCTCCCCGATCTTCGCTTCGATGCGATAGCGGCCACCAACCACCTCGCCCACCGCTGCTTGCGCCGTGTTCATGCGTGGCCCGAAGCATACGAGCGCGCCCAGCGAGGCTCCACGTAGATTCGTCGCGAGAGCGCCGCGCCCGCGCCGGGCGCCGGCAGCTACTCGCCCGCGGCGCCGTGGAGGAGGTTGACGAGCTCATCGACCGAAGGAGCACCGGCGCTGCGCGCGAGGGTGCGCCCCGAAGGATCGACGACGATGATCTCCGGGATCCCACGAACGCCGTAGCGCTGGGCATAAAGCTCGGAGTCCCCCTCGGCCGAAGTGACATCGAGGCGGAGCGGAACGAAGCGCCGGGCCTCGGCGACGACGCGCGCGTCGACCCAGGCGCGGCGCTCCAGCTCGATGCACGGGACACACCAGTCGGCGCGCATGTACACGAGTAGCGGGAGATTCTGAAGGCGGGCGCGATCACGCGCGTCGCGCTCGGAGGTCATCCAGGCGATCGAAGCGAGGGGCGGCGGCTTGGAAGGAGCGCTCGCGGCGACGCTCGCGCCGGAGCCGAGCGTCGCCGCGCTGTCGGGGGCAGGGAGCGTGATGAGGGGAATCGAGGCGGCCGAGCCCGAGGCGGGGATCGCCTTGCAGGCGCCCTCTGCCGCGAGGAGCGCGACGAGGACCGTGAACTGAAGGTGCGAGGTCGCTACTTCGCGGAGCACTTCATGGCGCAGAGCAGATCCCCGGCCGCGCAACCGCAGGAGCTCTTCTTCGGCACCGGCGTCGCTGCCGTCGCGGGCGCTGTCGCCGCCCCACCGGCCTTGGCGCCAGCGCCGGCAGACGTCGTGGCTTTGCCGCCGCCGCCCTTGACAGGAGTCTTCGACGCGACCGCAGCGCTGGCCGAAGCGGTGGGCGCCGCCGCGGCGACCGTCGCGGTCGGCGGAGGCTCGACGACAGGCGGCGGCGTGGGAGCCACCGTCGGCGCTGTGCTCTCGGTCGCGACGACCGGCGGCGGAGTGCCACCCTTCATCGCGAAGAAGGCGCCGACGATCGCCAGCGCCGCCACGGCGATACCAACACCGATGAAGATTGGCGTCTTGCTCGCAGCAGGCGGGGGCAAGCTCGCCACGGGCGTGGGCGCCGTCATCACGGGCGCGGCCAGCTGGGGCGCGCCGAGCGGGAAGAGGCCCGCATGATCAGGGACGAGGTTGGACTGCGCGCTCGAGCCGCCGCTGTCGGCGAGCGCCTTGAGATCGATGAGCCCGGAGTCTTCTTTCGTCCCGCTCGACTTCGACGAGGAGGACGACGAGCTCGACGCGGACGGAGCGGCCTTCGCCGTGAGGGCGCTGAGCGAGAAGAGCATCGAGTTCTCTTCGCGCTGCCCCGAGGACGCCATCGGCGAAGGCGCCCTGCCGTTGAACGCGGGCGCGCTCGTCGCCACCTCTTCCGTCGCCATCCCCCCGCCAAAGAGATCCGGTCCGCGTCGCCCTGCGTCGCGACGAGCCGCGGGCCGATGAACCGGCTCGGCTGCGGGTTGAGGCGCCGCTGCGGCCGCGAACGGCGCCGCGGCGTAGGGCGCCGGCTCCGGCGCAGCGTAAGCCGCAGGCTCGGGCGCCGCTGCGGCCGCGCCGCTGTTGAGCGCGGATACGATGCTCTCCACCTGCCCGAGCGGCTGCCAGTCCCCCATGCCGTCTGCCCAGACGTAGGTGTCCGCCGTGATGACGGAGGAGTTGTACGCGTCGACGACCTCGACCAGCGACATCGTTCGCTGATCCCCTTCGGCGACGTTGACGAGGAACGAGACCCCGAGCTCGCCCGCGGAGGTCGAGATCGAGACCGGATCCCCTGCGCCCGCCGCGGTCGTCGTCGCGCCGCTGCTGTTGACCAGGATCGTCGCGCCGCATTTGCGGCACTTGATCTTGACGGTCTTCCCTTGGACCTTCTCGTCAGAGACGGTGTACTTCGATTGACAGGTCTGGCAGGTGATCTTCATGGGGTGTTGGCTCGCTGGGTCGGGAGTGGGGGCGCCGGCGAGGGGGACGCTCAGTTTACTCCGAACTCGCCTTCCCGCGCTCGCTTCCTGACGTTCGATCCCTCTCGCGGATTTCCTTGCCACGAGATTTGTGCGGCAAACATCGGGCGATTTGGCGTTTTCGCGGGCGCCATTTCCCGGGATGGAGCGGGCCTGGGGCCTTCGACCGTCCGCGCAGGCAGAGGCTTGGGTAAGGCCGCCTCGCTTATCGAAGTGAGCGCGCGTCGGTGCGCCTCTTCGGGCGGGAAGATCGTTTCGGAGCGCGGCGCGTACGTAGCGCCCCACCTGCGGATCGAGCCGCCGCGTCCCCGTTGAAGCGGGCGCCGGGATGCCGTCCGCGCGCCATCTGGAGGACTCCATGTCAATTCGAACGTGGTTGCGGGTGCCCCGCATCCGCCGCGGCCTCGCCGCGAGCGCTGTCATTCTCGCGGCCGGCGGGCTCGTCCTCGCGCGCACCCCCGCCAGCGCCGCTCCTCTCCGTCCCACCGCGAGCGCGACCGTCGCGACTGGAGAGAACTCCGTGACGTTCTCCGCGAAGGGCGCGCATGGATCTCTGGCGCTCAGCCATACGCACCTCCTCGCGGGCGGTGAGCGTCGCTTCTTCGCCGAGCTCGACCTCACCGCCGACGCCGCCGAGCGCGCGCTGGAGCGGGCGCCGCTCTCGATCGCGGTCGTCCTCGACACCTCGGGCTCCATGGGCGGGGAGAAGATGGAGCAAGCCAAGCAAGCCGTGGTGCGCTTGATCCGCGATCTGCGCGACGACGACGAGATCGCTTTCATCCGTTACTCGACCGACAGCGAGCTCGTGCAGCCCCTCGCGCGCGCGGGCGCGGTGCGCGCGCAGCTCGTCGCCAGGGTCCAGGGCCTCGTCGCCGAGGGCGGAACGAGCATCGCGCCCGCGCTCCGGCAGGGGCTGCGCGCGCTCTCGGACGCGAGGAAGGGGCGCGTGCTCCGCGTCGTCCTCGCCAGCGACGGGCTCGACAGCACGCGGGTGGAGTCGGAGTCCATCGCGCGCGAGAGCGCCGAGCGCGGCGTCACCATCTCGTCGATGGGCATCGGGCTCGACTTCGACGCGAGCTACATGGCGAGCGTCGCCCGCTCGGGTCGCGGCAACTTCGCCTTCGTCAACGACGGCCCCGCGCTGGCGAGCTTCCTCCGCCGCGAGCTCGAGGAGACAGCGACGACGACGATCGAGGGGGCCACCGCGAGGCTGCAGCTGCCGGCGGGCGTGCGCCTCGTGCGCGCGGTCGGCGCCGACGCGAAGCCCCTCGGCGACGGCGAGATCGAGCTCTCTCTCGGCTCGCTCTTCGCCGGCGATGAGCGCCGCGTGGTGATCGAGCTCGCGGCGAGCGTCGAGGCCGGCGAGGCGCGGGCGCTGCAGGGCCGCGTGAGCTTTCGCAACGTCGGCGGAGACAGCGTCGAGGCGCGCGTCCCGAGCCTCTCGATCCGCGGCTCCGCCGACGAGCGCACCGTCGCCGAGGGGCGCGACGGCACCGTGCTCGCGCGCGCCATGAGCGCCACCGCGTCGCTCCGCCAGATCGAGGCCACCGAGGCCTACGAGAAGGGCGACCTCACGCGCGCGCAGGCGCTCATCGATCAGAACATCGTCGATCTTCGCGCCGCCGAGGTCGCGGCGCCCGCGCCGGCGGTCGAGGCGCTGCAGCAGCAGGCGCGGTCGTACGACGAGACCAAGCGCACCTTCGCGGCGGCGCCGCCGAGGAGCGCCGAGGGGAGCATGGCGGCGAAGCGGTCGCTCGAGAAGGACACGGGGAACGTGGCCCGTCAGGTCTTTTGAGGGGCCATGCACAGGATCATTCTTCTCGCCGCAGCCGCGTTGCTCTTCGGGCTCGCGCCCCTCTCGGCGCGGCTCGATCCCGTCCTCGGCGCGCTGCTCCTCGTGGGCCTCGCGGTGCTCTTCGCCCTCGCCGCGTCGGGGGCGCAGAGCGCGCTGGCGATCGCCGGCGGCGCCCTCGGCGCCTTCGCCTTCGGAGCGCTCGCGCCTCTCTCCTCGGCCCTCGCAGGCGGGGCGCTCGCCGGCCTCTGCTTCGCCGAGCGCACCAGCCGCGTTCGATCGGCGGGGGCGCGGAGGCTCCATCTCCTCGGCGCGATCGGCGCGGGCGCCCTCGCCTCCTCGCTCGCGGGCAGCTTCGCCTCCGCGGCGCTGGGGCTCCGCGCCGTGGCGGTGATCGTCGCGGCCGTCCTCGTGGCGCTGCCGCTGCTGATCGACGCGGACGATCCGATCGCGCATGCGCTCGAGGCGGCGTCGACCGAGCTCGGCGGCAGCGTCGCCTCCTCGCTCGCGAGCGGCGCTGAGCTGCGGCGCACCGCCGAGGACGATCTCCTCGATCGCAAGATGACGGCGCAGGTGCGGCAGACGTGGATCTCGCTGCTCAAGCTGGCCGAGGCGCGGGCGCGGCTCTCGCGGATCCACGCCGCGCCGCGAGCGAGCGCCGTCGGTGAGGCGGCGCTGGTCTCGCCCGCGCAGGCGGTGGTGGACCGCCTCGACGCGCGCATCGCCGATCACGTCGCGGTGCTGACGCGGGCCTACACCGCGGTGAGCACGGCCAGGGCCGCCGAGGTGAGCCTCGACGACGCCGCGCTGCGCGGGGTGGAGATGGCCGGCGAGTCTCTCGAGCACGTGAGCCGAGCGATCGTCGACGAGGTGTGACCGGCGCTCGGCAGGCTACGAGCTTGTTTGACAGGCTCTACGGGAGCGCGGCGAACACGCGCTCCCCACGCACAAACATCCGCTCGACGCGACCGCTGTCGCCGAAGGCGAGCTGCGCGAGGATCGCCCCCTCGGTGTCGACGTACTCGGGGAGGCTCACCGCGATGAAGTCCGCCGACTTGCCCGCCTCGAGGCTGCCCGTCTCCGCCGCGAGGCCGAGCGCCGCGGCTCCGCCCAGCGTCGCCAGCCGCAGCAAGCGCGCCGGCGCGACGCGGACGCCGAGCGCGAGCGCGTTGTCGTAGGCGTGGGCCATCGCGCGGCGCAGATCGAAGCTCCGCCCCGCGGCCACGTCGCTCCCGAGGCCGACGGCGACGCGGCGCGACTCGGCCTCGTGGAGGCGCATGCGCCCGCTCCCGAGGAAGAAGTTGGAGTCGGGGCAGTGCGCGATCGACACGCCGAGCTCGGCCACGCGATCCCACTCGCTCGCGGAGAGGTGGATGGCGTGCGCGAGCAGCGTGCGCGGGCCGAGCAAGCCCACCTTCTCGTAGATCCCGAGGTAGTCGCCGCCCCACGGGTGCGCCGCGAGCACCGCCTCCCCCTCGGCCGGGTTCTCGGCGATGTGGGTCTGGATCAGCAGATCGTGATCCCCGGCGATCCGCGCCGCGCCCTCCATCAGCGCGCGCGAGCAGCTCAGGGCGAAGCGCGGCGTCACCGCGAACGTGAGGCGACCGCGGTCGTGCCCGTGCCAGCGCGCCACCAGCCGCTCGCAGGCGGCGAGCGCCTCGGCAGCGGGGACGCGCACGCCCTCGGGGCAAGCCTGATCCATGAGCGTGAGGCCCGCCGCGGCGCGGACGCCCGCGCGATCGAGTGCCTCGAAGAGCACGCTCGTGGCCTGCTCGCTCGAGCTCGAGAAGATCGCGCTCGTCGTCGTGCCGGCGGCGAGGAGGCGCGCGACGAGCTCGGCCGCGACCGCGCGCGCGTAGCCCTCGTCGCCGAAGCGCGCCTCCTCCGGGAACACCGTGTGGTCGAGCCAGTCGAGGAGCGGGCCGCTCGCGCTCCCGATCACCCGCGTCTGCGGGAAATGCAGGTGCGCGTCGACGAAGCCGGGGAGCAGCACCGCGGGGCGCAGATCGAGCACTGCCGCGCTCGCCGCCTCCGCCGTGTACGGGCCCACCGAGAGGATGCGCCCGCCCTCCACCACGAGGAGGCCGTCGGCGAGATAGCGGAGCGCGCCCGCGGCGCTCTCGGGCGTGAGGATGCGACCGCGGTACGCGCGCTGACTCGAAGCAACCGTGCTCATCGGACGGAGATCTCGCTCTTTTGAACCCAGCCGGTGATCGGCTCGCCGCCGCCGCGGTACTTGATGAAGACCCAGTCGCCCACCTCGTGAACGATCTGGAGCGCCGTCCCCCGCGCCACGATCGCCACGATGCCCGCGCCCGGGAGCGGATCCTTGAACAGCTTGAGCGGGCCGAGCGCGCGCCCGGTCCTGGGCCCCGCGCTGCTGCCCGGGGGCACGCCGAAGATCTCGCGCTCGCGGGCGCGATCCTCCGCCGAGCGGCGGCCGGGCCACAGGCCCTCGGGGTACTCGCGCTCGAGCTGCGTGAGGTGCGGCTCGTCGCCCTCCTCGTCCTCCTCGTCGTCGGGCGCGAAGATGGGGTTCCCCGCCGCGCCGGGGGGCGGCGTCGGGAGCTTGAGCCGATCGGCGTCGTGCCGCGCCGTGTCCTCCGGCGGCGCGCCGAGCCCCGCCGCGCGCAGCAGCGCCGGCATCGCCGCGGCGATCACCGCCCCCACCGACGCGCAGGTGAGCAGCACCGCAGCGGTGTCGGTCCAGCGCTGGGCGCGCCGCTTTCGAGGCGCCTTACGGGCGAGGCTCGGGGCAGTCTCTTGCGGCAGCTCGGTCATGATCGGGGCGGAGGATACGACGCGAGGACGCCGCGATCGAGCTGCGTCAGCGAAGTTGCTGGGGCAGCGGAGCGCGCGACGGATCGTCCGAAGACGTCTTGCGCACCGGGACGACACCGGGGTCCGTACAGCAGCGGAACCCCTCCTGGTAGAAGATGTGATTCTCGTCGTGCGAGCGCGTCGCGGGCCGGCAGCGGGTGCGCACCGGACCCCAGTAGCCGCCCTTGAGGATGCTCGGGCGCTCGCCCTCGTGCGACGATCGCGTCCACTCGTCGACGTTGCCCGTCATGTCGTAGACGCCGAAGGGGCTCTTGCAGCGCGGCTGCGAGCCCGACGTCACCCCTTGCCAGAGGCGGTCCACCTCGGCCATCGCCGTCATCCCGTCGCGCGGTCGCATCGCCGACTCGTGGAACGGGCGCCAGTGCTGGTCGATATCGCACGCCGTCGCGTCGCGCGTGTAGCCGTACGGGTACGGCGTCGCCTCGTCCCCTTCGCAGGCGAACGTCCACTCCTCCTCGGCGCAGAGGCGCTTGCCCTCGTCGGCGCACAGATCCACAGCCTCGTACCAGTTGACCATGATCCAGGGGAAGACCCCCTTCTGGTTCGGGTACTCGAAGCGATCCATGCAGAAGCTCATCGGCTTCGTGGCGAGGTCCTTGGAGATCGCGAGCCATTTGGCCCGATCGAACTCGGCGCAGCGCTCCGGGTAGTCCTTGTTGATCCACTTCGTGCACGTCGTCTTTTGCAGCTCTTCGACGGAGTTGTGGTCGTAGAAGGCGTTCGAGGAAGGGTCGAGCTTGAGCGCTCCCTTGACCTCGACCATGCCGGCGCTGCAGCTCCCGCGGGTGCCCTCGGCGGCGTCGGTCGCCTCCTGGCTCTCCATCGGCGAGGAGACGATCTGCCAGTGCTTGCCCTGGCGCAGGCGCCACTCGTGGCCGAGGCCCTGCGGCACCATCGCCTGCGTCATCACCCCGCCGGCGACGGACTGCCGGGCGACTTGCCCGACGACGCCGCCCACCGAGGCCACGCCGGCCGTGAGACCCAGACCGAGGAGGACACGAATCGCCACAGCCTGTGACCGTGAACGCTTTCGCTCGGGAGATCCAAAATCAGGCATAGAATTCGATCGCCAAGCCGGAGGTTAAGGAGAAGCCTTCTCTTCGAATGTAGCCCGCAGAGCCCCGAGCCGCGTGGTGTCTTCCAGCCTCTCTTTCGAGAGGTCGTTCTTCTCGTCGGGATCCTTGGCGAGATCGAAGAGAAAGAGGCGGTCTGCCTTCCGCCGCTCCATCACCATGAGCTTGAGAGGCCAGTCGATCAAGGCCGCCTTCTTCTGCGTACGAGCGTACACCGGTCCGTGGCGTCGCGTGAAATCACCGCGGACGATCGGGAGCAAGCTCTCCCCGGCGACGCCCGTGGACTCGGCCCCACCGAGCTCGATCACCGTCGCCCCGAGGTCCAGCGTGCTCACCGCCGCCGCCTCATAGCGGCCGGGTTTCGCGGCCTCGCTCGCGGGCAGAGCCACCACCAGCGGGACCCGGATCGCCTCGTCGTAGACCTCTTTGCCGTGGCCGTTGTCATCGTGCTCTCCCAGGCCCTCGCCCTGTGAGCCGTGGACGATCCACGCCGTCTTCGTCGCGCGGGGGCTCGCCGTGACCGCCGCCACGAGCTCGCCCAGCTGCTTGTCGACGAACGCCACCTCCCCGTCATAGAGGCCCGACTTGCCCTTTCCGAACCGGATCCCCGGGTGTTCCAGGTAACGCTCGTGGGCGTCGAAGAGATGCACCCAGAGGAAAATCGGGTGCGGATCCTTCTCGAGCTCTTTGAGGATGGCGAGGGCGGCCTTGATCGCGGCGGGCCCGGTCGACTCGCGCTCGGGGTGGGTCCCGACGAAGATGGGGCGGAAGTAATCGAAGCCCTGGGAGAAGCCGCGCTCCTCGCTCAGCCACGTGAACGAGGTGACGGCGCCGGTGCGGTAGCCGCCGCGCTTGAGGCGCTCGGCGAGCGTGTCGGCCTCGGGGAGGATCGTCGGCCACTCGCGCGTGTCGTGCGGCGTCTCGGCGAGGCGGCGGCCGGCGATGATCGGCGCGAGGGCGCGGCGCGTGTCGCTCCCGGTAGCGTAGGCGTGAGCGAAGAGCGTGCCCGCAGCGGCGAGCGCGGCGAGGTTCGGCGTCGTGGCCTTGTCGTAGCCGTACGCCGAGGTGTGATCGGCGCGCACCGTGTCGAGGGTGATCAGCAGGATGTCCGGCTTGCCGCCCTTGGCGGGCTCGGGCGCAGCGGTAGCCTCGGCAGAGGGCGCCGCGGAGCCGGCCGCGGGCGCCGCGGAGACCACCACCCTGGGAGCGCCCGGGGGATCGATCCCGTCGCAGTCCTGATCGATCCCGTCCCCCGCGACCTCGGGCGCGCCGGGGTGCCGCGTCGGATCGCCCTCGTCGCAGTCGTCGCCGCCGAAGTGCGAGCCGGCGCCGTCGCCGTCGCGATCGGTCCACCCTTCGACCACGCCGAGGAGCGTCGCCGGGAGGCCGCCGCCGGCCTTGAGCGCGCGGGCGAGGAGCGGAGACGACTCGACGAGCCAGCCCGCGCCGAGGAAGACGAGCACGGCGAGCGGAACGCCGCCGAAGCCGGCCGGCTTCCGCAGGCGCGGCGGGAGATCCATCGAGGCCGCGAGCGCGGTGGCGACGAAGACGATCGCGCCGTCGAGGATCGCCGCGCGCACCCCCGCCGCCGCGCCCTCGCCCTGCTCGCGCCCGAGCGTGGCCGCGACCACGAGCAGCGGGAGCACGCCCACCGCGGCGCCGATCGCCGCGGGGATCCACGGCGCGAGCCCGCGCTCGACGAGCGCGCGACCGAGGCGAACGAGGCGCTGCGAAAGGAGCGCCGCCCCGGCGACGATGATCAGGCCGAGCACGCCGAACGTGGCGCCGGCGATGCCGCGGTGATGCGTCGTGGCCTTGAGCACGGCCCCGAGCCCCTCGAGGAGCGGCAGCGCGATCCCGATCCAGAGCGCGAGGCGGAGCACCGCCGCGCGGGGCCCCTCGGCCTGGACGAGCAAGTGAAAGCCGCGCCCCGACGCGCGCGCGAGGATCAGCGCCGCGGCGACCATCGGCAAGAGCACGCCCGCGCCGACGAGCCAGCCGCCCGGGAAGCTCCCGCCGGCCCCGGCCGCCCGCAGCGCGGTGGGCACAGCGGCGAGGAGCACGACAGCGAGCGCGCGGAGGCACGCCTCACCGGCGCGCTGAAACCAGGGCGGCTCGGCCGCAGCGGAAGTGTTCGGGCCTGCGGACATCGGGCGCGGCGTAGCATCGTCGCTGAGAGCGGGGAAGAGCGCCCACCGGCCGCGGCGCTCACGGCGAGCGCCGCGACATCCTCTTCAGGGATCAGTGGCCGCCTCGGCCAGCCGAGGAGCCGCAGCCGCGCGGTGCGCGAGCCCATGAGCCACGAGCGCGAGGGCCGTGACCGAAGCGATCACCGCCGTCCTCCCACCGAACGCCGAGGGCCGGCGCACGAGCTCCACCAGCGCCACGAGCAGGTGATAGGCATAGAAGAGCACCGGTATCGCCAGGAGCCGCGTATCCCGCGGCGGGATCTCCGGAGCCGCCTTGCGCGAGGCGAACACCACGACGAGCCCCACCCCGAAGAGCCCGGCCACGATGGTTCCATCCGGCACGCCGCGCGCCTTGAGGAAGTGAAAGGGCAGGAACGAGATCACGCCGAGGACGATGGTCATCACCGCGATCGGCAGCGCCAGCGCGGCGATGCGCCACGGCCGCCGCACGTCCCCGCCAAAGCGCCCGAACACCCGCGTGAGCCCGGCGAGGATCCCGCCCCAGGCGAGGTGCCAATAGTAGCTCGTCACCGGGACATCGTGCCAGCGAAAGGCCATGTTGGGATCGCTCGCCGACCACACCCACCAGCCCTGCGTCGGGCCGAGGATGTCAAAAGGGAAGTCCATGGCCACGATGAGCAAGCCGGCCAGGAACACCTGAGGCACGAGGCCGGTCCGGAGGCGCCGCGCCGTCACGATGCTGGTGTACTGGAGCACCGGATAGAGCGTGACCACGTAGAGCGGGAGCTGGTGCCGATAGAACATCACGGTGAACTGACCGTGAGCGAAGCTGGTGAGGAAATTGTAGGAGAGCAGCTCCATCAAGATGCCATACGTGAACGAAGCGCCCCAGATGAAGAGCGGCGCTCCATCCCCGCGCCGCCGCTCGCCCAGCGCGTGCAGGAGCGCCAGCACCCCGCAGAGCACCACGGTGATCTCGAGCCCGAGGAACGAGAGCCCGACCGACCAGGGCGCGTGGAGCGTGACGAAGGCCGTGTCGAGGAGCGTTTGAGGCGCGCCGCTCACGAGCTCTGATCCGCAGCTGCGTCGACGCCGGGGGCGGCGTCCGCCAGGGTCGCGCCGGCCTTCTTCCGGCTGTAATCGACGTAGGGCGCCGGCTCGGCCGCCGACGCGCCGTCGCGGGGAGCGCCCTTGCCGCCGAACACCTCGACGCCGTACACGCGCCCTTCGCGGCGGTGGGTGCCAAAGAGCCGATCCCAGACGCCCAGGTTCTGGCCGTAGTTGACGTGAAAGTGCACGTGGTGATCGTCGTGAAAGCGAGTCGGCGGCTGCCACGGCCACCAGGAGTGGAGATCGATCCCCGAGTGATCGACCAGCGCCACGTAGTTCTGATACACGAGCACGAAGACGAGGCCGCCCACGTGCAGCGGGAGCACGAAGACCGGGAGCAGCATGATCGACTGGTAGGTCGCGAACTCGAGCGGGTGCATCGCCATGGCCGTGAAGGCGTTGGGCGCGGTGTAGCGGTGGTGATAGCGGTGGATGTAGCGGAACAGCAGCGGGCGGTGATAGATGCGGTGCGCCCAGTAGAGGGCAGCGTCGGTGAGAAGGAAGTAGAGCACCGTCCCAAAGGCCGCCGAGAGGAGGCTGTGCTCGCGCAGATCGAAATACACAGCCGAGCGCCCGCCGCTCGCCAGGTACGAGCAGAAGAAGCCCGAGGCGATCGACGCGGCGAGCATGTTGCAGCTCCCGAGGATGAGCTGCTGTCGGCTCATCTTCGGCGAGAGGAAGCGGCGAGGCTGGCACTTCCACTCGGCCGCGCGCTCGCGACGGGCGCGGTAGTAGATGAGCTGGAAGGCTCCGGCGATGCCCCAGTACATGCCCAGGCCCCCGGCTATCGCCACCCCCACGTACATCAGCGTTGTCATGCTGAGCACGATCGTGTATCCCCGAGATGACGGTCGTCAACGTAAATCGCCGAGCTTCGCGGCCTGCTCCTCGAAGCTCCGGGCGATCTTCGGTCGCGGCCCGCTCGACGGCTCGCCGCTTCTTGCTTCTCACCTCTGGAGACATCCATGAGCAGTGTCGTCCCTCGTCACATGCGTTTGCCGCCGCAGTTCGCCACAGGCTGGTTCGCCGCGCTGCGCGCGGACGAGGTCGTGGCCGGGCGCGTCACCCCCTTCCACTTCATGGGCCACGAGCTCGTCGCCTTCCGGGACGCGAGCGGCGCTGTCGCCGTCCTCGACGCGGTCTGCCCGCATTTCGGCGCTCACCTCGGCCACGGCGGCACCGTCGAGGGCGGGTGTGTCCGCTGCCCCTTTCATGGCCTCCTCTTCGACGGCACCGGCCAGTGCGTGGGAGGCAGCCTGTACGCCGAGCGCGGCTATCGCGCCCTCCGCACCCAGGCCTGGACAGCCCGTGAAGCCGCGGCGTGCGTCTTCCTCTGGCACGGCCCCGACCGGGGCCACCCCGCCTGGCCCATGCCCCTGGAAACGCTGGACTGGAAGGGCTGGTCCAGACCGATCACCAACGGCGGCCGCCCCCTCCCCCACACCAACCTGTTCTTCCCCACGGAGAACATCATCGACATGACCCACTTCGTCAACGTGCATCGGTGGGATCTCCACGAGATCATCGTCCCACCGCACGTCGACGATCAAGGCATCATGCGCGCGGAGATCGACGTCACCTGGAGCGCGGGCGCCCAGAGCGAGCATGCCTGGGTGCGCCGCCTCGGCAAGCGGGTGAGCTCGCCCTTCAAGGTCGAGTTCATCATCCTCGAGCCCGGCGTCGCCATGGCCATCACCAGGCTGACCGAGGCGCAGGGTGGGTTGACCATCCGCAGCATCGTGCTGATCACGCCCGTGAACGCCGAGGATTGCCACATTCGCGCGGTGATGTCGGTCTTCGACCCCGCGCCCGGGCGCCTGGGCAGCGCGGTCCGCGCGCTCGCCGGCGTCGGCCTCCCCGAGGTGCTCGCGCCGTTCTTTCTGGCCATGGGCACCGCCGACTTCGGCGGAGATGCCATGATCTGGTCGCACCGGACCCACCTCGAGCGGCCGCGACCGCTCAAGGAGGACGGCCCGATCGTGGCCTATCGCAAGTGGAGCGAGCGCTTCTGGCCGGAGGGCTACGAGCGGACCACGCCCGCTGTGAAGCCGCGGAGCCTGGAGGTCCTCGGTTGAGGTAGCGCTTCTAAATCAGCGAGCATGGTCCTCCATCAACTTGCGCAGACTCTATGTGTTAGAACCGCGCGCGTCAGCAAGCGGACCAGAGCCCCGCGCGTCAGCAAGGGGACTTTCAGCCAAGTGGTCCGCTTGCTCGCGCGCGCGGCTCTGGTCCGCTTGTTAACACGCGCGGTTCCAAGCCCTGTGTTGGCTCAGGA
>FSTQ01000153.1_pt1 | contig 23400 bp, 20 predicted proteins | sample 1637281 | NCBI WGS metagenome assembly FSTQ01 (sample SAMEA3914818, study PRJEB12502) | metagenome | biome: forest; material: soil | place: Canada | collected 2010-06-26 | depth 0.1 m
CGCTGGGGGCGTGACGAGCTGGTAGCCGTGCAGGGCGAAATGCGTGAGCACGCGGCGTCCGAGCGCGCGGCGACGTCGCGCTTCTTCGGGCAGCAGATCGCGCATTCCTGCGGGGAGCGGGTGCGAGAGCGCCCTCGGCGCATCGGCGGAACTCACGCGCCGCTTATAGCGTAGCTGGGCACCGACTGCGCAGCCGCGCGGTGGCAGGGGGATTGCTCGCCGACCGCTGTGGCGGCCTCTCCCCAACGCGAGGCCCGTGACGGAGGACTCCTTCATGGCTTCGATTGCGGACAACGCGATCTCGACCTCGACCCGGACGGCGCCGACCGCCGCGCGCTCGCTCCACGGCGACGCGGCGCTGCTGTCGATCCTCGAGAGAGTCAAAGAAGGGGACCGCGAGGCCCTCGACACGCTGACGCGCTTGATCCGCCCGCACGTGGAGCGCCAGCTCGCTCGCTACCCAGTATCCGATGACGACCGGCTCGATCTGGTGCAGTCGACGTTGCTCCAAGTCGTCCGAAGGATCCGATCTTTCCGGGGCGATTCCAGCTTCAGCACCTGGCTCTTCCGGGTGACGGCCAACGAGGCGCTGATGCTGATGCGCTCGCAACGGAGGCAGCGCGCGCGCCTGGTCGAGGGCCTCGATCTGGAAGATCTGAGCGTGCTGCCCACCGTGCGGACGGCGACCACCGACGACGACGCGGCCTCGATGGCCGAGCGCGAGGCCCACGTCCACCGCGCCCTGGGCGAGCTGCCCGACGACTACCGCGACGTGGTGATGGCGCACTACCACGACGATCTGGGCCTGCAGGAGATCGCGCAGAAGTTCGCGGTGAGCGAGAGCGCGGTGCGCTCGCGTCTGCACCGCGCGCGGGTGCGCCTGCGGGCGATCCTCAACGCGACGCCGCTGGGGCGCGAGCTCGCCGAGGCCGCCGCCTGAGAGCCTGACCACCAGGCTGCTGCGGAAACTCAGTCCAACTTTCGACACCGAGCGAGGGCGCGCCGCGCGCGGGGCGTACCCGACGTGCTCACTGCGCGCCTGAATCGCCCGCGCTCGCGACCCGCATCGTCACACCGCTCGCCGGGCACTCCTTCGCGCCCGCCCCGGTGAGGAGCAGGTCGATGAGGCTGTTGAGGAAGGCATCGTCGACGCTGTCGCGGCTCAAGAAGAGCCGCTCGTGGATGGCCGAGCCGAAGACGCTCAAGAGCAGCCACGGGTCGACGCCGGGCGCGAGCTCGCCGCGCGCCTGGGCGGCCTCGATCATCGCGCGCGGCACCGCCTCGTGACCGTCGCGGAGTGACCGCGCGATCTCCATGAGCTCCGAGTCCGGACCCTCGGCGAGGATCACCCGCGTCATGCTCCGCCCGCGCGGCGAGCCCCCGATCGCCACGATCTTGCGAGCGGCCGCGAGCAGGTCGGTGCGCAGCGATCCGGTGTCGGGCGCGCAGATGGTCTCGTCGCCGACGGAGAGCAGCGCGGCCCGCACCAGCTCTTCCTTCGTCGGCCAGCGCCGGTAGACGGTGGTCTTGTTGACCCCGGCGCGCGCGGCCACGTCGTCGATCCGCAGCGCGGTGTAGCCGGTGTGCGCGAGCTCTTCCATCGTGGCCGCGAGGATGCCGCGCACCACGGGCTCGCCGCGCACGAGCGCGTTCTTCTTCGCCGTGGGGCCGCGCTTCGCCAACCGCTTCGCCGTCTTCACCTGCATGCGTCGACCATTGAACCCCTGTCGCGCGCCGCGCGCCAGAGCAACCACCTAGCACGGCGAGAGCATCGCACCTGAAAGTTGCGATAATCGCAACTTTTGGTTGCGATCGGATCAGATCGTGTTAGTCATGATCGCAACTTGTCGTTGCGATGGGGCGGGTCGCAGCGATTTGCGGGCTTGAAAGGCAGGATTGATGGCTGGACGAGGATGGAATCGGCACACCCTCGCGCGCGGAGAACCGCGCGCGCGAGGCGTCATGGGCGGACGGCTCGGAGTTGTTCTCGCAGGCCTCGCGACCGCAGCGCCCGCCTCCGCGCTCCAGCCGATCGGGACGTTTCTGGAGCGCGCCGACGCGCAGAACCCCGACAACCGCGAGGCGCTGGCCACCGTCGCGCAGCGCAACGCCGAGGCGACGGCCGCGTTCCGTCGCCTCCTGCCCGCGTTCACCGCGCGCGGCACCTACACGCACAACCAGTACGAGGTGGTGTTCGCTCTGCCGGGCACCACGCAGGCGATCACGCTCGTGCCCGGCAACCAGTTCGACGCGACCTTCCAGCTCGACGTGCCCATCTTCGATCCCGCCGGCTACGGCCGCTACCGCGCTCAGACCGCGCAGGCCAGCGCCGCGCAGGCGTCGCAGGTGCTGACGCGCCTCGGCGTGCAGCAGCAGGTCGTCACCATCTACAACCAGATCATCGGCGCGGAGGCGCTGGTGGCTTCTTCGAAGCGCAGCGTGGAGGCGGCGCAGCGCAACGTCACGGTGGTGCGCGATCGGCGCACGGCGGGGCTGGTCTCCGACTTCGACGTGCAGCGCGCCACCGCCAACGTCGAGCGCGCGCGGCAAGATCTCGCCGACGCCGAGCTCACCGAGAGCCTCTCGCGCCGCAACCTGGAGACGCTGACGGGGATCGCTCCGCTCCCCTCCGATAGCCTGCAAGAAGACGATCTGCGCGAAGAGGCGCCGCTCGCGGCGTGGCTCTCGACGCCGGGCGCCTCGCTGCCCAGCGGGCGCGCCGCCGCCGCGGCGACCCGGGCCGCCGAGGCGGGGCGCACCGCGGCCAAGCTGGCGCTCTTGCCGTCGGTCGCCGCGTCGGCGCAGGAGCGCATCAGCAACGCCGCGAGCTTCGGCGGGCAGAACGCGTACTACACGCTCACGGCCACCGTGACGTGGCGCTTCGATCTCTCGCTCCTCCCCGCGATCAGCGCGCAGGACGCCGCCGTCGCCGCGGCGCGCGCGCGGGAAGAGAAGACGGCGCGCGGCGCCGAGGACGCAGTGTTCGACGCCTGGCAGCGCGTCCACGCCGGCATCGCCAAGAGCCGCGCGGCGCGCGCACAGGCCGCCGCCGCGGCGCAGGCCGCGAAGCTCGCCGAGGATCGCTACGCCGGCGGCACCGCCACGCAGCTCGAGGTCATCGAGGCGCAGCGCGACGCATTCACCGCCGAGACGCTGCGCGTGATGGCCGACGCCGGCCTGGGCGCGTCGCGCTTGCTCCTTCGTATCAACGCCGGCCGACCCGCGGCCGAAACCGCCCCGAAGAACCCGTGAGCACCACCATGATGTCCAACCGCGCCGCGAGCATGTTGCTCCTCGCGCTCGCCGCCGCTCCTGCGGGCTGCAAGGCCAAGGCCAGCGCCGCGTCCACCGAAGAGGCCGTGCGCCCGATCCACGTCGAGACCACCGAGGTGCGCGAGCAGCCGATGCCGCGCTTCCTCTCGCTCACCGGGAGCCTGCGCGGGGAGCGGCAGACCGATCTCGCCGCCAACGCCAACGGCCGCGTGCTCGAGACGCTGGTCGAGCGCGGCGCCGAGGTGAAGAAGGGCGCCCTGATCGCGCGCCTCGACGTCCGCGCCGCCGCGCTGTCGGCCGCCGAGGCGCAGGCCCAGGTCGCGGTCGCCCGCGCCCAGGAGGCGACGGCGACGCGCGAGTGCGAGCGCTCCAAGGCCCTGCTCGCCAAGGGCGTCATCTCGCAGGTCGAGTTCGACAAGACCTCCGATCTCTGCCGGACCACGCCGCTCTCCGTCGCCGCCGCTGCGGCCCGCGTCAGCAGCGCCTCGCAGGGCATCGGCGACGGCCAGATCCGCGCGCCCTTCGACGGGATGATCAGCGAGCGCTTCGTCGAGGTGGGCGAGTACGTCCGCCAGGACTCCAAGGTCGTCTCGCTCGTCTCCGTCGATACGCTCCGCATCGAGTTCACCGTGCCCGAGGCCGGCCTCGCCTCGCTGAAAGAGGGCGGCGCGTTGACCTTCAGCGTCACGGCGTACCCGGAGCGCTCGTTCACGGGCACGGTGCGCTTCATCAGCGCCGCGGTCCGCGAGACCACGCGCGACCTCGTCGCCGAGGCCACGGTGGTGAACACCGATCGCGCGCTGCGGCCCGGGATGTTCACCTCGATCGCGCTCGCGACCGGGGAGGCGCCGAGCCCGGTGGTGCTGAAGGACGCGATCCTCGTGAAGGACGGGCGCGCGCGGGTCTTCGCCGTCGTCGACCACCGGGCCGAGGAGCGCGTCGTGCAGACCGGCGTCGAGAAGGACGGCATGATCGCCGTCGTCCGCGGCGTCCGCGCGGGGGACAAGCTGGTGCTCAAACCCTCCGAGACTCTCCAGAACGGCCAGGCCGTAGAGTGAGATCGTAATGCAGTGGCTCGCTCGAATCTGCGTGAAGAGGCCGGTCTTCGCGACCGTGCTGATGCTGATCATCGTGGTCCTCGGCGCGGCCGGCTACAGCCAGCTCGGCCTCGACCAGTTCCCCAACATCGATCTGCCCTACGTCGTCGTCACGACGCGCCTCGACGGCGCCGCCCCTGAAGAGATCGAGACCGAGATCTCCGACCGCATCGAGGGCGCGGTCAACACCATCAGCGGTATCGACGAGCTCCGCTCGACCTCGACCCAGGGCGTGAGCCAGGTCGTCGTCGGCTTCGACCTGGAGAAGAACGGCGACGTCGGCGCGCAGGAGGTGCGTGACAAGGTCAACGCCATCATGCCCAACCTGCCGAAGGGCATCGACCCGCCGATCGTGAGCCGCCTCGACTTCGGCGCGGCGCCCGTCCTGCTCATCTCGGTGAAGTCGAGCAAGCCGATCCGCGAGCTCAGCGAGATCGCGGACAAGCAGGTGCGCCGGCAGATCGAGAGCATCTCCGGCGTCGGTCAGGTCAGCCTCATCGGCGCGCAGAACCGGCAGATCAACGTCTGGCTCGACCCGGTCGCCCTGCGCGCGCAGGGGATCTCCGCGGGCCAGGTCCAGGGCGCGATCATGGCGCAGAACCTGATGACCCCGGGCGGCAGCGTCGAGACCGGCCCCGAGGACCTCACCCTCCGCGTGATGGGCCGCGTCGAGTCGCCCAAGGCCCTTGGCCGCGTCGTGGTCCGCGAGAAGGACGGCCACGCCGTGCGCCTCGAAGACGTGGCCCGCATCGAGGACGACCGCGCCGAGGAGAAGACGTGGGCGCAGCTCGATCGCGAGCGCACCGTCCTCCTGTCGGTCGTCAAGCAGTCGGGCACCAACACCGTCACCGTGGTCGACAGCGTGAAGTCGCGGCTCGATCTCGTGCAGCGCTCGCTGCCCGACGGCGTGAAGATCGAGATCGTGCGCGACGGCTCGCGCGTGATCAGGACAGGCATCTCTGCCGTGAAAGAGCACCTCGTCCTCGGCGCCCTCCTGGCCGCCATCGTGGTGCTCTTCTTCCTCGGCAACGTCCGCAGCACGCTCATCGCCGCCATCGCCATCCCCATCTCGGTCATCGGCACCTTCGCCGTGATGTGGCTCGCCGGCTTCACCCTCAACTTCCTCACGCTGCTGGCGCTGGCGCTCGCGGTCGGCATCGTCATCGACGACGCCATCGTCGTGCTCGAGAACATCGTCCGCTTCATCGACGAGAAGGGGATGAAGCCCTTCCCGGCCGCCGTCCTCGCGACGAAGGAGATCGGCCTCGCCGTCCTCGCGACCACGCTCTCGCTCATGGCGGTGTTCATCCCCGTCGCCTTCATGCCCGGCATCGTCGGGCGCTTCCTCAAGAGCTTCGGCCTGACCATGGCGTTCGCCATCGGCGTCTCGCTCATCGTCAGCTTCTCGCTCACCCCGATGCTCGCCGCGCGCTGGCTCTCGGGGCACAAGAAGCACGGCGGCAGCGAGGGCCCATCGCTCCTCGAGCGCATCGTCGACAGCTTCTACAAGCCGATCGAGCGCGCCTACATGGTCGCGCTCGGCTGGGTGATGAAGCGCCGCTGGGTCATCGTCATCGCCTGCATGGTCACGCTCGGCTCCTGCGCCCCCATCGGCAAGACGCTGCCCGGCGGCTTCCTCCCCGAGGACGATCAGGCGCAGTTCGAGATCGCCGTCCGCGCGCCGGAGGGGACGAGCATCACCTCGACCCGCCTGATGACCGAGCGGATCGCCGACGACGTGCGCCGCATCCCCGGCGTCACCCACACGCTCCTGACCGTCGGCGAGGGCGATCAGCAGGCGACGAACGTCGCCAAGATCTACGCGATGCTCGTCGACCCCGAGGAGCGCCAGCTCGGGCAGCTCCAGATCATGCAGAAGGTGCGCGACGAGATCCTGGCGAAGCAGCCGCCCGAGCTGCGCCTCTCGGCCGGCGAGGTGCAAGCGATCTCCGCCGGCGGCGCGTCGTCGGCGCGCATCCAGATGGCGCTCCAGGGGCCGGACCTCGATCAGCTCGGCCGCTACGCGGCGAACATCACCGCGGAGCTCAAGAAGTTCAAGGGGGCCGTCGACGTCGACAACAGCCTCGTCATCGGCAAGCCCGAGCTCCGCGCCTACATCGATCGCGACCGCGCCGCCGATCTCGGCGTCCAGGTGGCCGACGTGGCCGGAGCGCTCCAGCTCTTCGTCGGCGGGCTCAAGATCTCCACGTACGCGGAGGGCGGCGAGCAGTACGACGTCCGCATGCGCGCCGACGCGGAGTACCGGGCCGACGCCGAGCACCTCGCGATGCTCACGGTGCCCTCGACCAAGTACGGCAACATCCCGCTCCAGAGCGTCGTCACGCTCAAGCCCGACAGCGGCCCCTCGTCGATCGGTCGCCTCGGTCGTCGCCGTCAGATCACGATCACCGCCAACTCGGCCCCCGGCATCGGCGACAGCACGGTGCAGACGGCCCTCGACAAGATCATCGCCGATCAGAAGATGCCGGCGAGCTACTCCGCCGTCCCCGCGGGCTCCTCCAAGAACACGGCGAGCACGGTGAAGAGCTTCATCGTGGTCATCGGCCTCGCGTTCGTCTTCATGTACCTGATCCTCGCGGCGCAGTTCGAGTCGTGGCTCCACCCGATCACGATCTTGATCTCGCTGCCCCTCACGGTGCCCTTCGCGCTGATCTCGCTCAAGCTCTTCCACCAGTCGCTGAACTTGTTCTCGGCGCTCGGGCTCCTCGTCCTCTTCGGCGTGGTGAAGAAGAACGCGATCCTCCAGATCGATCACACGAACCACCTGCGCTCGGAGGGGATGCCTCGGCTCGAGGCCATCCTTCAAGCGAACAAGGACCGGCTCCGCCCGATCCTCATGACCACGATCGCCTTCGTGGCCGGCATGATCCCGCTCGTGCTCTCGCACGGGGTCGGCTCGGGCCAGAACCGGACGACAGGCGCGATCGTCCTCGGCGGGCAGTCGCTCTCGCTCGCCCTCACGCTGCTCGCGGTGCCGGTCGTCTACTCGCTCTTCGACGACGCGGCCTTGTGGTTCCGCAACCGCAAGAGCAGCGCGGCGGAAGACAAGGGCGAGGCCGAGCTCGACGCCTTGATCCGCGACGCCGAGACGAGCGCGATGGGCGGCGAGTGACGCTCTCGGCGAGGGGCTGAACACCGGCCCCTCGCCGAGCCTGGCCGCGCGCGGTCAGCGAGCCTTGGTCTCGACCGGCACCGTGATCCGCGCCGTCGACTCTCGCCAGCGCATGATCACCTCGGGGAGCTCGGCCAGGCTCTCCAGCGTCACGTCCGGGCGCGCCGTCACGATGCGCTCGCGCGAGCTGAACCCCGACACCACCGCCACCGATCGCACCCGAGCGCGGCGCGCGCACTCGATGTCCTGCGGCGCGTCGCCCACCATCACCAGGCTGTCGGTGTCCACGCGCAGCAGCTTGGCCAGGTGGAGCAGCGGGCCCGGCGCCGGCTTCTTCTCCGGCAAATCCCCGCCCGCGACGAGCACCCGGAAGCGCGTGCGCACGCCCAGCGCCGAGAGCACCGCCTCGGCGGTCACGCGCGGCTTGTTGGTGCAGATCGCCAGCGCCATGTCCGGGAGCTGCGCGAGGGCGTCGAGGGCCTCCTGCGCGCCCGGCGTCCAGCGCGTGAAGTCGATCGGGTGCTCGACGTAGTAAGCGACGAAGAGATCGTAGAGCCGGTCGACCTCGGCGTCCGTCTCCGTGAGCTGCGCCGCGCGGGCGCAGAGAGCGCGAGCGCCGTCGCCGACGAAGCGCACCACGACCGAGCCGGGCAGCGGAGCGCGACCTGTCGTCGTGAGGGCGTGATTGATAGCGGCCACGATGTCACCGCGGCTATCGATCAGCGTACCGTCTAGGTCGAACGCGATCGCAGTGGGGGGCAGCATCGCTAGGAGCCTAGGCCATGCTTCTCAGCGGCGGAAGATCTCGGCGATCCGAAATAATGGCGGGTTTCAAGGTTGAAAAGCACGCCCGCGAGCGGCTTTCAAGATCGACCGCAGGCTACTTCCGGTCCCCTGTCACTTTGATCTCCCGGAGCTTCGCTTTGACCGCCTCGTAGTACGGCTGGATCTGTTTGACCTGCTCCGGGTCACCGCCGAGATCGCGCCGTTCTTCCGCGTCTTTCGCGAGATCGTAGACCTCGACGCGGGTGCCGCCGGAGCTGATGAGCTTGAGGTCTTCGTGGATCAACGCGCGTCGAGCGTCGTTGTAAGGGCCAGCGGGCATGTCGATGAAGACGTCGCGGAGCTCGGGCGCGACGCCGGGCGTCGGGACCAGATCCGGGAGCAAGGACACCCCGGAGACGAAATCGTTGTCGACGCCGGAGGGGCGCGCGACGCCCATCAAGTCGAGCATCGTCGGCGTGAGATCGATCGCGCTCCGTCGGGTCGCGACGCGCGCGGGCGCGATGCCGGGCACGTGGATCAGCAGCGGCACGCGCACCAGCTCCTCCCAGAGCTCGAAGCCGTGGCGCACCATCTTGTGCTCGCTGAAGGCCTCGCCGTGATCGCTGGTGACGATCACCGCCGTCTTCGCGCCCCACGGCGCCGCGGCGATGGCGTCGAGGACGCGGCCGAGGTTCCTGTCGGTGAAGGCGATCTCGCCGTCGTAGAGGTCGCGCTGCGAGGTGCCGAAGCTCGGGCCGTCGGTGTGAGGCAGGTAGTCGGCGTGGCAGTCGAGGTAGTGGACCCAGAGGAAGAAGCGGCCCTTGGTGGCCTCGGGATCGGCGAGGAGCTTGAGGGCCGCGTCGCTGAGCTTGTCGGCGGAGGCGGTGTTCTCCATCTCCTTGATCGAGCCCTCGGCGCCGGCGGCGGAGAGGTCGACTTTGTCGAACCCGCGCTCGAGCCCGGTGCCCTTGCCGAAGTAGCGGAGCGAGTGGGCGCTCATGGTGTGAATGCCCGCTTTTTGCAGCCTCTCCGCGAGGAGCGTGTCCTCCTTGCCGAAGGTGTTGGAGTGGCCCCAGTTGCGGTGCGTCTCGCTCCCGTACTTGCCGATCAAGAGCGGGCCCACGCTCTTGCCCGTGTACGAGGCGAGCGAGTAGGCGCGCTCGAAGATGACCGACGACTTCGCCAGTTTGTCGAGGTTGGGCGAGACGGGGCGCGGGTTGCCGGCGAAGCCGACGTCGGCGCGCAGCGTGTCGATGGTGATGAGGACGAGGTTGAGGTCCGAGGGGATGGCCGGCTTCTCGGCGGCGACCTTGGGCGGCGCTTTCACCGGCGCGAGCCGGGCCAGCGCGGCCGTGCTCAGGTCCGATCCCGAGCAGTCTTCGTCGACGCCGTTGTCGGCGATCTCGGTCGCGCCCGGGTTGATCGCGGGGTCGTGATCGTTGCAGTCGCCGCCGCCGAAGAGGCCGCTCACGCCGTCGTGATCGCGATCGCTGAGCCGGCGCAGGATCGCCAGCGCCGGGTGGCCGACGGGGGCGCCGCGCTCGATCGCCTGGGCCACGATCGGCTGCGCGTTGAGGCTCTGCGCGGCGCGCACCGTGAGCAAGAGCGGCGCGACCCCGAGGACGGCGGCGAGGATCGGGCGGGCGCGGACGCGGAGCAACGCGGGCGCGAAGAAGGCCGCGACGGAGATGATCAGCGCGACCGCCGGGGCGCGCAGATCGAGCTCGGGGCGCTTGAAGATGCCCCAGATACCGAAGAACCCGCCCTCGCCCGAGATGGTCCCCGTGGCCACGCCGAAGGCGAAGAGCGACGCCGCGATCACCAGCGCCGCGAGGCCGGTGGCGACCGGGTCGACGAAGGCGCGGCGCCCGTCGCTCGCGGTGGCGAGGGCGTGACGGAGCGGCCGCGTCAGCGCGAGCACGACGAGGCCGGTGAGCAGCCCGAGGCCGAGCGCGCCCGTGGCGATGGCGCCGCCCGCGAGCGCGGGGCCGACCTCGATCGCGAGGAGGGCGCGCGCGAGGTGCGCCGCGGCCGTCATCCAGAAGAACGCGCCCAGCACCACGAGCGGGACGAAGGCGGCGATGTCCGCGGGGCGCCCGATGGCGCGGACGCGCAGCGACGCCGCGAGGCTCGCGGGCGAGGGCGGCACGGCCGGATCGACCACCACGCCGAGGACCACCGCGAGCCCGCCGCAGAGCAGCGCCAGCGGCGCGATCAGCCCGGCGTCGGCGAGGTAGAGATCGAGCCCGTGCGACCTGGCCGCCTCCCCTGCCGTGCTGCGGGCCCACGAGGCGTCGAACAGCGTCGCGCCGAGGCCCGCCGCGCTCGCGCCGAGCAGGCCGTGCGCGAGGCGCGCGCCCCACGATCGCGCCTTGCCGAGCGCGCTCACGAGCTCTTCTTCCGCTGCCGCGCCAGCGGGTGCGCGGCGTCGTAGACCTTCATCAGGTGATCGATCGAGACGTGGGTGTACCGCTGCGTCGTCGAGAGGCTGGCGTGGCCGAGCATCTTCTGGATGGCGCGCAGATCGGCGCCGCCGTCGAGCAAGTGCGTCGCGCAGGTGTGGCGGAGCGCGTGCGGGTGGAGGTCGGCCCGCCCCGCGCCGAGCGCGCCGTACTTGTGCACCAGCACCTGCACCTGGCGCACGCCGAGGCGCTTACCGCGCCGCGAGAGGAACAGCGCGCGCGGATCGATCGCGCCCGTCTTGCCGTCGCAGAGCTCGTCGCGGCGCTCGAGGTAGCGGCTCACCGCCTTGACCGCGAACGAGCCGAGCGGCACCACGCGCTCCTTGCTGCCCTTGCCGATCACGCGCACCGAGCCCATCTCGCCGTTGCCCGTCGCGAGCTCCACCGTGTCGAGCGAGAGGCCGGCCAGCTCCGAGACGCGCAGGCCCGAGGCGTAGAGCACCTCGAGCAGCGCGCGATCGCGCAGGCCCTCGGGCGTGTCCTCGTCGGGGGCCGTCACCACCTCGGCGGCGGCGTCGGCGTTCAGGAACGTCGGCAGCGGGCGGCGAACCTTGGGCAGCGAGAGCTCGCCCGCGGGGTTCTTGTCGACCTCGCCCCGGCGCTGGAGAAAGCGAAACATCGCCCGCGCCGCCGCGATCTTCCGGCCCACCGAGGGTGGCGAGAGCGTGCGCGCCAGCTGCCCGAGCCAGGCGCGGAGCACGAGCACGTCGACGTCGCGCGGCGCCTTGGCCGAGGGCCGCCGCTCGGCCACGAAGGCCGCGAGCTGCGCGAGGTCGCTCCGGTACGCGGCCACGGTGTGCGCCGAGGCGCGCCGCTCCAGCGCGAGGTGGGCGATGAACCGGACGATGGCCCGGCCCAGCTCGTCCGTGGGCTCGGCCGGCGATGCCGTGGCCGGATCGGTCGACAGGGCTCTACGCACACGGCAGCACGTACCACCACCTCCCCCGGAAGGGCAAAGGGTTGGGTCCCGGGAGGGGCCTCGGTCATTCGTCGACCGCGCGATCCCTCAAAACTGGGCCCGCTTTTCCGGAACGGCCTACTCTGCCCGCAGAGCCAAGTGACCACTTTCGGGGATCCAGGTCCGGGGGACGTGATCGACGGTCGATACCTGCTGGAGCGGGAGATCGGGCGCGGCGGGCACGGCGTGGTCTACGCGGCGACCGATCAGCAGACCGGGATGGGCGTCGCCCTCAAGCTCCTCCGCCAGAACATCGCCGAGGATCCCCAGTTCGCCGTGCGCCTCAAGCGCGAGGCCGACTCGCTGCGCGCGCTCTGGGACGAGAGCGTGGTCCGCGTCCACGCCTTCGGGAGCGACGCCGAGGGCTCGGTCTTCATGGTGATGGAGCTGCTCGAGGGCGAGACGCTCGACGATCACCTCTACGACCTCGAAGACTTCGGCGATCGCATGAGCGCCTTCGAGGTCCTCCGCTGCCTCGATCCCGTCGCGCGCGCGCTCCACACCGCGCACACCAAGGGCATCATTCACCGCGACGTGAAGCCCGCGAACATCTTCCGCCTCACCCCCGAGGCCGGCGGCGGCGTCCGCCTCATGGACTTCGGCCTGGTGAAGATCCAGGGCGGCGAGCAGCTCACGCAGGCGGGGATGATCGCCGGCTCGCCGAGCTACATCGCCCCCGAGGTCTGGCGCTGCGAGACCTTCGATCACCGCATCGACGTCTACTCGCTCGCCGCCGTCACCTTCCGCTGCCTCGCGGGCCGCGCGCCCTTCGCCGCGCCCAACCCGCTCGAGCTCTACATGAAGGCGATCAAGGACGAGCGCCCCCGGCTCACCGACTTTCGCCCCGATCTCCCCCCCGCCGTCGACGCCTGGGTGGCCCACGCCCTCGCGATCGACATGGACCGCCGCTACGCCTACGTGAGCACGATGTGGAACGATCTGCTCCGCATCATCATGAGCGGGACGACGCCCAGCGCCGAGAAGGCGCGGGCGACGTTCCGCTTGCCCGGCTGATTCGCGTCAGTTGCCGCTGCCAATGCAGGCAGGGCAGCCGGCGCCGCAGTCGATGCCGGTCTCGTTGCCGTTCTTCACGCCGTCCATGCAGGTCGGCGCCTTGCACTTGCCGCTGATGCAGACGCCGCTCATGCAGTCGCTGGGCACGTTGCACGTGTCGCCGGTCGAGCACCGGTCCGCGCAGTCCGGTCCGCCGCAATCCTTGGCGGACTCCTTCCCGTTCTTGGCCTTGTCGTCGCACGCCGGCTGGATGCACTTGAAGCCGATCCCGCCCACCGGCTTCCTGCAGATGCCGCTCTGGCAGTCGGTGTCCGCCAAGCAGTTCTTGGAGTCGGCGCACGGCTCGCACAGCTTCCCGCCACAGTCGGTGTCCGTCTCCCCGAGCGCGGCCGTCTGCGCCGTGTCGAAGCACATGACCGGGACGCAGGAGCCCTCGTGACAGACGAGGGGCTCCGTGCAGTCGTTGTTGCTCGTGCACCCCACGCAGGCCCCTTTGCCGTCGCAGACCTTGCCAGCGCCGTTGTTGCTGCACGCGAAGCCCGCCAGGCGGGGCATGTTCGACGGCACCCCGTTGGCGCAGAGGTCCTCGGTGCAGTCGTTGGCATCGTCGTACACGTCATCGTCATTCACGTCGCTGGCCGGCTTGGCGAGGTGGCACGTGAAGTCTTGGCAATCGCCGTAGACCTGCGAGGTCGTCTTGCCTTCGTGGGCGTTCTTGAACCAGCATATTCCGTTGACGCAGGCCGGCTCGCCGCAGACCGTGGGGGGCGCCGTGCAGTCCGTGGTCTCCGTGGCCACCGTGCACTCGGTGCCCGTGCCGGTGGTCGTCGTGGTCGTGGTCGTCGTCGTCGTCGTCGTGCCGCCGCTCGACGTGGTGTCGCCGCCGGTGCTCGAGGTCGTGGGCGACGACCCGCCCGTGCCGGTGCTCCCCGTGGACACGAACGCCTGACCGCAGGCGAGGGGCGCACCAGCGCCCACGAGGACCACGAGACTCAAAGGCAACCAAGCTCTACGCATGAGAAGCTCCTTTCCGCGCGCCGAAGACAAAAAAGACGATGCTTCAGCCCGGATGCTAGCGAACATCGCGCGGGCGAACCTACCGCAAAAAGTTTCCAGAGGTTCTGCTTACCCACGTTTTCGCGCGCAGTAGCACGTCAGCGGTGGGGCGGCGCCCCAGGGATGGCCGCATATTTCGCCGTTTTCCTCTTCACGTTCGCGGAGTACTCCACTCGGCGCCGCAAATCGGGGACAATCGGCGCCGACGACCCGGCTCGCCAGATCACGGAGATCCCATGGCTTCTTGGAGCAGCTTTCTCTTCTCGTCCGCTCGCCGTTCCCCGACCATCGGCCTGGCCATCACCCTCGCGCTCGTCGGAGCGGCGCTCATCGCTCCGGGCGGCTGCACGCTGAACACCGAAGGACTCGTCGCGCCCGGCGCGGGCGGGAGCTCGACGACCACGACCACCACGTCGACGATGATCTCGACCTCGAGCTCGACCACCACGTCGACCTCGACGACCACTGCGACCTCGACCAGCACGGGGCCGGTGAGCTGCATGGTCGACGGCGACTGCAAGACTGTGCATGGCAGTTGCATGAAGAAGGTCTGCAAGGCCTCCATGTGTGTGGACGAGGTCGACACCGCGAATACACCGGACGATGACGGCGACTCCTGTACGAAGGAGAGCTGCACGCCCCAAGGGGTGCCTCACGCCGGCATCGCGACGGGCATGCCCTGCGAGGCACCGGCAACGGCCGGTGTCTGTGACAGCAATGGCAAGTGCATCGGTTGCTTGAAAGATGACGATTGCACGACGGGTGTATCGCCCTCCTGCGACACGACCGCGCACGTCTGTATCAGCTGCTCCGACGGCATCAAGAACGGGACAGAGACGGACAAGGACTGCGGCGGGAGCTGCAAAGCATGCAACGGGACCGTGTGCGGCAGCAACGCGGCGCTCTGCGCCAGCGACAACTGCGTCGACAACGTCTGCTGCAACGCAGTCTGCAACGGCACCTGCCAGGCCTGCAACATCCCTGGCTCTCTCGGCACCTGCACCAACCTGCCTGCCGGACAGCTCGATGTGACCTGTAGTGGCGGGAAGGCCTGCGATGGGGCGGGCACCTGCAAGACACCGGCCGGCGGTGCCTGCGGGATAAATACTGATTGCGCCAGCGGCATCTGCTACGCGGGCATCTGTCGCGTTCAGGCCAACGGCCCCTGCACGGATGACATCGCATGCGGGAGTGGACTGTGCTCGGGCTCGGTCTGCACCGACTGCAACGCGGGCAATCAGTGCAAGTCACTGGCGTGCACTGCGCCCACCTGCAAGGCGCCGGGCGGCGCTCCCTGCGGCGCAAACGAGGATTGCGCAGGTGGCCAGTGCCAGTTCAACCTCTGCTTGCTCAATAACTCCTTGGTTTGCAGCACCAACGCCGATTGCAGGAGCGGGTACTGCAAGAGCAACGTCTGCACTGCGTGCAACAACAACAACGACTGTTCGGGAAACGCAGCCTGCACCACCACGACCTTTGGCATGAACACCTGCGAGCGCCCGTCCGGCGCTTACTGCATCAACAACTTCCAGTGCGCCGCCGCGAGCGGGACGACATGCCTTCTGGCCAACTTCCCCAGCAAGTGCAAATGAGATGAAGAAGCGCAGCCCCTCCCGCGCGGTCCTCCTCGCAGTGACCCTTGCCCTGGGAGCGGCAGCGCATCCAGCCCAGGCGCAGTCCACGTCGGAGAAGGCCGCTCAAAAGGCCTTCGACGACGGGATGAAGCTCCTCGAACAAAACAAGATCGCCGAGGCCTGCCCCAAGCTCGAGGAATCCCAGCGCCTCGACCCCGCCATGGGCACCCAGTTTCGCCTCGCCGAGTGCTGGGAAAAGCTCGGCCGCACCGCGAGCGCCTGGACGCTCTTTCGCCAGGTCGTGAGCGAAGCGCAGGCCGCCGGGCGCGACGATCGCGCGACCGTCTCCACCGCCCGCGCGACGGCGCTGGAGCCGCGCCTCACGCGGCTCTCGATCCTCGTGGCGCCGAGCGCGCGCGTGCCTGGCCTGATCGTTCGACGCGACGGCGCGACAGTCGAAGAGGCGCTCTGGGGGCGCGGCATCCCCGTGGATCCGGGCGAGCACCTCGTCTCCGCCTCGGCGCCTGGAAAGAAGAGCTGGGAGACGCAGCAACAGGCACGCTCGGGCACGGTCGAAGTGACGATTCCCGTGCTCGCTCCCATCCTCGGCGCGGCTGCACTTCCCTCTGACAGCGAGCCCCCCGCCGAGACCACACGCCTGCAACGCAGCCTGGTCCCCGGCTTGGTGCTCAGCGGCGCGGCGCTCGTGGGCATCGGCACTGGAATCGCTCTCGTGGTGGCCGCCAACGGGAAAAAGGCCGAGAGCGCCAAGCTTCAAGGCCAGATCCAGAGCGTCGAGCCCTACAACTGTCTGGGCGCGAGCGCGGCTTGCACAACCCTGTCCGACACGGCGAGCTCCGCCGGGACACTCAGCAACGCGGCGTTCTGGACGCTCCTCGGCTCGGGCCTGGCCGCGGCAGGCGCGGTGACTTATTTCGTCTGGCCCACCGCCAAGCCGACCTCGCCGTCCGCGACTGCCGTCCACGTGCTCCCCAGCGCTGGAGTCAGCGGTATCGGCCTCTCCGCGATTGGCACGTTCTGAACACCGGGGGAAAGACCATGCGTCACGCTCGATTCGGATTGCTCCTCGCCGGGCTCGGGGCGCTCGGCCTCGCCGCCTGGGCGCCTGGGTGCCTGTTTGCTCCGGATGACTGCACCGATCTGCTGAAGTGCCCTGGAGTCGGCGGAGCAAGTAGCAGCTCCACGGTGGCGACAGGGAGCGTGAGCAGCGCTGGAGGCGGGACGACATCGACCACCACATCGACGACAACCTCGACCAGCACGGGGTCGGTTAGCTGCATGGGCGACGGCGACTGCAAGACTGTGCCGGGCAGTTGCATGAAGAAGGTCTGCAAATCCTCTATGTGTGAGGACGAGGTCGACACCACGAATACACCCGCGGATGACGACGACCCCTGTACCAAGGAGAGCTGCACGGCCCAGGGGGTGCCTCACGCGGGCATCGCGACGGGCATGCCCTGCGAGGCTCCGGCAACGGCCGGCGTTTGTGACAGCGTGGGCAAGTGCATCGGCTGCTTGGAAGATAAAGATTGCACGATGGGCAAGACGCCTTCGTGCGACGTGCCCAATCACACCTGCATCAGTTGTGATGACGGTATCAAGAACGGTTCAGAGACGGACACAGACTGCGGCGGGAGCTGCGGATTCTGCAACGGGACCGGGTGCGGCACCAGCGGGAGCCTCTGCGCCAGCGGCAACTGCATCGACAACGTCTGCTGCGAGACGATCTGCACCGGCGACTGCCAAGCATGCAACATACCCGGATCCATCGGCACCTGCACCAACCTGCCTGCCGGACAGCTCGATGCGGTCTGCCCCAACTTGAAGGCCTGCGATGGGGCTGGAACCTGCAAGCTGACGGCGAGCAATTCCTGTTCAACAGATGCGGAGTGCGCTAGCAGCATCTGCTACGTCGGCCTCTGCCGCGTTCAGGCCACCGGCGCCTGCACGGATGACCTCGCGTGTGGAAGCGGGCTGTGCAAGAACTCGCTCTGCACGGACTGCAGCCTGGGCAGTCAATGCAAGTCGATGATGTGCAATGTCACCACCTGCAAGGCGCCCGGCGGTGCTCCTTGCGACGCCGATGGCGATTGCGCGGGCGGCAAGTGCCAGTTCAACCTCTGCATGGTCAACGACACCTTACCTTGCAGCACCGGCGCCGATTGCAGGAGCGGGTACTGCAAGAACGCTGTCTGCGCTCCGTGCGGAAGCAACGCCGACTGCCCTGGGAATGCCACCTGCAAAACCACACCTTTTGGACCGAATACCTGCGAGCGCCCTTCCGGCGCATACTGTATCAACGACGGCCCGTGCGCCTCCGCGACCGGGACGAAATGCCTCTTCACCTTCCCGCGCAAGTGCCAGTGAGAAAAAGGCAACGATCGCGCAGCCTCATCCAACCCCTCAAGCGCGCCAGATCGCCAGCAGCCAAATCGCCACCCCCACCGCCGTCACCACCAACCCCGGCGTCGCCCGCGCCCACGCAATCTGCCCACCCGCCGTGATCCCCCGGCGCACCACCACGATCGCCCCCCCAATCCACGCCACCGCCGCGAGAACGAGCGCAATCACCCACGGCGTGCGCGGCGCCTCGTCGCGGCTCAACGCCTCGAGCTGCTCGCGCTCCACCGAGGCCGGCGGCTCGTTGCGCGTCCCCGGTGGGCGCGGCGCCGCGGCTTCGAGGCGCGCGATCGCGAGGTTGGCGCGCTCGAGATCGGCCTCGTGCGGCGTGATGATCCAGCGCGTCTCGATCGCCGCGGTGCGCACCGAGCGCCACGCGTAGAGGGAAGCCTCGCGATCGCCGAGGCCTTCGGCGGTCGTGGCCAGGGCGATCAAGCGCTCGTAGGCCACGCGCACGTGCGGCGCGCCCGGCGCGTACCAGCCGGCGGCGCGGCGCGCGTGCTCGGTCGCGGCGTGGGCGTCGCCGGCGCGCAGGCCGTCGGTGCTCGCGGCGATCTCGCGCTCGCCCGAGGTCACGACGCGCAGCGTGGCCGCGGCGAGGAGCAAGCCTGCGATGGCCAGGCCGCGGAAGGCGCCGAGGAAGGTGGCGATCGCGACCGATCGCGCCGGCGGATCGGGCTCGCTCACAGGAAATCGCGGCGACGGAAGATCAAGCTGGCCACCGCGAGCAGGCCGACGGACCAGCCCAGCGCCGAGAGAGCCGCCATGCCGAGGTAAGGCCCGAGGTGCGCGTCGATCGCCTCGCCCGTGAGGAGCGGGCGCGGCGGCACGAAGACGTGGAGGTTGGGCGCGACGTGCGCGAGCGCGACGCCGAAGTCGTGCATCCCTTGCCCGAAGGTCTTCACCGGGAAGCGCGAGAGCGCGTCGGCGTTGCGGCCGATGACGAAGATACCGAGCGTGAGCAGCGCCGAGAGGAACGGCGTCGAGAACGACGAGAACAGCGTCGCGAACCCGGCGACGATCGCCACCTCGCAGAACGAGAGCGCCGCGCCGCCGAGGACGACGCGCCGCTCCTCCGAGGCCCCGCTCGTGAGCAGCGCGCCGAGGACGAGGAGCGCGATCGACCAGGGAATGAAGCCGAACGTGCGCGCCGAAGGCACCTTCCACGCGGCGAGCCCGAGGAGCGCCACCGAGAGCGCGCCGCTGCCGGCGACGATCGCGATGGAGCGATCGGCGAGCACCGCGCTGATCAGCAGCACCAGCCCCGCGTCGGCGGCGATGAACACGCCGATGGTGAGCAGCGTGCCGAGGTACTTGCCGACGAGGTACTCGCTGCGACCGAGCGGCCTCGCCAGGATGGGAAAGAGCGTCTTCTGCTCGAGCTCGCGGTGGAGCGACGTCGCGCCGATGATCACCGCCACCGCGATGCTGAAGAGCGAGATCGAAGCCGACCCGAGATCGCTCACGACCCGCGGAGCGTGCTTGAGCGTGTAAGCGCCGACGATGAGCGAGTAGAACGCCACCGCGAACGCGACCCCGGCGAGGCCGAGGAGGATGCGAGCGCGGACCGACTCGCGGTAGGTGTTGAGGGCGATGGCGAGCACGCGGCCGAGCATGACAGCCGCGACGCTACCGCGGATTTTCGCCGATGTCAGTGCAGCATCTGGTGCAAGCGCGACAGCCGATCGAGGTGCTCGGCGATCACCAGCCGGTCGGCGTCGTGGATGAGCACGAAGCTCACCGCCTGCAGACCACCGCGGCTCCACACCGAGCGAGCGCGAGCGCGGATGGGGCGGTTCGGGCCGAGGAAGAGCTCGAACCGGTTGACGTCGGGCAGCTCGCGCGAGGCGAGGCTCCTGTTTCGCTGGAAGACCATCCCGCTGGCGGACAGATCGACGACCTGGCAAGCATGACGGGCCCCGTCGACGTACGCGGTGACCGGGACGTCGACTTGCGCCCGCGAGGAGAAGCGTCGCTCCATGGCAAATCCCTCTCTTTGGCCTGCTCCGGCGGGCCATGGAAACAGTAAGATGGAGCAGGCCGCGGGGCCAAATTGAGCGGGCCGAGCGCCCAGGAGAGACGATGGCGACGTGCAAGAGCTGCGGGAACGAGGCCGACGAGCTGAAGAGCGTGAAGGTCGGCGGGAAGACCAAGAAAATGTGCGAGGACTGCGCTGACCGCCTCGCCGAAGAGGGCGCCGTCGCCGAGGAGAGCGAGGCCGTCGTTCAGAACATGATGGGCTTCAAGGGCCGGCGTTAGGCGGCGGACGGGCGCTGGACCGGCAGCGCCCTCACCTCTGTTAGTGCATGCGGATCGGTCAGTGCATGCGGAGGAGCAGCCGCAAGAGCACCAGGGCGACGATCACCGCCACGCGCACCCACGCTTTGTTGAACTGGACGCCCTGGCTGCCGCGCACCTCCGCGGCGTAGATCCGATCGCTCGACGCGCACCGCGGGCACGAGAGGGTCCCGTCGAGCGAGTACGTCGCGGTCCGGGGATCGATGAACGTGCCACACGTTCCGCACGGAATGGGCTTGGTGGCCTCACCACCCCTGTACGCCGTCATTGTCTCATTCTGCCCCAGTGCGCGACCGAGGGGAAGACGGACCATGTGTGCGCGATGCGTGTTGAAACGTGAAGACTGCACACGAGGACTGACCCGCCGCGCCCGTTGGGCTAGACCTGCGGCCCGCAAAGGAGACAGTCATGGATCAACCCCGCCTCGCAGCCGACAAGATCGGCCCCACCGCACGCGATGTCGTGTCGAGCTTCCACCGCCCCATCGTCGACAAGGTCGCCGCCACCGTGGCCGGCGATCCCGTCGTCATCGTCGGCATGGCGCAGAACCCCGTCGTCAAAGGCGCTCGCAAGCTCCTCGACGAGGAGGGCATCAAGTACACCTACCTGGAGTACGGCAGCTATTTCTCGCAGTGGAAAGAGCGACTGGCCATCAAGCTCTGGGCCGGCTTCCCCACTTTCCCCATGGTCTTCATGAACGGCAACCTGGTCGGCGGCCTCTCGGAGATCAAGAAGCTCAAGAACGAAGGCAAGCTCAAGGGCTGATCCTGGCGAGGGCCGCCGGCGTGCTCGGCTACGCTGGCGGTCATGCGCGATCATCCCCGCTTCTTCGTTGCCCTCCTGACCTCGACCGCCCTCGCCGGCTGTGGCGACGGCCTCTCCTCGTCGAGCAGTGCCGGCGACGACCTTCGCGACGTGGGCGGGACGTTCATCGACACCCACCTCACCGAAGCGGGCGAGTCCCAGCACGCCATCGATCCCTCCACAGTCACTCTCTCCGCGCTCGCGGCGGACGGGGCGGGCTTCTCCTCGCACGCTGGCGCGCTCGGCGAAGACGGCACCTTCACCATCCCCGGCGTGCCCGCAGGCGAGTACTATCTGGAGGTCGCCACCCCGGACAGCGCGCCGACCTACCTGGTCACGACCGAGCGCGCGCTCGATCTCGGCGCCGTGCGCAGCGGCCGGTTCGACGCGGCGGCGCCCACCCAGCCGACGGTGGTGACGATCACCGCCTCGGGTCTCACCCCCTGGCAAGACGCGGATACGCTCGAGGTGTTCTCTCTCGGCGCCGGCGCGTGGGACGGCTTTGGCATCCTCGCCTTCACCGGCCTGCTCTCGGCCGGCACCACCAGCCTCGACGGCTTCGACGTCGACAGCGCGCGCTGGCGCACACCGGCTCTCATCGACGGGAGCAAGGGAGATCGCGCCGACATCACCCACCTCACGACGCGCAACAACGCAGGCTTCATCTACAAATCGATCGGCGAGGCGCTGACACCACCACCCTTCACCCAGGTCGACGGCCAGGGGAGCGCGCTCGACGGCAGCTTCCAGCCCACACCGCAAGAGCACGTGGCGCTCTCGGTGGAGCGAGCCGCGCTGGATCAAGTGGCCGCGGAGGGAAACCCCAAGGGCATGGTCACCGGCCACGAGATCTATTTCCACGCCGAGCCCGGCGGCGCGAGCCGCGCGACGGAAAGCTCGACACCCTCGCTCCTCGTGGGCACGGACACCGAAGCAGCCAATGGCACGCTGGAGCTCGATTATGGAAACCCCTTCCCCGCAGGCTGGGCCACCGTCGCCTCCGTCGGCGTGACGTACACCGCCTTCTACACGCTCCCCGGCGCGTCGGTCTCCACGAACATCAATGGCTTTGCGGGGGTCGTGGCGCCGATTGACACCCTCTCCAAGGGTCCTGTAACACCGCTGCTCGGATCACCACAGCACCTCCAGATCGGCGGGCAAGATGGATTCAGCGCCGTGACGGGCGTGGGCCTCACGCCGGAGATCCAGTGGAGCGCCCCCGCGCTGGGCAAGCCCGACGTCTATGCCATCAGCGTGCGCCGGCTCGAGGCGGACCAGCCCACCAAGCGCGTGGCGCGGCTCGTGACCACGAGGACTTCCGTGGTCATCCCGCCGGGGATCCTGAGCGCAGGCGCGAGCTACGTCTTCGTGGTCACGGCGAGGACAGGGTACGATCCGGCGCGACCGAATAGCTCCGGCGCCACGTACGCCACCGCCGACGCGCTCTCGGGGCTGCTCACGCCCTGAGAGACGGCCCTTCAAGACGGGCAGTCTCTCACTCGGCCTCGCGCACGCGATACTCCACGACGTGCGCCTCGGAGAGCAAAGGCACCTCCCAGCGCTCGGTCATCCGCCGTATCACCTTCTCGGGGACGGCGGCCTCGCGCGCTTTGTTCTGCGCGAACAGCGCCGACGCCGGGGACTCCACGTAGACGATCCGGATCCGCGCCCCGTAGTCGCCGGCCAGCGAGAGGATCGGCGCGCGCCGCTGTCGGTTGAGGTTGGTCGCGTTCCACACGAACCGCTCGCCGCGCCGGAGCAGCTCGCGCGCCCGCTCGCGCGCTACTTGCACCACGTGCCCTTGATCCTCCGTCGGCGCGACGTCGAGCTCGTCGCGCAGAGCGTCGAGCGAGACCACGGGGAGATCGGCAAAGCTCTGGCGGAAGGTCGTGTCTTTGCCGGCGCCGGGGAGGCCGCTCAGCATCACCATCTCGGAGCGCGTGTCGTCCCAGACCTCGACGTCGGGGAGGCGCCCTTCCGAGCGAAAGTAAACGACGCGCGTGTGATCCGAGGCGAACCTGCGCGCCGCGGAGAAGCACCCTTCCTCGCGGCAAAACTCGCGAAAGAGCTCGATCTGGTCGACGATGCGGGGCATGTCGGCGCAGATACGCCCGCGAATGTCGGCCTCGGCCACGAGCGCGAGCAGGTCGCACCGCGCGGCCACGCTGACCTCGGCCGCCACGTGCTGCGCGTCGTCGCGCTCGATCAGGTAAAACGGTATCTGGTGATAGCGAATCAGCCCGCACACCTGCTCTCGCAGCGCGAAGGGACAGCCCAGCTCCCACAGGATCCGCCGGGCCAGGAGCTCGCCCGCGCGCGAGTGGCCCTTGGCGGTGATCCGCCCGTCTTCCTCGGTCCGTGTCGTCCCTGGCTTGGCGATATCGTGCATCAGACAAGCGACGTAGACCGCCCGCTGCTCCTCGGCCCCGAGCGCCTGGAAGGCCGGCAGCTCCACCAGCGTCTCCAGCACCATGCGGGTGTGAATCCAGACGTTGCCCTCGGCGTGATGAACCGCGTCCTGCGGGCAGGCCTCGAGGGCGCGGAC
>FSTQ01000303.1_pt1 | contig 23335 bp, 15 predicted proteins | sample 1637281 | NCBI WGS metagenome assembly FSTQ01 (sample SAMEA3914818, study PRJEB12502) | metagenome | biome: forest; material: soil | place: Canada | collected 2010-06-26 | depth 0.1 m
CGTCGGCGTCATGCCCAGCACCTGATTCGACTCTTCGTAGAAGCGACCATTGGAGTTGTAGCCAGCCTCGTAGATAGCTTCGGTGACCGTCCCGCTCCGCGCGAGCCCGGCCCGGACCCGCTCGGCGCGGTGGGCCGCCGCATAGGCTTTGGGCGTCACCCCGGTGATGGCTTTGAAGACGCGGTGCAGGTGATAGACGCTCAGCCCAGCGCGGCTCGCCAGCTCCTCGAGGCTGGGGGCCTGATCGGCGCTCTGGATGAAGCGACAGAGCTCGGCCACCTGCCCTGCCTGCTGCTCGGCCAGCGAGGGTTGGTCGGGCTTGCACCGCTTGCAGGCGCGGAAGCCCGCCTGCTCGGCCGCGGCCGTCGTCGGATGAAACTCGACGTTCTCGGGCCGAGCCGGGCGCGCGCCGCAGGAAGGGCGGCAGTACACGCCGGTCGTCTTGACCGCGTAAAAGAAGCTGCCGTCGGCTCCGGCGTCACGGGCCACCACGGCCCTCCAGCGGGGATCGTTCACGACAGTCACAGCGAGCGCTTCGGTTTTCGTGGACATGGTGCCCGCCTCCTTCCGGCGGTCCTCTCGATCACGAGGGGAAGCTATCGCTCGCCGGAGAGCGCAGCACTCCGGCTCTTGCTTTTGAATTCATCGCGCGCCTCGAAGAGCCCATCATCCATCCATGACCTCGCGTCACCGCGAGCGCGAGGCGCCTCGCAGCAGCGGCGCCAGGGCGAGGCGCATGGTCGCCGCGCTCTTGCGCAGGCGCGCCGGGGAGAACGGCGCGAAGCCGAGCAGGAGGCCGCCTCGCTCCGGCGGGTTGATCGCTTGCAGCGAGAGCGCCATCGCGTCGATGGACGCGGCCTCGAGCGCGCGCATCGCCGCGCGATCGTCCACCCCGCGCGGCAGCCACGCGCTGAGATCGAGCCCGGCGGCGGCGCCGATCACCTCGAGCCCGTCGCCGAGCTCGCTCGCCAGCGCGCCGAGGAGCGCGTCGCGCCGCTCGGCGTAACGCTCGCGCATTCGCCGCAGATGGCGGCCGAAATGGCCCTCGACCAGGAAGTCCGCGAGCACCGCCTGCGCGAACGGCGGCGTGAAGCGATCGACGATCGTCTTGGCGGCGATGAAGCGATCGAGGAGCCCATCGGGGACGATGACGTACGCCAGCCGCAGCGAGGGGAAGAGCGTCTTGCTGAAGCTCCCGGCGTGGAGGACGACGCCCGCGCGATCGATCCCCTGGAGCGCCGGCAGTGGGCGGCCCTCGTAGCGAAACTCGCTGTCGTAGTCGTCCTCGAAGATCCACGCGCCGCGGCTCTGGGCCCAGTCGAGCAGCATCAAGCGCCGCTCGAGCGAGAGCGTGACGCCGAGCGGGGCCTGGTGCGCCGGGGTGACGTACGCGAGCCGCGCGCCGGGAGCGCAGGCGATGCCGTGCGCGACGTCGAGGCCGCGCTCGTCGACGGGGATCGGGATCACCTCGGCGCCCGCCGCCGTAAGGGACGCGCGCGCGCCGACGTAGGCCGGATCCTCGATCCAGGCGCGGTCGCCCGGATCGAGGACGAGCCGCGCCGCGAGATCGAGCGCCTGCTGCACGCTCGGCGTGATCACCACCTGATCGGTCGAGCAGACCACGCCCCGCGCCACGCGCAGGTGCTCGGCGAGCGCCTCGCGCAGCGGGCGATAGCCGTGCGGATCGATGTCGGTGAGCAAGGACGAGCTCGACTGCCGAGCGCGGCGCGCGACGAGGCGCGCCCACTCCTCCCGCGGGAAGGCGCCGACGTCCGGCGTGTGCGCGAAGAAGGGTCGCATCGCGCGCTGGGGCTTCGTCGGGAACGGGGAGGTGTCGAGCGATCGCGCCCAGCGCGAGAGGTGCGGCTCCGCGCGCGCGCCTCGCGGCCTCTTCGCGGGCGCGCGCTTGGCCTCGAACCACGCGTCGGGCAGCTCGGCAGCGACGAACGTCCCCGAGCCGCTGCGCGTCGCCAGGTAACCCTCGCTCATGCACTGCTCGAACACCGCGACCACCGTGCCCCGCGCGACGTCGAGCTGACGCGCGAGCTCGCGCGAGGAGGGCAGCCGCGCCCCCGCCTCGAGCCGCCCCTCCAGGATCGCCCTCCGGAGCGCGTCGTAGAGCGCGCGATGCAGCGGAACCCCCGACGTCTCCAGGGTGAGCGGGAGGTCGAGCACGCGCGCGCTTCGGGTCATGAGGTCCAGTCGGGCAGGGTGATGAAGGGGTGAAGGGCCGTCGCAAAGTGGTCCACTCGAGGTCGCTCGAAGTGGCCCTTCTTCGAGGACCACTCGCAGGCTATCACCAGGGCATGACAACCCAGCGAATCGACTATCCGAAGGTGGTCCCCGAGGCGTTCAAGGCCATGATGGGGCTCGCGACCCACGTGCGGCGCTCCGGCCTCCCGCACCAGCTCCTCTTGCTCATCGACACGCGCGTCTCGCAGATCAACGGGTGCGCCTACTGCATCGACATGCACACCAAGGACGCGCGCGCCGCCGGCGAGACCGAGCAGCGCCTCTACGCGCTCTCCGCCTGGCGCGAGACGCCGTTCTTCTCCGAGCGCGAGCGCGCCGCCCTGGCCTGGGCCGAGGCCGTCACCGAGCTCGGCCACGGCCACGTCTCCGACGCCGTCTACACCGAGGCGCGGCGCCACTTCGACGAGCGCGAGCTCGTGGAGCTGACGATGGCGACGGTGACCATCAACTCCTGGAATCGCCTGGCGATCGCCTTCCGCATGGAGGTGGGTGGCTACACGCCGCCCGCGAAATGATCGTGAGCGCCTCCTCGAGCTCGCCGCTCGCCGCCCGCTTCCGCGCCCTGCACGGCAAGGATCACCTGCTCGTCCTCCCCAACGCGTGGGACGTGGCCTCCGCGCGGCTGATCGAGGTCAGCGGCGCCGAGGCCATCGCCACGACCAGCGCCGCCCTCGCCTGGTCCCTCGGCTACATGGATGGTGAAGAGCTGCCGCTCGACCTGCTCGTCGCCACGGTCGCCACGATCACCAGGCGCGTCGCGATCCCGGTGACCGTCGATTTCGTCCTCGGCTACAGCGACAAGCCCGATCTCGTGGCCGCCGCGGTCCTGCGCCTGATCGACGCCGGCGCCGTGGGCGTGAACCTCGAAGACGGTGACGCGCCGCCCGAGCTGCTCGCGCAGAAGATCCGCGCCGTGCGCAAGGCTGTGGCGGCCCGCGGCGCCGACGTGTTCATCAACGCGCGCATCGACGTGTACCTGCGCGGCCTCGTGCCGCCCGCCGAGGCCGTCGCCGAGACGGTCCGCCGCGCGCGCATCTACGCTGACGCGGGGTGTGATGGGTTGTTTGCCGCCAAGGTGACGAGCCCCGACGACATCAAGGCCATCGTCCGCGAGACCGATCTCCCGCTCAACGTGATGCTCGTGCCGGGTATCGCTCCGATTGCCGACCTCCGGAGCTGGGGTGTCCGGCGGCTGAGCGCCGGTCCAGGGCTGGCCGAGGTGGCGTATGGCGCGGCGCGGCGCGCTTGCAACGAGCTGCTCCAGCAGGGCAGCTACGCGGGTGTGTACGCCGGCGAGGTGACGTATCCGGAGATGAACGGCCTCTTCCAGCGCTGAATCTCCGCGCCGCGAGCCCCCGCGCGCGCCTCGCCGAGGCCCGCCGGCGGGCGGCGACAATTCGCGCGACTGGTCCCGTACTCGCTGTACGCCTGGACCGGTACATGCGAAAAAGGATGAGGCATCCTCGCCTCCTTCCTGCCCTCCGATGAAATCAACCTCATTCGCAGTCGCACTCCTCGGGTCGACCCTGGTAGCCGCGCCCGCCGCGGCGGGTGACGACAAAGAGGAGAAAGCGGCGAGCGCGCGCCCCGCCGCAGCCTCCCTCTCCCACGCTGGCCAGCTCGGCGTCTTCACCCGCGCTGACATCGAGGGCCAGGGCCGCGGCGTGGTGGGCGCGTTCGGGCTCACCTACGGGATTGGCAATCACGTCGAGGTCCAGGCAGCAGCCCTGATGGGCCGTGAAAAGGGCGTGGAGCCCGGCGCGACGTTCTTCATCTTGTCGGGCAAATGGAAGCCCAGAGTCTCCCTCGCTCTACCGATCTTCATCCACGACGGCGGGTGGCTCGGCGTGCACCCGGGGGCGGGCATCGAGTGGGATCCGCTCCGCCACTTTGGCCTCTTTGCCGAGCTCGGAGCGGTCCTCTTCCCCACGACGCCCAAGGGCTACGAGAACGTCGTGTTTCTTCCGGCCATCGGCGCTCAGGCGCGCTTCTGATCACTGGAGAAGCCATGTTGAAGCGCACCCTTCCGTTGCTGGCCTTGCTCACCGCCTTGTTCTGGAGCCGAGCCGCGTCGGCCTCTCACTTTCGCTACGGGACGATCTCGTGGGCAGTGCCGGACGCCCAGACAGCGCCGCTCGCGGTGAAGTTCACCGTCACCACGGCGTGGCGCGCGGTCCAGATCGGAAACACGAACCTCGATTTTGGTGACGGCACCGCCGCCAACGGCGCGGTGACGGGCACCACCATCGGCACGGGCACCGACGCCGCTGGCAACGCCTACGCTGTCACGTCGTACTCGGTGGTGCACACCTACGCGGCGGCCGGGAGCTACACCGCCTTCTTCCAGAGCAGCGCGCGGATCATCACCCTCGAGAACGGCGCGAGCGCGAGCTACCGCGTCGAGACCAAGGTCAGCCTCGCGCCCGGGAACACCAGCGGTCCTGTCTCCGCGGCGCCTGCCACCATCCAGATGGCGACGGGCGGAGTCCGGACGTACGCGTTCCCTGCCTACGACCCCGACGATGACACCGTCACCTGTCGCTTCGCGACCAGCGCCGAGATGTGGTCCAGCAACACCGCAGTGGACGGGTTCCCGCCCGCGGCGTCCCAGAACATTCCCACCGAGTCTGTCGGAAACAAGAGCCCTGTGCTCTCCAACGGTCCTTCGGGCTGCGTGGTCACGTGGGATCTCACGCAGGGCGTGCCGGGGAAGCTCTATCTCCTGCACCTCGTCCTCGAATCGACCCACGGCGGGCAGGTCAGCTCCACGTCGATTGACCTCCTCGTCGAGACGGTGTCAGCGCCCCCGCCCTCGTGTGCCGGCTCGGGCACGTTCGTCGCCGACATCGGCCAGGTGTTCACCACCTCCACCACGGCCACGACCCAGGCCGGCGGCACGCTGCTGCTGAACGCCACCAACGCTCCTTCCGGATCGGTGATCAACCCTGCCAGCGGCCTCTCGGGCCCGAGCCCGTACTCCAACAGCTTCACCTGGACCCCGACAGCCTCCTTCGCCGGCACGACCCAGATTGTGACCATGAGCTACACGGACACCGCCAACAACCTCTCTGGAGCGTGCTTTCTCACGATCCAGATACCGCAGTGCGCGGGCTTCGGAGCGGCGTGCTCCGTTGGCGTGGGCGAGTGTCAGCAGAGCGGCACCAACATCTGCACCGGCCCCGGCGTCACGATGTGCACCGCGGTGTCCGGGCAGCCCGGGACCGAGATCTGCGACGGCAAAGACAACGACTGTGACGGCGCGACCGACGAAGGGAATCCCGGCGGCGGTGTTGCCTGCGCGACCGGCCTCCCGGGCGTCTGCTCGACCGGCACCACCGCTTGCACCGGAGGCGCAGTTGGCTGCGACCCCACCATCCCTCCGGCGACCCAGATGGAGACGTGCGACGGCAAAGACAACAACTGTGACGGCGCGACCGACGAAGGGAATCCCGGCGGCGGTGTTGCCTGCGCGACGGGCCTCCCGGGCGTCTGCGCGGCGGGCACCACCGCTTGCGCCGCGGGCGCGCTCGCGTGCAACGCCACCATCACGCCGGGCTCGCAGGTGGAGGCGTGCGACAGCCAGGACAACAACTGCGATGGCACCGTGGACGAGGGCTTCAACCTCGGCATGATGTGCAGCAACGGCGTCGGCGAGTGCACCAAGACAGGCACGATCACGTGCAACGGAATGGGCACCTCCTCGTGCAACGCGGTCCCTGGAGCGCCGAGTGCCGAGATCTGCACTGACGTCCTCGACAACGACTGTGACGGCACAGTCAACAACGGCTGCCCCGACCCCGACAGCGACAGCGACGGCTTGACCGACATCCAGGAGGCCCAGATCGGCACCGACCCCAACGACGCCGACAGCGACGACGACGGCGTTCTCGACGGCCAGGAGCCAAGCCCGAGCGAGGACACCGACGGCGACGGGAAGATCAACGCGCTCGACCCCGACAGCGACGACGACGGCCTCTTCGACGGGACCGAGCTGGGCAAGGACTGCTCGAACGCAGCCACCGACGCGACGAAGATGCAGTGCATCGCCGACGCGGACAAGGGCGCGACCAAGACCAACCCGCTCGACGCCGACACCGACAAGGGCAGCGTGAAGGACGGCGTCGAGGACGCGAATCACAACGGCCAGGTCGACGCGGATGAGCGAGATCCCAACAACGCAGCGGATGACGTGAAGGCCCCGGAGTGCACGGCCGACGGCGATTGCGGTGCGGTCAGCAGCGGCAAGGTCTGTGACGAAGATAGCAAGACGTGCATCGACGGGTGCCGCGGCAAGGGTGGTAACGGGTGCCCGAAGGGGAGAGAGTGCACCTCGCAGACGGCGGCGATTGGCACGTGCACGGATGGCAGTGGTGGCGCTGGCGGCGGCGGTGGAGGCGGTGGAGATGGTGGCTCCGGCGAGAGTGACTCTGTGTCGGGCAACTTTTATACGTGCTCCTCCGCGCCTGCGGTCCCTGGGCGGCTGCCTGTTGAGTGGCTCTTTCTGAGCGGCGGTATTGCTGCTGTTGCGGCGCGTCGGCGCTCTTCGCGGCGTGTGGCTCAGCGTAACGAGATTTCTTTCCGGCGCTGAGCTCAACCGGCTTCACCCCAGGTCGAAGCGTCGTCGCCTCGACCCCCTGTGCCCCATCGTCGAGTCACCCGCACCCAGGAGCCGAGAATGACCCTCCCCAAGCTCTCCGACGCCGGCGTCCCTCGGCAAGGCGACATCATCGCTGGCAAGTATCAGGTCGAAGCCGTCCTCGGCGCCGGCGGTATGGGTATCGTCGTGAGCGCGCGCCACCTCGATCTCGGCCAGCGCGTCGCGATCAAGCTCCTTCGCAGCGCGTTTGCCGCCGATTCGGATGCCGTCGCGCGCTTCCAGCGCGAGGCCCGCGCCCTCGCCGGGATCCGGAGCGAGCATGTCGTCCGCGTTCACGACGTGGCACGGTTGGAGAGCGGCGCCCCCTACCTGGTCATGGAGCACCTCGCCGGCGAGGATCTCGACCAGCTCCTCCGCGCTCGAGGGCCCCTGCCGATCGCCGAGGTCGTCGATTACGTTCTTCAGGCGTGTGAAGCGATCGCCGAGGCGCACGCGGCCGGCATCGTCCATCGCGATCTCAAGCCTGCGAATCTCTTCCTGACGATGCGCGCCGACGGCTCCTCCCTGGTCAAGGTGCTCGACTTCGGCATCTCCAAGCTCACTGGCTTGAACGACGCCGGCGTCCCCGAAGGCAGCTTGACGGCAACGTCGGATATCCTCGGATCGCCGCTCTACATGTCTCCCGAGCAGCTCCGCAGCTTCAAGAACGTCGACGCGCGCACGGACATCTGGGCGCTCGGCGTGATTTTGCATCGACTGATCACCGGTCACCAGCCGTTCGACGCCGAGTCGCTCTCCGCCTGCATCACCAAGATCGTCGCCGATCCACCGATCTCCCTGCGCGTCCAGCGCCCGGACGCTCCTCCGGAGCTGGAGAGCTTGGTCTTGCATTGCCTGGAGAAAGACACGAGCCGACGAGTCCAGAACGTCGCTGATCTCGCGCGCAGTCTGCTCCCCTTCGCGCCGCCACGCTCGGCCCTCTCGGTGGAGCGGATCATCGGCGTGCTCGGCCTCGCGAGCCCCATGGAAAAATCGACGCTTCCGCTCCCCGCGCCCCGCGAGGTGTCGTCTTCCCGCCTGCAGAGCGTCCCAGCGCTGCCAACGCATGGCAGCACCAGCGCCCCTGTAGCAAGCCTGACAGCAGGAGCTGTTCCCCCGAGGGAGGGAACGAGGGTGTCCCCTGTTGTCGCCGTCGCAGCGCTCGGCTTGTTGATCGCTGTCGTGGGCACAGGAGTTTTCCTCGGATCACGCGGCCGCGCTTCATCGGTCGCTGCTTTGCCCACGCTGGAGACGAGCGCGCCAGCCGCGCTGTCGACCGTGACAATGCCGCCTGCGAGCGTATCCGTGCCACCGTCGTCGATACCGAGTGCACAGCCTACCTCGGCGCCGCCTGTGGCCCTCTCCGTGGTTCCGTCTGTCGCTCCCTCGGCTGCGCCGGCAATAGCAAAGAAAGCACCCAAGTCAGCGTTGACCGGATCTGCTCCTGTGGCGGCGCCCTCTGCGGCAAAGCCTTCTGGGAAGAAATTGCCAGATTTGCTCGAAAAGTTCTGAGGAAATCAATCTTCCCTGGGCGGCGGCTCATCGAGCGGCGCGTTCTCGGAAGTCTCGTCTCCGTCGCTGCGCTTCTTACTCATCGTCACCAAAGAGCGCTCCAACGCGAAGAGGTAGCGCCTCGAACGGCTCGGGGTGTACCTCTTCGCCGAGCTCGGCAATGAGAAGCTCCAGATACGCATCGGGTGTCCACCGGTAGACTGTCAACGTGCCTTCATCGGGATCCAGGATCCAGTAATACGGAACCTGATGCCGGTGATACACGCGCTTCTTCTTGATGAGATCCTTGCGCCGGTTCGTCGAGAGGATCTCGCAAACCCAATCCGGTCGCACCCGCACCAGCGCTTCTTCCGGTTGCTCAGGCACGCGGTCGCGTCGCCAGCCGGCCATATCAGGGCAAAAGGTGTTCTGCGGATCGAAATAGATATCCACCTCGGTCCCGAACCACCAGCCTCCCGGGGCGCTGCCGCCGGTGCGGCGATCGAACGGATTCACGTGCCCGGAGAGCTTGCGCTGCGACGCGCCGTGGCGGCCGGACGCGGCGCCTTTCGGCTCGATCACGCCCTCGATGAGCTCGTGGCGCCGCTCTTCTTCAGGGATGGCGAAGAGGTCGTCCACCGTCGCGAGCTTCGGAGCAGGTGCGGTCATGGGCCGAGAGTAGCTCAAACCAGCGCAACGATGCACATCCCCACGACCGGCCGGCTATACTCGACCCTTCGCCTGAGCTTATCCTCCCTCGCCCGTGGGCCAGCTCGATCAATTCGCCAAGGAGACCTTCGCCCGCGAGACCGCGGTCGTCACGCGCGGCGCGGTCTCATGGCAGCACCCTCCGGAGATTGCCATGTCCGAGGTACACCTCGACGGCCTGCTCCGCGTGCTCGACCCTGCTCCGCTTGTGACGCTTGCTGCGCCGTGGTGCACGATTGGCGAGGCGGAAGAGCTCGCCCTCGAGATCAAGATGCCCGGCGATCACCTCGATCTCCTTGCCCTCGATCGCGCCCTCCTGCGCCGCCTGGCCCGGCAGATCCAGCGCCGCGAAGATCCGCTGGACGAGCTCGACGGTGAGGTCCCGCTCTGGTTCATCGCGCCGCACGTGCCGGCGATCATCCGCGAGCGCCGCACGCTCACGCCGATCGCGACGGGCTGCTACCGCGTCGGGCCAGAGTGGATGGCGACCGTCTGGGTCGCCGCCAACGAGCTGCCCCTCGCGGACGAGCTCGTCCCGTTCCTCATCGCGCGAACGGGCAAGCCGCTCGACGCGTTCGTGCGCTGGGTCATCGATCAGCGCCCGCTCACCTGGCTGTTCCGCATGCTAGAATCGCTCCTGATGTCGACCGCTACCTACGACGAGTTCCGCTTCAACGTGGGAGAGAAGACCGACGATCCCGACGTGCGCGCCCGGCAGCGCATGCTGCTGGGGTGGCTCCTCGACGCGTTGCCCGACCAGCGTGAGAAGCTGATGGAGGTCGGGGAGATCCAGGAGGCTCGTACGGCGCTGCGCGACGTCCTCGCCGCGCGCGGGCTTTCTCTCCGGGAAGGCGATGAGGCGCGGATCGATGCGTGCATCGATCACGACACCCTCCGGCGCTGGCGCAAGCAAGCTGCGGTGGCAGCCAGCGCAATCGAGGCGCTGCGCTAACTGTTTCACCGGGTCCCGATATCAGGCATCCATTTAACCTCGATCTCTCTCTGATGAGGGGCCTGTTATTTCCAGCCCCGCAATTCCTGTCCTCCAATCGTATCTAGTCTCACGTATCCAGTGGGAGCGGCTCTCGAAGAGGTTCCGCACCTCACGGCCGGGCGCATTGACGTCCTTCCTCGATTGCGCTCCCGCGCCCACCATGCGATTCGCCCCCTCCCACACCTCACGTGGGGCAAGGAGACATCGCCATGGCCGTTCAGCCGATCCCGCAGGGTTACCACCGCGTGAACATCCACCTCTCGTTCAAGGAGACGACGAAAGCGATCGACTTCTACGTGAAGGCCTTCGGCGCCGAGCGGGGCATGGTCATGCCCGGCCCCGGCGGCTCGGTCATGCACGCCGAGATTCGCATCGGCGACACGACGCTGTTCCTCGCCGACGACATGATGGGCGGCGGCAAGACGACGGTCGAAGGTGGACAGGCCGCGGCCTGCGTGCCGCACCTCGCGGTCGAGAACGCCGACGCGACGTGGAAGCGCGCCGTCGAGGCCGGCTGCAAGGAGGTCATGCCGCTCGCCGATCAGATCTGGGGCGATCGGTATGGCCAGGTCGAGGATCCTTTCGGGCTGCGCTGGGCGATCATGACGCACGTCGAGGACGTGGCGCCGGAGGAGATCGCCAAGCGCGCAGCGAAGCTGTACGGCGGCGGCTGAGCGGCAGCGCGCCGGCGCGCTGTTCAACCAGGCAGAGAGCGCTTTGGCTCGGCCCCCTATCCCCCAGCCCCTTTCCCCCAAATTTGGGGGAAAGGGGAGCTGCTCGCTACCCGATCATCCACCTCCCTTTCCCCCAAATTTGGGGGAAAGGGCCGGGGTTAGGGGGCGCAGCAGCCACGGGCTGTTCGAGGATCGTGGTCGCTGATCTAGAGAGCGCCGACGAATGCTCGCCCGAACTCCAGCGGCGTCGGGCGATCTCCAGGCTCCTTGGCCGTCGCCGCCCGCAGCAGCGCCGCCATCGCTGCTGGCCAACCGCGGAGGCGGCCCGGGTCCTCGAAGGGATCTCGCCGCATGTGGGCGATGATCCGGTCGCGCGGGCTGTCGATCTCGTCGAAGAAGGATCGCCCCGTCGTCACGTTGTAGATCGTCCCCGCCAGAGAGTAGATATCCGAGCGCGGGTCGAGCTCCACCGGATCCAGCACCTGCTCCGGCGCGATGTAGCCCGCGGTCCCCGCCACGAAGCGCCCGCCCACCTCGGGTGGGACGCGGATCGAGCGCACCATTCCAAAGTCGATGACCACCGCCGCGAGCGGGTGAGCGAGCGCAGGATTCCTGTGCTTCGCCGGATCGAAGCGCTCGCCGCCGGCCAGCGGGAGGCGGAGCCAGATGTTTGCAGGCTTGATGTCCCGGTGCACGAGGCCCGCGCTGTGCAGCGCCGCGAGGCCGGCGCACGACTCCAGCACCACCTGCCTGAGCTCGTAGAGCGACATCAGGTGGGCCGCGGAGTACTGCTTGAGATCGGCGCCGATCAGGTACTCCAGCACCAGATAGGGCGCGTCCCCCGACATGCCATGATCGATGATGTTGGCCACGTTGGGGTGATAGAGGCCGGCGAGCGCTCTGGCCTCCTCGGTGAACGAGGCCAATATGCCGGCGCGCTCGACCTCGTTGGCGCTGGCGAGGGCCTCGGCCTTGGGGATCTTGAGCACGAAGAAGCGCGGTGAAGGCGGCTTGCGCACCAGCCACACCGAGCCGATCCCGCCCTCGCCGAGCGGCTTCACCAGCTCGTAGCCCTCGATGAGCTCGGGCTCCTTCTTCTTCGCGCGGGGGACGGGCGGCGCGGTCCTGCGGATCGCCCCGCGCACCGCGGCCTCGAGGAGCGAGGAGGTGACGGGGCCGAGCGACGCCAGCCACACGTCGAGCAGCGAGAGCTCGCGGGCGCGGATGGCGCGGGCGACGAGCACGCTCACGCGCGGCGCGTTCTCGGTGGCGCGCTGGGCGAGCGAGTCGGCGGCGCTGGCCTCGCTCGCGGGGTGCAGGGCCTTCACCGGATCGGCGAGCGCGCCTTGCAGACGATCGCCCGCGAGCACGAGCGCGAGGCACAGCGCCTCGAGATCCGGCTTGTTCCCCGCGGCGGGACGGAACTCCTCGAGCGCGCGCCCGAGGCCCGCGAGCGCGTGCGCGAGCTCGGTGTCCTCGGCGTGGAGCGAGGCGAGCGCCTCGGCGGCGGCGGCGCCCCACTCCTCGTCGACGGCGCCCGTGGAGACGGCGTCGCGCAGCGCCTCGGCGCGCTCGCAGCACCGCGCCAGCGCCGCCTGATCCATCATCGGCAGCGCCTGCGCGAGCTGGAGCAGGATGGTGGGGCGATCGATGACGAGGGCCCACCACGCGGCGAAGGGCCCGAGCCAGCACACGTCGTCGACCTCGCCCAGCGCCGTGCCCCGCGTCGTGTCCACGAGGCGCCAGAGGAGCGTGCTCAGCGCGCCGGCGAGGGCCGCGGGCAGCTCGCGCGCGCCACCCTGGAGCCCCTCGATCTTGCGCAGCCAGAGGCAGGTGTCGTGCGCCGTCGGGCCGCGGCCCGGGCCGAGATCGGAGTCCTCGCCGCACGCGTCGAGCGCGTACCCGCCGAGCCGGATCGCCAGCACCTCGAGCGAGAGATCGCCCTCCTGCGTGCCGCTCTCGGCCCGCCGCCGCTCCTCGACGAGGTCGAGGATCTCCGCGGGCGCGCGCGCGATGATCGACCAGGCCTCTTCGAGATCCGGCTCCGGCGTGGGCTCGCCGCCGGGCCGCGTCGCCAGGAGCGGCGCCCACATTCGCAGCGCGAAGGCCCGCGCCGAGCCCTCCAGCGCGTTGATCGCCGCCGCCCGCTGGCGGAGCCGCCCCGATCCCAGGGCGAGCCGCCGCGCCTCGTGGAACGTCGGCGCGAGCGTCTCGGCGAAGCGCGCGGCGCGGGCGTCCGCCTCTTCGTCGTCGTACTGCGCGGCGATCCGCACCAGGTTCTCGATCCCGAGCTCGAGGTCGAGCGGATCGCGCTCGGCGCCGTCGATGAGATCGGTCACCGCGATGACCTCGATCCAGCGGCGCGTGTCGTCGAGCGAGCTCGCCCGCGCGCGCCGCGCCATCTCGCGCAGCGCGCGGAGCGGCGCCTCGACGTCGGGCGGGCGCTGAGGTCCGCGGCGAAAGAGCGTGGCCAGCCCTCGCGCCAGCGCGCGCGCGGCGATCGCTCCGCCGTCGCCCGCGAGGATGCGCGCCGCGAGGCGCTCCCAGAGATCCCTCCGTTCGAAGAAGAGATACGGCGTCGCCGCGGCGACAGCCGCGAGCACCCACGCGTCCTCGTCGTGTGAGCGGATGATGGCCGCGAGCTGCCCCGCGACCAGCGTGAACCGCTCGGCGGGGAGCGACGCGAAGGCCGTCAACGCGCGCTGGCGAAGGAGCTTCGACTCGCCGAGGACCCAGTCGAGGAGCGTGCCCTGGAGCTGCTCGAGGGGCCCAGTCAAGCGCCCGAGCGCGCGCGCCGCGTGGACCCACACGAGCGGCTCGGGGTGGAGCAAGAGCGGCTGCAAGACCTGGAGCGTCCGCCCGATCAGCTCGGGATCGGCGGTGGGCGGCATCCCTCCCACGGCCACCTCGAGGCACCGCGCCGCGAGCACGCGGCCACGCAGCGCGCCGCGCGCGGGCCCGCGGATCATCGCCTCGAAGGTCGAGGCCGATCCCCACAGCCACGCGCCGAGGCCGGGCACCTCGAGCGCCGTGGCCCCGGCCTCCCAGATGAGGATTTGCAGCCGCGCCCGCGCCTCGACGCTCTCCGGCGCCGCGAGATCGTCCCCGTCGCCGAGGAGCGGCGCGCACGCCAGCGCGTCGAGCAGCGGGCCCTCGACGACGCGCGCGCGCGCCGCCGCGCGAGCCTCGTCACGCGAGCCCGCCTGCGCCGCGAGCGCGAGGATGCGCGCGAGCTCGACGTCGCGCCGCCGCGTGCTCGCCGCGCACCACGCGAGGACCACCTCGCCCGCGGGCTCCGCGAAGAGCGGCGCGAGAGAGACCGCGTCGCCCTCCGCGCGCGCGATCGCCGTCAGCGCGCCCCCGACCACCTCCGCCGCAGCGCGCAGCGCTTGGTCGAGCCCGACCGCCGCCTCGCGGCCCTCCGATCGCCAGTGCTTGCCGAGGGCCACCGCGAGCACCGGGTGGCCTTCGAGAGCCGCAGTGAGCGTCGAGAGCGCGTCGAGGGCCGGTGCGGGGAGCATGGCGATCGAGGCTAGAGCAAGACCTCCGCGAGATGAACCATCCCCGGCGCCGTGATCAGGCTCGCTCGTCGTCGTCGCTCTCGACGGAGTGCCCGACGTGGAGCCCGAGCGCGCGGAGCTTCACGCGCATGGTCTGCCGCGAAATCCCCAGCAATCGCGCCGCGTCCCGCTGGTTGCCCTGCGTGAACTCCAGCGCGAGCGGGAGCAGGCGCCGGTCCACCTGGCGGTGCGTCTCCGCATACAGATCGTCAGCCTCCGGCGTCAGCCGCCGTCGAATGAAGGCCTTGAGATCCTGCATCTCCGCGGGCGGCGAGGGTGGGGTGAGCTCACCCGCGCTCGCCGAGAGATCGGGCAGGAACGCCGGGAGCAGCACCGCCCCGCTCGCGTGGAGCAAGGACTGCTTGAGCACGCTCTGCAGCTCGCGGATGTTCCCCGGCCAGGCGTAGCCGCGCAGCCGCTCCATCGCTTCGGGGGCGATCTCGCGGACCTCCCGCCCCAGCTCGCGGCTGAAGCGGCGCAGGTAATGCTGCACCAGCATGGGCAGATCGTCGCCGCGCTCGCGCAAGGGCGGCAGGTGGATCGTGAAGACGCCGAGCCGGTAATAGAGGTCCGATCGAAACTTCTCCTCGACCGCGCGCGCCCGCAGATCGCGGTGGGTCGACGCGATCACCCGCACGTCGGTCCGCACCGTCTCGCTGCCGCCGACGCGCTCGAAGGACTGGTCCTGGAGCAGGCGGAGGATCTTGGCCTGCAACGCCAGCGGCATGTCGCCGATCTCGTCGAGGACGATGGTGCCCCCGCTGCACTGCTCGAACTTGCCGATGCGGCGCCGCTCGGCCCCGGTGAACGCGCCCTTCTCGTGCCCGAAGAGCTCGCTCTCCAGCAAGCTCTCCGGGATGGCCGCGCAGTTGAGGGCGAGGAACGGCGCCTTGGATCGCGCGCTGTGCTGGTAAATCGCCCGCGCCACCAGCTCCTTGCCCGTGCCGCTCTCGCCGGTGATGAGCACGGTCACGTCCTGCGCCGCCACCCGCCCGATCGCCTTGTAGATCTCGAGCATCGTCAGGCAGCCGCCGAAGATGGCGCCGTCGACCTCGGAGTCCGGCGGCGTCTCCGTGAGCACGACCGGCGAGCGCATCGGCCGCGCGACCTCGAGCGCCTCGCCGACGACGCGCCGCAGCTGCTGCAAATCCAGGGGCTTGTAGAGGTAGTCGAAGGCGCCCTTCTTCATCGCCTCGATCGCCGCGTCGGCGGTCTTGGCCATGGTGATGAAAATCACGGGAATTCGCGCGTCGATCGCGCGGATCTTCTCGAAGACCTCGAGCCCGGATTGGTTGGGCAAGCGCAGGTCGAGGAGGATCACCTCGGGCGGGTCGGCGAGAACTCGCGCGATGCCCGCAGCGCCGTTGCCGGCGATCTCGACCCGGTGCGCCGGAGCGGGGAACGTCTGCCGCACCTGCTCCGGGACCAGCGCCGGGTCGTCATCAATCAACAGGAGGTGAGCCATTCTTGAGGTGCGATCGACGGCTCGGTGGGCCCTGAAGTAGAATTCTTTACGGCCTAGGCATGCTACTCGCTATGGTCCGCGTTGGCCAGGAGGCCGCCTGGCCATGACCGATCTATCGATGTCCGCGCGCGAGCCCCCGGGGGCCGAAGCAGAGCTCGTCGCGCGGACTCAGGTGCCGAATCACGGGGAGACACGCGGCGCTCGCCCCTTCGACGAAGCGAGCCAGAGAGGGAGAGAGTGATGACGCCGGCCAGGATCCTCGTCGTCGAGGACGACCGCGTGGTCGCCCGAGACATCCAGCAACAGTTGACCCGGGTCGGCCACACCGTCGTGGGAGTCACGGCGTACGGCGAAGAGGCCGTGGCGCTGGCGATCGAGCTCCGGCCGGATCTGGTGCTGATGGACATCCGGCTGGAGGGCGCGATCGACGGGATTGGCGCGGCCCAGCAGATCCGCGATCGCGTCCACCTCCCCGTGATTTACCTGACGGCCTACGCCGACGACCAGACCGTGAGCCGGGCGAGCCTCACCGAGCCCTTTGGCTACCTGCTCAAGCCCTTCGAAGACTCCCAGCTTCGCACCACCATCGAGATGGCTTTGTACAAGCACGCTGCCGAGCGCAAGCTGCGCGAGAGCGAGCGTCGGTACGCCGTCACGCTGTCGAGCATCGGTGACGCCGTGATCGCCACCGACGACCAGGCCTGCGTGACCTTCATGAACCCGGTGGCCGAGGCGCTGACCGGCTGGCCTCAGGCAGACGCCCTCGGGCAACCGCTGACCGAGGTGTTTCGCATCGTCAACGAGCAGACCCGCGCCACGGTGGAGGATCCCGCGGCCAAGGTGCTTCGCCTGGGGACCGTGGTCGGGTTGGCCAACCACACAGTGCTCCTGGCGCGGGACGGCTGCGAGGTTCCCATCGACGACTGCGGCTCACCCATCATCGACGACCTTGGCCGCATCACCGGCGTGGTCCTCGTCTTTCGCGACATGACGCAGCGGCGAAAAGCGGAGGAGGCGGAGCAAGCCATGGCGGCGGCGGAGGCAGCCAATCGCGCCAAGGACGAGTTCCTGGCCAACGTCAGCCACGAGATCCGCACCCCCATGAACGCCATCCTCGGGATGACCGAGCTGGTCCTCGATACCCCGCTTCGAGGGGATCAGCGGCAGTCGCTGACAACGGTGAGATCTGCGGCGGATAGCCTCCTCGCGATCATCGATGATCTCCTCGATTTCTCGAAGATCGAAGCCGGCAAGCTCGCCCTCGATCCAGCGGCCTTCTCCCTGCGCGCGGCCCTCGACGACACCCTGCGCGCGCTCGCCGTGCAGGCTCGTCAAAAGGGGCTCGAGCTGGTCTGCGCTGTCGAGCCGAGCGTGCCCGACGCGCTGATCGGCGACGCCGGGCGCCTGCGCCAGGTGCTGCTCAACCTGGTGGACAACGCGATCAAGTTCACCGCAAAAGGCGAGGTCGTCGTCCAGGTGGACCTCGCCCCGGAGCCGTCGCCCGACAGCGACATCAGCGCTCGCTTCACGGTGCGTGACACCGGCATTGGCGTCCCGCTCGACAAGCAAGCGACGATCTTCCAGGCGTTCGAGCAGGCGGACACGTCGACGACGCGGAGATACGGCGGCACCGGGCTGGGCTTGACGATCGCCGCCCGGCTGGTGGCGATGATGGCCGGAGAGATCAGCGTGGAGAGCGCGCCGGGGCAGGGCAGCACATTCACGTTCACGGCCCGCTTCGGGCGGCAAGCGCACCCCGGCGACGCGGTGAAGCCCGTCGAGCCGCCGGCCCCAGCCCTGGCCCCGCTGCGCATCCTGGTGGCCGAGGACAACGAGCTCAGCGCGCAGCTCGTGCAGCAAGTGCTCCTGAAGCGCGGCCATCGAGTGCACCTCACCGGCGACGGTCGAGAGGCGTTGAATCTCGTCCACGACGGCGCCTTCGATTTACTGCTCCTGGATCTCCACATGCCACAGCTCGACGGCTTCCAGGTCATTCACGCGCTGCGCGAGCGCGAGCGGTCCCGAGGAGGGCACTTGCCCGTCATCGCGCTGACCGCTCGCTCGCGCCCGGAAGACCGCGCGCGCTGCCTCGCCGCCGGGATGGACCATTTCCTCACCAAGCCAGTCCAGGCGGCCGACCTCTGGGTCGCGATCGAGCGCGTCATCGCAGCGAGCCAGTCGGAAGCGCGCCCGCCCGCAGGGCTGATCGCGGCGCGCGTCCTCCTGGCTGCCTGCGGCGGCGACGCCGTTATCCTCGCCAAGATCTGCGAGGCGCTCCGGCTCCGCCTGCCCGCCGATCTCGCCGCCGTGGAGGAGGCCTATCAAGGTCGAAGCGCCCCGCGGCTGCGCGAAGCCGCTCACTCGCTGTGCGGCATGGTCGCGGCCTTCTCGACCGTCGCAGGAGGGCTGGCGTCGGACCTCGAAGATCACGCGGCGAGCGGCCAGCTCGACGAGGCCGGACCCTTGATCCAGAGGCTCCGAGCGCTGGCTCCAGATCTGATCCAGCAGGTCGGCAACCTCTCGCTCGCGATGCTCCAGCGTGAGGCCGAGGCCGAGGCCGATCGCTAACGATTCACGGGGGAGCTCGCATCGAAGGTGATCGTGAAGGTCGTCCCCCCGTCGCGGCTCAAGGTGGTGCTGCCGTGGAGCTGGCTCGTCAAATCCTGCACGAGCTGCAGCCCCAGCGAGTCGACGCGGCCAAAGTCGAGGTCCGCCGGCAGGCCCACGCCGTCGTCGCCCACCACGAGAGCGTATCGCTTCTCTCCCAGAGGGTAGAGCTCGATGCTCACCCGCCCTGCGCGCCCGTCGGGAAAGGCATGCTTCAACGCATTGGACACGAGCTCGTTGATGATCAGCCCGCAAGAGACCGCCCGGTCCATGTCCAGATGCAGATCGCTGACGCGGAGGGCCAGCTCCACGCGCTTGCTCTGCGTCCCGTAGGCGCGGGCCAGGTGGCCGCACAGCTTCTGAACGTGAGCCGCCATGGGGATCCGGGAGAAGCTCCCCGCTCGATAGAGGTTCTCGTGGACCATGGCCATGGAACGGACGCGATTCCGGCTGTCCGCGAACAGCTCCGCGACGGCCGGCTCGGCGATGCGAGCCGCCTGCAAGCTGAGCAAGCTGCTGATGAGCTGCAGGTTGTTCTTCACGCGATGATGAACCTCCCTGAGCAAGGCCTCCCGCTCTTCGAGCGATCGCTGCATGCGTGAGTAGACCCGCGCGTTCTCCAGAGAGATGGCGGCCTGCGCGGCCAGCAGCTTCAGCATGGCGATGCGGTCCGGCGTGAACACGTAGGGAGTCAGGTTGTTCTCGAGGTACAGGACCCCGATCAGCTCCCCTTGCTTGATCAACGGCAAGCAAAGGACGGAGCGGGCGTGGGTCCGCTGGACATAGTCGTCGGTGGAGAACTGGTTGGGCGCCGAAGCGTCGTCCAGGATCACGCTGTCCTGAGCGCGGAGGACGTAGCGGAGCACGGACTCGGGGAGCTCCACGGGTGTCACCGGCGCCTGACGGAGGCGCACCGTGATCGTGTCATGGCCTGTGACGGCCTCCGCTTCGATCCGCTGCTCCTCGCCGGAGGGGAGGATCAGCAGGCAGCGGGCCGCGCCCGCGTGCTCGACCGCGATCACCATCAGCCTCTCGATCAGCTTGCCGAGCACGATCTCCGAGGAGACCGCCTGCGAGACCTTGACCACCGTCGCCAGGTCGAACTGCCCCACAGGCGCGCCGATCGTCGCGGTGGGAGAGGCGACGGCGCGCTCCTCGCGCAGGTGGGGATACTGCCGGTCGAGCTGCTGCGCCTTCCCGAGGGCGCCCCAGCGCAGGTAGGCATGGCGCCCGTTCTGCAGGTACGTCCGCGCGATGGTCTCGAAGCCGCGGGCCAGGTAGAAGCGACCGGCGAGCTCGTTGGCGATGGCCTCGTTGTTGACGAAATCGTGGTGGCGCGAGGCGCTGATCGCGTCCTCGTAGAGGCGCTGGGCGTCGAGCTCGCGGCCCTCGATGCGGGCGATCTCGGCCGCGACCAGCGCGGCGCGGCTCGCGAAATTCTCGGGGCAGCTCGCCGCCCAGATCGTGATCTGCTCGTGGTGAGCCACGAGCGCCGCCTTGTGCTGTTGCCGCTCTTCCGCCGCCGCCGTGTCGTGGTGGGCCGCCCGCGCCAGCGCCCCGTAGAAGTGATATTCGGCCACCTCGAAGAAGGCCCGCGTGGTCCACAGGAGGCGCTGGGCCCGCGCCGCCGCCTCGAGGGCGGCGCCGTGATCGCCGGCGAAGAAGAGCGTTTGCAGCTTGCGGATCCAGTACCAGCACGCCGCGATGGCCAGGCGTGGATCCGCCTCCAACCGCCGCTCGAGCCCGCCGGTATCAGTGCCTGCGTCGGCGAACGAGGTGATGTCGGAGAGCGACCCTCGCAAGCACCGGATCAAGCCCAGCTGCGCGGTGAAGAAGTCGACCACGAGGCCGAAATGAGCCTTGCGCGCGACCTCGAGCCCGCGCTCGGCCTCGCGCTGCACCTCGCGGAGAGGGCTCCCCGCCGCGAGCGAGAGCGTGATGAGGTGATTGGAGGAGTAGACCACGAAGGTCAGATCACCGATGACGCTCGCCGTCTCGTTGGCGTGCAAGAGCGGCGCGATCCCGGTGCGCACGTGCGCCATCCAGGGCGTCACCACATAGCCGAAGACACAATAGACGCGGGCCTTGAACCGACCGAGCCCCGGCCGCTCCGCCAGATCGACGCTGAGCTTGCCGAAGCGAGAAGAAGACTCGTAGTCTCCGAAATAGGCGCCGAGGAACCCGCCGAGCTCGCTGTACGCAAAGCACGATCCGTCGCTGTTCCCGTGCTCCAGGCTCAGGTTCGCCATGCGCCCGATGACGAGGCCGTGCAGGTTCTCGTCGGAGAACAGCGCCGGCACCTGGAGCTTGGTGAGGACATCCATGGTGGCGCGCACCAGCGGATCGCTCATCAAGGGCAGGTCGACGAGCTCCTCGATGCGGCGACTCCCGAGCTGCTGCCACATGCGCTCGTACTCGAGCCGCACCTCGTCCTTGGTCGGGTGGGGCGACCACGCCACCCCGACGTGCCGCAGGTAATCGAGGCCGACCTCCACGCTGCGATCGCTGCGGTCGAGGACGGTGAAGATATCGAGCCGCAAGCACGTGACAGCGGCCAGATCGACGAGGTCGCCGGCGCGGCCCTTGAGCGCGGCGAGCCGCTGCTCCGCCGCGGCGATCGCGCCGGTCAAGAGCTCGCATTCGGCCCTGTGGAAGGCGAGAGAGAAGGCGAGATCGAAGCACCGCTCCCAGCGCTCCTCCCCCAGCTGCGCCTCGCCCGCGGCGAGGTAGCTCAGCGCGGACACATAGGCTGTCGCGGCCCGGGCTCGCTCGCCCGCGAGGAGGTTGAGGCGGGCGACCCGCTCGCGCTCTTCCTGGTCCTCGATCAGCGCCGAGGCGCGGTTGAGCTGATTGACGACGTCGAAGATGCTCTCCTCGATCGCGGGCCCGGCCGCCCTCGACATGAGCCGTCCAATCCTCAGGTGCTCGGCCGCGCGCTGCGCCTCCGGGAGCAGCGCATAGGCCGCCTCCTGGACGCGATCGTGGAGGAACGCATAAGCCCCCTCCAGGCGGAGGACGAGCCCGGCGCGGACCGCCTCCCACAGCGCCGCGTGCAGGTCCTCCTCCGGCTCTCCCCGGATCAGGAGCAGAGTGGCAATCTCGGCGTGATTGCCCAGACAGGCGAGGTGCCGCGCCGCCTCCTGCGTCGCGAGGGACAGCCGGGCCAGCTTCCCGGCGATGAGATCCACGACGTTGTCGGTGAAGCCCTTGGCGCGGATGCGAGGCAGATCCCAGGCCCACGCCGCGGCCACGGGATCGAAGGCGAGCAGCCCCTCTTCGGCGAGCACCGTGATGAACTGGATCGAGAAGAACGGATTGCCGCCGGCCTTCTCGTGCACGAGCTCCGTCAAGGCCACGCAGCGCTCCGGCGCGCAGCGCAGAGAGTCCGAGACGAGCCGCCCCACGTCGCCCCGCCCGAGGGGCGTCAGGACGATCTCTTGCACGCCGGCGCCTGCCTCACGGATCGCGCCCATCATTCGCGTCAGAGGGTGAGAGGCGTCGACCTCGTTGTCCCGATAAGCGCCCACGAGCAAGAGGTGGCGAACATCGGTCGCGGTGATGAGGTGTTCGAAGAGATCGAGGGTGGCCGCGTCGAGCCACTGCAGATCGTCGAGGAAGAGCGCGAGCGGGTGCTCCGGCCGGGCGAAGACGCCGAGGAAGCGCCGGAAGACCGCCTGAAAGCGGCTCCGAGCGTCGTGCGGCGGGAGGTCGGGGACAGGCGGCTGCCTCCCGAGGACGACCTCGAGCTCGGGGATGAGGTTCACGATCAGCTGACCATTCGGACCGAGCGCTTCGCGCAGAGCGTCCCGTAAGGCGCGGACCTCCGCGTCGCTCTTGCCGAGGATCTGCCGCACCAGGCTCTGGAACGCCTGCGCCAGCGTGGCATAGGGGATATCGCGCTTGTGCTGGTCGAACTTGCCTGAAGCGAAGAGGCCGCGCGGCGGCACGAGCACCCGGTGAAGCTCGCTCACGACCGACGATTTGCCGATGCCGGAGTAGCCCGACACGAGGACGATCTCCCGCGTCCCCCGGCGCACGACTCGATCGAAAGCAGCGAGGAGGGCCTGGATCTCGCCCTCCCGCCCGTAGAGCTTCTCGGGCAGGAGCAAGCGATCCGACACGTCGTGCGCGCCCAGCGGGAATGCTTCGATGTATCCCCGAGACTCCAGCTCTGTCAGGCACCGTCGGAGATCGACCGCGAGCCCCGAGGCCGTCTGGTAGCGGTCCTCGGCGGTCTTGGCCAAGAGCTTGAGGATGATGTCCGCGATCGGCTCCGGGATCGCCCGGCCATCGGGCCTCGCCACGAGCGGCTGCGGCGGCCTCGCCACGTGGCAATGAATCCACTCCATGGGATCCGCCGCGGTGAAGGGGAGCGCTCCGGTGAGCACCTCGTAAAGAGTGACACCGAGCGAGTAGAGATCGCTGCGAGAGTCAATCGAGCGGTTCATGCGGCCGGTCTGCTCGGGCGCCATGTACGCGAGCGTCCCGGCGATCACCTCGGGCGGCTCCGCGGCCTGACGCTCGCGCGGCAGGCGCGAGGCGATGCCAAACCCCGTCAGCCAGGCTCGCCCCGTCGAGGTGTCGACGAGGACATGGGCAGGCTTGATGTCCTTGTGAACGAGGCCGCGCTCGTGGAGCCGACCAAGCGCCGTGGCGAGGCCGACGGCGACGCGCAGAAACGCGGGCAGCTCCCAGGATCTCCCCACGAGGCGCGCCAGCACCTCGCCACCAGGATCGTCGAGCAAGAGAGCGTATCGCCCCTGGTCATGCACCAATGCACCTCTCCTCGAAGCAACCATCGCCCCGCGAGGAGCAGAGGGCGCTTGTCAAAAGCGATGGCGAATCTCTCTCAATGGGCCGCCCCGCCGAGGAACTCGAGCAGCGCCGGAATCACCTGCTGCGGCGCCTCCTCCATCAGCCAGTGGCCCGAGCCCTTGACCACGACGC
>FSTQ01000271.1_pt1 | contig 23316 bp, 17 predicted proteins | sample 1637281 | NCBI WGS metagenome assembly FSTQ01 (sample SAMEA3914818, study PRJEB12502) | metagenome | biome: forest; material: soil | place: Canada | collected 2010-06-26 | depth 0.1 m
ACCCGACATGCCCATGCAGCCGAGGCCCAGAGGAAAGACCTCCGGCCCCGTCGCGCCCAGCTTCACCGTCTTGGTCTTCGCTTGCTCGCTCATGATTCGTCTCTCCGTTCCGCCCCGAGGTTCACGGATCTCGACCCTCACGTCGAACGAATAAGACGCATGTCACTGATGAATCCTGTTCATGGAAGGGACCTCGACCTCAACCTCCTTCGCGCCTTCGTGGTCACGGCCGAAGCGGGGAGCGTCACGGCGGCGGCGAGCCGACTCTACCTGACGCAGTCGGCGGTGAGCGCGGCGCTCAAGCGCCTCACGGAGACCGTGGGCGCGCCCCTCTTCGCGCGCCATGGCCGGGGCATCACCCTGACCGCGCGCGGCCAACGCTTGCTCCGGACGGCGCGCCCGCACCTCGAAGCGCTGGTGAGCGCGACGCTCTCACCGGCGGAGTTCGACCCTCGGACCAGCGAGCGCGTGGTGCGCCTCGGCCTCGCGGACGCCAGCGAAGCATGGCTGTTGCCGCCGCTCCTGCGCGCCCTGGCCAAGGCCGCGCCGCGGATGCGGCTGGTGGTGCTGCCGGTGCAGTTTCGCACGGTGGGAGAGGCGCTGGCGTCCGGCAGCGTCGATGTCGCCATCACTGTCGCTGACGAGATGCCTGCGGCCACGCGGCGCCGCCCGCTCTTCCTGAGCGGCTTCACGTGCCTTTACGATCCACGGCACGCGCGGCTGCCCAGGGTGCTCACGGTGGAGCGCTATCTCGAGCACGAGCACGTGATTGTGTCTTACAACGGAGATCTTCGCGGTGTCGTCGAGGACTTTCTGAATATCCACCGGACCGTGCGTGTCTCGGTGCCCACGTTTCAGAGCGTGGGAGCGCTGGTGGACGGGTCGGCGCTGCTGGCGACGGTGCCGACCACGGTGGCTCGCGAGATCGTGGCTGTGCGCCCGCAGCTGCGCACGAAGGCGTTGCCGTTTGCTCTGGCGGGGTCGGCGACGGAGATGCTGTGGCAAAGCGCGCTGGATGATGACGAGGCGATTCGCTTCGTGCAGGAGCTGATCGTGGGGATTGCGGAGGGGAGGGCGGAGGGGAAAGGCTAGCAGCCTCGAGCCTTTCTCGTTCGTTGCCAGCGCAGGTTCCATTCTTCTTGCCGTCAATCGACAGCGGATGTCTGCGCGGGGAGACCGAGAGCTTGAACCAACGTCGAGGCCTGGTTCACGGCGCTCCGGTGTCACTTGCTTTTCGTGAGCCACTACGTAATCTGCGTGGGTGCCTCAGCCCATCTTCTCCGCTGCGACGTCATTCACCCTTGCTTGGCTGGTCTGGGCTCCTCTGCTGGCCGGCTGTGGGCCGACTCCGGTGCCAACGCAGGTCCCCTCGAGTCCCGAGGCCGCGTGCAACGCGGGTGACGCCCCAGGCTGCGCCAAGCTTGGCCTTCTGTTCGAAAAGGGCCGCGGCGTAGGCAAGGATTACGCGCGTGCCGCGGCTCTGTACACCAAGGCCTGCGAGGGGGGCGATGCCCAGGGCTGCACCGGTCTCGGCGTTCTGTTGGCGGCGGGCCAGGGCGTAGGCAAGGATGCCGCGCGCGCCGCGGCTCTGTACACCAAGGCCTGCGACGGGGGCGATGCCAAGGGCTGCAACAACCTCGGCTTTCTGTTCCTGGGCGGCCACGGCGTGAGCAAGGATGCCGCGCGTGCTGCGGCTCTGTACACCAAGGCCTGCGATGGGGGTCATGCCCAGGGCTGCTCCAACCTCGGCGGTCGGTTCGAGACTGGCCTGGGCGTGGGCAAGGATGAAGCGCGCGCTGCGGCGCTGTACACCAGGGGTTGCGATGGGGGCGATGCCCAGGGCTGCTCCGCCCTCGGCGTTCTGTTCGCGGAGGGCCGAGGCGTGGGCAAGGATGACGCGCACGCTGCGGCTCTGCTCACCAGGGCCTGCGATGGGGACGATGCCACAGCCTGCAACAACCTCGGCCTTCTGTTCGAGGAGGGCCGAGGCGTGGGCAAGAATGAAGCGCGGGCCGCGACTCTGTACACCAAGGCCTGCCATGAGGGCGAGACCCAGGGCTGCAAGAACCTCGGCGATCTGTTCGCGGACGGCCGAGGCGTGGGCAAGGATGAAGCGCGCGCCGCCGCTCTGTACACCAGCGCCTGCAACGGGGGCGATGCCTCGGGCTGCTTCCGCCTCGGCGTTCTGTTCATGCACGGCCGAGGCGTGGCCAAGGATGAAGCGCGCTCTGTGGCTCTGCTCACCAGGGCCTGCGATGGGGGCGAGCTCACGGGCTGCTTCAACCTCGGCGTTCTGTTCATACACGGCCGAGGCGTGAGCAAGGATGAAGCGCGCGCCGCGGCTCTGTTCACCAAGGCTTGCGATGGGGGCCCTGCTGAGAGCTGTTACAACCTCGGCGTTCAGTTCGAGCAAGGCCTGGGCGTGAGCAAGGATGCCGCGCGCGCTGCGGCTCTGTACACCAAGACCTGCGATGGGGGCGATGCCCAGGGCTGCAAGAGCCTCGGCGTTCTGTTCGCGGCGGGCCGAGGCGTGAGCAAGGATGCCGCGCGCGCTGCGGCTCTGTACACCAGGGCCTGCGATGGGGGCGAGGCCACAGCCTGCAACAACCTCGGCAGCCTGTTCGAGGACGGCCGAGGCGTGGGCAAGGATGAAGCGCGCGCTGCGGCTCTGTACACCAGGGCCTGCGATGGGGGCGAGGCCCTGGGCTGCTCCAACCTCGGCGCCCTGTTCTCACAAGGCCGCGGCGTGGGCCAGGATGAAGCGCGCGCTGCGGCTCTGTACGCCAAGTCCTGCGAGGGGGGCAATGCCATGGGCTGCTCCAACCTCGGCGTTCTGTTCGCGCAAGGCCGAGGCGTGAGCAAGGATTACGCGCGCGCCGTGGCTCTGCTCGACAAGGCCTGCGAGGGGGGCGAGGTCCAGGGCTGCTCCAACCTCGGCTATGTGCTGGAGACCAACGTCAACGACAAGGCACGCGCAGCAGCGGCCTATGCCCGCGGCTGCGCGCTGGGTGATCAGGCTTCCTGCGCCAAGGCACGGAAGTAGGCTTGCGTCGGGCCGACCAGGACCGCCGAGGCGCGGTCCACGGCTGTCCTGCGACTCTTGCCCCTGGTTGACTGTTCCACATATCCTGCGTGGATGCCCAAGCCCACCTCGACCTCGACATCCTTCAGCCTCGACGATCTCCACGCCAAGCTCGGCGCTCCCGACCCAGCCTTTGTGAAGGCGATTGTCGACGAAGAGACCCGCGAAGAGTTCATTGCTCTCGGTGTCCAGATTGCCAGCCGGCATATCCTGTCCGACGCTCCGCGTATCTACGGCATCGCCTACGAGTTTCTCGGGTCGGCGAGCGAAGCGCTGCTGGACAGTATCGACGTCTCGCTCGAGCTCGTCTCGGTCGGGGTTCACTTGGCGATCGAGCTCCGCGCGCTCACCAACAAGGTCCGGAGGACGGACGACGCCGGCGAGGCGGAGCGCAGCGAGGCGGAGCGCGCGGCGGCGACGGCGTTCACCTCGGCGCTCGGTCTTCGCACGCGGACTGTGCGGTTGCTCAAGGGGATCGCCGGTCGCTCCTCCGATCTGCGCAAGCGGGTCGACGACCGGACCGGGACGGCCGAGACCGCCGAGGCGCTCGCTCAAGGGCTCGAGGCGCAAGCCACGCTGATGCGTGAGTTTCTCACGCACAAGAAGGACGCCATCGCTACCCGGGCGAAGCTCTACCGCATGACCGAGGCGCGGGCCGTGAAGCTGGATGAGGCGGCGCTGGCCGTCCGCGAGACCGCGGCAGCCGCCGACGCGCGCTCGGTCGCGAAGGTGCGCCAGCTCGAGATCGACTTTCTGGACGGCGTGAACCTCCACGTCCTCGGGGAGGTGATCCACGCCTTCGAGGGGGCGCACGATATGGATGCGAGCATCCCGCGGCTGGTGCCGATCGCGACGCGGCGGCTGCTGGCGAAGCACGGCGGGCGGAAGGGGGCTGCGGGCGGGACGGCCGCTGGGACGGAGGCCACGGCGCCGGAGGGGACGACGGCGAAGGCCGGGAAATAACCGAAGAAGGCAACGCCGGAGGGCTCGCGGCGGCCCGCGGCGGGGCGGTCGCGCGGCGGTGGCTCGACGGGTCTCCGCCGCGGCATGACCGGGCAGCGGCGGTGGCTCGACGGGTCTCCGCCGCGGCTTGACGGGGGCGCGGCGTGGCTTGGCGGCCGATCGGGTGGGGCCGGCATATCTCGCTGCGCGGGACGGCCTCATCGGCGAGGGGCAAGCGCCGAGCAGGCCGCGGGATCGCGTTCCGTGGTAGGACCGGCGCATGCGCATCTCCCGGCTGGAGCTGGATGGCATCGGGCCCTTCGAGCAGGCGGTGTTCGAGATCCCGCCGCCGCCGGAGGGGACCACAGGGGAGCTGGTGCTCTTCGAGGGGCCGAATGGGTGCGGGAAGACGACGATCCTCGAAGGGATCGCCGTGCTGATCGGGTCTGTCGGCCGGCAGTTCCGAGAAGAAGCCGGATGGCTATCTGCGTCGCCCGAGCTGCTTCGAGACGCTCTCACATCGGGTCTCAATCACCCCGGCCCTACGGGCCTGATTCCCACTGCGCCTCCCGTGAGGTCGCTTTTTCGCAGGATCCGAGGTGAAAACCCACGCCTTGATCTGAAACTCGCGGAGGGGGGCCGCGCGCTCCTTAACGCGAAGGCACGGAAAGTAGACTGGGAGGGAAACCATGAGTTGTTCTTGCGAATCGCCGGCCTGGGGATAGCTGCGGACACCAACAAACCTACTGATTGGGCGGCTTTTGCGTTCCGAGGCGCTCAGCCGACGGCTAACCTCGCGACCGAGGGGCCGAAGCTTATCGATCGTTCGATGCTGCGCGGAGCCCTCTCGTTCGCGGAGTTGCTCCCTGCGTCGGATGAGCTTGGTCAGATCCTGGTCAACACCTACTTCGACTATCTCCAGTCCTGGAGTGCGGCCGAGCAGGCGAAGGGAACGCCGGCCGAGCTGGAGCTGCGCGAACAGGCCAAAGCACAGCAAGCCTCCATCAATCGCTTTGAGCGCGCGCTGACGGATGTTCTCGGACGCAAAGTGACGATCGAGTTCATGCCCCGCCAGCGACCGCCGGTGATTCGTCTTGATGGCGAGGAAGTCCCGCTCGACCTGCTCGGCGAAGGCTTCCGCCGCACGATCGCCTGGCTCTCCGACCTTGTAATCCGGCTCGAGCTCACGCCGTGGAAGGACACCTCGCGCTCGCCATTCGATCAGGACTTCTGGCTTCTCCTCGACGAGGTCGACCAGAGCCTCCATCCTGCGTTGCAGCGCAAGATCCTTCCGACTCTGCGAAATCTCTTTCCCAACGCTCGTATCTACGCAACCACGCACTCGCCTTTTGTCGTGGCCTCGGTCGGCGAGGGGCAGGTCTTCTCTATTCGTCCTGACAAGAAGACGCACCTCGTAACTGGGGAGACGAAGCCCACGGCGCTGTTGCCGGGTCAGTCCTTGTCGTGGATCGTCGAGGAGATCTTCGACACGCCATCCATGTTCCTCGACGAGGAGACGCGAACAGGGCTCGCTGCGCATGAGCGCGACGTCAAAGCCCTCCGCTCCAAGAAGACGATAGACTGGGAGCCCTTCCTCGCAAATCGACGCTGGCTCATGGGTCTCAACGATGAGGTTGCCACCATCGTCGGCATGCGCGAGGTTCCCATCCAGGATTTGATCCGGCAGAAGCAAGAGGCTGAAAAGGCATGATGCCGATGCGGCGGCAGCCGGCGCCGGCTGCATGGGCGGACAAGGAGCGCAGCTACCTGACGAAGCTCGACAAGCTCTCTGGAAAAGCTCCTTTGCATAGCTGGAAGCTTGATGGACAGAAGCTCGCGCACTGGTTTCATGCCGAAGTCCGGGCCAGCTTGGAGCCGAGCTTGTGCGCTTATTGCGACGGTCCGCTCGGTGAGACATCGCCGCAGACCATCGACCACTTCTTGCCCGAGCAGGACTTCCCCGAGCTGGGGCTGAGCTGGCATAATCTTTATCCCGCCTGTTCTTCTTGCAATACCGTTCACAAGCGGACGCAATGGTCCTGCTACCTGCTGCGGCCCGACTCTGACCTCATCTCAGCGGATGAAGCTCCTTCGCCGTTCGGTGTCTTCGCGAAGTGGTTCGACTTCGAGCCGTCGACGGGGGCGCTCAGCCCGGCGCCGGGCGCTCCTCGGACCATGCGGGCCCGGGTTCGACTTACTATCCGCGTCCTGGGCCTCAACGAGCGCACGCGCTGTAATGCCCGCAAGAATCGCTGGCAGGATCTGCGCAACGCCGTGAAGCACCCGGCGGACTATCCCCGACTCGACGAGATGGTGCTTCTCGGGCCTTATCGGTTCGTCGCCGTCTACTTCCTCGCTGCCCACAAGGCCCAGAAGACGTCCCCACCCTGACGGCTTGCCTCACCGTGCCTACGGAGGCCCCGCCTCAATCGCCTTTCTATATCGCTCTCGCCGGTTGGGCTCCCTCAAGATCTCGTAAGCCTCGTCGAGCACCTCGACGATCGTCTTCACGTCTGTCGCCAGATCGGCAGTCTGCGCCGTCAGCACCCGAGCCGGCTCGAACGCTCTCCGCAGCTCCAGATACGCTCTCCGCACCTCGTAACCAGTCGCGCTCCGCGGCACGCCGAGCAGCGCGAAGTAATCGCCGTCCTCCACCAGCGCCATCCTCGCTTTCACGCGCAGGCGAATCGCCTCCTGGTCCAGCGGATCCGCGGTGTCCTTCGCGCTCGCGGCGGCGGTGGCAGGGATGGCCGGGGTGAGGACGTCGAGCACGCCGAGGGAGACCAGGGCGTAGATGACGTCGCAGAGCTCGCCCGGGGCGCCGTCGAGGATCTCGGCGAGGGTGCGGCCCGGGGAGAGGCGCACGGCCTCTTCTTCTTCGCGGCGCAGCGCGCACTCGGCGAGGAGGGCGCGGCGCTGGCCCTCGTCGATGCGCGCGTGGAGGCCGCCCAGGCGCTTCAGCGCGGTCTCCGGGGGGATGACGCGGCGGATGGCCTCGACCAGCACCTCGGCCCCGGTGGCTCCGCCGAAGACGCCGGGCTCGGCCTTGAGGCGGCCCGGAGGCTCGGCCTCGAGCTCGAAGGAGCCGGTCGTCTCGAGCAGCGCGCGGCCGATGATCCACTCGGCGTGGGCGCGGAGCACGGGCCAGAGATCGTCTTGCCCGAGGTAGCCGTGGGCGATCAGCGCCGCGCCGGCGTGGCGGCCTCCGGGCGGCAGCTTGGCGCCGAGGCGGGCGGCGGCGTCGCGCTCGAGATCGCCGCGCGCCGCGAGGAAGGCCACCAGCGTCTCGTCGTCGGCGGACGACGCGGCCGTCACCACGTCGCCGTCGCGGAGCACGATGCGACGCACCGCGGCCTCGGGGCCGACGGCGATCGAGCCCGAGGTGCGGGCCGCGACCGCTCGAGCGAGCGCGCGCACCACGTCGCCCTCGCTCAGCAGGACCGAGGGCGAGAGATCGGTGACGCGGGCGCTCACCGGAGACGCCGGCGCCGGCGGCATCGGGACGATGTTCACCGCCGCGGTGTAGCTCGGAGGCGCGAGCGGAGGCGCGGTGCGCCGGGTGCGCGCGGGCGGCGGCTCGCTGTCCTTCGGCGGAGGCAGCGTCGAGAGCGGGCGAGGCGCGGTCAGGCTCGACGTGGCCAGGCTCGATGTGGCCAGGCTCGGCGCGGGAGACAGTGCCTCTTCGGGTTTGGCGAGCGGGGCCGTCGAAGGCGGGCGCGGCGGCGCGGGATCCGAGGTCGGGGAGCGACGGCTCGCCGCGATCGTCAAGCTCGTCGCGGCGCTGCCGAGCGATACCGCGGCGGTGCTGAGCGGCGTCGCGGCGCTGCTGAGAGCGGCGGTGCTGAGCGGTATCGTGGCGCTGCTGAGCGGCATCGCGGCGCTGCTGAGCGGCGTCGTGGCGCTGCTGAGCGGCGTCGCGGCGCTGCTGAGCGGCGTCGTCGTGCTCGTCGAGCGACCGGACTCGGTGGGGCCGCGGACGAGGACCGCGCTCCCCGACGTCGTCGGGCGCTTGGCGCCGAGGGGCGTCGCGGTGCCCAGATCCGAGCCGGTGCCGCCGGGCTCGTCGTCGGGATCGATCGGCTCGTCGAGCACGGCGAGGAGCTCGGGCGGGAGCAGCAAGTCCAGCTCTTCTTCCGGCGACTGGAAGCTCGACGGGTGGCCGCTCGCGAGCACGCGCTGCTCTGCGGCGTCGAGGAGCAGGGCGAGCTCGGGGCTGAGCTCCGTTGATCGCGAGCGCGTCGTGGAGCTGCCCTCGTCGAGCATCGCCGCGACGTCGAAGGGGTCGGAGGAGCTCGGCATCCCCGAGAGCGCGAGGGCCGCGTCGCTCGGGTGATCTTGCGGCGGCGTGCTCAGCCCCGGCGGCGGCAGCGACGGCGGTGGGAGCGTGCCGAACGCGTCGTCCTCCATCCCGATCTGCGCGATGCGCGCGACGGCCTCGATCACCGCGTCGACGTCGACCGGCCTCGCGTGGGCGCGGCCCGAGGCGCGCGTCGCCCCGAGCTCGGCCGCGCGCACGGGATCGCCCAGGAAGAACAGCTCGGGGTGCGCGCCCGTCGAGAGCTCGCGCAGCCGCTCCACCGCCTCGATCGCGCCCGGGTGATCGATGTCGACCACCACCGCGCGGGGCGACTCGGCGATGGCCCGCGCGTCGAGGTGCTCGGGCGCGAGCTCGATCACCAGGAAGCCTCGCATCCGCAACGCGTCGGCGATCGCGACGCCCTCGGGCGTCGGATCGGCGACCAGGATCGCGTCCCCGCGGAAGGGAGCGTCCGCCGCGTCGAGGTCGGGGGCGTCGAGTTCGGGCACGTTGGCGGAGAGGAAGCGACGCTCCGGAGCCCCCCGGCGAGGGCCTGCGGCCGGCGTCGCGGCCGGATGAGGCGCGATCTTTCGGTGTCCTGCGCGGCGTGTCAACGGATGCTCGCGAGCCTCCCTGACCGGAGCGGTGTAGAGAGTGCCCATGATCGGCGGCGCCTCTCTGTCCGAGCTCGGCTTCGTCGCCGTGCTCCTCGTCCTCGTCCTCCTCGCGCCCCTCGCGCCCCGCATCGGCGAGAAGATCGGCGGCCTCTTCGAGAAGAAGGGCACCTGATCCGGAGTCCCTGGAAATAGGCCTGGTTTCCGCGTCGGAGCTCACCGCCTCGAGCTCGCTCGGCGGTCTGAAAATTCTTGGCGTTCTGTTTTATTAGAACGTACGCTTGTGAACGATGAGCCCCGTTCACGAGCGCCACCGCCAAGCGATCATCGACCTCATCCCTCGCTGGTATCGGCCCCTCCCGCACCTCGCGCTCCCCTCGCTCTTCGGTCTCCTGGTGCTGGTCTTCGCGGTGACGCGGATCCATGCGCTCCGGCCGATCGAGCTCCTCGCCGTCCCCGTCACCGTGCTCGTGGGGTTCGCCTTCGAGTGGTGGGTGCACCGGTCGGTGCTCCACCGCCGCGTCCCCGGCGTCGCGGTGATCTACGAGCGGCACGAGCTCCAGCACCACGTCGTCTTCACCGACGCCGACATGGCGATGCGCAGCCCGCGCGAGCTCCAGATGATCCTCATGCCCGCGTACGCGGTGCTCTTGATCGCCCTGTTCAACGCGCCGATCGCGCTCCTCGCCGCGCGCTTCGTGACGGCCAACGTCGGCTACATCTACCTCGTCACGGCGATGGCCTTCTTCCTCTCGTACGAGTGGCTCCACCTCGCGTTCCACCTCCCGGCGGGCCACCCCATCGGGCGGCTCGGGGTCATCGCCGTCCTGCGCGAGCACCACCGGCGGCACCACGATCCACGGCTGATGCGCTCGTGGAACTTCAACGTGACGGTGCCGGTCTTCGACGGGCTCCTCCGCACGCGGTGGACGCGGGAGCTCGAGGCCGAGCGCGCGGCGCAGCGGATGGCGCGCGGCCGCTCGCCTGCCCCAGGCCGGTCCTAGCCGACACTTCGTGCGGGCAGCGCCGGGGTCGTGCTATCGGGAGCGCCTTGCAGACGCGCACCAAGAACGCCCTCACCCTCGCTGTCGCCGCGGCCGCGCTCGGCGCCGGGCTCTTCGCCCTCGCGCGGCACAAGGGGACGCCGGACCTCACGGCGCACGCGCTCGACGCCATCCCGCCGGGCGCGCTGGTCGTCGCCTCCGCCGATCTCGACGCCCTCCGCGCCTCGCCGGTCGGGGCGCCGTTCCTGCGGGAAGGCCGCGAGATCCCCGGCGTGGGCAAGGTGCGCGACGTCTGCGGCTTCGACCCGATGGACACGCTCCACGAGGTCGCGCTGGCGATCCCCGCCGCGGGCGACGTCGGCGAGTTCGGCGTCGTCGCCGCCGGCGCGATCGACGACGAGGCCATCCTCGCCTGCGCCGCCAAGGTGATCGAGGCCCGCGGCGGCAAGGCGGTGATCTCGCCCCTCGGCGGCTTCCGCACGGTGCGCGACAGCGAGCTCCCCGGCGGCGGAGAGATCGCCGTGCGCAAGGGCGGCCCGCTCCTCCTCGGCGCCGGCGCCTACCTGCGCGCGATGATCGACGCCGCCGACGGGCGCTCGGCCTCGATCCGATCGAGCGTGGCCCACTCGCAGCTCGGCAAGCAGATCGACGCGGGCGGCATCCGCGTCACGGTCGTCCTCTCGCCCGAGCTGCGGCGGAGCCTCGTCGACGAGCTCGAGAGCGACGGCGCCAAGGACTCGCCCGCGGCCTCCGTCGTCGCCGGCGCGCTCGGCGTCTCGCTCGGCGCGCGCGTCGCGATCCACGGCGTCATCGCCTGCGAGCAGGCCGAGGCCTGCGCGCGCTTCGCCGTCACGCTCAAGTCCCTCCGCGACGAGCGCGCCAACGACTACGCCACGCGCCTCGTCGGCTTCGGCAACGTGCTCGAGCAGCTCAAGATCGAGCCCGCGGGCGAGCTGATTCACCTCCGCGTCGAGCTCGCGTCCGATCAAGCAGCGCTCCTCGCCGACCGCGTTCTCAAGCTCCGCGGCGTCAGCCACCCGATGCCGAAGCCGGAGGATCTGCAACAGCCCGGCGCGGATCGCGCCGACGCGGGCCCGAGCCCGAGCCCGAGCCCGAGCCCCAGCGCGTCATCGCGCGCCGGGCGTCCCGGCGCCGACGAGGTCCTGGGCGGCGACGGAAAGCCTCGAAAGACAGGCACTCTCGGCGCCGACGCTGGTCTTCCGACCAGGTAACCGGTGTCGCCATTGGCCCGACGCGTCGCGCCGTCAGCGTGTGACAGCGTGTGACGAACGCGCGTCAAGAGCACGACTTCACGCCATTTTCACGGCGTATACGCCCACATCGACGCATGCGTTCGCCTATAGTCGCGGCATGCTTCAAACCACTCTGCGACGCCTGCCATTTCTGGCCGCGCTCATCACGATCCTCGGTGTAGCCGGCTGCGGCGGGGGTGGCGATACCTCCTGCGGCGACGGCACGGTCGACACCGGCGAGCAGTGCGACGACGGCAACACGACGCCGGGCGACGGCTGCTCCGCGAGCTGCAAGACCGAGAGCTCCGAGTCCTGCGGTGACGGCAGGGTCGACACCGGCGAGCAGTGCGACGACGGCAACACGACGCCGGGCGACGGCTGCTCCCCGAGCTGCCAGACCGAGGTCGGGACGTGCGGCAACGGCACGGTCGACACCGGCGAGCAGTGCGACGACAGCAACACGACGTCGGGCGACGGCTGCTCCTCCACGTGCCAGAACGAGACGGCGAGCATCTGCGGCAACGGGAAGGTCGAGGGCACCGAGCAGTGCGACGACGCCAACACGGTGTCGGGCGACGGCTGCGAGAGCGACTGCACCAAGACCAACGGAGCCCAGGTCGTGTGCCCGACGGCGATCCCGCCGATCGCCAGCGGCACCTGCGAGGTCAAGGCCGGGGACGCGTCGAAGCTGCTCCTCGGCACGGTGCTCGTGCCCGGCACGGTCTACCGCAACGGCCAGGTCCTCGTGGACGCCGCGGGCAAGATCGCCTGCGTCGGCTGCGCCTGCGAGGCGCAGGCCGCGACGGCGACGCGCATCTCCTGCCCCACCGGCGTGATCTCGCCCGCGCTGATCAACACCCACGATCACATCACCTTCACGCAGAACAACCCCTACACCGACACCGGCGAGCGCTACGAGCACCGGCACGACTGGCGCACGGGCAAGAACGGCCACACCAAGATCCCCGCGCCCGGCAGCGCCTCCAAGGACGAGATCTCCTGGGGCGAGCTGCGCTTCCTGATGGGCGGCGCGACGTCGATCGTCGGCTCCGGCAGCACCACCGGTCTGCTCCGCAACCTCGACAAGGTCGCCGACGAAGAGGGCCTCGCCCAGGAGGCCGTCGACTTCCAGACCTTCCCCCTCGGTGACTCCAACGGCACCCAGCTCGCGATGGGCTGCGCCTACCCGAAGATCATCACCTCGAGCTCCATCGCCAACGAGGACGCGTTCCTCCCGCACGTGGCCGAGGGCATCAACGCCTTCGCCGAGAACGAGTTCCTCTGCATGAGCTCGACCGCCAACGGCGGCCAGGATCTCGTGCTCCCGCAGAGCGCGTTCATCCACTCGGTCGGCCTCAAGCCGAGCGACTACGCCCAGATGGCGCAGAAGAGCACCGCGCTGATCTGGTCGCCGCGCTCCAACATCACGCTCTACGGCGACACCGCGGTCGTCACCGAGGCCACGCGCCTCGGCGTCCTCATCGCGCTCGGCACCGACTGGATGCCGAGCGGCTCGATGAACCTGCTGCGCGAGCTCCAGTGCGCCGACTCGCTCAACAGGAAGTACTACAAGAACTTCTTCAGCGACGAGCAGCTCTGGATGATGGTCACGGCCAACGGCGCCGTGGCCACCGCGACCGACGACGCCATCGGCGTGCTCGCCAAGGACAAGATCGCCGACATCACCATCTTCGACGGCAAGACCCACAAGGATCACCGCGCGGTGATCGACGCCGCCCCGCAGGACGTGGTCCTCGTCATGCGCGGCGGGAAGGTCCTCTACGGCGACGAGACCATCGTCACCGGCGTCCCCGCCTCGGGCAGCTGCGACGTGCTCGACGTCTGCGGCATCTCGAAGCAGGTCTGCCTCCAGTCGGAGATCGCCAAGAACCTCGCGGCCCTCAAGACCTCGGTCGGCTCCATCTACCCGGCCTTCTTCTGCGGCGCGCCGGACAAGGAGCCCAGCTGCACGCCGCAGCGCGCGCCGAAGTGGGTCAAGAACAGCTCCAACGCCTACGACGGCATCGCGACGCCGACCGACGGCGACGGCGACGGCATCCCCGACGCGGCCGACAACTGCCCCACCATCTTCAACCCCATCCGCCCCCTCGACGCGGGCAAGCAGGCCGACTTCGACGCTGACGGCGTCGGCGACTCGTGCGACGTCTGCCCGCTCAACGCCGACACCACGACCTGCCAGACGTTCGACCCCAACGACTCGGACGGGGACACCATCCCCAACACGAGCGACAACTGCCCCGACGTCGCCAACACCACCCAGGTCGACAGCGACGCGGATGGCAAGGGCGACGTCTGCGATCTCTGCCCGATGGTGGCGAACCCCGGCGCGGCCGCGTGCCCGGGCACGATCTACGCGATCAAGAACGGTACCATCGCCGCCGGCAACAACGTGTCGCTCAGCAACGCGCTCGTCACCGCGCAGGGCTCCAAAGGCTTCTACATCCAGGTCGCCCCCGCCGACCCGGGCTACATGGGCAGCGACGACTCCGGCCTCTACGTCTACCTCCCCAACAACACCGTGAAGGTCGGCGATCGCGTGTCGATCACCACCGCGGCGATCGCCAGCTTCAACGGGCAGATCCAGCTCACCGGCCCGACGGTGGTGGTGGACGCGTCCATGGGTGAAGCGCTCCCTCCGCCGGTCGTCGTCACCACCGCGGAGATCGCCACCGGCGGCGCCCGCGAGATCAAGCTCGAGAGCGTGCTCGTCCGCGTGAACGGCGTGACGGTGACCAACATCGCCCCGCCGCTCGGCGCGGGCGACGTGGCGCCGATCAACGAGTTCGTGGTCGACGACGGGAGCGGCGGCGTCCGCGTCAACGACATCATCTACCTGACGGCGCCGTTCCCGGCCGTCGGCGACGACTTCGCCTCGGTCACCGGCGTCCTCGAGCACCGCAACGGCGACTCGAAGATCGAGCCGCGCAGCGCCGCTGATTTCGTCGCCGGTCAGGCCAAGCTCAGCGCCTTCTCTCCGGCTTTGAGCTACCTCGACGTCGGGCAGACGGGCGCCGCGACCTACCCGACGCCGCTCACCGTGAAGCTCTCGTCCGCGGTCGCGAGCGACACCTTCGTGGCGGTGACGTCGAGCGATCCGGCGAGCCTCGACGTGGTCGGCGGCGGCGTCACCATCCTCGCCGGCCAGACCTCGGCGCCGCTGCTGCTCGACGGCGTCGCGGCGGCGGCCAGCGTCACGCTGACGGCGACGTACAACGCCGTCTCGCTGACGGCCGCGGTGCGCGTGCTCGGCCCCGCTGACATGCCGGTCCTGCAATCGTTGACGCCGGCCTCCTCGATCGTCGCCCCCGGCGGCACCGCGACATTCACGGTGACCCTCGATCTCCCGGCGCCCGCCGGCGGCACGTCGGTCGCGCTGGCGCTCACGCCCGCCAACGCCGGCGTGATCCCGGCTGTGGTCCTCGTCCCCGCGGGGCAGCTCTCCGCGACGTTCGACTACGTGGACGGGTCCACGGTCACCAGCGCCTCCGTAACGGCGACGCTCGGCGCGAGCACCTTCAGCTCGACGATCGACGTCGTCGCGGTGATGGGCGGCCTGGTGATCAACGAGGTCGACTACGACCAGCTCGGCGGCGACAGCGCCGAGTTCGTCGAGATCTACAACGGCACCGCGGCGCCGATCAACCTCACGGGCTACTCGCTCGTGCTCATCAACGGCTCCAACAACGCGACCTACACGACCGTGGACCTCGGCCCGGCCGGGACGCTGGCGTCGAAGGGCTACCTCGTGGTCGGAGCCGCGGCGGTCACGGTCCCGGCGGGCGCGCTCAAGCTCAGCTTCGTCGGCGCGACGGACCAGATCCAGAACGGCGCGCCCGACGGCGTCGCCCTGATCAACAAGACGGCGGGCACCCTCGTCGACGCGCTCTCTTACGAGGGCGCGATGACGGCGGCCACGGTCACCGGCCTCACCGGCATGGTGAGCCTGGTCGAGGGCACCGTGCTCCCGGTCGCGGTCGCCGACAGCAACACCGTCGCCGGCTCGCTCTGCCGCGAGCCCAACGGCGCCGACACCAACAACGCCGCGAGCGACTGGAAGTTCAGCGCCACGATCACGCCGGGCGCGGCCAACGTGCCCTGAGCCCCCTATCCCCCAGCCCCTTTCCCCCTATTTAGGGGGCAAGGGGAGTCGGCTCTTCCTGCCTCTGCTCCCCTCCCTCTCCCCCGAAATCGGGGGAGAGGGCCGGGGTGAGGGGGCCTCTCCGGAGGCCCTCTCCGCTTCAATCAATCCACGCTGAGCACGACCTTGCCGAACACGGTCCGGTTCTCGAGCGCCTCGTGCGCCTCGCGCGCCTGCCAGAGCGGCACCACGCGATCGACCTTGGCCTTGATCCGCCCGTCGAGCAGCAGCGGCAGCGCCTCCAGCAGGTCGCCCTTCGAGCCCATCGTCGAGCCGAGGATCTCCACCTGGCGGAAGAACACCTGCCGCAGATCGACCTTCGCCAGGAAGGCCGCCGTCGCGCCGCACGTGACGATGCGGCCGCCCCACGCCACCGCCGTGAGGGCCCGCTCGAAGAGCTCACCGCCGACGTGGTCGAAGATCACGTCGGCCCCCGCCTTGCCGGTGAAGCGCTTCACCTCGCTCACGTAGTCCTGCTCGCTCGTGAGGATCACGTCGTCGGCGCCGAGCGCCCGCGCCCGCTCGGCCTTGTCGGGGGAGCCGGTCGTGGCGATCACCTTCGCGCCGAGGAGCTTGCAGAGCTGGATCACGATCGACGACACGCCGCTCCCCGCCGCGTGGACGACGACCGTCTGGCCGGGCTTCACCTGGGCCTTGCGGAAGACCATCTGCCACGCCGTCAGCGTGCAGAGCGGGAGCGCCGCGGCCTCCGCGAAGGAGAGCGCGTCGCCGATGCGGATCACGTTCTCGTCGGGCACGTTGAGGTGCCGCGTGTACCCGCCCTGCGCGTTCTCCCCGAGGATGCGGTAGCGCCGGCAGAGGTTGTCGCGCCCCGAGAGGCAGGCCTTGCAGATGCCGCAGGAGAGGCCCGGCTGGATCATCACCCGATCGCCAGGGAGCACGCCGCGGGCGCGCGCGCCCAGCTCTTCGACGGTGCCGGCGATGTCGCAGCCGAGGCGGTGCGGGTACTCGAGCTTGAAGGCCGGGCCGCCGCGCCGCACCCAGAGATCCATGTGGTTCATCGCCACGGCGTGCACGCGCACGCGCACCTCGTGGGGCCCGGGCGGCGGGAGCTCGAGCGTGCGCTGCTCCAGCACCTCGGGTCCGCCGTGACGCTCCAACACCATCGCTTCGGTCTGCATCGTTCGACTCCTAGCATCACTACGGCGAATCTCGTCGCGGCAGTGCGGACGGCTCACTCGTTCGGCAGCCACATCCGGAACGCCGTCCCGGTCCCGCGGCCCGTCGTCGACGTGATCTCGCCGCCGTGCGCCTCGATGATCGTCCGGCTCAGCGCGAGGCCGAGCCCGGAGCCCTTCTTCTTCGCCGTCACCAGCGGCTCGAAGACATGATCGGCGATGGCCGGATCGAGCCCTGGCCCGTCGTCCTCGACCTCGAGGTACGTGCGCTGATCGCCGAGCCACGCGCGCGTGAGGATCGTCCCGTGCCCGCGCTCCTCCAGCGCCTCGATGGCGTTGAGGTAGAGGTTGGAGAAGACGCGCTCGAGCAGGATCGGATCGCAGAGCACCGAGAGCTCCTCCGGATCGAGGGCGACCTCGAACTTCACCGAGGCGGGCAGCGGGAGCGCGTGCCTCGCCGTATCGATGAGGCGACCCACCGGCGCAGGCTCGCGGCGCACCGGCTCGCCGCGCGCGAGGCCGAGCACGCTCCCGATGACGTTGTGCGCTTTGCGGATCTCGAAGGCGACCTGATCGAGGTGGCGCGAGAGCCGCGGGCGATCGTCGATGTCCCGCTGCGCCAGGAACAGCGCCGACTCGGCGACGGCCAGCGCGTTGCGCAGCTCGTGCGCCACGCTCGCTCCCACGGCTCCCGCGGCGGCCAGGCGGCCCGCGCGCTCTTCGATCTCGATTTCGCCCACGCCCCCGAGCATAGGCGCCCCGCGCGCTCGTGCCCACGGCGATGCCGCGCCGCGCCGCCCGCCATCCCCCGCGCGAAGCAGGCGAGCGTGCTCAGCGGTTGAGCTGGGTCGCTTCGCGGATGGCGTGCAGCGTCGGCTCTTCCGCCGCCGCGCGCGGGGACGGGACCGAGTAAGCGATGGAGTAACCGTGCCCGTTGTGGATGAAGTGACAGGCCTTGCGCAGGTACGTCAGCGTGCCGCTCTTCGACCGCCATGTGCCCGTCGTCTCGATGGCCGCGGTGCCCACGCACGTCGCGGGGAGCGACGAGGTCTCCACGTAGCTGTTGAGCTCTTTGACCTCGGCGGCGCCGACCACCCGCGCGAACTCGCCGAGCTCGGCGGAGATCGGCTTCTCGATCGGGACGAACGCCATGGCCTCGTCCAGCCCTCCAGGCAGGTTGCGCGTGACGACGATCGAGCTCGTACCCACCGTCGAGGCGGCGAAGTCCGCGGGGTAATGCGCCGTGAGGAGGCCGTTCTTCGACGTGAAGCTCTGGCTCATCGCCGCGGGGGCGCCCCGGGCTTCGGCGACGGCGCCTTCGCTCGGCGCGCCCCGCTTGCAGGCGCCGAGGGCACACCCGAGGATCGCGACGATCGCCGGGAACGAGAGCGGTCTGCGCATGAATTCTTCTACCATGGTGCGGACGCGAAGCGGGCGCGGGGTTTGGGGCGAAGCCCCATCGCAACAAGGCTAGTTTCGTCCGCGCGAAGCGGTCGCGGAGCGACCCAAAAGTCTGTCCAGACTTTTGGCGGGCGGAGCTAGGGCCCTTGACGGCCCTCGCGGCGCGGTGTTTGGTGGGAGCTATGCGGCCCGTCCTCCTGCTCCTCCTCGCCGCTCTCGGCCTCACCGCGTGCGAAACGACACCCACGGTCGCCTCGCCCGAGCAGCCGTGCAACTGCGCGGCGTCGCGCGGAGAAGCGCACCAGCCGAGCGGGCGCACCCAGATTTCGCGGTAAACACCGCTTCAAAAGAAAGTCCCTGTCCATGCTTCTGCTTTCTTCGCGCTCGTCGATCTCGCTCCTCGCCCTCTCGGTCGGGCTCGTCACCGTCGCCGCGTGCGGCTCGAGCGAGACCACCACGTCGACGGGGTCCCCCAGCGCCGGCGGCAGCAGCAGCGGGACGACGACCGCGGGCGGCAGCGGCGAGGGTGGCAATCCCATCGTCGGCTTCACGACTGGCACCACCGTCACCACCGGGACGATGGGGTCCAGCAGCAGCACCGGCACGCCGATGGTCTGCGACCCGGCCCCGACCACGGGCCCGCACACGTGGAGCAAGAGCTACGGCGACGCGGGCGATCAGTACGGCCTGGCGATCACCCACGATCCGACGGGCAACGTGATCATCGCCGGCGCGTTCTCCGGCGCGCTCGCCCTCGGCAACAACACCCTCACCAGCGCCGGCACGAGCGATATCTTCGTCGCCAAGTTCGCGCCCGACGGCACGCCGATGTGGGCCAAGAGCTTCGGCGACGGCAAGAACCAGTCGGCGCGCGCCGTCGCCGCCGACGCGCAGGGCAACATCGTCGTCGTCGGCCAGTTCGTCGGCTCGGTCAACTTCGGCGGCGGCGCGTTCACGAGCGTGGGCCCGAACTTCGACGACGCGTTCATCCTCAAGCTCGGCCCGCAGGGCAACCACATCTGGAGCAAGAAGTTCGGCGACATCAACTCCCAGGTCCCGCACGGCGTCGCGGTCGGCCCGACGGGCGACATCGCCATGGTCGGCGACTTCCAGACGACGATGGCCTTCGACGCGGTGAGCATCACCAGCGCCGGCGACACCGACGCCTTCGTCGCCGTCTTCGACGCCAACGGCACCGCGAAGTGGGCCAAGGCCTTTGGCGATCTCGCGGCCCAGTCGGCCCACGCGGTGTCCTTCGACGCCACGGGCAACGTGCTCCTCACGGGCGACACCACCGGCGCGATGGACTTCGGCCAGGGCCCTCTGGCGCTCTCCGGCACGCAGAACGCGTGGGCCGCCAAGCTCAGCGCCGCCGGCACGGTGACCTGGGGCAAGACCTACGGCGCCAACAAGGCCAGCGGCGAGGGCATCGGCGCCGACACCACGGGCAACGTCTACCTGGCCGGCGATCACGAGGGCAAGATCGACCTCGGCGGCGGCGCGCTCGACACCGTCGGCGGCGCCAACGTCTTCGTGGCCAAGCTCGATCCCCAGGGCAAAGAGCTCTGGAGCAACACTTACGGTGACAGCATGGCCCAGCACGCCAAGGGCCTCAGCGTCGACGGCAAGGGCCACGCCGTCGTGGCCGGCACCTTCTCCGGAGCCATCGACTTCGGCAAAGGCAAGCTCCCGAGCGGCGGCGGCGTCGACGGCTTCGTGGTCAAGCTCGACACCCTGGGCTGCGGAATCTGGCAAAAGGGCTTCGGCGACGCTTCATTCCAGAGCGCCTCTGCCGTGTCTGCCGACGCGACGGGCAATGTGCTGATCACGGGGAGCATCGCCGGGTCGGCGACCTTCGGTGGCGGGACGCTGACGGCGATGGGGGATGATCTGTTCGTTGCCAAGTTTGCGCCCTGATGGGGAGATGACGTGAGATGAAGGGGAGGTGAGTGACGGCGTGTTTGGCGCTGTCGGATCGCCTCGAAACAGAGGGCTCCTTGGCTGCGCTGATCGCCGCCGAGGGGCCTTTTCTGCTGGCTGTGCGCTGGTGCAGGCCCAGGGATGGCGGACTGTGGTGCGATCCTTGGTCGACTGCGGATGGAAGGTGGTCGACTGGTAGTGTATGCCTTTCGGCAAAAGCATACACCTGCTTTCCAGCACCATACACCATGGCGAGAAACCGTTGCCTCGCGGCACCCAACCCCCCTACAGTGGGCTCTGCGACCTGCTCACGGTCGCGAAGGAGACATCGACATGATTCGAGTTGCCCTGCTGGTTCGATTGTCCGCCAAGCCCGGAAAAGAGGAGGAGGTGGCCCAGTTCCTCACGGGAGCCCTCCCGCTCGCGCAGGCCGAGGCGGCAACCCCGGCCTGGTTCGCCCTCCGCCTCAGTCCGAACGAGTTCGGGATCTTCGACGCCTTTGCCGACGACGCGGGGAGACAGGCCCACCTCGCGGGCCAGATCGCCGCGGCGCTGATGGCGCGTGCCCCGGATCTGCTCTCGGAGCCGCCCAGGATCGAGAAGGTGGACGTACTGGCTGCCAAGCTGCCTGGCTGAGTCCTCGGCGGGGAAGAGCTGAGCGCGTGTCGGAGCCGCCTTTGCGCGCGATCCTCCGAGATAGGGAGAAGGGCCAGGGCCAGCGGACAGGCATCATGGGAACGTGACGTCTGCAGCCTTGTCCCAAGCCCGACCCGTCCACATGTCGGTGCACTCCGGGTCGTATAGGCCTGTCGGCAAAAGTATACACCTGATTTCCAACGCCATACACTATGGCCAGATCAGGGACTCAACGGGACACCACCGGTCGACTGCGGGGCGATCCTTGGTCGACTGCAGCTGGAAGCTGGTCGACTGCGGCCTTGAGCCGGCGGACTGACTTCTGATTCATGGTCGACTACGGCCGGTAGCGGGCGGACTGGGGCGCGATCCCTGGTCGACTGCGGCTGACCTGCACCAAGTATCCTCGGGCTCCTTCACGGCGCGAGCACCATCTTCCCTGCCGCCCCCTGCACCGCTAAGCTCGCCCGCTCATGGAAGCCCCCTCCGGATCCAGCCGCTCGGCGATCCAGCTCGCCGAGCGGCTGATTCAGCTCCTCGGCCGCGGCGGCTTCACCGCGACCTACAAGTATGCCGTCCTGGTCGCGCTCATGGATCTCTGCATGGAGCTCACGAGCGCGACGGGCCTCCCGCCCGACATGATCACCACGCGCCAGCTCGCGGAGAAGGTGATCGAGCTTTACTGGCTTCACTGCGCGCCTTACGACAGCGCGCGCGGGGTGCTCCGCCAGAGCACCGGGGGCGACGCCAAGCCGGCGCTGATCGTTCGGCACATTCTTCAGTTTCGCGACACGGTCGATCCGAAGCGGGAGCGCTCGTTGTCTCTCTCGCAAGCGCGCGCGAAGGCGGCTCCCGGGCAGGTTGAAGGGCTCGTGCGCGAGATCGAGTGGACGCTCGTCCACATGCCTTTGCCTCGCCTCCAGCTCATTGGCCGGCAGGAGGATCGCTTTCTTTACGAGTACAGCTTCACCAAGGAGACGCCGCGGGGGGTCGTGGATCGCTATCAGAAGGGGGAGAGCAGCTCCTTCGACAACCGGCTCAACCTCGAGCCCGGGGTCAGCGCGGCGCTGATCGCGCTCAACGGGGTCTTGCGGCCGCTCATCTATCGCAGCTGGGCGATGATGGTGGCGAGCATGAACGGGCTGCTGACGGAGTCGCCGCTCGAAGAGTTTCTCTTTGGCTCTCAGCGTATCTCGCTCCTCCCGGTGCGGTCAGCGCTGCACGAGCTTCAAGGCGGTCGGTGCTTCTATTGCGATAAGTCCATGTCTCCCGAGTGCCATGTCGACCACTTCGTGCCCTGGTCGCGGCACGCGGACAACAGCATCGATAACCTCGTCGCGGCGCATGACAAATGCAACGGGCGCAAGAGCGATTATCTCGCGGCGGCCGAGCATGTGGAGCGCTGGCGGGAGCGGTCGGGGCGCAGCGCGGCCGACCTCGCGGCGATCGCCCGCGAGAAGGCCTGGGAGTCGCAGGCCGAGCGGACCTTCAGCGTGGCGCGCGCCATCTATCGAATGCTGCCGGACGACGCGCGGCTGTGGCAAACGGGCCAGAGCTTCGTCCTCATCGAGCACCCGCGGATCGCAGCGGCGCTGGCGGCGTAGCGGCGCCGCGCGCCGGCTGTCCAGCTCGCCTGCGCGCCGACGCAATGACGCATCGGCCTCCGACGCGCTCGTCGAAGGCCGATATCGAGTCACCTCGAGGATCAAAGCGCCTTCGCGGCGGCCTCACGCCTCGAGCGAGCTCATCCGCTCAGCAGCCGAACACCCCAGGGCCGCAGGGGCCGGGCACGGCCACCGGGATCGGGACGAGGACCGGGTAGGGCGCGAACACCGGGACGGGGAACGGGACCGGAGTCGGCACGTAGATGGGCGCGGGGATCGGCACCGGGATGGGCAGGGGCACGGCCACGGCGATGGGGATCGGGAACGGCGCCGGCGTCGGGATGGGCACGGGGATGATGCACGGCGGGGGCACCGGGATGACCGGGATGGGCACAGGCACCGGGACGGGCGCCGGGATGGGCGCCGGGAAGGGCGCCGGGACGGGCACCGGATCCACGATAGGCACCGGATCCACGATAGGCACCGGGTCCACGACAGGCACCGGGACCGGAGCGGGGACGGGCGCCGGCTCCGGATAAGCCGGAGGATACGGCTCTCCGAAGGGCGGCTCGCAAGGCGCTCCATCACAGGTCCAGCTGCCCAGCGCTTGAGCGGTCTCAGCAGTCGTCTCGTCGAGCAGGGCGATCTCGTCGTCGTCCAAAGCTTCTCCCGTGACGCCGTCCGCTGCGCTCGCCGGAGCCAAGCAGCCCACCCCGCCGAGGCCCGCCAGGGCCGACAGGGCGAACGTCACTACAAGGTTATGCAGAGAGGTCATGTACCATTCTCCTTGCTTCAAAGAATCGTTATTGTGAGTCAGTGCAGAGCCCCTGGACGAGCGGTATTCGCGAGCGTCCTCCGGGGACGAAACGACGCGCCGAGCTGCGATGGAGAGAAGCGGAGGGCGGGAAGATCATGTTGATGCTTCTTCCCGCCCTCCTCATTCTCCGGCGCGACCCGGTGCGCCTACGCTAGGTTCGATGCTCGAAGCCTAGCAAATGCCGCAGCCGAACCCGCCGAATCCGCCACAGCCGAGGCCGAACCCTCCAAGGCCGAATCCGCCGCAGCCGAGGCCGAACCCTCCAAGGCCGAATCCGCCGCAGCCGAGGCCGAATCCGCCGCACCCGCCGAACCCGCCGAAGCCGAAGCCGCCGAAGCCGCCGAAGCCGCCGAAGCCCGCCCGCCGCTGACGGAGCCGAGGCGCTCGAGCAGCGCCTCGACGACCTGCGGGTCAAACTGCGTCCCCGCCTTGGCGCGCAGCTCAGCGG
>FSTQ01000571.1_pt1 | contig 23222 bp, 16 predicted proteins | sample 1637281 | NCBI WGS metagenome assembly FSTQ01 (sample SAMEA3914818, study PRJEB12502) | metagenome | biome: forest; material: soil | place: Canada | collected 2010-06-26 | depth 0.1 m
CCCAAGGACGATCACTCGACCAAGCTCCGCGTCACCGCCCTCGACGCCGTCCGCGAAGACGCGAAGCGCCTCCAGAAGCGCGTCGGCGCGAGCGACAAGCTCCGCCTCGACGCCCACATGGAGAGCATTTACCTGCTTCAGAAGCAGATCCTCGCCATCCCCCCTGTCTGCACCAAGCCCGGGGAGCCCACCGAGGCCAACAAGGACAACAACGGCGACGAGCCCCTCGAGGCCGTCTCCAAGGCCATGGCCGACATCATCGCCGTCGCCTTCGCCTGCGACCTCACCCGCGTGGTGAGCTTCCAGCAAAGCGGCAGCGTCGGCGGCACCGTCTACTGGATGACGGGCGCCACCGTCGAAGAGCACGGCTTGACCCACGACGCCGAGGCGCAAGAGCTCGTCCACAAGGCCGTCGTCTTCAACATGGGCTGCTACGCCTACCTCCTCGAGAAGCTCCAGTCGACGCAGGAAGGCACCGGCAACCTCCTCGACAACTCCGTCGTTTACCTGGGCAGCGACGCCGCCGAGGGCCTCACCCACTCCTGCTTCGACCAGCCCCTCATCGTCGCCGGCCGCGGCGGCGGAGACCTGGTGTTCCCCGGCGTCCACTACCGCTCTCCCTCAAAGGAGAACATGAGCGATGTCCTGCTCTCCGTCCTCAAGACGGTGGACCCCGCCGCCACCGAGGTCGGCGCCGATCAGGGCTACTCCAACACGCCCTGCAAGGCCATCATCGCCTGAGAGCCTCTGATCACGCCGCGACGCCCGGCGCCTCGCGGCCGCGGCGAATCCGCGACAGCCGCTCCTGGGGCGCCGCCGGATCGGGGTGGATTATCCGCCCCGCTCCCTCCACCGCAGGCTCCGCCGGCGGGTTGCCCGTGAGCTGCTTCAAGCCATAGAATCCATTCATCGCCGCCGAGAGCATCATCCCACCCGGGCTGAGCTGTCGCGCCCCGCGCGCCAACCGATCGAGCACCAGCGCCGGCGAGAAGGCCCGGTTCCACATCGTCCGGTGAGCCGCGAGCAGCGCCTCGGGCGACATCTTCGCCGGGCGAAAGGCCACGTTGTATCCGTTGTAATGAGGCCAGTCGCGCTCCGCGAGGACCCGCCCGTCCTTGAGCATGTCGTCGTAGAGCGGAGTCCCGCGGAACGGCGTGAGGATGCTCAGGAAAGGCACATCGATCCCGATGGCGTTGAGGCGGTCGGCCGTGCCCACGATCATCTCGGGATCTTGATCATCGAACCCCGAGATGAAGCCCGCCATCACGCAGATGCCCCGGTCGTGGAGGCGCGCTATCGCCTCCTTGTACTCTCCGACCCGGTTCTGGCGCTTGTCGACGCTCTTCAGATCGGCCTCATCCAGGCTCTCGATCCCCAGGAAGATGCCGATGCAGCCCGACCTCTCCATCAGATCGAGGAGCTCGCGATCCTTGACGATGTCAATCGAGGCCTGGGTCAACCATTGACGATCGAGCCCGGTCATCGCGCGGAGCAGATCCTTCGCCCAGCGGCGCTGGACCAGGAGGTTGTCGTCCCAGAACCAGGCCACCTTCTCCTGCCAGGGGAGCGAGAAATGGCTGCTCGTGATGTCGCGGATCACGTCGTCCACCGGCCGCACCCGGAAGCCCGGGTTGAGATCAGGGACGCTGCAAAAGCTGCACGTGAAGGGGCAGCCGCGCGTCGCCTGGAGGACGCGGGGGACGAGGAAGCGATTCTCCAGCAGATCGTAGCGAGGAGTCGGCAGCCCGGTGAGCTCCACCGGCTCACCCCGATAGACGCGCTTCGGCGTGCCCCGCTCGAAATCGCGCAGCACCTCGGGCCACACGCTCTCGGCCTCGCCCACGACCACGGCGTCGACGTGCTGGAGCGCCTCCTCCACCCAGTAGGACACGTGCGGCCCGCCCGCGACCACCGGCACGCCGAGCGCGCGGTAGCGATCGGCGATCGTATAGGCATTGCGCGCGAACCCCGAGAAGAACGAGAGCGCCACGAGATCGGGAGTCTCGTCCACCGGCACCGGCCGCACCTGCTCGTGAATGACCTCGACCTCGTGCTCGGCCGGCGTGATCGCCGCCAGGTGAATCCCCGTCACCGGCGGGACGAAGTGAAAGAGGTGCCCGCGGCGATAACGAGGCGCATAATTGACGACGATTCTCAGCTTCATCGGGGCATCTCCTCGGCAACGCAGCACCTGGAACGACCAGATCACCGCACATCATCCTGAAGCAACACAGGGCTTGGAACCGCGCGCGTAAATAAGGCTTGGAACCGCGCGCGTAAGCAAGCGGACCAGAGCCCCGCGCGTCAGCAAGGGGACCTTTAGCCAAGGCGTCCGCTTGCTGACGCGCGCGGCTCTGGTCCGCTTGTTGACACGCGCGGTTCCAAACGTGGATCCTGCAAAGTTCGTGAAGAGCCTTGTCGGCTCAACGCGGCGATCAAGCTGAAGGCCACCATCAGGAGTACGCCCACGAAGGCCGGCCAGATCAGGTGCAGCGCGAGCGCCGCCACCGCCGCGATGAAGAGCGCGCGCTCCCGGCGCGAATACCCCTCGGCACAGCGCATCTCTCCCAGCGCGCGGCGAAAGGCGCGGAGGGCTAGCGCAGCGAGGCCCGCCCACATCGCAGCGAGCCCGAGCACCGGTGTCCAGGCCACCGCTGCCGGCGCCGGCGCCTTTGCCGGCGCGGGCACGGTGCGTGTCCAGACAGAGAGGATGTCGAAGAGCGCGAATCGCCCCCCGACATAGCGCTTTCCCCACCACGACAGCGCCGGCATCCCCAGGAGCTCGCCGGTGCGCCGGAGCGACTCGGCCGCTTCCATGTCGCCCTGGGCCCGCGCCGCGGCGAGGCCGAAGGCCGAGGCGCTCATACCAAGCCCACCGATGATGGGCCCCGAGTCGGCGTCCGGCCCGCGCGATCGATCGACTGGGTACTCGCGAAAGAGGCAAAGACCGCCGGCGCAGCGGCCGAAGGAGCGGCGATAGGCCGCCCACTGCGCCGCGGCGTACTCGGGATCGAGATCCGGCAAGACCGCGAGTGACCAGCTCAGCGCGCAGCCGCGCGGCGCGTCGCGCGGGCTCCCGTCCGCGTGCACGAAGGCCGGCATCAGGCCCGTGGCGGGGTCCTCGATCCTCCGCATCGTCTGCTTGAAGCGCGCGAACGTCGCAAAGTATTTCGTGTCATACAGGCTGTCGTGAAGCTGGAGAGAGCGATAGCCAAAGAGGCTGTCGACAGGCCAGCTCATCCCCGGATAGGCCTCGAGCACCCCGGTGGCCGAGGCCTCGAAGCCCCGCGCCAGGGTGTCGCTGTCGTCGTGGAAGCGCTCCACTTCTGCTGGAGAGGCGTCCTTCACCAGGGCGATCAGCCGGCCTCGAAGCAGGTTTTGCCCCGCGAACCAGCAGATGCCGCCGCGCACCGGCGCTCCGGCCATCGAGTCGAAGGGCGCGTGCGTCAGCAGAGCGTCGATCTTCGGCAGCATGGCCCGCACCTCGCGCGCGGCGCGATCGATGTCCGCGGGATCGCGCGTGGCCTCGGCGACGTTCTCCAGCGCGAGGCCATAGAACTCGTAGGTGAAGAGCTCGCCCTCGGGGAAGGTCCCCTGCGCGAGCTCGGCGTCGCTGTCGCTGAGCGAGCGCGAGAGCCAGCGGAGCTGCATCCGCGTGTCGAAGCCGATCGCGCCGGGCGCGTCGGGGATCGCCACCTCGAGAACGTGCGTCGCGCCGAACAGCACCGTCCACGCGAGGATCACCGCGCGCACGAAGAGCCGCCGCCGCGCGCGCCAGAGGTCCTGTCTCATGCGCGGAGCATGCGTCGGCGCGCGCCGCGGCGAGGCGACGACAGCGGCGAGCGGTCGCGATCCGACCGTGAACGGTCGCAGCGGCGCGCGAGCGGCAGGTGATCGCGGGGCGAGCTCGAATGGATTACGACAGCGGCATGTCCCCGAGCGCGACGACGGCCCGAGAGACGCTGCGCGCCCTCGCGGCGCCGCGCCGCCTCGTCCCGATCCTCGTCCTGGCGACGCCGCTGATGATCGAGCAGTCGCGCTACGGCGATCGCCGCGTCTTCCTCGTCGGCGCCTCGCTGGTCGTCGCCTGCGTGGTCCTCGCGCCGGTCTCGTGGCGCGTCCTCACGCGCGATCGACCGACGGCGGCGCGCGTCCTCGCCTATGGCCTCCTCGGCGCGATCGTGGTCCTCGCCCTCAGCGTCGCTGTGCCCTCCGCGCTCGGCGTTCGCAGGAGCTTCCTCACGGTGCCCACGAGCATCCTCATCTCGACGGCGCTCTACCTCGTCGGCGGCTTCGGCCTCGGCCGCGACATCGATCTCGAGGCCAAGCTCGCGGCGCAGCGCGAGCGCGCCGAGGCGCTGGCGCGCGAGGCCGAGCGCGCCCAGCTCCTCGCCATCCGCGCCAACCTCGATCCGCACTTTCTCTTCAATACGCTCAACGCCATCGCCGAGTGGTGCCGCGTCGACGGCGCCGTCGCCGAGCAGGCCGTCCTCCGCCTCGCCGAGATGCTCCGCGCCGTGCTCGCGGGCGCGCGCGCCGAGTGGTGGCCGCTCAGCCGGGAGCTGGCCCTCGTCGACGCGCTCTTCGAGCTCCATCACCTCCGCGATCCGGATCGGTTCACGGTGTCGCGCGACGTTGACGACGCGACCCGCCACGTGCCGGTGCCGCCGCTGCTGCTGCTTCCCATCGCCGAGAACGCGATGAAGCACGGCCCCGCCGCCGGCCACCGAGGCGAGGTGCGCCTGACCATCGCCGCGGAGAGCGGCGGGCTCCACGTCACCCTCTCGAACCCCGGCCCTTACCGTGGGCCGCGCCCGGGGAGCGATGGATTGCCCACCGCCGAGCGGCGCCTCGCCCTCGCCTACGAGGGGCGCGCGCGCCTCGTGATCGCCGGCGACGGCGATCGCACCCAGGTCGACCTCCTGCTCCCGGAGCCGCCGCGATGACGCCCCTGCGCGTGCTGATCGTCGACGATGAGAAGCTGGCGCGGAGCCGCCTGCGCCGCCTCCTCGGCGGGATCGACGACGTGATCATCGTCGGCGAGCGCGACCGCGGCGACGCCGTGGCCGAGGCCTTGCGCGAAGGCTCGGTCGACGTGCTCTTGCTCGACATCGAGATGCCGGGCCTCACCGGCCTCGAGGCGATTGGCCTGCTCCCCGAGCCGCGGCCTTACGTCATCTTCTGCACCGCGCACGCCGAGCACGCGCTCTCGGCCTTCGACGTCGGCGCGGTCGACTACCTGCTCAAGCCGGTCGAGGCCGGCCGCCTCAAGCTCGCTGTCGAGCGCGCGCGCCGCTCGGCCGTGTCTCGCGCGCCCGCGGTCGACGCCGCCGTGAAGCGCCGCCTCGCCATCGAGACGCGCGAGGGCGTCTTGCTCCTCGATCCCGCGGAGATCTCCCACGCCGAGCTCGGCGAAGCGCTGGTGACGATCGTCGTCGCCGGGCGCGAGGTGCTCACCGATCTCTCGCTCAACACCCTCGAGTCCCGCCTGCCCAGGGGCTCCTTCCTCCGCGTCCACCGGCGCGCGCTCCTCAACCTCGATCACGTCGCCCTCCTCGAGCCCGCCGCCTCGGGCGGCTACGTGGCCAGGACCCACCGCGGGCACGCCGTCGAGGTCTCGCGCCAGGCCGCGCGCGAGCTGCGACGCGCCCTCGGGATCGGCCGCGGCGGCGGCGACGATCCCTGACGGGAACATCGGCGAAGCGTGAGAGTCTGCCCCCGGACGCATGGCACACCTCACGACCCGCAGGCGATGGGCTTTCTTCGGGATCGCGCTGGCGATCGGGGCTGGCGCGATGGGGGTGCGGTGGCGCTACGCCGCGGGAGCCGCCACCCCTGTCGAGGACGCGGCCCTCCTCGCCGTCGCCGTGACCGAGTCCACGGCCCTCGCCGAGTCCCGCGGCGCGGGGAGCGACGCTGTCGTCGAGGAGAGCCAGCTCGCCGGACCGCGCGGCCTCGGGACGATGACCGGCCGCGCCCCGGGCACCACCGAGATCATCGCCGGCGTGCGCCTCGCGTCCCACAAGGTCAACGTCGTGATCCAGGACGGCCTCGCCCGCACCGAGGTCGAAGAGACGTTCGAGAACACCACCGCCCGCGTGCTCGAAGGCCGCTATGTCTTCCCGGTGCCGCCCGACGCGAGCGTCTCCCGGCTCGCCCTCTACGTCGGCGCCGAGCTGGTCGAGGGCGAGATCGTCGAGCGCGAGCGCGCCGCGCGCATCTTCAAAGGCATCGTCGAGGACACCGTCCGCCCCCGCGATCCCGCGCTGCTCGAGTGGGTGAAGGGCAGCGAGGTCTCGCTCAAGGTGTTCCCCATCCCGGCGCACGGCAGCCGCAAGGTCGTGCTCGCCTACGATCAAGTGCTCCCCGCAGCGTCGCGGCAGATGCGGTATCTCTATCCCCTCTCGCTCGGCCAGGACCGCGCCGTCTCCATCGATGACTTCACCCTCGACGTCACCGCCGCCGACGCGACGACCTCGCTCGTCGCCGTGCGGACCCCCGGCTACGCCGCCACCACCGCGCCGAGCGGGCCGCTCCACCTCAGCTACAGCGCGCGTGCGTTCACGCCTGCGAGCGATTTCGTCCTCGAGTACGAGCGAGCGCCCTCGGCCGGACCGGACGTGTCCGCCTACCCGGCTCGCCTCGACACCTCGGCGCCGATCGGAAAAACACCTGCCAAGGAGGATGGCTATCTCGCCATGCGCCTCCCGATCCGAAGGCCGACAGGAGCCCAGGCGGGAGGCCACCACGATCGCGCCATCGTCCTCGACGTCAGCCAGAGCCAGTCGAAAGAGACGCTGGCTGGAGAGATCGCCGTCGCCCGCGGCATCCTTCGCCGCCTCGATCCCGAAGAGCGCTTCACCCTCCTCGCCTGCGACAGCACCTGCGCTGTCTATCCCGAGGACGGGCTCGCCACGCCCTCGGCGACCACGCTCGACGACGCCGGCCGCTGGCTGCAAGCCCGCGCTGTCGGTGGATCATCGGATATCGCCGGAGCGCTCCTCGACGCGGCCAAGCGGATCACGTCGGATCGCGCCGGGCAGATTGTCTATCTCGGCGACGGCGCCGCCAGCGCGGGCGAGCTCACCGCCGAGACCATCGCCGCGCGGGTCCGGCCGGAGATGCAGGCCCACAAGATCGATCTCCGCCTCTTCGGCGCCGGCCGCAGCCTCGACGAGGTCGTCCTCGGCGGCCTCGCCCGCTCCCTCGGCGCCTCGTACGAGCGCGTGAGCACGGGCGAGCCGCTGGCCCGTCGCATCGACGCCATCACGCTCGGCCTCGACGCTCCCTTGCTGGTCGATCCCGCGCTCGAGGTGCCCGAGGGCATCTACGATGTTCACCCCAAGGTGCTCCCCAACCTCCACGCGGGGCAAGAGCTCTTGATCACCGCCCGCGTGCGCGAAGGGGAGCGCGGGGAGATCAAGATCAAAGGCACGCTCGGAGGCGCGGCATACACCGACAGCAAGGCCGTCGTCTGGGAGACGGCCACGCCCCCGGTGCCGCCGCGACTCTGGGCCTCCGCCAAGATCGCCGATCTCGAGGCCTCGAACGACGAGGCCTCCCGCAAAGAGGTCATCGCCCTCTCCAAGGCTCACCGGGTGATGTCGCGCGCGGCGTCGTTCCTGGTGCTCGAGAATGATCAGATGTTCGCCGAGTTCGGCATCGAGCGCGCCGCCAAGAAGGCTCCCAAAGAGGCGCTCGGCGGCTCCCCGAAGGCGCCGGACAGCGCCTCTTTCGGCGGCGTCGGCCTGCTCGACAACCGCCCTTCGCCGCTGGAGCCGGCCTTTGGCGCCGGCGACATGGGCACGGGCGCGCCGGCAGGCGGCGGGCTCGGCGTGTCCGGCATCGGCGATGGCGGCGGCGGGCTCGGCCTGTGGGGCACCGGCGGCAGCGGCGGTCGCGGCGAAGGCATCGCCCTCGGCCCGATCGGCACCATCGGTCACGGCGCTGGCACCGAGACAGGGCAGGGCTTCGGCTCCGGCCACGGGCGCCTCGGCGGTGCACACCGCAGCAGCGTGCCCCAGGTCCGCATGGGCAGCGTCACGGTCAGCGGCTCGCTGCCGCCCGAGGTCATCCAGCGCATCGTGCGCCAGAACTTCGGTCGCTTCCGGCTCTGCTACGAGAATGGTCTGCGCAGCAACCCCGAGCTCCAGGGTCGCGTGACGGTGCGCTTCACCATCGGCGCCGAAGGCAACATCAGCGGCGTGAGCAATGGAGGCAGCGATCTCCCGGATCCGGGCGTGGTGGCGTGCGTCGTCCGCAGCTTCAACGGCATCGTGTTCCCTTTCGTGACAGGTGGGAGTGTCATCGTGAGCTATCCCATCCTCTTCGCGCCCGGCAGTGAATCCAGCGCAGCCTGGAGCACCGTCACGGCGCGCCGCGAGGGCGAGGGTCCCAGCGCCGTTCACCGCGAGGGGAACGATCAATGGATGACCGAGGGCGAGGCCGCTCTCGGGAAGCTGCGCGGGGCGATGCGCGAGGGCGAGACGAGCCGCCAGCGCCACGACACCTTGATTCACGGCCTCCTCGCCCGCGGGCGCTTCGCCGAGGCGCTCACCGCCGCCAGGCGCTTTGCCGATCTCGATCCCGATCTCGCCAGCGCGCACGAGCTGCTCGCCCAGGCCGCCGCCGCCGCCGGGGAAGGATCGCTTGCGCGCACCTCGCTGGACGCCGAGCTCGAGACGTCTCCCGCGAGCCGCGATCTCCACGCCCGCGCCGCCCGCGCCTTCGAAGCGGCGGGCGACGAACGGCGGGCCTGCGCCCACTTCCGCTCGCTGGTCGAGCTGCGCAGGACCGACGACGACGCGCGCTACGAGGCCCTCCGCTGCCGAGCCCGCCTGGGCGAGCGCGACGCGGTGCAGGCCGAGATCAGCGCCCTCGACAAGCCTGGCAAGCGCGTGACCGAGCTCGCGCGCGTGCTCGCAGCCGGCGCCGCGCCCGCCTACGACGCGGCGGCCGGGAGCGGCGGTGAGCTCGAGGCGAAGCTCCATTGCGCGGACGAGTCGGAGCGCTGCCCCACGGTGGTCGTCGTCACGCCGAGCGGCAGCGTGATCTCCACGTGGACGCCCGCCGCGCGAGGAGGCGCGGTGACGACGAGCAACCTCGGCAGCGGCACCTATCGAACGCTGCTCGTGGGCGGCGAGCCGGACGCCGCCTGCGAGGTCACGGTGCGCGCCTTCAGCACGACCCGGAAGTTCTCGCGACCGCGCGGAGGAGTCCAGACGATCGCCGCCACCAGCGTGACCTTCCCCGAGGTGCGCTTCGGCCGCCTCGAGCTCCGGTGATTGGCAATCGGGTGATTGGCAATCAGAGCGCGCGCAGGCGGCGGGCCGCCTCTTCGAGCACGTCGTCTTCCTTGGCAAAGCAGAAGCGCGTCAGGGTCTCGCCCACCGGATCAGCGTAGAACGACGTCCCGGGCACCGAGGCGACCTTGACGCGCTCGAGCAGCAACATCGCCGCAGCCTTGGAGGTGGGGGCGCCGAGGCGGCGAATGTCGGCGAGCACGTAGTACGCCCCGCGCGGCACATAGGGCGTGAGGCCGGCGTCCGCGAGCGCCGAGCAGAGGATCTCTCGCTTCACGGCGTAGCTCCTGGAGAGATCGGCATAGTACGCGTCGGGCATCCCCAGGCCGGCCACGACTCCATACTGGAGCGGCGTCGGGGCGCAGACGTAGAGGAGATCGTGCGCCACGGTGATCCGGCGCGCGAGCTCGGGAGGCGCGGTGAGGTAGCCGAGGCGCCACCCGGTGATGGCGAACGTCTTGGAGAGGCCGGAGAGCGTGACCGTGCGCTTGCGCGCTTCGCCCCGCGTGGCGAGAGGCACGTGCTTGTGGCCGTCGAAGACGATGTGCTCGTAGATCTCGTCGGTGACGGCGAGCAGATCGTGCGCTTCGAGGATCTCCGCGAGCTTGTCGAGCTCTTCTGTCGTCCACACTTTGCCGCTCGGGTTGGCAGGCGTGCAGACCACGACAGCGCGCGTCCTCGGCGTGATCGCCTGGACGAGCGCCTCGAAATCGACGGACCACTCCGGCGGCCTCGTCGGCACCAGGACCGGCTTCAGGCCGAAGGTGAGCAGCGTGTTGAGGTGGTATCCATAGTAGGGCTCGAGGAGGAGGATCTCGTCGCCCGGATCGAAGAGCGCGAGGCACGCCGCCGCGAAGCCGCCGGTCGCGCCCGAGGTGACGACGATCTCGGACGCGGGATCGAAATCGAGGCCGTAGTGGCGCGCGATCTTCTGGCGCACGGCGTCACGCAAGGGGGCGATGCCCTCGGGCGCGGTGTAGACCACGCGGTTCTCGGTGATGGCATCCCGGGCAGCCTGGGCGACGGGCGCGGGGGTCGGCAGATCGCAGATGCCCTGCCCGAGGTTGATGCCGGAGACCGCGTCGCAAGCCCGGCTCATGGAGCGAATGTCGGAAATGACGAGAGAGGCAAGGCGCGCTCCGAGCTTCATGCGCCGACGGTAGCGCAAAACCCTGCCGCGCGTCGCGCCCGCCGGGGTAGGCTGGCGACGTGGTGGACCGAGGCCGCGCTCCGATCCGCACGACGCCGTCGCTCTCTCCCTCCACGCGACCTCAACGCATGAAGGATCCCGTGAAAGGCGAGAACGAGCTCGACGTCGAAACCAGCTCGCTCGCCGAGCAGGAGCTCTCACGCTTGCTCGGCGAGGGCGAGGCAGATTTCGGGACGACGACGGTACGGCTCGACGCGGGGGAGCTCGACGAGCTCCTGGTCAAGGCGCGCCGTCAGCTCCCGGCGCCGCGCTCGCAGCTGACGACGCAGCCCTACGATCAGCTCACGGCGTCGGCGCTCCTCGACAAGGACATCGAGGCGCTCGATCCGGAGGGGAAGTCGGACGCGGAGCTGCAAGCCGAAGCTTTGCGTGAGCTCGACGACGCAGCGCCGGTCCCCGACCCCAGCGCGGCCAAGCCGAGCACCGTGGGCAGCGCAGCGAGGACGAGCGACGGCGCAGCGAAGGCAAGGGAGGACGACGGCGAGACGACGCCGACCGAGGGCCTCGGTGAGGCGACGCCGACCGAGGGCCTCGGCGAGGTGGAGGCGAGCGAGGACGTCGCTGCTGCGCCTGCCGCGGCGCCCGCGGTGGTCGCCCCGGATCGAGAGCCTATCTCCGCATCGATCCCGCCGGCAGGTCCTCCGCCGACATCACCGGCCGCGAGCACGCCGCTCTCCGCGGCTGCGCGAGCTGGTGCAGCGCGCACCAGCTTGCCATCCGCGGGGATGGAGTGGCCAGGCGCCCGCGAGCGCAAGCGCCGCGCGATGACGCTCCTCGCGATCGGGGCCGCGCTCGTCGTGACGCTCCTCCTCTATCTCTCCTTTGCCGAGTCAGAGCCTCCTGCGGCTGCGCTCTCGCCTTCACCGCTCGCCGAGACCGCAGCGCCTGGGCCGACCGCGCCCTCTCCGCAGGTGCAGAGCCCGATCGAGATCGACGCCCGCAAGGCCCTCGATCAGCTGCGCGAAGGGATCGGCGACTGCGTGCGCCACGCCATCGGGACGCTGCCCGGCAGCTCGCCGGCCGTCCCCGCGACGCTCAAGCTCGCGAGCGGCGCGGGCTACACGGCCCTCGCCGCCGACTGGAAGACGGCCGTCTGGTCCTGCGCCAAGTTCAAGCTCGACGCTCCGATGCGCTTTCAGCTGCAATGGCAGAGCGTCAAGCCGGGCGTCGAGGGGCTGGGGCTCGCCTGGATCGACGACGACGGCGACGGCGATCCCGATCGCGCGATCGGCTTCCGCGCCACCGCGAAGGGCACGCGCGACGTGGACTTCACCGCGATCGCGCCGATGGAGGTGCGACCTGTCCTCCCGGTCCGCTGAGCCCCGGCGGGAACGCGCTCGCGAGCGACGGCGTTCCCTGCCGCGTGAGCTCTGTCTTCGCCGTCGCGACGTCGCTGCCTCGCTGGCTCCGGCGCGGCGCGGGCCTCGTGGACAGCCTGCTCGATCGCTGCGGAAGCCCTGAAGACGACGTGCGATCGGATCCCGACGGCGGCGCTCCGCTGGCGCGCGAGGTCTGGCGGCTCGCGTGGCCGGCGATCACGCACATGCTCCTCGTCACGCTGATGTTCCTCGTCGGCCGGGTGATGGTCGGCCGCTACTCGCCCACCGCGCTCGCCTCGCTCCAGGTGAGCGGCACGCTGGTGTGGTCGACGTACTCGGTCTTCACCGCCTTCTCCACCGGCACGCTCGCGGTGGTCGCGCGCAGCATCGGCGCGGGGGATCGCGCGGCCGCAGCGCAGGCGGCGCGATCGTCGCTGCTCTTCGCGGCGCTGCTCGGCGTGCTCGTGACGGTGCCGATCCGCCTCGCCAACGGCTCTCTCCTGCGCGTGCTCTTCCCCCAGGCCTCGACCGAGGTGCTCGCCGACGCGAGCGCCTACCTGCACATCGTCCTGCCCTGCCTGCCCCTCGCGTTCATCGAGGCGATCGCCGCGGCCACGCTCCAGGGCGCGGGCAACACGCGCGCTCCCCTCTACGTGGCCACGGTGGGCAACGTCGTCAACGGCGTGCTCTCGTACCTGCTCATCTTCGGTCGCTTCGGCTTTCCCGAGCTCGGCGTCCGCGGCGCCGCCGTCGGCCACGCGGCGACGATGAGCCTCGAGGGCCTCCTCCTCCTCGCCGTCCTCCTCGCCAAGCAGAGCCCGCTCCCGCTGCGCGAGCGCCGCGCGGGCGACGTCGCGGCGCTGCGTCGCGTGCTGCGGGTCGCGTGGCCGGCCTTCGGCGAGAAGGCCATCTACCAGGCGGGCTTCCTCGGCTTCATCGCCATCATCGGCCTCCTCGGCACCGAGGCCATGGCCGCCAACCAGGCGCTCCTCGCCGTCGAGGCCATCGGCTTCCTCTCCGCCGACGGCTTCGGCATCGCCGCCGCCGCGGTGATCGCCCAGAAGCTCGGCGCCCATCGCCCCGGCGAAGCGACGCGCGCCGGCTGGCTCGCCGCGGGGATGTCGGTCGCGCTGGCGACGCTGATCGGCCTCGGCTTCGTCGTGGCCCCGCGCCTGCTGATGCAGGCCTTCTCCACCGATCCCGCCATCATCGCCCTCGGCTCGAAGACGCTCTACGTCGCCGCCGTCGCCCAGCCGTTCATGGCCTACGCGACGGTGAAGAGCATGGCCCTGCGCGGCGCCGGCGCGACGCGCACCGTGCTGCTCTCGACCTGCGTCGGCACGATCGTGGTGCGCCTCGCGGCGACGTATTTTTTCGCGATCACGCTCGGCCTCGGCCTCGTCGGCGTCTGGCTCGGCAGCACGCTCGACTGGGTGGTGAGGAGCGCGCTGCTCGGCGCGGCGTACGCGCGCGGGCGCTGGCGCGCGGCGCGGGTGTGAGAGCGACCAACTCGCTCTAAAGCGCTCAGCGCCTCGTGGTATAAGCGCCGCATGGCTCAGGTTCACGGCGGTCGACTCGTCTCCAAGGCGCTCCTGCGCCACGGCACAACGCACCTCTTCACCCTCTGCGGCGGCCACATCCAGGCCATCTACGACGGGTGCCTCGACGACGGCATCCGCGTCGTCGACGTCCGGCACGAGCAGACGGCCGGCCACGCCGCCGACGGCTACGCGCGCGTCACCGGGCGACCGGGCGTGTGCGCTGTCACCGCGGGCCCCGGCGTGACGGACACCGTCACCGCCGTCGCCAACGCCCAGCGCGGCGGCATCCCGATGATCGTCATCGGCGGCGCCGGCCCGCGCGCCCTCGCCGACATGGGCTCGCTCCAGGACATGAACCACGTCGAGCTCATGCGCCCCATCACCAAGTGGAGCGTCTCTGTCCCCTCGACCGACCGCATCCAGGAGTACATCGACGCCGCCTTCCGCGTCGCCATGGCCGGCGTCCCCGGCCCGGTCTTCCTGGAGATGCCCCTCGATCTCCTCATGAACTGGGCCGACGACGCGCCGCCCGCCACCGCCCCGCTCGCCTTCGCGCCTCGCCCCGGCGGCGATCCCGCGCTCGTCGCCCGCGTCGCCGAGATGCTGCGCGACGCCGAGCGGCCGATGTTCATCGTCGGCAGCCAGCTCCGCTGGTCCCCCAAGCGCGACGCCCTCCGCGCCATCGCCGACGCCGTCGAGGCACCGTTTTACCTCAACGGCATGTCGCGCGGCGGCCTCCCCTACGAGCACCCCAACCTGATGACGCGCTCGCGAAGGTTCGCCCTCGGCAACACCGATCTCTGCCTCGTCTTCGGGACCCCCTTCGATTTTCGCCTCGAGTACGGCCGCGCCGTCAACCCCAACGCCAAGGTCGTGCAGATCGATCTCGACGGCAGCGAGCTCGGCCGCAACCGCAAGGTCGATGTCACGATTCACGGCGACAGCGGGGTTGTCCTCGATCAGCTCTTGAGCGAGGTCAAAGGCAAGAAGTCCACAGGCTGGCTCGCCACCGTCCGCGCCTCGGAGGACAAGTCCCGCGCCAAGATGCTCGCCGAGATCGAGAGCGACGCGAGCCCGCCCAACCCCCTCCGCGTCTGCGCCGAGCTTGGCAAGCGCCTGGGCAAGAGCGATATCGTCATCGGCGACGGCGGCGATTTCGTGGCCACGGCCGCCTATGTCCTCAAGCTCGAGTGGCCCCAGCTCTGGATGGATCCGGGCCCGCTCGGCACCCTCGGCGTCGGCCCCGGCTACGCCATGGCCGCCAAGCTCGCTCGCCCCGAGGCCAACGTCGTCCTCGTCTATGGCGACGGCTCCTTCGGCTTCCATGCCATGGAGTTCGAGGCCATGGTCCGCCAGAAGATCCCGGTCGTCAGCGTGATTGGCAACGACGCCGCCTGGACGCAGATCCGCCGCGGCCAGGTCGAGCTCTACGGCCCCGAGCGCGCCCCGGCGACCTCGCTCGAGTACACCCGCTACGAGAAGGTCGTCGAGGCCCTCGGCGGCTTCGGCGCCTACGTGGAGCGCGCGGAGGACATCGGCCCTGCGCTCGACGCCGCCTTCGCCTCGGGCCTCCCCGCCTGCGTCAACGTGAAGATCGCCACCAGCGATTTCCGCAAAGGCGCGATCAGCGTCTAGTCCCCGTGGAGCTCCGCTTCGTCACCCCCGAGCTGCCTCGCCTCGACGAGCTCGACTCCGAGGTCCTCGCCTGCTCGGTCTGGAGCGACGCGCGCCCGTCGCACGGCCTGGCCGGCCTCTGCGACTGGCGCCTCGCCGGCCGGATCGCCGACCTCGAGCGCCAGCGCTTGATCACCGGCGACCTCGGCGAGGTCGTCCTCCTGCCCGGCAAGCCGCGCTTGACCTTCGACAAGCTCCTCGTCTTCGGCGCCGGCCCGCGCGCCACCTTCGGCGAGGAGGCCTTCCAGCGCCTCGTCCTCTTGATGCTGAGCACGATGGAGTCCCTCTCCAGCCGCGTCTCGGTCGTCGAGCTCCCCGGCCGCCACGAGAACCTGATCGCCGCCGAGCGCGCCGCCGACATCCTCCTCGCCTGCGCCGGAAGAAAGACCGAGCACGACGTCTGGACCCTTGTTGAAGACACCGATGGACGCCAGCGCATCACACAGCATATGATCGAAGAGCGAAGGCGGGTGAGGCGGCTATTCTGAGGGGGATTCTCTCGCGGAATCGACGCGCCCAGTACCGCGACCGTCAGGGAGCGGTGCAGGTCGCGCGAGCCGACATCACCGCTCCCTGACGGTCGCGGTACTGGACCTCGCGCTCTTCAAGCCGCACTTCGAGATCAACGCCTCTTCCCCAGCAGCTCCTTCAGCCGCGGCGTGATCTGCGCCACCGCTCCAGGCCCCTTGATCGACCCCTCGATCTGCTCTCCGCTGCCACTCCCATCCTCGCGTGGCAACGCGAACAGCGGAATCATCTTCGACGCGTACCCCGCGCGCGCCAGCGCCTCGCGGTCGCGATCGAGATCGAACTCCACCAGCCTCAGCCCTGGAAAGGCACCGTCCAGCTCGCCGGCCGCGGCGGCGTTGTGGAAATACTGGCACGGCTCGCACCACGCCGCGCCGACGTAGACAATCACATCTCGCTTGTCGGCCTTGGCCCGGACGACCTCGCGGCGCACCGTCTCGGCCACGTCGTCGCCGGTGGTCTTGATCGTCTCCACGTGCAGCACGGCCTCCTTCACGGGGGTCGGCTGCTCCTTGCTGCAGGCAGCCAGGAGCAACGCCGAGGCGAAGAGGGCCAGTCGCCGGCGCGGCGCTCTCATCATCGCTTCTTCTCCAGCGCCTTCTCGATCCGGTCGGCCAGCGTCTTCAGGATCTTGATTCGAGCGAAGTGTTTGTCGTTGGACTCGACCAGCGTCCAGGGGGCGATCTCGGTGCTCGTCCGGTCCACCATGTCGCAGATCGCTCGCTCGTAAGCGGGCCACTTCTCGCGGTTGCGCCAGTCTTCCTTGGTGATCTTGAAGCGCTTGAACGCTGTCTCCTCGCGCTCCTTGAAGCGGGCGAGCTGCTCGTCCTGGTCGATGTGCAGCCAGAACTTCACCACCACAGAGTGGCTGTCCGTCATCTGTTGCTCGAAGTCGTTGATCTCGCTGTAGGCGCGCATCCAGTCTTGCTCCGAGCAGAAGCCCTCGACGCGCTCCACGAGGACACGGCCGTACCAGGAGCGATCGAAGATCGCGAGCTTGCCCAGGCGCGGCAGGTGGCGCCAGAAGCGCCACAGATAAGGCTGAGCCCGCTCCTCTTCTGTCGGCGCCGCGATCGGGTGGAGGTGATAGAGCCGCGCGTCGAGCGCCGAGGTGATGCGCCGGATCGCTCCGCCCTTGCCCGCCGCGTCGGCCCCCTCGAACGCCGCCACCACCGAGATCTGCTGGAAGCGCGGGTCGAGCGTGAGCAACGCCAGCTTGCGCTGGAGCTTCTCCAGCTCATCGTTGTACTCCGGCTTGGGCAGCTTCTGCGACAGGTCGAGGCTCCGCAGCACGTTGAGCTCGTCGGCCGGGGGCAGGATCGGCGGCAGCGGCACCTCGGGCGGTGCCGGGGCGGAGGCGTCGAGGCGGGCGCGCACCGCGCTCAAGATCGCCTTGCCCACGGTCAGGCTCCGGTAGCGCGCGTCGGTTCCCTCGATCACGATCCACGGCGCCTCGGCGGTGCTCGTCTCGCGCAGCGCGCGCTCCGAGGTCTTGCGGAAGCGATCGTAGAGCTCGAAATTGGCCCAGTCGCGCTCGGTCACTCGCCAGCGCGTCTTCGAGCTCTTCTCGAGCTTGGTCAGCCGCTCGCGCTGCTGATCCTTCGAGAGGTGGAACCAGAACTTGAGGATCAGCGCGCCCTCGCACACCAGCATCCGCTCGAAGCGGCGCGCCTCTTCCATGTGCTGATCGAGATCGGCGCGCGTGATCAGCTTGTGAGCGCGGCTCAAGATCGGCGCCGTGTACCAGGACGTGAAGAAGATCCCGGTCTTGCCCTTGGGCGGGAGATGCCGCCAGAAGCGGTAGAACTCGGGGCGCTCGGTGTCGTCGGCGCTGGGCGCGGCGAGCGCGTGGGTCTGGATGTGGCGCGCGTCCATCCACTCGTTGAGCACGTTGACCGTCTCGCCTTTGCCCGCGCCGTCGACCCCGGCGATGATGATGATCACCGGGAATTTCTTGCTCTCCAGCAGATCGTACTGGGCGTCGAGGAGGGCCTCGCGCAGCGCGGGCTCTTCCGCGGAGAAGCGTTCCTTGTCGATGGTGTGACCGAGCTCGGCAGATTCGAACATGGTAGGCATCCTACCGGGCGAGGGGCGGCGCGGAAAGACGACGCGACGCTGAAAGCCTGCGCAAAAACCGGCCGAATCGGGTGACGCTCGCCGCCTCCGGCGCTAGCGTGGCGCCGATGTCCATCGTCCAGCTCCGCAAGAGCGCGGCCGCTTCCGCGCGCGATCCCCGCCGATTTCTCCCCACCACCCGCGAGGAGATGACGGCGCGCGGCTGGGACGAGCTCGACATTCTCATCGTCAACGGGGACGCCTACGTCGACCACCCGGCCTTCGGCGGAGCCTTGATCGGCCGCTTCCTCGAGGCCCGCGGCTTCCGCGTCGGGATGATCGCCCAGCCCGATTGGACCGACACCAAGGACCTCCTCCGCATGGGCGCGCCGCGGATCATGGTCGGCATCACCGCGGGCAACCTCGACTCGATGCTCAACAAGCTCACGGCGCAGAAGAAGATCCGCTGTGAAGATCAGTATTCGCCCGGCGGCAAGGTCGGCCTCCGCCCCAACCGCGCCTCGGTCGTCTACGGGAACCTCTGCCGCCGCGCCTTCCCCGGCGTCCCCATCGTGCTCGGCGGAATCGAGGCCTCGCTCCGGCGTATTGCCCACTACGATTACTGGGCCGATCAGGTGCGCCGCTCGGTGCTCCTCGACTCCAAGGTGGATCTCCTGATCTTCGGCATGGGTGAGCGCCCGGTGTGGGAGGTGGCCGAGCGGCTGCGCAAGGGCGAGCCCATCCGCGACATCCGCGACGTGCGCGGCACCGCCCACGCCCTCCGCAAAGGAGAGTGGGAGTCGATCGAAGCCTCGAAGTTCGTGACCGACGGCAAGACGGTGATCCTCCCGAGCTACGAGGCCGTCGCGGCGAGCAAAGAGGCCTTCGCCGAGATGTCGCGAGCGTTCCAGTTCGAGACCAACCCGGGGAACGCCCGGCCGCTGCTCCAGCCCCACGGGGCCGAGGCCGTGTACTTCAACCCTCCCGCCTTCCCGCTGGAGACGAAGTTCATGGACGATCTCTACGATCTGCCCTTCGCCCGCGTCCCTCACTACAAGTACACCGAGGCCATCCCCGCCTACGAGACGGTCAAGCACTCGATCGTGACCATGCGAGGATGCTTTGGGGGCTGCACCTTCTGCTCGATCACCGAGCACGAGGGGCGCGTCATCCAATCGCGCTCGGCCGAGAGCATTTTGCGCGAGGTGCGCGCCCTCCGGCGGATGGACGATTTCCGCGGCACCATCACCGACCTCGGCGGCCCCACCGCCAACATGTACCAGATGGCCTGCAAGGACGACGCGATCGAGAAGGCCTGTCGCCGCATGTCCTGCGTCTTCCCCGACGTCTGCGAGAACCTCAACACCGATCACGGCCCGCTCCTCAAGCTGATGAAGTCGGTGCGCGAAGAGCAGGGCGTGGGCAAGGTCTACATCGCCTCCGGTATTCGCTACGACCTCGCCGAGCGCTCGCCCCAGTTCATCTCCGAGCTCGCCAAGCACCACACCGGCGGCCAGCTCTCCGTCGCCCCCGAGCACAGCCGCAAAGAGGTGCTCGATCGCATGAAGAAGCCCGGGATCGAGAGCTACGAGCGCTTCGCCGAGCAGTTCAAATGCGCCAGCGAGGACGCGGGGAAGAACCAGTTCCTCGTGCCTTATTTCATCTCCGGCCACCCCGGCTCGACGCTCGCGGACATGATCGATCTGGCCCAGTACCTCAAGCGCAACGGCTCCCGGCCGCGCCAGGTGCAGGACTTCATCCCCACGCCGATGTCGATGGCCGCCTGCATGTATTACACGGGCATCGACCCCTTCACGCGCAAGCCCGTCTACACCGCCAAGGACATGAAAGAGAAGCGCCTGCAAAAGGCGCTGATGTTCTACTGGGACGTGAACCACCACGACGAGGTGCGCGAAGCGCTGGAGTCGGCGGGGCGGTACGATCTGATCGGGACGCGGCCCGACTGCCTCGTTCCCCCGGCCACCGGCAAAGGCTCCTTGCCCCGGTACATGCAGCGCGTGAAGCAGGAGGGTCGCCGGCCGAAGCCGCGCGGGCCCGGCGGCCCCGCGGGGGCGCGGCGCTGAGTGGAGCTGCGATCGTTCAAGCTGCGCTTGCGCGACGCTCACGTCCGCGTCGTCCCGAGGACGGACGCCGCGGGCTGCCCCTTCTCGGGCCCAGGCGCCGATCTCTTCGGGGCCGACGCCGCCGAGGCCTTTCGCATCGCCGGGCCGCTGCTCGCCGCGCTCATCGCCGTCGAGCCCGGCGTGGTCGTGCGCTCCCTCGCCGTGGATCTGGAGCGCCCGCGGGTGACTGCCACGCTCGATCCCACGGCGCCCGAGGCCGAGCCGCGGGCGCGCGTCGTCCGGCTCGACGAAGGGCCGACGCTCCACCGCCTGCTCCGCGCCGCGGAGCCCGTGATTGCCTATCTCACCCTGGCCGCCGCGCGCACCCTCGCCGCGCGCGGCCCCGCTCCGGAGGATTCGTGACGACGTTCACCGCAAGGCTCGGCGACCGCAGCCTCTTTCCCACCCTCGAGGCCCGCGCTTACCTCAACCACGGCGGGATCTCCGCCCCTTCGGTGGCCATCCTCCACGCCGTCAACGAGGTCTTGAACGACTACGCCCGCCGCGGCGGAGCGGCCTTTCCGCGCTGGAACGAGCAAAGGCAGCGGCTGAAGGGCAAGCTCGGCGCGCTCATCGGCGTCTCGGGGGAGGACATCGCCCTCGTCCCCAACACCACCCGCGGCGTGACCGACGTGGCCATCTGCTTCCCCTGGGCGCGCGGCGATCGCATGATCCTCTTTCAGGGCGAGTTCCCCTCCAACGTCACTCCCTGGCAGCGCGCCGCGGCCACCTTCGGCGTGGAGCTCACGTTTCTCCCGCTCGAGGAGTGGAATCGCGACGTCGAGCTCGGCCTCGCCAGCCTGGAGCGCGAGCTCGATCGCGGGGCGCGCCTCGTCGCCGTGAGCGCCGTGCAGTTCCAGACCGGCCTGCGCATGCCGCTCCGCGAGATCACCCGGCGCTGCCACGCCCGCTCCACGCAGGTCTTCGTCGACGCGGTGCAGGCCTGTGGCTCCGTGCCCCTCGACGCCGGCGCCACAGGCATCGACTACCTCGCCTGCGGCAGCCACAAATGGATGATGAGCCTGGAGGGCGCGGGCTTCCTCTACGTTCACCCGAGCCGCGTCACCGAGCTCCGCCCCACCACCGCCGGCTGGCTCAGCCACGAGGACGGGCTCGGCTTCCTCTTCGAAGGCCCGGGCCACCTCCGCTACGACCGGCCGATCAAGAAGCGCGTGGAGTTCCTCGAAGGCGGCAACTACAACACCGCTGGCCTGGCCGGGCTCGAGGCTTCGCTCGATCTGATCCAGCAGATCGGCGTCCCCGCCATTTACGAGCACGTCAATCGCTACCTCGACATCCTCGAGGCCGGGCTCGTCGCGCGCGGCTTCCAGAGCCTCCGCGCCAAGGACGCCCGTTATCGCTCCTGCACGCTCGGCCTCATTCCTCCCTCCGGCATCTCCGTCGTCGATCTGCACCGCGAGCTCACCACCCGCGGTGTCACCTGCGCGCTGCCCGACGGGGTGCTCCGCTTCACGCCGCACTGGCCCAACAACCTGGCCGAGATACCGTTCGTCCTCGACGCCATCGATCAGATCGTCTCCATTCTTTACGTGACCTGAATCATTCCCTACCGGGGGGGACCGCCATGCTCGACCGCTTGAAGAGGCTCCTCGCGAGCCCGCGCTTCCCGTGGATTGCTGCGGCGCTCGCCGTGCTCCTCTTCCTCCCGGTGCTCAACGTCGGGCTGATGATGGATGACTACCTCCAACGCGTCACCTACGAGGGTGGGCTCCAGCTCGCGCCCCGGCCCAACTGGGATCTCTTCCGGTTCGTGGGCCCCGATCGCGCCGAGTTCGCGGTCAACCGCGAGTTCGGCGCCGTGCCCTGGTGGGCCCCGCAGGACTTCAAGCTCGCCTTCTTTCGCCCGCTCTCGGGGCTCTCGGCCTGGTTCGATTACCACTACTTCCCCGATCACCCCGCGGTGATGCACGCGGAGAACATCCTGCTCTTCGCGGGCATGGCGCTCGTCGCCGGCTTCCTCTATCGCCGCGTCATGGCCCCTGCCCCGGCCTGGGCCGCGGGGCTCGCCGCGCTGCTCTTCGCCTGGGACGACGCGCACTGCTTCGTCGTCGTGTGGATTGCCAATCGCAACGCCCTCCTCGCCGGCCTCTTTGGCTTGCTGGCGCTGTGGCTCCACGATCGCGCCCGCCGCGACGGTGACCGCGGGGCGAGGACGCTCGCCCCTCTCGCCCTCGCGCTCGGCCTGCTCTCCGGCGAGGCGGCGGTGGCGACGCTGGGTTACCTCGCCGCCTATGCGCTCTTCCTCGACGACAAGGCCCCTCGTGAGCGCCTGAAGTCGCTCGCGCCCCACCTCACCGTCGCGTTGATGTGGGTCATCGTCTACAAGGTCCGTGGCTACGGCTCCTCGCAGAGCGGCTTCTACATCGATCCAGGGAGCGAGCCGCTCGCCTTCGCCCTCGCCGTCGTCAAGCGGTTACCCATCCTGCTCCTGGCGCAGTTCGGCCTCCCGCCCGCCGATTTCTGGCCGCAGACCGGGGACACCCCCGTGGCGGCGCTCCTCGTGGCGACAGCCCTCCTGGCGGGGCTCGGCCTGCTCTTCGCGCGCGTCCTTCGCGGGGATCGCTCTTGCCAGTTCTTCGCCACAGGGATGCTCCTCTCGCTCATCCCCGTCTGCGCCACCTGGCCCAACGACCGCCTCCTGCTCTTCGCCAGCTTCGGCGCCTTCGGCCTGATTGCCACCTTCCTCTCGCGGGCCTTCGCCGTGGAGGCGCCGGGTCCGCGCAAGAGCGCGCGGGCCATCGCCTGGGCGCTGCTACTGATTCACGTCGTCCTCGCGCCGCTGCTCCTCCCCCTGCGCGCGCTGATCGTGGGGCAGCTCACGCACGATTACGTCGTCAATGCGGCGCGGACATTTCCAGAGAAGGTCGGATCGACGCTCATCGTCATCAACGCGCCGGATCCGCTGGTGGCGGGCCTCGCGGGCGCGACCCGCTACTACACCGATCACAGCGCGATCTCCGGGCGCCTGCGTCAGCTCACGACCGTCAGCGACGGGGAGGTGACCGCCGAGCGGATCGACGATCACACGCTCTCGTTGTCCACGCCCGGAGGGTTCTTCCACGACCAGTTCAGCCAGGTCTTCCGCAGCCCCTCGCTCCCTTTTCGCGCGGGCGACGTGATCAACGAGAAGGGGCTGCGCGTGGAGATCATGGAGGTGGACGCCGCGGCGCTCCCCCGGCGCGTCCAGTTCCACTTCGACACGCCGCTCGACGATCCCTCGCTGGTCTGGATCACCTGGGAGCACCAGGGGTTCATCCCGTTCAAGCCGCCGGCGCGGGGCGAGAAAGTCACCGTGGCTCCGAGTAATTTCATCGAGGCGCTGACCGGCCAGAAGCCGTGAGCGCCTCGCCCTCACCTCGCCGAGAAATCCTGTTGACCAGCTCGGGCGAAGTCTGGTAGCGATCTTTAGAACGAACGATCGTTCAGTTGAGTTAGGCCACCCCCATGAG
>FSTQ01000210.1_pt1 | contig 23116 bp, 14 predicted proteins | sample 1637281 | NCBI WGS metagenome assembly FSTQ01 (sample SAMEA3914818, study PRJEB12502) | metagenome | biome: forest; material: soil | place: Canada | collected 2010-06-26 | depth 0.1 m
AGCACCAGCGCCCGCGCCAGCGCCACGCGCTGCTGCTCGCCGCCGGAGAGCTCGCCCGGGCGGTGGGTGATGCGCGCGCTCAGGCCGACCTCGTCGAGCAGGGCGCGCGCCGGAGCGTCCATCTCCTTGCGGCTCTTGCCCTGGATCAGGCCCGGCATCATCACGTTCTCGAGGGCGTTGAACTCGGGCAAGAGGTGATGGAACTGGAAGACGAAGCCAATCGTCTTGTTGCGGATCGCGGCGAGCTTGGAGCCGGAGAGGCCCGTCAGCTCGTCATTGCCAATCTTGATCGAGCCCTTCGAGGGCACGTCGAGGGTGCCAATGCAGTGGAGGAGCGTGCTCTTCCCGGCGCCCGAGGCCCCGACGATGGCCACGACCTCGCCCTGATCGATGGTGAGGTTGATGCCGCGGAGCACGTGGAGCCGGTGCCCCATGTGGAGGTAGCTCTTGTGCAGATCCGACAGCGTGACGAGCGGCGGCATCGTGACCTTACTCCCAGCGGAGGCCGTCGACCGGCCGGAGCTCGGACGCGGCGTACGCCGGGTAAATCGTGGAGATGGTGCAGATGAGGAACGCGGCGAGCGCCACCATCGCGTAGTCGCTGCCGTTGACGTTCACGGGCAAGCGGTCGATGTAATAGACCTCGGGATCGAGGCGGACGCCGAACCACGAGAGGCCGGTGCACGCGCCCAGCGCGGTGCCGACGCCGAACACGGTGCCGATGCCCCCGATGATCACGCCCTCGAGCATGAAGATGCGCATGATCGCGCCGTCGCTGGCGCCGAGCGCCTTGAGGATGGCGATCTCTTTCCCCTTCTCCGTCACCATCAGCAAGAGGGTGCAGACGATGCAGAAGCTGGCGACCATGATCGCCAGAGAGAGGATGATGAAGGTGGCGATCTTCTCCAGCTTGAGGGCGCTGAAGAGGTTCTTGTTCATCTCCATCCAGTCGCGGACGCGGAGCTTGGCGCCCTTGGTGCCGTCGGGGGCCATCGTGGCGATCGCCGCGTCGATCGCGGCGCGGTGCTCGGCGACCTTCTCGGCGTCGGGGAGGCGAATGTCGATGTTGGTGATGCGATCGACCTTGTCGTCGTTGAGGCTGAAGAAGGCCTGCGCGTCCTTCAACATCACGTAGGCGTGCGACGCGTCGTACTCGTACATCCCGCTGTAGAAGATCGCGGCGACCCGGTACTTGCGCGTCCGCGGCATCACCCCGGTCGGGCCGAGCTCGCCCATGGGGGAGAGGAGCGAGACCTCGTCGCCGACGAGCACGTGGAGGCTCTTGGCCAGCTCGCGCCCGAGGATCACGCCGGGATAAATCTTCTCGTTCTTGCGGAGAAAATCCTTCAGCGTGGGGTCGACGTCGTCCTTGAAGCGGAAGTCGGGGCCCTTGAAGTAGGGCTCGCCGGTGGGGCCGCGGCCGACGACCTCTTCGGGGCCGAGGTCGAGGAGCTTCTCGGGGTGGGCGAAGTACTCGAAGCTGCCGACCTCGATGTTGCTCTTGAGATCGATGACGTCGCCGATCGTCTCGGGATCGATGCCGCGCACGAGGGCGCCCGCGGTGTTCGACGCGCTCGATCCCATCGCCTCGCCGCCGGCGACCGGCGTCGCGGAGCCGCCACCGCTCTTCGCCAGCGCTTCACGCACGGCCGCGAGCTTGGGCTCCCAGTCGCCGAAGCCGCCGGGGCGCGTCACGTCGACGACGATGTGCGCGTTGTTGCCGAGGATCTTGCGCTTCAGATCGTGCCCGAAGCCGCCCATGATCGACGTCACCGAGCAGAGCGCGCACGAGCTGACGGCGACCCCGGACATCGAGAGGATGGAGATGACGGTGAGGAAGCCGCTCTTGGTGGCGCGGACGTGCCGAGCGCCGACGAACGAGGAGAACGAGCGGTTCTCCAGCGCGTCGAGGAGCATCGGCAGGAGCGCCGTGAGGACGATGAGGAGGAAGAGGACGCCCGCGACGATCGACCCGATCGTCACCACCTGCGTGCGGAGATCCGGGGCGCTGTGCTTGTTGGCCAGCGCGCCTTGCAGGCGAATGCTGAAGCGCGTGAGGACGAGGAAGACCGGCCCCGGAATCGCACCGACCCACCAGAAGGCCCCTCTCGCCCCGACGGCGCGGAACCGCTGATACCCGCGAAAGGCGAGGAGCAAGCAGCTCAGCGCGACGAAGACGCAGAACCCGATGAAGAGGGTCGGTGAAATTCCCGGCACGGAGTCAGGCCTCGTTCCAGTTGAGAGGTGCGGCGAGCAACGAGGCGACGCTTGCGGAGCTTACAGGAGCGAGTTCAACAAGCTGCTGCGCGCCCCGAGTCGTCGGTCGGCGCTCGGTTAGCGTACGAAAGTACGCTTCCCTCGGCCTCCCTAGCCTCGGGGCGCTCGCGACGCTTGTTGAACACGCTCTCAAACGTCGTCCTCCACGGCGCCGCCCTTTTTCAAGGCGCCGCCGGACGCCGCGAGGAGGTAGGTCTCGATGAAGTTGTCGAGGTCCCCATCGAGGACGGCGTCGACGTTGGCCGTCTCCGTCCCGGTGCGGACGTCCTTCACGAGGCGGTACGGCGCCAGCACGTAGTTGCGCATCTGGCTGCTGAAGTTGATGGCGCTCTTGCCGGCCTGGTAAGCCGAGTCGAGCGCCTCGCGCCGCTGGAGCTCTTTTTCGTAGAGCTTGGCCTTCAACATTTTCCACGCCATCGCGCGGTTCTGGTGCTGGCTGCGCTCGGCCCGGCAGACGATGTTGATCGTCGGGTCGGGCAGGTAGCGGAGCCGGCACGCCGTCTCGACCTTGTTGACGTTCTGCCCGCCCTTGCCGCCGGCGCGCATCGTCGTGATCTCGACGTCCTTCTCGTTGATCTGGATGTCGATGTCCTCGTCGTTGTCGGGGGTGATCTCGACCGCGGCGAAGGCTGTCTGGCGCGTGTGATCGGCGTTGAACGGGCTCATGCGCACGAGCCGGTGCACGCCGACCTCGGAGCGGAGGTAGCCGTAGGCGCTCTCGCCGCCGACGGTGAACGAGACGTCGTCGATGCCCGCCTCGTCGCCCTCCTGGTAGTCGATGATCTCCGTCTTGTAGCCGCGCCGCTCGCACCAGCGCAGGTACATCCGGAGGAGCATCGCCGCCCAGTCCTTGGCGTCGGTGCCGCCCGCGCCCGGCTTGATCCGGACGATGGCGTTGGCGTGGTCGGCGGGGCCCGAGAGCATGCGCTCGAGCTCGGCCTTGCGCAGGCGCCCGTCGATCGCGGTGGCCTGCGCGTCGGCGTCGGCGATCACCGCTTCGTCGTTCTCGGAGGCGCCGAGCTCGAGGTACTCCGCAGCGTCCTCGATCTCTTTCGCGAGCTTGCTCGCGAGCTCCAGCTTCGTTTCTACAGCCGAGCGCTTTCGCAGCGTCGACTGGGCCTTGTCGCTGTCGTTCCAGAAGCCTGGGGACAGCGTCACCTGAGTCAGGTCTTCGAGCTTGCGCTGTAATCTAGGGACGTCAAAGATGCCCCCTTAGCGCCTCAAAGCGCCTTTTGAGGTCGAGGATTTTCTCACGGGTCTCGGAGAGCATGCGGGGCGATCTATTCGATCTGCTCCGAGAGCGCCACAGCGAACCGGTCCGCTCCGCTAGCGGTAGGGGTTGGCGAGATCTTCCCCGCCGCCTTGGCTCGGCTTCGCGGGCCTGGCGGGCGAGCTCGGCTTCACGGGCGCGCCCACGACGGGCGCAGGCCGCGCGACCGCGTGAGAGACGGCCGGCTTCTCGGGCGCGGCGGGCGCCGCCGTCGCGGCCTCGGGCAGCGGCGCGGCGGCGCTGGCAGCGGGTTGAGGAGGAGGAGGCGCGGGGTGGGCCTCCGTCGGCGGCGGCGCGATCTCTTTGCCGGGAAGAGGCGCGCCCTCGCTCGCCGATCCCGGGGGATGAGCGCGCGTCCAGAGCAGGCCGGCGCCGAGCAGCACCACGAGGCCGACCAGCAGCGCGACCACCGGGGAGCGGCGGCGCGTGGCGGGCTCTTTTCGCGCGCCGCTCGAGGCGATCGGCGTCGGATCCTGGAAGTCGGGCGAAGGCAGGAGCTTCACCCCGCCGGGCGCTGCGGCCTTCGACGCGTCGGCGCGGCCGAGCTCGGCTTGCACCGCGTCGCGCATCATCAGGTGCGTCTCGTGCTGATCGGTGTCGTCGTGGAGGAGCTGCTGATCGGCCTCGCCGGCGAGCTGCGGCGGAGCCTCGGGCGCGATGTTGATCACCGGCGCTGGATCGAGCGGAGGGCTGACGCCGAGGAGCGTCCGCGGCAGCGGAGCCGGCGTGAGGTTGCGCGCCGGCGGGGCGGTGGGCGCCGCTGATTGCGTCGACGATCCCGGCGCGCTCGGCGGATCGAGCGGCATCTTCATCGTGACGTCGTAGCCGGCCTTGATCTGCCGGAGCGATCCCGCGGGGAGGCTCGGCTCGCTGTGGGCGATCCAGGCGCGCACGCTCTCGCGCTGGGCGGCGATGTCCTGCCCCAGGGCCGCTTGCACGTAGCCGGCGACCTCGCGCGGGGAGGCCACGCCGACCTCGCTCGGGGAGGCCGCCGCCGCGGCGCGCGCCGCTCGCTCGAGGCCGTCGGCCATCTCGGCGGCGGTCTGGTAGCGGCGATCGGGATCGCGATCGAGGGCGCGCGCGCAGGCCTCGTCGAGCGCGGGGTGGAGATCGCGCACCAGCGTGGAGAGGCGGGGGATGGGCTCGACCATGATCCGCCGCATCGTCTTGGCCTCGGTGTCGGCCTTGAAGAGGCGGCGGCCGGCGAGCACCTCCCAGAGGATGACGCCCATGGCGAAGAGGTCGGAGCGCCGATCGATGTCGCCCTCGCCCTGCGCTTGCTCCGGCGACATATAGGCGAGCTTGCCCTTGACACGATCGGCGCGCGTCGTGGCGATGCGCGACGAGGCGCGCGCGACGCCGAAGTCGGTGATGCGCGAGCAGCCGTCGATGCCGACGAGCACGTTCTGCGGCGAGCAGTCGCGGTGGATGAGGTTGACCGACTGGCCGTGCGCGTCGGTGAGCTCGTGCGCCGCGTGGAGCCCGGCGAGCGTGTCGAGCATGATGCGGAGCAGGATCGATCGCGGCACGCTCTGCCCGCCCGAGAGGGCCCGCGCGACGATGCGCGCCAGCGTGTCCCCCTCGATGTACTCCATCACGAGGTAGTAGCCGCTGTCGTTCTGGCCGACCTCGAGGATGGGGACGACGTGCGGGTGGTGGATGCCCGCGGCGAGGCGCGCCTCGTCGAGGAACATCTCGATGAACTCTTCCTCCGAGGCGAGGTGCGGGTGCAGGCGCTTGATCGCCACGAAGCGCTGGAACCCGCCGACGCCGGCGAGGCGCGCGAGGTACACCGTGGCCATGCCCCCCGACGCCAGCTCGCCGATCAGCTCGTAGCGATCGAGCCGCCGCTTGCTGTCCGAAGGATCGAGGAGCTTGACCTTGGCCATCGCGCGCTCCGCTTCAGAAGGTGCCCACGGCGCCGAGGACAGCGCCGTGGTCGGTGATGGAGGCCGTGGGCTCCGCCGTCGGGCCCGCGGGCTTCTTGTTGCCGCGCCAGTTGGTGAGGATCGCCAGCACCACCGTGATCGCCCCCGCCCCCGCGCTCGCGCCGATCAGGATGTTGGTGCGAGTCTGCCGTTTCCGGCCGTCCTGGTAGGCCGGGCAGCTCTCGCCCTGGCCCGCGCACTGGGCCTTGACGGCGTCGACGCCGGGGTTGTTCTTGGTGTCGATCCCGCTCCAGATCGTGACGCCGCCGAGCCCCGCCGTGACGATGGCGCCGGTGATGAACGCGGCCGGATGGATGCCCGACGCCTTCTTCTGCACGACGTCGCTGGAGGGCGTCTCCGGCGGAGGCGCCGCCGCCGCCGGAGAGGTGTCGGGGGCCTTGACGATCGTCGGCGCGGCCGCCGCCTTCGCCTCCGGCTCGAGGCGAAAATCGCTCGATTTACCGGCCTCGGCGTTGAGCTCCTGGCGGCCGCTGGAGCCCGCGCCGGAGAAGCTCGCGCCGATCGCTGTCTTGCCTGGATCGACGTAGATGACCCAGCGCGTGTTGGCCTCGCCCGGGACGGAGCGCGTCCCCAGCGCGAGCACGCACGGCGACGCGCAGGTGATGGTGACCTTGTGAACGAGCGGCTCGACCTTGGCGATGGTGTCGCGGGCGAGCTTCACGGTCACGTCGTCGTCCGCGTAGCGCTCGATCGCCTGGGCCGCGAGCGTGGCCGCGCGCGATCCCTGCCCGGCTTCCATGCGCGCGCGGATGGCCTGCCGCAGCGCCTTGGCGCTGGGGGCCGCGGCGTCCGCTGCTTCGAAGCGCGAGCCCGCGCCCTCGAAGTCGCGCTGCTTGTAGGCGGTCACGCCGGCGTCGAACTGCTCCGCGGCCTGACGGATCTGGGCGGCGTCAGGGTTTTTGTCGGCAAACGCCGGGCTCGCCGCGCCGAGGAGGAGAGCGGATACAGCGGCGGCGACGAGGGGACGGGGCATCGAAGGCCGATCCTTCCCCTTGAGCCTGCCGCAGTCAAATAGGACGGAATGGGGGAGCGCTGATCACGCGCATCCATCCGGCCCGCAGGCGGCGCCCTCCGCGAGGGGAGCCTCCTCGGGGGCCTCGTCCCACGCGCGCGCCAGCACGCGGAGCAGCCCCTCGGCGGGCTGCGCGCCCGAGACGCCGTAGCCGCCGATGACGAAGAACGGGACGCCGTTGATGCCCAGCTCGCGGGCCTGCTGCTCGTCGGCGCGCACCTCGTCCGCGAAGGCGTCGGTCACGAGCGTGGTGCGCGCCTCCTCGGCGTCGAGCCCGGCCTCGGCGGCGAGGCGGACCAGCGCGTCGCGATCCCCGATGGGCTCGCCCTCGGTCATGTACGCGCGCAGCAGCCGCTCCTTCACCGCGTCCTGGACCCCGCGCTCGTGGGCCAGGTGGATGAGCCGGTGGGCGTCGAAGGTGTTGCCCGCCCGGACGCGCTCGAAGTGGAAGTCGAGCCCGTCCTTGGCCGCGGTCTCGGTCATCGTGGTGAGCATCTCCTCGGCGCGGGCGATGCTCGATCCGTACTTCTTGGCGAGCCGCTCCGCGTAGGTCCCGGGCTCGTTGCGCACGGCCGGAGCGCCGGGATCGAGCTCGAAGGCGTGCCACGTGACCGTGACCCCGGCGCGCTCGGGGAACCGGGCGAGCGCGGCCTCGATGCGGCGCTTGCCGACGTAACACCAGGGGCACGCGATGTCGGACCATATGTCCACGTTGAGGTTCTTCATGGCCGGGCAATGTAGGTCGCCGGAGCGCGAAGGCGAGCCCTCGCCACCTCATGGAATTGCCCTCGTGAACGGATGGGTGCGAGGCGTCGCAAGCTGATCCGGAGCAGGCGTTGGTAAAAGCTTAGCTCACACCTCGTGCGGGCGGGGGTGCTGTTCGGCAGTGAGTCAGCGGCCTCATCGCAGCATAATGGCGAGACATGAGCCTGAAGCGAGCTACTGACAGCTGCACTTTGCTTCGCGTCGGAGACACATCCCTAAAAACGAACTCGTGCACTCGCAGTTGCAAACGGGCGTTTGGGACTGCTGGCAATCGATGCGACAACTCTCTTTCACACTGATACCACAATCGTCAATGCGGCAGGAGTTGTCGCTATCCGCCTGTTGGGTCTCTCGGATCTGCTCCGTCGGGCCGTTCGGCGTAACCTCCAGGCGCTCGTCCAGCGTGGGGCTTTCAGAGGGAGCGCACGATGCGGCGCCGAGGAGGGCCAACCCACCTCCGAGAAGCATGATGCACACTGCGTATCTCACGTGCGACAGCATGGACCCGGTCTTCGTTTTCATTTGATGTTTCCTTTGCTGTGGTTCCCGCCGAGTGGGGCGAGGCAACGCAACGACGCAGAGCATCGCCCGTGCCGCGCGAGAGCGACGAGCTCCAGCGCATATCCAGCCGGCGCTGATACCTGCCTGCGCAGCGCGTCCATTCGGTCACAGCACTTCATCATCCTCACGCCCCACTGGATCCACGAGGCCGCAGTCGCCGGACTCGGCCTTTGGCCTCGATCCTGCCGAGCCACGCCCCTCACTCACCCCGTCACCTGCGTCCATCCGGCCGCACGTGCAGCCGCCGCTCACTCTGACGTATAGATCTCGGCGCTCGACAGTACCTGGCGGCCATCGCCCAGCCCCCCGGTGACGAAGACCCGACCATCAGAGAGCAGAATCGCAGCGGGTTCACACCTGGCGGTTCCCATGGAGGGACCGTCACTCCAAGCATTTCTCGTTGGATCATAGATCTCCACGGTATCCAGGTAAGTGGACTCGCCCTGGCAACCACCGGCCATCAGCACCTTACCGTTCGACAGCATGACCGCCGCGTAAGAGCGGCGGGGCGTACGCATCGGTGCCGCGACCTGCCACCGGCCGATACTCGGATCGTAAATCTCCGCGCCGATCTCGCTCCCCGCGTCGCCGTAGCCGCCTGCGAGCAGGACCCGGCCGTCTTGCAGCAGCATTGCTGTGGCTCTGGACCGAGGAGAAGTCAGTGGCATTCCCTGTGTCCAGGTGTCGGTCGCCGGGGTGTAAAGCTCGCTCGAATCGGTCAGTTTTTTACTACCAAGCACGCCGCCGGCAATGAGCACGCGACCGTCGCGGAGCGTTACCGCCGCGTGCTGCGTGCGCGCCATGAGCATCGGCGCTCCGGTCGTCCACGCATCCTTCGCCGGATCGTAGCGCTCCGTGGTTGCATGGATCCCTGCTCCGTAGCCGCCGGTAATCAAGATCTCGCCGTTCTGCAGGAGGGTCGCCGTATGCTCTCTTCTGTAAGCTCTCATCGAGCTCGCAGGCATGAGAATGTTCCGCACCGGGTCGTATCGCTCCGTCGAGGAATGATTACCCTCCGCGTGGCCACCTCCGGTGATCAGCACCTCTGTAGTACCCAGCATCAGTGTTACCGCGGGCGCAAAGCGGCCCGGAGGCGACGCGGTCATCGGGATCGGGTGCTCCCAGGCGTTGACCTGCGGATCGTAGACTTCGGCGAGGTTGACGGATGTGCTGTAAGGAACCCCGACAACCAACACGCGACGGTCTGGCAGCAAGGCCATCACATGGCTGTTACGCTCTGCATACATGGGCGATGCAGGCGTCCACCTCGAGTTCGATCTTGGCTCATGCACACCAGGATCGAACAGACTGCAGATGCAGACATCAGCAGCACGTCTACCCGTCATCAGCACTCGACCATCGGTGAGCCGCATCATGGTGTGGTTTTCTAGGGGCTTGTTCGGCGAACCGCCGAGCAAGCCCCCCGGCGCCCAGCGGTTCAAGGTTGGGTCGTAAATCTCGGCCTCCACGGAAGTTGCACCTCCGGAGATCAGAACCCGTCCGTCATCCAGCAGCGTCGCGGCGTGCTTGTGGCGGGCCGAGTGCATCGACGCCGCGCCTCTCCACCGATCCTCTCTCGGGTCGTAGATCTCCGCGCTCGCCAAGATCGTTCCGCGGCGCATCCCACCGGTGATCAGCACCCGTCCGTCGGAGAGCAGCGTGACCGTGAAATAGTCGCGGCCGACGGACATTGGCGCCCCAGGAGTCCAGCGGTTTGCCATGGGGTCATAGAGCTCGAGACCCGCCTGGGAGACACCGCCTTCACCGCTTCCGCCAAGGATCATCACTCGTTCAAGGCTCGGGATCCACAGCGCAACGTGCGCGGCGCGAGCAACGCTCATCGGCGCTGCAGCGGTCCAACGATCGGACTTCGGATCATAGCGCTCGACGCCAGCCTGGGGGAAACCACGTGAGTCGCTGCCTCCAGCAACGAGCACCTGGTTGGCGGCGGGGAGCCAGGTCGAGGTGAATCGCGCTCGCGCGGCGCCCATCGGCGCAGCGCTCCTCCAGGTATTGGACGTCGGGGTGTACCGAGCGGCGTCGGCAAGCCAGCCATCGGGGCCGATGCCGCCCATCACCAGCACCTCTCCGCTCGGCAGCAGGGTTGCCGCATGCAATTTGCGCGGAGGGATCGTGCCCGCGAAGGTCCAGTGTTCTTGCGTTGGATCGTAGCGTTCTGCGGCGGACACGAACGATCTCGCGCTCAGATCATACCCACCCACGATCAGAACGTCTCCGTTCGCCAAACGCGTGGAAGTGTGCTCGTTGCGGCATATCTGCATCAGCGCGGCAGGCGTCCAGTGCGGTGATTTTACGTTCGAGAAGCTCTGGTCCGAAGCCCCCAGCGACACTGCTTCGAGGGCGAGCAGCCCTAGCGCGCGGAGGATGGAGGACCAGCGGTGCTCGCCCGGATCCACGCGTAAGAGGGGGCGGAGCGCGTCGACGAGCCCGTGCGCGCTTGGCCTTTGCACCGGGTCCCGCACGAGGCAGCTCCGCGCAATCGCGTCGAGCCGGCTTCCCGCCGCCATCTCTTCGAGGATGACGCCGAACGCGTAGACGTCGCACGGAGACTTGGCGGACTTGCCGGCGAGCTGCTCGGGCGCGGCATACCGCGGGGTCATCGGCGCCTTTCCAGTCGCCGTGAGCTCGGCCGCCACCTCGGGCGCCGTCGCGATGCCTAGGTCGACAATGACCGGCTCGATACCCCCACGCAGCAGGATGTTTGCCGGCTTGAGATCACGATGAACAACGTCGGCAGCATGGAGCGCGGCGAGCCCGCACGCGATACCGTGAGCGATCCGTGCGGCCTCCGCCTCCGCGAACGGGCGCCCGTCATTGATCCGGTCGCGCAGGCAAGGACCGTCAATGAGCTCGAGTACGATGAAAGGGAGGTCCCGATGCGTGCCTAGCAGCGGCTCGAGCACCTGCACGACGTTCCGAACCGGGCCGGCCCGAGCGACCCGGTGCAGAAGGGCAAGCTCACGCTCCTCGAAGCGCCGGCGCGTCTTTGGTATCTGGGCGCGCTCCGGACGTAGCACCTTGACGGCGACCCGGCGCGGATAGGCCGCGGCGGAATCGATCGCAGAGAAGACCCACGCAAACGTTCCTTGTCCCAACAACAGCTCGACCGTGTAACGCCCGACCATGACGTCACCGGGAGCAATCGGACAGGCGGTCGCGGCCACAGGCGCAGCGAGTGTCGTGTGCTGCTTCTCCCCGGATGAGATCATCGGCAGGAAAAAACGTTCACGACGCTAGAGCTCTGTCTTGCTATCAGAGCTATACATTTTGAGTCCGCTCATGTACTCCGAAATCATTGGATGAGCACCGAAGCGCCGCGTGTCGTGTCGTCTCGCTCCTTGCCTGTAAGCCGCCCCTACCGCACCTGAAGGCCGAGCGCGGCGTCAGCCCCTTTGATCGGCTAAATTACTGTACGATGAAGGACGAAGACAGGACGGAACCGACCGACACCCCGCCAAACGCCATCAAGCTGCGCACCCACAAGATCCGCATCGAAGTCGTTCAGGGGCCCGCGGCAGGTGCTATCATCGAGCTGCCTGGCCCCGAAGCGCGCATCGGCAGCGGCGCGGACTGTGACTTTGTCGTCAAGGATTCGACCGTCAGCCGTCTTCACCTCGTCCTTCGCATTCACAACGAGCTCCTCCGCGTCATCGACTCTGGCAGCCGCAACGGCACCTCGATCGACGGTACGATGATCCACGACGCGTACGCGCGCCCGGACTCCACGATCACGATCGGTGGAACCACCCTTCGGATGCAGATGCTGAGCGATGTGGTCGAGCTCCCGCTCTCCACGCGCGACGAGTTCGGCGGGCTCCTCGGCAAAAGCGTCGCAATGCGGCGGCTGTTCGCCCTGCTGGAGCGCGTGTCCCCGACCGACGTTACCCTGCTCATCGAGGGTGAGACAGGCACAGGCAAAGAGCTTGCCGCCGAGGCCGCCCACCGTTCGAGCCCGCGCGCTCGCCGCCCCTTCGTCGTCTTCGATTGCTCGTCGGTCAAGCCAGAAGCGATCGAGAGCGAGCTCTTCGGTCAGGTATGTGGCGGTGACAAAGGCTCAGCACCCCGCCTCGGTTGCTTCGAGCAAGCCAACGGCGGGACGCTGTTCCTCGACGAGATCGGCGAGCTCCCCATCGAGGTTCAGCCCAAGCTCCTGCGCGCGATCGAGACCCGAACCATCCGCCGTATCGGCGCGGACGGGGGCTCGCGGCCGGTTGACGTCCGCATCATCGCCGCCACCCACCACTCTCTCTCGCGCGAGATCGATCGCGGTAATTTCCGTGACGATCTCTATTACCGGATCGCTGTCGTCACCGTCCGGATCCCGCCGCTCCGGGAGCGGTCCGACGATGTTCCGCTCCTGGTCCGACACTTCGAACGACACCACATGTCCGCAGCGCACCACCCGGAGCCGCTTCCCGAGTCGATGGTGCAGAGCTTCGTCAGCAGGGCATGGCCGGGAAACGTCCGAGAGCTGAAGAACCAGGTCGACTGCGCCCTCTTCCTTCGGAACGAACGGATCTCGACCGAGGGTGGTGCGCCGGTGCTCGGGCCGACGGTGAACGGCGTGAGCCTCGCCGTCCCGCTTCTCGTTGGCCGAGACCACATCGCGGACGCCTACGAGAAGGCCTATATCGAGCTGGCGCTCGAGAAGGCGGGGGGAAACATCTCACGCGCCGCGAAGCTCGCGGGCGTGGGGCGGAGGTTCCTTCAGAAGGCGATGGACCACCATGGCCTACGTGGTCGCGCATAGTAGTCTATCTATAGATAACGTCGCTTGAAGTCGCGATGCCAGAATTTGCGGCGCGTTGGTTGGAAGCACCAGTCGATTGACGGTCGGGCGATCGGCCGATAGCCTGCTCACCTGCGGGGCGTTCGTCGAAACGGGAAATCCTCGTTCTGCGGATGCGCCGAGGAAAGTGGGCATCGTGACGCGACAGTCGAGAACACACAGGTCCATCATCGGAGCGCTGATCGCCATCACTTCGCTCGCGAGCGGGGGATGCGCGACCGGCAGCCGAAGGTGGAACGGCCACCAGGCACCCCGCAGCGGATATCCGGGAAGCTGGCAGCCGCCGCCGGCACGGGGCTACCAGGCACCAGCTCCAAGCGTACCCTATTCCATGGGTGGTGCTCCGCTCACGCCTACGCCGCCGCTGGTTCATATCATCCTCACCGGCGTTCTGATCGGCCCGACAAAGATGAATAACTGTCAGTGGGACGGCTTGACCTGCGGAGCCGGTGGAGCCGAGCAGGCCGTCAGCGGAGTCAGCTCTGCGCTGCTGAGCTCACAGCCTTACCTGGCAGCTGTGGCTATCGTCGCCGGACCGGCAACGGGCGCCCTGGAGAAGCCGGATGCGGCCGGAACAGCGGAGCTATTCGTGCACGGACAGGCTACTTCGTACCAGCTCATCAAGCGACAAGACTCGTTCACGCCGACGTGGGACATTCAATGGTCCAGCGTCGTGCTCGACTCGAGCGTTCGGCTACATGTGAAATTAGTCGATAAGGACTTACAGAACGATGATGACATTGGCGTCTTCGATCTATCGTATGCAAATTTGCAGGACGCGTACGCACGACAGACCATAGTGCAGGTGCGTGTGGCAGAGCAGACGTACAAGCAGGTGCTGTTTGCCGGCATCAGCGTCGTGGCCGCTCGCTGAGGGACCTAATCCCATCATCCACGATGAGGCGGTGCACCTCAAGCTTGGCGAGGTTCATCGGTCTTTCACATGAAATTTTGACGGATCCTTCTGCTCGGAAGCAGGAATTTCCTCATCAACGTACCGCCCAATTCTCTCGGCTCAGCACACCTCGGCGACATCGCGGGCCGCGGCGAGCGCGAGCGTCTCCGCGTTCTCGCCGACGCCCGAGAGGAAGCGCTCGCGCCACACCGGATCGCCGATCTTCGCTGCTCGGGCCAGCAGCCGAGCGCGGGACTCGGCGATGGCTCCGGCGAACTCGCGCTCGCGGCCGAGGGCGCGGAGCGCGGTGGCGTGGACGAGGCGGACCGTGGTCTCTCCCTCTTCGAGCGCGCCGAGGGACGCGAGCGCGGCCATCGCTTCGCCGGTGGACACGAGGGCCTCCTCGGCGCGGCCGAGGCCGAGCAGCACGCGGCCGAGGAGCGCGACGGCGACCGGGCGCAGGGAGGGCGCGACCTCGAGCGCGGCGGCGGCGGCCCGCGCCTCGCGCTCCGCGGAGGCGAGGTCGCCGGCGAGGAGGGCGATCTCGGCGAGGTAGGTGCGCGCCGCGCCCTCGAGGCGGCGCTCGCCCTGCTGCCGGAACGCCTCGACGGCGCCTTGCTCGATCCGCTGCGCCTCGTCGAGGCGGCCGAGGCGCGCGAGCACGTGGCCGAGGTTGTGAGCGGCCACCGCCGCCAGGTTGTGGAGGCCCAGGCGAGAGGCCGCCGCCTGCGCGGAGCAGAGCGCTCTTTCGGCGCCGTCGAAGTCGCCGAGCTCGGCGAAGACGAAGCCCAGGTTTCCGTTGATCGAGCACGCGTTGCGGTGGTCCTCCGCCTGCTCGAACGCGGTGAGCGCGGCCCGGCACGCCTCGAGGCAGCCGCCGAGATCGCCCCGCGCCGAGGCCAGGAACGAGCGCGCTTGCTGCATCACCGCCGTGGCCTCGGCGTCGAGCTCGGGGACGGCCCTGGCGGTGCGCTCGACGGCGGCGATCAGCGCCTCGGCCACGGCGTAGCGGCCGCCGAAGAGCACGTGGGTCGCGCAGCTGCACAGGCAGATGATCCGCGTCCCCGCCGCGCCCTCGGCGGGGAACGCCGCGCTCACCGGCTCGATCCACGCCTCCACGCGGCCGGTGCCTCCGAGCTTGCCCGCGGCGTTGACCACCTGCGTCACCGCGCGGAACCACGCCGCCGAGCCGACCGTGAGGTGCGCCGTCGCCTCGAGCCCGCGCTGCTCGGCCAGCGCCAGATCGCCGCGCCAGAGGTGCGCTTCGGCCTCGACCAGGAGCAGCCCGCCTCGGTCCTCGGGCGATGGATCGCAGCCGGCGCCGAGCTCGGCGCGATCGATCGCCGCGCGGAGATCGCTCGCCTCGAGGGCCTGCTCCGCCGCGCGGCGATACCACCGCGCCGAGCGGGACGGCTCGCCGCCGCGGCGGAAATGCTCGGCCATCTCCAGCGCGTCGGGGTGGCCCATTCGCTCGAGCCACTCGCCGGCCAGCCGGTGGCCGAGGGCGCGATCGGCCTCGACGAGCGTGGCGTACGCCGCCTCGCGCACGAGCGCGTGGGCGAAGGCGTACTGCGCGTCCCGCGACGGGGACGGCGCGCTCGCCGGGGCGATCAGCTCGCGCGCGCAGAGCACGTCGAGCCACTCCGCGGCGAGGTCGCTTTCGCCGCCGAGCAAGGCCGCGACTCCGTTCCTGGAGAAGCGCTCGCCGAACACGCTCGCCGCTCGCAGGACGCGCTTGGCCTCGCTCCCTTCGGCGTCGAGGCGCGCCTCCACGGTGCCGAGCACGGAGTCGGGGAAGCTCTCGCCGCGGCCGGCGACGACGGCGCGGACCAGCTCCTCCAGGTAGAACGGGTTGCCGCCGCCGTGGTCGACGATGCGGGCGACCAGCGCCGCGCTCACGCCCTCGCCGAGCGTGTCGCGCACCAGCCGCTCGCTCGCCTTGCGCGGCAGCGAGCCCAGCCGGAAGGAGTGCACCTCGCGCTCGGCCCAGAGCGCCGGGAACTGCTCCTGCACCTCGGGGCGAGCCAGCGCGAGCACCATCAGCGGGAGATCGCGGAGGTTGCGCAGCGTCGCGTCGACGAGGCGCACGGTCGCGGCGTCGCCGCCGTGGAGATCCTCGAGCACGAGGAGGACGGGGCTCGCCGCGCACTCCGCCGTGAGCCAGTCCTCCCACGCGGTGCGCATCGCGTCGCCGAAGAGCATCGGGCTCTGGCGCGCGGCGCGCAGGGCCTCGTGGTGGCCGTCGGGGAAGGGAGCGCCGATGAGCTCGCCCAGGAACGCCGCCACGCGCGGGAGATCGGCGGGGGCGAGGTGCCGGGCGAGCCGCCGCTCGAGCCGCGCTCGCCGGTCCTCGAGCGGCTCGTCGTCGCGGATGCCCGCGGCCTTCCGGATCGCGTCGGCGATCATCCCGAAGATCGAGCCCGCGCCGAGCGAGCTCGCCCGCCCGACGAGGATCGACAGAGGCTCGCCGCGGCGCCGGATCCCCTTCAAGAACTCGTGGCAAAGCCGCGATTTTCCCACGCCCGCCGGGCCGGTGACGAGGACCGCGCCCGCCGCCGGCTCGCCCACGCAGCCGGCGAGGACGCCCTCGAGGATCGAGAGCTCGCGGCTGCGCCCCACGCACGCGACGGGGCGGCCGAGGAGCGACGGCTCGGCCTCGCCGCGGGCGAGCTCGCCCTGGAGGAGGCGCGCCCCCGCGTCGCGCGCGATGCAGAAGCGCCCCGCCAGCATCGTCGCGGTCTCTTCGTCGAGAGAGACCGCCCCGGCGCGCGCTCCCCTGAGGCTCGCCATCCCGCGATCGAGGACCTCGCCGCTCACGCAGCGCGCCGAGACGCGCCCCCGGCCCGTGACGACGCAGATCGTCCGCTCGGGCAGCAGCGCGGCGAGAGCGAGCGCGCACGCCGCCGCGCGCGTCGCGTGATCGCGGGCGTTGCTGCTGACCCAGAACGTCATCACGAGCGCGCTCCCCGCGCGGAGCTCGAGGCGCCCCTCGTGCTGATCGAGGACGCCCTGGATCTCGGCCATCGGGAGCCCCGCGCCCGCGCCGAGCGCGGCGTCGCCGACGATCACCAGGCTGACGATCCGCTGCTCGCACATCGTCAGCGAGGAGCGCGGGTGATTGGACGACGCGGGCGGCGCTGACGAGGCGTCGCCCCCGAGAGGTATGCCCACCGAGATCGGGATCGTCGCCGAGCCCGTCGCCTCCGTCGCGCCGCCGAGGAGCGCGAGCTCGGCCGCGACCTCCGCGGCGTCGCGCGGTCGACCGCCGGGATCCTTGCAGAGCATCCGGCCGAGGAGCTGAGCGAGCGCGTCGGGCACGTCGGGCCGGAGCTTCTGCGCGCTCGGCGCGTCGTCCAGGAGGATCTTCGCCAGGACGGCCAGAGGGTTCGGCCCCTCGAACGCCGGCCGGCGCGTCAAGCACTCGAAGAGCACGCAGCCGAGCGCGAACACGTCGATGCGCGCGTCGACGCTGCGCTCGCCGCTGACCTGCTCCGGGGCGATGTACCCCGAGGTGCCGAGCACCGTCCCCGTCCGCGTCAGCCGGCGCATGTCGCGGTTGGGCCAGGCGATCCCGAAGTCGACGATCTTGACGCGCCGCACGTCCCGCTCGGGCACGAGCAGGTTGTCGGGCTTGAGGTCGCGGTGAACGATCCCGCGCGCGTGGGCCGCCGCCAGCGCCTCGGCGATCCGGCGCAGCAGCGTCACCGCCTCGCGGATCGAGAGCGCCCCCGCCGCGAGGTGGCGCGTGAGCGTCTCTCCCTCCACCCACTCCATCGCCAGGTAGCGCCCGCCGTCGGGCGTGGCGCCGTGGGCCACATACCGCACGACGCCCGGGTGGTGGAGCTGCGCGAGTATCCCGGCCTCCTGAGTGAACCGCTCCACGTGAGACGCGTTGTCGCCATGGAGCAGCTTCAGCGCGACGAGGGCGCCGTCGAGCCGGTCCGTGGCGCGATAGACCGTGCCCATCCCGCCCGCGCCGGCCTCGCGCTCCACCACGAAGCGACCGTTGATGATTGTCCCCTCGATCAAGGAGATCGAGTGTCCTGCGCCGAACCAGGGCTCGCAAGAGTTTCTATCAAAACAAGACTATTTGCGGACTTTCCCGACAGGACACTCGGGTTGTGGGCCCTTGAGTCGAGGCCGACTATCTAGGATCCTCTGGAAATGATGAATCTCGCCTCAGCTCGACTCCGTTCGCCGATGTCGGCGACTGGCTGCATGGTTGTGCTCCGTCGCTTCCCACAGGCCCTTGTCATCGCGCTCACCGCAGTGTTCTCGGGATGCATAGCGACCCAGGAGGATGCGGAGTCCCTCGGCGTGGTGACCGAGGCGGTCGAGAACTCGAATGCCCTCAACGCCAACGCCCTCAACCTCAACGCCCTCAACGCCAACGCCCTCAACCTCAACGCCCTCAACGCCAACGCCCTCAACGCCAATGCGCTGAGCCCGACCGCGATGAGCGCGCTCCAGCAACCAGGCGAGGTGGGGAACCTCTCACGGCAACTGATGAAATATGTAGTCTCTTGCGCGCTGGGCCCCGCCCAATCCTTCTCCTTCTCGTGGACGGACGTCCAAGGCGCCCACGCCGAGACCTATCCAGGGCTGCTCGGGCTGGCGACCACCTGGGGCCAATCTCCGTTGAACCTCGAAGGCCAGCAGTGGGTCTCCGCGTGCCTGGCCTCACGCGTCAACTGGTATGGCATATCGGTGATGCTCTCGTCGCGGGGCGCTCACCCAGCGCTCAACAGCGAGAGCCTGCCCGAGTCGTTGACCTACCTGTCCGAGGAGGGCGCCTTCTGGGGTAACCTCTTCACCTCGTCCCCAGCGGTGTTCTCCTGCAACAACCCCCTCGGCAACGGCTACTCACGCAACCATCTCCGCGACTGCGCGGCTGGACACCGTAACGACGATGGGAGCCTCGCGCAGTGCGGTGTCATCCACATCGTGGGATCGTGCGCCGCGTATTGCCAGTCGCTCGACCTGCTCGGAGCCTATCACCCGCGCTGTTTCAGCAGCCTCGAGGGGAGCTTGCTCCTCGGCCTCTTCCCCAACAACTCCACCGCGTCGACGGCGACGATCACCGTCTATCTCAACTGAGCGCGATCGATAAAAAGCCGCCGGTCTGCATTATTGAGGTGGGCGCGCGCTCCACGGCGGGCGCCGCGCCCTTTCACTCTCCCAGCGAGCCGGACTTTCGCAGGCCGTGCCGTTGCAGCAGGCGGTGCAGGTACATGCGGTCCAGGTTCGCTTTGCGCGCCGCGCGGCTGACGTTGCCGTCGGCCCAGGTGAAGAGCGCGGTGAGGTACGCGCGCTCGAAGACCTCGATCACGCGGTCCTTGGCGTCCTTGAAGGGGAGCTCGATGTCCACCTTGGAGGAGGCCTCGTCGATCTGGCCGGAGGCCGGGGGGGCGCTCGACGTCTCGCGGCCGTTGCCCAGCGTGCCCTCGCCCTCGAGGACCACCTTGCGCTCCACGTAGTTGCGCAGCTCGCGCACGTTGCCGGGCCAGTCGTAGCGGGCCATCTCGCCGATGACCTGAGCGGTGAAGAGGTGGGCCTTCTCGCCCGCGTCGAGCGTCGTCAGGAAGGCGTCGATCAGCAGCGGGAGGTCGTCGAGGCGCTCGCGCAGCGGCGGCACGCGCACGGTGAGCACCGAGAGGCGGTAGTAGAGATCCTCACGGAAGCGGCTGCTGTTGACCTCGCGCTCGAGCCTGCGGTTGGTGGCGGCGACCACGCGCACGTCGACCTTGAGCACCTTGCTGCCGCCGATGCGGCGGACCTCGCGCGCGGCGAGGGCGCGCAGCAGCTTGGGCTGCATCTCCAGCGGGAGCTCGCCGATCTCGTCGAGGAAGACCGTGCCCCCGTCGGCCGCCTCGAAGGCGCCGATGCGATCGCGCACCGCCCCGGTGAACGCGCCGCGGACGTGGCCGAAGAGCTCGCTCTCGATCAAGTTGGGCGAGATGGCGCCGCAGTCGACGATGATGAGGGGCTTGTGGGCGCGGCCGCTGCGGCGCACGATCTCCGTCGCGATGAGCTCCTTCCCCGTCCCGCTCTCGCCCTCGATCAGCACGTCGGCGTCGCTGCGGGAGGCGCGCTTCAAGAGGTCGTACAGGCGTCGCATCGGGAGCGACGTGCCGTACAGCTCGCCGAAGCTCAGCGCGGGGGCGACGCCGGCGGCGCTGACGGGGCTGCGCTCGCGGACGCGGACCACCGAGGTGCCGATCTCCAGCCGGCACTCGGGCAGGGCCAGGTCCGCGTCGCGAACGCGGATGCCCCCGAGCCGCGTCCCGTTGAGCGAGCCGCTGTCGGTGATCCGCCAGCCCGCGGGGGAGCGGGTGATGCTGCAATGAAAGCGCGAGACGAGCTTGTCATCGAGGACGAGGTTGTTGCCCGGGTGGGAGCCGATGCGAAAGAAGTCGCCGTCGAGGACCACCTCGCGCTGCACGGGGCGCCCCGCCTCGCGCTCCACCGTGAGCTCCAGGCGGGGCACCGACACGATGTCGCTCGCGAGCCTCGGCTCGGTGGCGGAGACGCGGCCCTCGTTGAAGGCGTCGTTCGGCGCGCCCGAGTTGGGAGGGGTCGACATGGGCGGCGAGTGTACCGTCGATCTGCCGTTCGCCGTAGCCTAGAAAGGGACCGCCTCGGACAATCACCATGCCCGCGCATCGAAGAGTGAAGTCGACGGAAAAATCAGCCGCGGTCCGGGGGCGTAGCCTCGCCCTCTCCTCCGCGGCTGCGCTCGTCGCGATGATCGCGGCGATCACCGCTCCCGGCTGCGATCCCGGGGACGACTCGCGCCCGTCCACCACGTCCACCACGGTCGCGTCCACGAGCAGCGGCGGCGGCGGCGGCGGCGACGCGGGGCCCGACGCGCCGCCCGGCGCCTGCGCCGTCGACGCCGACTGCGGCGGCCCCGCCGGCCAGTGCGGCGGCGCGCGCTGCTACGACGGCGTCTGCGGCCTCGACAACCAGCCGATGAACCACCCGTGCATCGAGAACGACGGGCGCGTGTGCGACGGCGCCGGCCACTGCGTGGCGTGCCTCGCCGGCAAAGACTGCCTGAGCGGCGTGTGCGTGGCCCACGCCTGCGCCCCCGCCTCCTGCGCCGACGGCACCAAGAACGGCAGCGAGACCGGCCTCGACTGCGGGGGCTCGTGCGCCCCCTGCCCCGACGGCTCGAGCTGCCTCGTCGCGAGCGACTGCCTCGCCAAGGTCTGCGCGGGCAACCACTGTCAGGCCGCGACGTGCAGCGACGGCGTCGAGAACGGCGGCGAAGCGGGCGTCGACTGCGGCCTCGCCTGCCCTTCGAAATGCGACGCCGGGAGCCCGTGCTCGAGCGGCGGCGACTGCAAGGGATCGATCTGCACGGCGGACATCTGCGCCCCGACCTGCGACGACGGCGCGAAGAACGGCGGCGAGACCGACGTCGACTGCGGCGGCTCGTGCGCTCCGTGCGGCCCCGGCCTCGGCTGCGCCGTCGCCGCGGACTGCGCGGGCGGCGCCTGCGATCCCGCGCTCCACGCGTGCGCGGCCACGTGCACCGACGGCGTGACCAGCCCCGGGCTCGGCGAGACGGACAAGGACTGCGGCGGCGCGAGCTGCCCGCCCTGCGGCCTCGGCCTCGCGTGCGCGGCGGACAGCGACTGCGCCAGCGCCTCCTGCTCCGCGGGGACATGCCACGCGGCGTCGAGCTGCGAGAACAGCCTCACCGACGGGCACGAGACCGACACGGACTGCGGCGGCCCCGAGTGCTCGCCCTGCCCGCTCGGCGCCGCCTGCCTCGTGGCCGCCGACTGCGCGAGCGCGAGCTGCGTGGCCGGCCTCTGCGCCACGAGCTGCAGCGACGGCGCCATGAACGGCAGCGAGACCGGCGTCGACTGCGGCGGCTCGTGCGCGCAGCGCTGCCCCGCCGGCCAGGGCTGCGCGATCGACGCCGACTGCGCGGGCGGCTCCTGCGATCCCGCGAGCAAGACCTGCGCGGCGACCTGCACCGACGGCGCCAAGAACGGCGCCGAGGGCGGCGTCGACTGCGGCGCGGTCTGCCCCCAGCGCTGCGCGGCGGGCAGCACCTGCGGCGGCTCCGCCGACTGCCAGAGCAGCGTCTGCCAGGCGGGCACCTGCGCCGCCGCGACCTGCTCCGACGGCGTCAAGAACGGCAGCGAGATCGCCGTCGACTGCGGCGGATCCTGCACAGCGCCCTGCCCCGACGGGAGCCCGTGCGCCGACTACAGCGACTGCACGAGCGGCGTCTGCTCCGGGCCGATGGGCGCCATGACGTGCGCCGTCCCCAACTGCCACGACGCCATGAAGAACGGCCCGGAGACGGACTACGACTGCGGCGGCGGCTGCCCCTGGAAATGCCCCCCGTTCTACGGCTGCCTCGTCGCCTCCGACTGCATCGGCAGCCTCTGCAACCCGGCGACCCACACCTGCTCGCCCTCGTGCACCGACGGCTTCGAGGACGGCGGCGAGACCGACGTCGACTGCGGCGGCCCCTGCGTGAAGAAGTGCGGCCTGCTCCTTCACTGCAGCTCCAACGTCGACTGCATGAGCAACCACTGCTGCGCGGTCGGCGACGCCTGCGAGCCCGGGCACTGCATCCCATGACCGGGAGCGGGGTTGTCCCGAGCTCGAAGCGGTATCCGCAGGACCTCGGCCAGGCGACGGCCTTCAAGCGTTGAGGCCAGGAGGCGAGCACCCGCTCACGAGAGCGACTTGAGCGCCTCGGGGTTCCAGGGCAGCAGCTGATCCAGGCGCCCCGCCCGGACCTTCCTCGGCCACTCCGGATCGACGAGCAGGCCGCGGCCCACGCCGATCATGTCGAAATCGCCGCGCTCCATCACCTCGAGCAGGCGATCGATGCCGGCGACCTGGCTCGACTGGCCCATCAGCGTATCGATGTGCTCGCCGGTCATCGCGACCGAGCCGACGGAGATCGCCGGCTTGCCCGACACCTCCCTGGCCCACGCAGCGAGGTTGCGGTCCGAGCCGAACTCGCCCTCCCAGAACCGGCGCTGCGAGCAGTGGAAGACATCGACGCCGGCGTCGACCAGCGGGCCGGTGAAGGCCTCGAGCTCGGCGGGTGTCCTGAAGAGCTTCGCGCCGAAGTCCTGGATTTTCCACTGCGAGATCCGGAGCGAGATCGGGAAGCTCGGCCCGGTCGCGCGGCGCATCTCCGCCACGGTATCGACGGCCAATCTGATCCGGTTACGGAGCGAACCACCGTAGCGATCATCACGGCGGTTGGTCCCCTCCCAGAAGAACTGATCGAAGAGGTAGCCGTGCGCCGCGTGGATCTCCACGCCGTCGAAGCCGACCCGCTGCGCGTTGACGGCGGCCTGGCGGCGAGCTCACTTTCATGGCAGCAGGAGGCAAAGGGCCGACGACAGCAGGCAACGACAGGGGCGCACCGCGCCGCCTTCGTTCACCGCGACAGAGTCACTCGACCTCCGCTCAAGCTAGGACATCGCACCTGCGACGATAAGGCAGCGGAGAAGCGACGCTCTATCGCTGCGGGAGAGACAATGAGCGAGCTCCGCTCATCGCCAACCAGCTTCACCGGCCTCAGCGCCTCGAGGCG
>FSTQ01000373.1_pt1 | contig 23112 bp, 15 predicted proteins | sample 1637281 | NCBI WGS metagenome assembly FSTQ01 (sample SAMEA3914818, study PRJEB12502) | metagenome | biome: forest; material: soil | place: Canada | collected 2010-06-26 | depth 0.1 m
GAGCGATACCAGGAGACCGACGGCGCCGTGTAAGACGTCATCGTTACTGACGTGGTCGACCCCGTCCCTCCGAATACGGAGTTCTGGCCGCTGGTGGTGTACCAGTCGAGCGAGCCGCTCCACACCCCACCGGACACGGTGAGCCCCCAGACGAGCACGGCGGCGAACTGGCCATTCCGCACGAACGTCATCGAGCTGCTCGACGGCGCGCTCGTCGACGACCACGACGGGTTCTGGGGCATCGTGAAGCTCAGCGCACCGAGGCTCGGGCTCGGGTTGGCCGCCCACGTGTAATCCACCCACGAGACCACCAGGCTCGTTATGCGGATGACCGAGGAGATGTTCGCCGTCATGTACCAGTACTCGGTCCCGGGCAGGATGGTCCCGAGCGCGTTGCTGGTGTGCGGGACGAGGATTTGCCCGATCTGGCTACCGCTCCATTCGAGCGTGTAGATGCGGTAATCCTTCTCTCCCGGATCGATCTGCATCGGGATGGGCAGAGCGTTGGGCTCCGGGCTCGTCGGCTGGGGCACGAGGCCGCTCTGGAGCACCGCCAGATCGGCCACGTTGGCGACGCCCTGGAGGCCCGGGGACTGGTCGAACGACAGCGTCTTGAGGAGCCCGTGCGCCCGCTGCAGCGCCTCGCCGTAAGAGACCGTGAGCCGCAGAGAGTCGCCCTGCTCCACGGCCTTCCACTGCTCCAGCGTCGAGGTCAGCGCCCAGGTGAAGGCGCCGTGGAAGCGGCCGGCGAACTCGGCCTGGTACGCCGTGCCGCCGCGCGAAGAGGCCGTGTAGACGCGACTGGCAATATCCACCGAGCGGAGCGTGAGCGTCCGCGGCATCGGGCGCTGGCTGAGCGAGAGCGCCCGGCGCTGCGGCGTCGAGACGCCGGCGGCGTGGCACGAGTCGAGCACCACCGTGAGGTTCTCCCCGGCGTCGTGGGCCGCGATGGCCTTCTGCAGATCCGAGTAAGGAATCGAGTGATCGAGGTTGGCGCCGGTGACGTCGGTCGGGCAGAGCACGAGGCCGTCGCCGACATAGTCCCCGTGGCCCGAGTACGTCAGGAGGCCGACTGCCACCTTGTCGCCGCCGAGCTTCTTGGTCAGCCACTCCACGCCTTCGCGGATCCCCTTCTCCGTCGCCTCGCCGGTCGTTTGCGTCGTCGCTCCGACGAGGTTGTTGCTCTGGATCGCCGGGCTGGTGAGCACGCGGATGTTCTCGGGCCGGAAACCGAGCGCTTTGCAAAGCGTCCACCACGCTTGCACATCGTTGACGCTGCCGGGGAGATCGCTCGTACCCTTCTTCTGATCCGTGGACTTGTCGTAAGCGCTGTAGTCGTTGACGCCGATGAGCAGGGCATACCCTTGATTCGCGGACGCTTGCATCTGTTTCCTCCCTCAAGTTGTGGCCGCGCGAGCGCTCCTCGGCGCTTTACGACCGCAACGCGTGATTGTCAGGAGAAGACTGTACGCCGCGAATACGGCATCTGTACATTACACGGGGATTACACGCGGGCGGGCGGGCCCGATTTCGCGGTAGAGCGGTCACCCGGCGCCCGCCTCGGCAAAGCGATCACGACCTCGGTCTGCTCGCCCGGGGACGTCGAGAGTCGGATCGATCCGCGGTGCCCAAAGGCCACGATGTCGTGGCTGAGCGAGAGGCCGAGGCCCGCGCCCGCGCCCGCCGGCTTGGTCGTGAAGAACGGGTGGAAGACCCGGCCCTCGATGTCCCGCGGGATGCCCGTGCCGTTGTCGAGGATGCGGATCTCCACCCACTCTCCGGCGCTCACCGTGCGCACGGTGAGCCTGGGAGCGAAGGCCGCGCCGAGCCCGCGCCGCTTCTCGCGCATGGCGTAGCAGGCGTTGTCGACGACGTTGACGAGGACGCGGTGGATGTCGGCGCTCACCATCTCCACGAGGCCGATCGACTCGTCGTAGGCGGCGTCGACGGCCAGGTCGAAGCCGGCGTCGCGGGCGCGGGCCTCCTCCACGGCGGCGCGGAGGCTCTGCGCGACGAGGGCGTTGGCGTCGACCGCGGCCCGCTCGCGCGAGGCTCCGCTCGCGTGGAGGAGCATGCTCCCGATGATCGCGTCCGCGCGGCGCCCGTGCTCGATGATCTTGCGCGCGTCCTCCTGGAGCTCCGCGAGCGAGCCGGTGAGATCGGCGAAGGCGCGCGGGGTGAGGCGCGCGCGCTCCGCGGCGAGCCCCGCGGCCACCTCGGCGGCGAGCTCGCCCGAGAGCTCGGCGAAGTTGGTGATGAAGTTGAGCGGGTTGCGCAGCTCGTGGGCGATGCCGGAGACCATCGCCCCGAGCGAGGCCAGCTTGGCTTCCATCGCGAGCTGGGTGCGCGCCACCGCCTCCTCCTCGATGCGGCGGCGGAGCGAGGCGTTGTCGAGCGCGAGCGCGGCGTGATCGGCGACCGCGGCGCAGAGCTCGAGATCGCCCTCGTCGAGGGTCCCCGCCCCGTCGAGGTTGTCGAGGTAGAGCACGCCGAGCGTCTTCCCCTTGGCGCAGAGGGGCGCGGCCATCGCCGCCGAGATCGCCTGGAGCGAGAGCGAGCCCGACGCGTCGAGGCGCGGATCCATCGCCGGGCTCGCGAAGAGCGCGGCGACCCCGCGGCTGAAGGTGTAGTCGGCGATCTTGCGGCTGTAGCTCGGGCCGTCGCGGCCCTCGCGGCACCGCGCCGCCCAGGGCTCGAGGTAGCCGGTCGTGGCGTCGGGGAGGAGGAGCGCGGCGCGATCGACGTCGAAGCTCTCGAACACGAGATCGAGGATCTGCTCGAGCAGCGTGTCGGCGTCCTCGGAGCCGGCGAGGACGCGGCTGACCGAGAGCAGGATCGCGAGGCGGCTCCGCGCCCGCTCCGTGGGATCCCCCTGGCGGATCCGCAGCTCGCCGATGGGGATGCTCGTCAACGGCATCACCAGCGTCGGCTGCGGCTCGTGGCCCGCGCGCGAGTCGGAGCGGGACCCCTCGTCCGCGAGCGTGAACAGCACCTCGCCGAGGCGGATCACGTCGCCCGGCTCGAGCGCCTCGCGGTCCACCCGCACGCCGTTGACGAAGCTCCCGTTCTTGCTGCGGAGGTCGACGAGGTAGCTCTTGCCGCTGATGGTCTCGATGGCGGAGTGGCGGCGGGAGAGGCCGTTGTCGAGGATGCAGATCTCGCACTCCGAGGCGCGCCCTATCACCGTCGTGCCCTCGGTGAGCGCGAAGGATCTCTCGTCGAAGCGCCCCGGGTGATAAACGAGCTGCGGCACTTCTCACCTCCCCGACGGAGAGACTACGCCTCGGCGAGGGGATCGCGCCCGGCAATGAGGGCCGCGAGGATGCGCGGGACCTCCTCGGGGATCTCGCCGGCGAGGAGGCCGCGGTCGCCGCCGACGCGGGCTCGCCAGCGATCGCCCGCGAGCGCGTGGATCAGCACCCCGGCGCAGGCGGCGCGGCAGGTGGGCAGGCCGCAGAGGAGCGCGGCGATGACGCCGGTGAGCACGTCGCCCGAGCCCGCCGTGGCCAGCGCCGGGTTGCCGGCCATGCAGATGAACATGCGCCCGTCCGGCGTGGCGATGATCGTCCGCGCGCCCTTGAGCACCACCGTGGCCCGCGTCCGCGCCACCGCCTCGCGCACCGCGCCGAAGCGATCTTGCTCGACGGCGCGGCCGCTGCGACCGAGGAGGCGGCCGAGCTCGCCCGGGTGAGGCGTGAGGATGATCTGCCCGCGCGCGTCGGCGAGCGCCTCGGCGCGATCGGTGAAGTGCGTGATGGCGTCGGCGTCGACGACCTTGAGGCCGTCCCAGCCGAGGACCACGTGATCGACGGCGATCCGCGCCCGCTCGTCGAGGCCGAAGCCCGGGCCGATCGCCACGGCGCGGCGCCGCAAAAGGAGCTCGTCGAGCGAGGCGGTGATGCGGTCGGGATCGATGCGCGCCGTCATCACCTCGAGCACGCGCGACTCCAGCGCCGCCGCCGCGTCGGGCCAGGTGCAGACCGTGACCAGGCCCGCGCCCGCGCGCATCGACGCGCTGGCCGTCAGGAGCGCCGCGCCGAGCTTGCCCGCCGAGCCGGCCACCACCAGCACGTCGCCCGCCTCGTGCTTGTGCACGTTGGTCTCGCGCGGCGTGAGGTACGAGCCGATGGTGCGCGCCCCGATCACCTCGGCGACGTAGCCCACGTGGGCGAGGATCGGGCGATCGGGGACGCCGAGATCGACGACGTGGATGTTGCCGGCGAGGCGCGCGCCCTCCGGCGTGAGCAGGCCGATCTTGAGGTGGCCGAACGTCACCGTGTCGTCGGCCTGCACGGCGATGCCGAGCGGCGCGCCGCTGTCGGCGTCGAGCCCCGAGGGCAGATCGAGCGCCACGCAGCGCGCCTCGGCGCGGTTGATCGCCGCGATCACCTCGGCCCGGTGGCCGCGGATGGGCCGATCGAGGCCGGTGCCGAAGAGCGCGTCGACGACGAAATCAGCGCGCGCCAGCGCCTCGTCGAGCACGCCGAGCAAGGAGCCTTCGGGCAGCTCGGCGAAGACGCCGCCGAGATCGATGTACGCGTCGTGGTTGATGCGGCTCTCGCCCGTCACCTTCTCCGACGTCCCGGCGAGGAAGACCTCGACCTCGGCGCCGCGCGCGAGCAGGTGGCGCGCCACGACGAAGCCGTCGCCCCCGTTGCTCCCCGCGCCGCACACGACGACGACCCGCGCGTCGAGCGGGTACGTCGCCGGCTGGCCGGGCGCGGGCACGTGGCGCACGGGGAACGCGCGCGCCTTGGCCGCCTGCGCGTCCTCCGCCGCGCGCCGCGAGGGCGGCGGGATCGAGAGCACCGCGCCGAGCGACGGCGGCGCCGGGGCCCGCCGCGCTCCCGAGGGCGCGCTCGCCGCCGGGCGCCGCTCCTCGATCATCGCCGCGATCACGTCGGCCGCGCCGCGCCCCGCGTTCTCCATCAGCACGATGCCGGGCACGTGGCACGCCTCGATGGCGTAGCGATCGTACTCGCGCATCTGCGCCCGCGTCAGGACCGGGATCACGAGCGCCCCCCGATCCCGCGCTCGATCGCCGCGCGCAGATCGCGCACCGCGCGCTCGAGCCCGAAGAGCACCGCGTCGGCGATGACCGAGTGCCCGATGTTGACCTCCTCGATCCCCGGGATGGCCACGACCGCCCCGACGTTGTGCCGCGTGAGCCCGTGCCCCGCCGCCACCTCGAGCCCGAGCTCGCGACCGCGCTTCGTCGCCGCCGCGATCCGCGCGAGCTCCGCCGCGACCCTGGCGGGAGGATTCCCCGGCTCGGTCGCGTGGCAATACTCGCCCGTGTGCAGCTCCACCTGCTGCGCCCCGATCGCCGCCGCCGCCTCCACCACCGCCGGATCGGGGTTGATGAACAGGCTGACCTTGATCCCCGCGCGCCGCGCCATGGCGATCGCCGCCTCCACCGCCGGGCGCTGCGCCGCGATGTCGAGCCCCCCTTCGGTGGTGCGCTCTTCCCGTCGCTCGGGCACGAGCGAGATCACCTCGGGCCGCACGCGCTCGGCCAGCGCTACCATCTCTTCGGTCGCGCCCATCTCCAGGTTGAGCATCGTCGACACCGCCGCGCGGAGCCGGACCACGTCCTCGTCCCGGATGTGCCGCCGATCTTCGCGCAGGTGCGCGGTGATACCATCCGCGCCCGCCGCCTCGCAGAGCTGAGCCGCGAAGACCGGATCGGGGTAACGCGTACCACGCGCGTTCCGGACCGTCGCGACGTGGTCGATATTGATGTGGAGACGCACCGACATGGGCGAGACTCTACACAACCGACCTGCCGCCGTCGCGCCGGAACCGCTCGGAGCGTGCTTGAGGATCCGTGCTCAGAGGTCCGCAGCAATCCGCCCCGGCAGAGGCAGCTCCGCCGGCAGGTAAGCGGGCTCGTTGGGGAGCCCCCGCTGCCAGTCGGGATCGATCCACAGGTATTGAACGAGGTGCGGATTGAGCGAGCTCCCCCAGAAGCCTTTGACCCACGGCTTCACCAGCGTCGAGCGCGTCTCGAAGAAGAGCGGCAAGCGCGGCATGGCCTCGAGGGCGATGCCCTCGGCCTTGCGATAGAGGCGGATGCTCGCCTCCGTCTCTGCGGTCGCCGCTGCCTGCTTCATGGCCTCGTCGAAGCGCGGATCGCCCCAGCCGCTCTTGTTTTGCGGGTTCTCCGAGAGGAACTGCTCCAGGAAGGTCTGCGGGTGGTCGTAGTCGGCCGTCCAGCCCAGGCGAATCACCTGGAACTGGCCCTCGCGGTAGCGATTGAGCATCACCTTCCACTCCTCGCTCCGGAGCAGGATCGAGACGCCGAGGTTGCGCTTCCACATGTCCTGGATCGCCACTGCGGCCTTCTGGTGGCCCTCGTTGTTGTTGTAGACGACCTCGAGCGGGGGGAAGCCGGAGACGCGGTAAGAGTCGCCCTCTCTCTCGATGGGATAACCGGCCTCGCGCAGCAGCGCGCGCGCCTTCTCGGGGTCGAACTCCAGGCTCGGGCCCGAGAAGGGATCGATGCCCGCGAGCCGGTCGGCCTTGACCTGGGCCGAGTAGCCGAGACCGGTGAAGTCAGGCACGTAGTGCGTCGCCGCGAGCTCCCCGCCGCGCTGCACCCGGTCCACCAGCGTCTGCTTGTCGATCGCCAGGTTCAGCGCCCGGCGCACCCGCGCGTCGTCGAGCGGAGGCTTCCGGGTGTTGAGCTCGTACCACTGCACGGCGAGGAAATCGTTGCGGCGGAAGTCCTTCTTCAGGGAGAGCCTTTGCAGGTACTCCGCCGGAGGGAGCATGTTCTCACCGAGATAGTCAATCTCGCCCGTCTTGTAGAGGTTCATCGTCGCGTGGGCGTCCTCCACCTCGAGCCAGACGATGCGATCGATCTTGATCCGATCCGCGAAGCGGAACTGCGGGCTCTTGCGCATGCTGATCTCGTAGCGGAAGACCCACCGATCGAGCACGTAAGGGCCGTTGGAGACCAGGCTCCCCGGGCGCGTCCAGAGGTCGGGATCACCGCGCCTCTCGAAGGCCTCGACCACGTCGCGGCGCACCGGGAAGAGGGTGTGGTAGCTGGTGAGCCGCAGGAAATAGGGGGTCGGACGCTCCAGCTCCACCTCGAGGGTGCGGTCGTCGGTCGCGCGCACGCCGAGTACAGTATCGTCTTCGATCAAGTCCTCTTCGGCGACGAAGCCGCCGAGCGCGGGCGGCGGCGGAGGCCCGGGGCGGGGCGAGTACGTGGGCAGGTTGGACCAGCGCTCGACCTGAGCCCAGCCCTTGTCGGCCGCGACCACGAACACGAAGGTGCCTCTGGACAGCGACCCTTGCGCCGGAGCCGAGGCGCCGGGGGAGGCTCGCAGCGTCACGTCGCGGCGAAGGGCCTTGAGCTTGCCCTGGCTGAAGGGCTCTCCGTTCTTGAGCGCATAGAGGTTGGGGACCGCCTTCGAGGCGGTGCTCGGGCGGAGCACGCGCTTCCAGGCATACTCGAAGTCGTGCGCCGTGACCTTCACGCCGTCCGACCAGCGCGCATCGTCGCGGAGGTGAAAGCGGAAGAGGCGGTTGTCGTCGCTCCGATCCCAGCTCTCGGCGACGCCCTGCACGGGGTGGCCGTCGCGCGGATCGTACCCGGTGAGCCCCTCGAAGAGCTGCGCTATCAGGGCGCCACCCAGCGTGTCATTGCATTTGCCCGGATCGAGGTACTCGGGCTCGCTCACGTTGTTGACGTAGAATGTCCGCGCGTCCCTCCCGCCGAGCGAGGTCGTGCCGAAATAGGGGTTCGTCTCGTCGCTCGAGCACGCAGAGAGGCCGATCGACGCCGCGAGCGCGCCGGCCGCGAGCCTCGTTTGCAGGCTGCGCGCCGCGGCGGCGAGGCCGGCCGCCGGGCGGCTCACCTGGGCTCCCGGAGAGCGCGCCGTCCTCATGGTGCAGGAGGCTGGCTGTGGTACGGCTCGGCCAGAAGAGGATCGAGGCGAAAGCGACGCTCCTCGCAGCCATAGGCGTTCGGCGTCAGCTGGATCACGGTGTGGAGTGGAATCGAGAGCGAAGGACACTCGTGCGGCGGACGGTCCATCATGTAGGCATAGAGCGCGCGGAGCACGGCTTGATGGGCGATGACCAGCACCGGCGACTCTTGCCGTTCGAGCTGGATGATCAACGGATCGAGGCGCTGAATCACATCCTCGTAGGATTCCCCGCGCGGGTAGCGGTAGCGAAATTTGTCAGCGGTCCGCGCCGTGTGCACCTCGGGCATCTGCTCCTTGATCTGCGGGTAGGTCATCCCGTCGCAGATCCCGGCGTCGATCTCGTCGAGCGCGCGCCACGCCCGGGGCTTCCTGGTGAGCGGCGCCGCGGTCTGGATCGTCCGCTTGAGCGTGCTCGTCCACACGTGAATGTTGGCCTCGCGCGGGGCCTGGCTCTGGACGAACGCCGCCAGGTTCTTCGCGTACTCTTCGCCGCGCGGGCTCAGCTCCGAGTCGCCGCCGAGGAGCCCGAGCACGTTGAAATTGCTCTCCCCGTGGCGCGTCAACCAGATCGGCCGCCGGGTGATGTTGAGGTTGATCAGCAGCGGCGCGAGGCGCGCGGGCAGGTAGCCGCGGATCCGGTTCAGCACCACCTGGCGCCCGACGTCGATGATCTTGATGTAGCTCGAGTCGGGATCGTCGAGCGGCTCGTAAGCGCGCTCGTAGTGGGCGATCCGGGCCCGGAAATCCAGCGCGGCGGTGTCGGGATCGACGTCGGCGTAGTCGGGCGAGTTGAGCTTCTGCTCGCGCACCGTGGCGTCGATGATCGCCGGGTCGTTGCACATGGACTCGATGAAGACGACAGGGACGCCGTGCTTGCGGCAGCGCTCCTGCACCATCTGCCGGCGGACCCGCGTGCTGTTGGTGGCGTCGTAGATCGCCACCTCGCCTCCGCTGCCGAGCCACGAGAGCATGTCGTCGAGCGCGGACGTCGCCATCTCGAGGAGCGCGGCTTTGCCCGCGGCATTGTCGGGGTCGAAGAAGTCGTGCGGCTGGTGGGACCCGAGGTACTGCCGGCGGTAGCTGCCCACGTTGAAGACGCGCGTCGGGTGTCCGAGCCAGTTCAAATACCGGGCGACCTTGCGCGCGATGTAGGTCTTTCCGCGGGCCGGGAGGCCCACCATGGCCAGGGTCGTCGTCGCGGTGTCTCGTTGGTGCGGCACGTAGAGCATCCTTTACCCGGCAAGATACCCGAAACCGCTGAGCAAAACCGGGCGCTCGTGGTGCTAGGTTCCAGGGCCGATGCCGCCCGTGCAGCTTTTCCGTGATCTCCCCGAGCGCCCTGTCGTCCACATCGAGCTCTCGCGCTGGAGCCTGGTGAAGCGCGGCAGCGACGGGCGGATCGATTTCATCGCGCCCCTGCCCTGCCCGTACAACTATGGTTGTATACCTCACCTCGCGTCGGGCGACGGCGACCCGCTCGACGTGGTCGTGCTCGGGCCGAGGCTGCCAGAGGGGCGAATCCTCAGCCTCCCGGTGGTGGGGATCATCGACTTCATCGACAATGGCCGGCCGGACCCGAAGGTGGTTTGCAGCGCGCTCCCGCTCTCGGCGGCGGACCGCGCCGGGCTCATCGCCTTCTTCGCTGTCTACGCGCGCTGCAAGGCGCTGCTCGCGCTGGTCCGCGGCCGCAACGGCGCGACACGCTCGCTCGGGTTCTTCCCGGAGCGAGCGTGGCAGAGAGATGTGGAGGAGGAAGAGAGTCGCGACGTGGCTTGACAAGCAGAAGAGACTGACACGTCCAGTACCGCGACCGTCAGGGAGCGGTGCAGTCGGCTCATGCTACCTGCACCGCTCCCTGACGGTCGCGGTACTGGACCTCGTGCTCTCAAAGACACTCAGCGCTTTACACGGCGCGAGCGCGGCTCTTGCGGCGGCGCGCGAAGGCGAGCAGGAGCAGCCCTGAAGCCGCCGCGGCGAGCGGGCTCGGCGGCTCGTCACCGACACTGCAATTGCAGCCGGGCTCCGAGGGCGGCGGCTTCGTGGCCGGGCCGGTGCCGCCCGCGCCGCCCGCGCCGGTCATGCCGCCTGCTCCCGTGGATTCGCTGCCTCCGGCGCCCGCGAGAGGGCTCCCGTCGACTCCGCTCGAGCTCGAGGCGGCGGTGGTCCCGGTGCCCATCGAAGGATCGCCGCACTGACCGTTGACGCAGGCCACGCCGCCCGGGCACACTGCGCCCTGACAGGCGTCGACGCAGGCGCCGGCAGAGCAGACCGTGCCTGTCGGACATGCCTTGTTCTCGCAGCCGGGCTGCACGCAGTGGCCGCTCTTCGCGTCGCAGGCGGTGCCGGCGTCGCAGCCTTTGCAGGAGCAGGCCAGCACGCAGACGCCGCCCTCGCACACCCGATCTCCGTCGCAGGTGACGCCGGCGCAGGCGTCCACGCATTTGCCGACTCCCACGTTGCACGCCTGGGCGCTCGGGCACGTAACGCCGTCGCAGGGGCCGGCGCAGGCGCCGTTGTGGCAGACCTTGCCCTCGGGGCAGGTCACCATCTCGCACGAGGCCTCGACGCAATAACCGGCCTTGCAGGTGAGCCCCGCGGCGCACGGGAACTCGCCGGAGCCGCAGGATTTGACGCAGGTCCCGCGATCACAGACCTCGTTCTCGCCGCAGAGGTCGCCCTCGTCGGTGGTCCCGTTGCAGTCGTTGTCGACGCCGTCGCACTTCTCGGGGCTCGGCTTGGCCTGCGGCTGACAGGTCACCACCATGCCCGCGGAGCAGTCGGTGAGGCCCGCCTTGCACGCGCCGAGCTGGTCGGACTCGCAGGGTTTGCCCGCGCCCTGACAGTCAATCCCGGTGATGAAGTAGACGAAGTCGTTGAAGTCACCGTCGTTGGTGTACATCTGCCCGGGGAAGCCCTGGAAATTGGTCGGGCTCATCGGCAGATCCTCGAAGCCGAGGTAATAGGCGTTGGGCGTCGCCGTCGACTTGTAGATCAGCGTGGTGATCCACGGCGCCGAAGGCGTGCAGTTGGTGCAGGTGACGTTGAGCTGCTGCTCCGAGTAATGCGTCTGGCTACAGACCTCGCTCGGGTTGCCCTTGAAGGCAAAGCCGATGAGACCACCCTTGTAATGCGGGTCGGTCTGGATGGCCGCGGCGGTGAAGATCTGCCCCGACTCGCCGGCTTGAGGGTGGAAGGTCTGGTTGAAGATCGGATCGGTCGCGGGGACGAGCGTGTAGATCTCGGCGTCCGGCGGGGGCACGTTGCTCGCATTGACGTTGTACCAGCCGAAGTCGACCTTGCACCCGCCGCCCCGCAGCACGAGCCGGCCGGTGAAGCCGCAGAGCGGCGAGAACACCGCCGGAGAGGTCGAGGCGTCCGTCTGCCAGTCGATCTGCTCGTTGCGGCTGGCGAACAGGCTCTGCAACGTGAGCGACCCGGCCGAGGTCTGGTACGGAGCGTCGGCCGATATCGCTTGAGGGATCGAGAGCCCGTTGGGCTCGACCACCCCCGCGGCCGCCGGCGCGGACCAGCTCGCGAGCCCTGACACCAGCATCGCCGCGGCGACGCGCACCCCAACGTTCGCTCTCGTCATGAGAGCGAGCCTACGAGCGATCATTCCTCGCTGTCGAGCGCTGATTCGTGTCGCCTCGCGTCATCTAATCATGACGCGAAATCAGTCAGAAGGAGGAGGAGAAGCGGCCTCTCCTCCTCCCTCTTTTGCTACTTGCTGACAGCCGCGCTGCTGACCTCGGTGAGGAGGTCCTGGAGGCGCTTCACCAGCCGGGCCGGATCCTCGACCACGCCCTCGGCGAGGAGGGCCTGATCGAAGAGCATCTCGGCCCACTGGGTGAGCTGCGGAGCCTCCGCGTTCTTGGCGGCGAGGGCGCTCAGGTTCTTCACGATCGGGTGCGAGGCGTTGAGCTCGAGGATGCGCTTCGCCGTGACACCCTCTTTGTCCATCATCCGCATGATGCGCTCGAAGTTGGCGCCTGGGTCGCCCTCGGCCGCCACCAGCACGCTGGCGCTGTCGGTGAGGCGCTTGGAGACGCGCACGTCCTTGACCCTGTCGCCGAGGGCCTTCTTCACCGCGGCCACCGCGGCGCCCACGTCCTCTTCGGGCTTGGCCTCTTCGGTCTTGTCCTCGCCGAGGTCCACGTCGCCGTGGGCCACGCTCTTGAGGTTCTTCTTCTCGTAGTTGAAGAGGGCCCGGGTCACCCACTCGTCGATGGGATCGATGAAGAAGAGCACGTCGTAGCCGCGCTTGCGGAAGGCCTCGAGGTGCGGGCTCTGCTCCACCGCGCGCCGGCCCATGCCGGTCACGTAGTAGATGTCTTTCTGGGCCTCGGGCATCGCCGCCACGTACTCCTTCAAGGAGATGAGCTTGCCGGCCTCGGTCTTCATCGACTCGAAGCGGCAGAGATCGGCGAGCGCGTCCTTGTTCTTCCAGTCGAGCGTCAGGCCCTCTTTGAGGACCTTGCCGAACTCGGCCCAGAAGACGAGGTACTTCTCCGGCTCGCTCTCGGCGAGCTCCTTCAGGCTCTTCAACACCTGGCGGGTGAGCTGCTGCTCGATCTGGGCGAGGGTCTTGTCCTCTTGCAGCATCTCGCGGGAGACGTTGAGAGAGAGGTCCTCCGAGTCGACGACGCCGCGGAGGAAGCGCAGATACGCCGGGGTGAGCTTCTCGCAGTCCTCGATGATGAGGACGCGCTTGGCGTAGAGGCGTAGTCCCTTCCGGTGGCGCTCGAAGAGGTCGGAAGGGGCCTTCTCGGGCACGTAGAGGAGGGCGTTGAACTGGACCGGAGCGTCGACCGACCAGTGGACGGTGAGCAGCGGCTTCTCGCCCTCGTCACCGCCGGTGATGTGCCGGTAGAACTCCGCGTGCTGCTCGGCGTCGACCTGGGATTTCGGCAGCGCCCAGACAGCCTTGGAGCGATTGGCCAGCTCCCCGCCCACGTGGATGGGGAACTGCACGAAGTCGGAGTACTTCTGGATGATGTCCTTGATCCGCCACTCCTTCGCGAACTCCAGGCACTCTTGCTTCAGGTGAAGGACGATCTCCGTACCGGGGTCCTCGCGCTCGCCCACGCCGACCGTGAAGGAGCCCGTGCCCGTGGAGCGCCAGACCACCGGCTCGGCGCCGGCCTGCATCGATCGCGTGCGCACGTCGACGCGGTCGGCGACCATGAAGGCCGCGTAGAAGCCGACGCCGAACTGCCCGATGAGCTGGACGCCGCCGCCGCCGTCCTTCTTGCGGAGCGCCTCGGCGTTGAGCTTGAGGAACTCCAGCGAGCCGGAGCGGGCGATGGTGCCGAGGTTCTGGACGACCTCGTCGCGGGTCATGCCGACGCCGTTGTCGGCGATCGTCAGCGTGCGAGCGGCCTCGTCGAGGGTGATGGAGATGCCGGCCTCGCCGACCTGCTCCGTCACGTCTTTCTGGGTGAGCTGGAGGAAGCGCGCCTTGTCGAGGGCGTCGGAGGCGTTGGAAATGAGCTCGCGGAGGAAGACCTCCTTGTTGGCATAAAGAGAGTTGATGACGAGGCCGAGGACCTGCTGGACCTCGGCCTGGAACGGCATCTCCACCGCGCCGGGCAGGGGCGCTTCGGGCGCGGGGGGCGCCGCTTCCACGGCGGGGGCCGCGTCGACAGTAGCTTCGGGCTCGGGGGCGTCCGTGGGTTCGGGGGCGTTCGTGGGTTCGGGAGTGGTCTCGTTGCTCATCGTTCGTCCTCGCGTGAGTTCGCTCGGGCGACCAAATGGATCCGAATTCAGCGAATGGCAATCCCCCGGCGGGAAACTTGCAATCACATGGCCGCTCGCGCTGAAATAGTCCGAACGAGGTAACCTCTCGCGAGGCCGCGGCGGAACTCGGCCCACCGCCCTCTGTCGGAGGCTCCCATGGCTCGACGTGCTCTCCCTCCGCTCCTCGCCCTCGCGGGGGTGACGCTCCTCGGGCTCGCGCTCCTCGACTGGGCGCACTACGGGATCTTCCTGCTCCTGCTGGAGAAGCCTTGAGCGCGCGGGCCCTCCGCGAGCTCTTCGCCGCCCTCGTCGTCGGCGCGCTCGGCAACGGAGCGATGGGGCTCATCGCCGCGGCGCTGAAGGCCGCTCACGGCCTGCCGCGCAGGCTTCCTCTGGGCGGCGTGCTCGAGATGTGGAGCGACGGGCCCCTCGGGTGGAGGATCGTCATCGGGCTGCTGGCGATCGCGTGCTCGTACCCCGTGCGCGCGCTCCTCGCTCTGCGACGACAGGACGACGCGAGGCCCGAGCGCGCGGCTGATCTGCGAATCCTGTCCACGCTCGGCGCCGCGTCGAGCGTCGGGTTCGTGCTGTTCGCGCTCGTGCTCATCGACGCGGCGCGAAAGTCGCGACCTCCGCCCAACGCGAAGGTGGATCTCTCGAGCTGGATCCGGCTCGCAGGCGAGGTCGCAGGGTGGACGCTGGTCGGCTCGGGCCTCCTGGTCCTCGCCGCGCTCTGGAGCGCCGCCGTGATCCTCGATGCGCGACGCGGGCCGCGCGAGGCCGCCGCCAGGATCCCCTGGGTGGTCGCGCTCGCCTCGATCGCGAGCGTCATCGAGGTGGCCCTGCTCCACTACGCGGGCGAGCTCCGCGCGAGCTTCACGACCGAGTGGATCGCGCCGGTCGCGCGCCATCGGATCCTCGTCGAAGCAGGAGCCCCACTGGACCAGGGGCGCTCGGCGCTGCTCGTCGCCGCGGGGGTCGCCGCCGCGATGATCCTGATCCTCGCGCGAGGCGAGCGCTGGAAGCCCGCTCCTCCGCGAACCCTGATCGCCTCGGCGGGCATCTTCGTCCTCGGGCTCGCGGCCTTCGCGCTCACGCGCGGCGCGGCCCACGACGCGCGTGCCCCGCTGCCCTTCATCGACGGCGAGATCAGCAGCTGGCTCGGGCTGGGAGGGTTCTCCGTCACGGAGCTCCCGCCGGGTCAGCGCTGCACGCCGGGCGTACCGGATCACCCGACGATCGAGGTCAGCGGCCGCGGCCCCCACGGTCGCCTCGCCCGCGTCGGCAGAGCCGAGGTGGCGAGCAGCGCGGAGCTGCGGGGAGCGCTCGAAAGTCGCAAACAGCTCTGGAGCCAGCTCAACCCGGGCAAGCAGTTCCCGGGTCACTTCGAGGCGATGATCCCCGCCGAGGCGCCGATGGACGAGGTCGCCCCCTTCCTGGCGGCGGCGCGCGCGGCGGGCTACCTCGTCTTCGACGTCATCGAGGCGATGCCGCGGCAAACGTACATGACGCGCACGCGAGGCGAGATCACCTATGAACCTCGGCTGTGCCACGTCCCGATCCAGAGCGGCCTCGAGCTCCCTCGTCAGGGCACCTGGGGCGACTTCGCTCGATCGCTCGACGCGCCCTGAGCTGCGCTGGGCTGCGCGCCTGGAGCCCCCTTACGAACGCTGTCGACCTCACCAAGAGTGAGAGTCGTAAGAGCATGTTCCAAGGAGGATCGGACGATGACAACCATGACCCAGCAGCGTCAGCAGCCCGCGCGGGAGGCCGGCTCGAAGCGGTCCGAAGCGCAGCCCATCCTTCACCAGCGAGGAAAGGAGATCCAGCCCTTCGGCGCGCTCACGCACTACCCGCTCGGGCTCGGCGACGATGTCCGGCAGGCGAGCGTGCAGGTGCTCAATCAGCTCCTCAGCGACACCATGGTGCTGCGCGATCTCTACAAGAAGCACCACTGGCAAGTATCGGGGCCGACCTTCTATCAACTTCATCTGCTCCTCGATAAACACTATGAAGAGCAGGTCGAGCTCGTCGACGCGCTGGCCGAGCGGGTGCAGACGCTCGGCGGCGTGGCCGTGGCCATGGCCCACGACGTCGCCGAGATGACCCGGATCGAGAGGCCGCCGCGCGGCCGTGAAGAGGTCCCTGTCCAGCTCTCTCGCCTCCTCGACGCCCACGAGGCCATCCTGATCGAGGCGCGGAAGGCGGCGAAGATGTGCGACGAGAAGGGCGATCCCGGCACCAGCGATCTCCTGGTGAGCGAGGTCGTGCGCAGCAACGAGATGCAGGTGTGGTTCCTGTCCGAGCACCTCGTCGACACGCCGCTCGTTCACGCCCGAGACGGCAAAGACGCCAGAGCTGCGGTCACGCCGTCCGCCGCAGCGGGCCCGAGCGCGCCTCGATCCGGCGAATGAACCAGCCCTCGGCGAGGTGCGCGACCTCGTCGAGCGCGCCCGGCTCTTCGAAGAGGTGCGAGGCGCCGGGCACGATCGCCAGCTGCGCGGGCCCGCGCAGGCGCTTCAGCGCGGCGCGGTTCAAGCGCAGGACCTCGCGGTCGCGGCCGCCGACGATCAGCAGCGTCGGCGCCTCGACGCGATCGAGGTACGGGCCCGCGAGATCCGGCCTGCCTCCGCGCGAGACGACCGCGCGCACGACGTCCTTGCGCACCGCCGCGCCGACGAGCGCCGCCGCGGCCCCGGTGCTCGCGCCGAAGTAGCCGATGGCGAGATCGCGCGTCGCGGGCTGCTCGCGCAGCCAGTCGGTCGCGCCGACGAGGCGCGCGCCGAGCAGGCCGATGTCGAAGCGGTGCTCGGCGGTGATCGCGTCCTCGGCCTCTTCGCTCGGCGTGAGCAGATCGAACAGCAGCGTCCCGAGCCCGTGCGCGCGCAGCGCCTCGGCGACCCGGCGGTTGCGCGCGCTCCTGCGGCTGCTGCCGCTGCCGTGGGCGAAGACCACGAGCCCCGTCGCGCCCTCCGGGATCGCGAGATCGCCCGCGAGCGTGACGCCCGCGGCCTCGATGGCCACGACGCGCTCGCCGGGCGGGCTCGCCGCGTCGACCGACGGCGGAGGCGCCTTCGAGGCGTCGAGCAGGTCCATCACCTGCTCATCCGAGATCTGCGAGAAGTCGGCGTACCACTCGCCGATGGCGCGGAGATCGGTGACGGGCTGGAGGCAGACAATCTCGTCCGTCGGCTCCGACAGGCGCGCGAGCGAGTCCGCCGCGGCCACGGGGGCGGCGAACACCAGGCGCGCGGGGAGCTGAGCGCGGAGGGCCTGCAGCGCGGCGCGCGCGGTGCTGCCGGTCGCGAGCCCGTCGTCGACGAGGATCACCGTGCGCCCCTCGATCGACGGCGGCGGCCGGCCGCCGCGATAGAGATCGATCCGGCGCTCGAGCTCGGCTTGCTCGCGTTCGAGCACGGCGGCGACCTCGGCGTCGGAGATCTCGAGGAGGCGCGCCAGGCTCTCGTCGAAGTACGCGCCGCCGCCCTCGGCGATGGCGCCGATCGCCAGCTCCGGCTGCAGTGGTGCGCCGATCTTGCGCACCACCCAGACGTCGAGCGGCGCCTGGAGCGCCCGCGCCACCTCGCTCGCGACGATGACGCCGCCGCGCAGGAGGCCGAGCACGAGCGGCTCACGACCGACGTGATGAAGGAGCAGCGCGGCGAGCCGCTGCCCCGCGTCCTGGCGATTGGAGAAGATCATCGTCGTCCTCGCTGACCCGCGGAGAAACATCAAGATTGATGCCCAGGGCGACCCCGCGCGTCATCGGCTCAGGAGCGGGCGGCCCCCGCCCAGGGGTCGATTCGCAGAAAGGGCCGTGCTACGAGCGACCTCGGCCTCATGGAGCATGTGATCTACGACTGGAACACCGAGCTTCAAGACGCGCCCAGCGCAGCTCCCCCCGCCTCCGAGGAGCCCGCGATGCCGTCGTCGCAGCTCCGCTTCGGCCACCACGCTCGGGGCGTACAGATCGTGGACGAGACGCTGCGCGACGGCCTGCAGAACGGCTCCGGCGTCAACCCGCCCATCGCTCACAAGCTCGACCTCCTCCACGCCATGGCCCGCATCGGGGTCGACGTCGTCAGCGTCGGCCTCCCGGCGGCCGGCGCGCGCTACGCCGAGGACACCTTCCGCCTTTGCCGCGAGATCGCCGACGCCGGCCTCCCGCTCCACCCCACCGCGGCGGCGCGCACCGTGGTCGCCGACGTGCAAGGCATCGCGCGCGCCTCCGAGCGCGCCGGGCTGCCGATCGAGGTCTACTCGTTCATCGGCAGCTCCCCGATTCGCCACTACACCGAGGGGTGGGACATGGCGTTCCTCGTCGACAGCGTGCGCAGCTCGACGGAGGAGGCCGTGCGCGCCGGGCTCCCGTTCTGCCTGGTCACCGAGGACACCACGCGGGCTCACCCCGACACCCTCCGTATCCTCTTTCGCACGGCGATCGAGGCGGGCGCGACGCGACTCTGCCTCTGCGACACCACCGGCCACGTGACGCCGTACGGCGTGGCCGAGCTCATCGCCTTCACCCGCGGGGAGATCAAGGCCATGGGCGCCCAGAACATCGCGCTCGACTGGCACGCTCACAACGATCGTGGGCTGAGCGTCGCCACCGCGCTGTGGGCGGCCTCGGCCGGCGTCGATCGCATCCACGGCACCGGCCTCGGCGTCGGCGAGCGCGTCGGCAACAGCAACCTGGAGCTCCTCGTGGAGAACCTCGGCCTCCTCGGCGCCCGCGCCCCCGTGAGCCGCGCGCGCCTCGTCGAGTACTGCCAGATCGCGGCCCGCGCCCTGTCGTGGACGATCCCCGACGACCACCCCATCGCCGGCTCGCGCTTCCGTCAGGAGCAGGCGCAGTCGCGCGCCTACCGCGTCGTCGCCGAGGCCCCCGCGGCGCCTGTCGCCGTGCGCCCCGCCGGCAAAGCGCCGAGCGATCGCCTCGTCCCGATGACGCTGCGGATCGGCGGCTCGACGGTCGAGCTCGCCGTCCACCCGCGGCGCACCTTGCTCGAGGCGCTCCGCTACGATCTCGATCTCATCGGCACCAAGCAAGGCTGCGACAAGGGCGACTGCGGCGCCTGCACCGTGGTGATCGACGGGACCGCCGTGCTCGCCTGCCTGACGCTCGCGCTCGAGGCCGACGGGCGCGACGTGCAGACGGTGGAGACGATCGGCGGCGCCCACCTCGATCCGCTGGTCGACTGCTTCGATCGCGCCGGAGGTGGGCAGTGCGGGTTCTGCACGCCGGGCATGCTCATGAGCGCCACAGCCCTGCTCGACCGGAACCCTCGGCCCTCGCGGGCGGAGATCAACGTGGCTATCTCGGGCAACCTCTGCCGCTGCACGGGCTATGGCCGCATCGTCGACGCCGTCGAGCTCGCCGCCAAGATCCGCCGCGGCGAGGAGCCCGCCGCGGTCGACATGCCAGGGACCGAGTGCGCGCCTCCGCCGCTCGCTTCGAACACGCGCCCAGTTCGCCCGGAGAAGCGCTGATATGGCCGAAGAAGGACCGAGGCGCGTCGGACCGCCGGTGATCGAGAAGACGCCCGGCTCCGGCCTCGTCGGCCGCCGCACGCGCGCGCTCCTCGCGCCGCGCGTGACCGGGCAAGTCCGCTACACCGACGACATCCATCTCCCCCGCATGCTCTGGGGGCGCCTCCTCCGCAGCCCGCACCCGCACGCGCGCATCGTGCGGATCGACGCCTCGCGGGCCCTGGCGCGCAAGGGCGTCCTCGCGGTGATCACCGGCCGCGACATGCCCGAGCGCTTCGGGATCATCCCCTGGACACCGGACGAGTACCCGCTCGCCCTCGAGCGCGCCCGCTTCATCGGGGACGCGGTGGCCGCCGTCGCCGCGACCGACGAGCGCATCGCCCACGAGGCGGCCGAGCTCATCGACGTCGAGTACGAGATCCTCCCCGCGGCGACCGATCTCGACAGCGCCATTCACAAGCCGGAGGTCGGCCTCGGCCGCGGCGGCAAGGACAACATCTCGAAGGAGGTCGAGCTCGAGTTCGGCGACGTCGACGCCCTCCTCGCCGGCTCCGACGTGATCGTCGAGGGCGACTATTACTACGAGGGCTCGGCCCACGCGCCCATCGAGACCCATTGTGCGATTGGCCAGTACGACAAGAACGGCCTGCTCACCGTCTGGTCGGCGACCCAGGTCCCGCACTACGTCCACCGCGAGCTCTCGCGCGTCCTCCGGCTCTCGCCCGCGCGCATTCGCGTCATCCAGCCCCCGGTCGGCGGCGCCTTCGGCGGCAAGAGCGAGCCTTTCTCTCTCGAGTTCTGCGCGGCCAAGCTGGCGATGATCACCGGCCGTCCGGTGAAGTTCCTCTACACCCGCGAAGAAGAGTTCTACGCCCACCGCGGCCGCCACCCGATGCGGATGGCGATGAAGGTCGGCGCCGATCGCTCGGGCAAGCTCACCGCGGTCGACACCCGCACGCACATCGACGGCGGCGCGTACTCCTCGTTTGGCCTCGTCACGGCGTATTACTCGGGTCAGCTCCTCACGCTCCCCGCCTTCGCCCAGGGCTACCGCTTCAAGTCGACGCGCTACTTCACCAACAAGCCTCCTTGCGGGCCCAAGCGCGGGCACGGCAGCGTCCAGCCGCGCTTCGCCTTCGAGGTCTCGCTCGACAAGATCGCCGAGAAGCTCGGGATGGATCCCATCGAGCTCCGCCGCCGCAACCTGGTCGAGCCCAACGCCACCACGCTCAACGGGATGCGGGTGACGTCGAACGGGATCACCGAGTGCCTCGATCGCGTCGAGGCCTCGAGTCAATGGAAAGAGCGCCGCGGCAAGCTGCCTCCGGGGCGCGGGCTCGGCGTGGCGGCCAGCGCGTACATCAGCGGGACCAACTACGCTATCTACCCCAACGCCATGCCGCAGAGCGCGGTCCAGCTCAAGGTCGACCGGTCCGGCGTCGTCACCGTCTTCTCGGGCCAGAGCGAGATTGGCCAGGGCTGCGACACGCTCCTCGCGGTCCTCGTCGCCGACGAGCTCGGGCTCGATCTCGGGGCGATCCGCGTCATCTCCGGCGACACCGATCTCACGCCGGTCGATCTCGGCGCCTACTCCTCGCGCGGGACGTTCATGAACGGCAACGCCGCGCTCCACGCCGCCCAGCAGGTGCGGACCAAGCTCGTCGACGCCGTGGCCGAGAAGCTCGGGGTCACGCCGCGCGAGATCCTGGTCACGCGCGGCGCCCTCTGCGTGGCGAGCGATCCCAGCCGGAGCGTGCCAGTCACCCAGGCCATCGAGCTCGCCGAGGGCAAGTTCGGCACGCTCGGCGCCGTCGGCTACTACAACACACCGGAGCTCGGGGGCGACTACCGCGGCGGCACCATCGGGGCCTCTCCGGCCTACTCGTTCACGGCCCACGTCGCCGAGGTCGCCGTCGATATCGAGTCTGGTCGGGTCGAGGTCAAGCGCATCTGGGTCGCTCACGACTGCGGTAAAGCCATCTGCCCGACCATCGTCGAGGGGCAGATGGAAGGGTCGGCCTACATGGGCGCGGCCGAGGCCATCCTCGAAGAGCACGTGATCGGCGCGGACGGCCTGCACATGGGCCCCAACCTGCTCGACTACAAGATCCCCACCAGCCTCGACGTGCCCGAGCTGATTGCCCTCCTGGTCGAGTCCAACGATCCCGAGGGCCCGCGCGGCGCCAAGGAGGCGGGTGAGGGCCCGCTCCACCCCTCGATCCCGGCGATCGCCAACGCCATCTACGACGCGGTCGGCGTCCGCATCGACCGGCTGCCCTTCTCTCCGGCGCGCGTCCTCGCGGCGCTGCGCGAGAAGCGGGAGCGCGAGCAGCGCGCGGCCCAGGCGGCGGAGTAAGAGACGATGTTACCCCTCCCCATCTTCGAGTACCACAAGCCGCGCACGCTGGCCGAGGCCACAGGCCTCCTCGCCGCGCTCGGGGACAAGGCCATGATCCTCGCGGGGGGGACTGACGTGCTCCCCAACATGAAGCAAGGGCTCTTCGAGCCGGAGCACGTGGTCTCGATCGCCGCGCTCACCGAGCTCCGGGGGATCGCCTTCGTGCGCGAAGCGGACGGGGCGGAGCGCCTGGTGATCGGCTCGGGGATGCGCCTCGCCGAGATCGCCGACAGCGTGCTGGTCGCGCGCACGGCGCCGGCGCTCGGCGAAGCGGCGGGGCTCGTCGGCGGCCCGCACCACCGCGCGATGGGCACGCTCGGCGGCAACATCTGCCTCGATACGCGCTGTCGTTATTACAATCAAACCTACTTCTGGCGCAAAGCGCTGGGCTTCTGCCTGAAGAAGGACGGGACCGCGTGTCACGTGGTCAAAGGCGGCGCCAAGTGCGTGGCCGCGGCCTCCAACGACTCTGCTCCAGCGCTGATAGCCCTCGACGCCGAGCTGCTGCTGCTTGGACAGACCGGCGAGCGCCGCGTCCGCGCGGTCGACTTCTACACTGCCGACGGGATCCGCAACACCGTGCTCGCGCCGGGCGAGATCGTGGTGCGCGCGGCCATCCCCGTCGTGCCTGGCCGGCGCAGCGCCTTTGAAAAGCTGCGGAAGCGCGGGGCGATCGACTTCCCTCTCCTCTCCATCGCCGCGCGGGTCGATCGCGACCCCGAGGGCCACATCCAGGCGGCCGACGTCGTCGTCTCCGCGCTCGGCGCCCGCCCGCGCCGCGTCCGCGCCGCCGCGAAGATCGAGGTCGGCGCCCCGGCAGAGGGCCTCGCCGAGGCGCTGGCCCGCGCGGCCTTCTCTGAGTGTAAGCCGCTCTCGAACCTCGACGAAGAGACGGAGTGGCGCCGGGAAATGGTGCCTGTCCTGGTGAAGAAGGCCGTAACGCGAGCGCTGGGATAGTGGGGTTATCGCAGCTGAGGCCGCCTCGGCCCAGCGAGCAGGCGTGTCCCCGGAGTCTCTGACAGCGGGGTAGCGTCCGCCCGGCGTGAGTCCTCCGGAGTCGACCGGACCGCCGCGGCAGAGCGTCGATTCACCTCCTCCGCCCGGCTATTCCCGCGCTACCGGCTCATTTTCCCCGATAACGCGCTTCGCTGTGCGGGACATGCTCGCGAGATCGACCGCCAGAGCGCGGTACACGCGTTGCAATCTTGCTCCTCGTCCTTGCGAATCAACATGGCAGCGCGCGACACGCCACGTGTCGAAGCACGCGAGGCCGTGAGGATTCCCTGGTAGCCAAAAAAAGGGGGACACATGAAGTCGATGAACATCATCAGCGGCCTGGCGATTCTTCTGGTCGGTATGTCGACTCCGCTGCTCGGCGGGTGCGCCGCGCAGATGGACTCCGAGGTGGCGCCCGACGACGAAATGGCCGCCAATGATTCCGCGGCGACTGACGACGACGCGGAGCAGGTCGGGACCGATCAACAGGCTTTCTGTGGCGGGTTCGGCGGGTTCGGCCTCGGCGGGTTCGGCGGGTGCGGCGGATTCGGC